>Ga0207707_10000525_pt1 | contig 39304 bp, 47 predicted proteins | sample KBSC83BmetaG_FD_184336 | JGI IMG/M metagenome (GOLD analysis project Ga0207707, IMG submission 184336) | Corn rhizosphere microbial communities from Kellogg Biological Station, Michigan, USA - KBS C8-3B metaG (SPAdes) (version 2) | ecosystem: Host-associated > Plants > Roots > Rhizosphere ... | reverse complement strand
TGGTCGGCTCCTGATGCTGCATGCGGAAATTGTAGCACGCGTTGTTTTAACAATTTGGTGCCGGGAGAGAGACTCGAACTCTCATGACTCGCGTCGAGGGGTTTTGAATCCCTTGCGTCTACCATTCCGCCATCCCGGCTGTATTCGCATCCTACCCGACCAGCGCCGTTTTGAGAACGCTGCGGTGCGTGCTAGCCTCGAGCGCAGAAGCCGGCTCGTTGTGAGTCCGCCAACACTGTGAGGAAACCATTATGGGTGCCTTTTCGCCTCAACAACGGTTGGTCATCGCGATCGACCTCAAGCCCAACCGAGCCCTTCCACCGAAAGCCAGGATATTGGATCTGTGGAAGCAGGCCATCGAAGCGATCCAGCGCTACGCCAACCTCGGCGTCACGCTGAAGTTCAACTCGGCAGCTCGCGCATTCGGCTACGAGATCTGTGAAGCTGCCAAGGCCTACGGCGTCGAAGTGTTCCTCGACTTCAAGCTCATCGACATCGAGGAGACGCTCCGGATCGACGGCATGATCCAAGACGGAATCATGCCACGATTCACCACCTGCATGGCGCAGAACAGCCGGCAGGCGCTTTCTGGACTTAAGGCGGAACTGATGGATTCGAGCGTCATCGCCGTCACCATCCTCACGAGCTTGAACGAACGTGACTGCCTCGACATCTACAACAGCAAGCCGAACAAAGGTCAGACCGCTATCGAGTATGAAACGCTGAAGTTCGCTCGTAGGGCGAAGGAAGCCGGACTCGACGGCGTGGTGTCGTCGGCGAAGGATGCTCCGGCGCTGCGCAATCTGCTCGGCGCAGAGTTTCTGCTCATTGGAGCCGGGATACGTCCGAAGGCGCTCCTCGTGCCTGGCGATGACCAGAACCAGGACCGCGTCATGACGCCGGCAAAGGCGGGGGCGGCGGGTACGGATATCTTCGTGGTCGGGCGCCCTATCACCGGGGATACCAACCCTCGCGATGCCGCCCAGATGGTTCTCGAAGAGATCAGCACCATCGGGTAGTTCGTTGCAGGAATGAGAAAAGGGCGCCAGCGAAAGCCGGCGCCTTTTTTCGTTTGTGGGGAGCGCCAGTATTTGCTACGGTACACCCGGAGCCGACTCAATCGTGAGAAGGCGCACCCAAGGGGAATATGAACAAATGCAAGAGATCACCGGCCCTTCGGGGCGCACATTCAGACCGCACGAGTTCCCGCTCTTAATGGGGCTCGGCAATTCAGACTTCCTGCGTTTCAGCCCGAAGCCAGTCTTCCCGCACTTCGATAAGGAATTGTCCAAGTTCTACGTCGGAGGCCGCGAAGACCTGTCTTTGGTGCCGGGCCTCTATCAAGCCGTGCTGGATGAGGTCAAAGCGTTCGTGCTCACGCTCAAGGACGGGTGCTGCGGCAAACGGATACCATGCCTTATCGGCATACCGGACGCGGCTACCGGGCTTGCGGCTGGAGTTGCTGCTCGCTCGAATGCAGGCACCGCGCCCATCGCATGCCTGTGCATGCACAAGCAGAAGAAGCAGCGCGGTGCATACCCGCATCGCTGGACAGACGCACCGCCGAACTACAGCAAGTACTTCTACGCCACGCTCGATAACGTCATAAAAATTGGCGGCTCGAAGGAGGAGAATGCAGAGCACTTGCGCGAGGACGGATTCGATCCCGAAGCGATGACGCACATCGTGCTCGTCGACTACGGACTCGGTGCTATCCAAAGATTGAAGGAAGTGGGACTGAATATCCACGCCCTGTTCGATCTCGACGATCTGCTCTTTGCCTTCGGCAAGCTTGAGCTGGAAGCGTGGCCTCTTGAAAAGGTCGCCGCAGCACGGGCGGAAATCAGCAGACTGCGTGCGCTGGCCTAGTGGCCTCATCAAGACCGGTGTTTCCGTCTCGCGGAAGCACCGGCACTTTTTTACCCGGATGTGCTAGATTCGGCCTATGAACGAGCAGGTCAAGATTCTCTGCATCATCGGACCGACGGCATCGGGTAAGTCGGGCCGTGCGGTGGAGGAAGCGCTTGCGCGCGGAGGCGAAGTCATATCGGTCGACTCGCGCCAGGTCTACCGCGGCCTCGATATCGGCACGGAGAAGATTACGACTGAAGAGATGCGCGGAGTGCCCCACCACCTGATCGACATCCGCGACGCGAGTGACCCCTACAGCGCCGGAGATTTTGTGAAAGATGCCGAGAAGTTGATTACTGAAATAACCGCGCGCGGAAAGCTTCCCATTCTTGCGGGCGGTTCGCATTTCTACTTTGATTCCCTGCTCTATGGGCTCCCAGACGCGGCACCAGGAGATGCAGCGCTCAAGGCCGAGCTCGAGAAGCTGACGGACGAGGAACTGCTCGCGCGCATTACAGAACTCGACCCGCGCCGCGCGCAGGAGCTGCACCCGAATAACCGCCGCAGGCTCGTCCGCGCGCTTGAGATAATTGCAGCCCACGGCCGCGTGCCCGATCGCGCGCGAGACACTCCCCGGTACGCAACAGAATGGATCGTCATCAACCCTCCCGCAGAAGAACTGCGCCCGCGCATCGATGCTCGGCTACAGAGCGCGTTTGCACGCGGCCTCATCGACGAAGTGCGCCGCGTGCGCGAAGAAGTCGGGGACACGCGACTCACCGAGCTCGGGCTCGAATACCGCGTCGTCGGAGAGTATCTGCGCGGCGAACGCACGGAGGAAACGCTTATGTCGGTGCTTTCTACAGAGCTCTGGCACTACGCTCGTCGCCAGAAGACGTGGATAAGGAAGCTTGTGGGGTGAGGTGCGCAGCATATACTTAGCCCATGAAGCTCTGGCACCTCATCGCGCTCATCCTCATCATCCTCGTCGTAGCGGCCGCGATACTCTTTAAGCTCTGGCCGTCGCAGCAAACTACCGTCACCCAGCCTGGAAACACGGTTACCACGAGTCAGACCGCCACTGGGCTTATCGGCGGCTGCTACAAGGCATACCTCAATGCATATATAAACCAGACGAAATATAACAACCCGGTGCAGTTTAAGCAGATTACCGACGCGTGCTTCACGCCGGAGTTCGTAGCAAATTGGCAGAATATCGTTGACCACACGGACTCGGACCCGGTGCTGCTCGCGCAGGATTACGACCAGTCGTGGCTCACGAGCCAAAATGTGCAGATCCTCAGCGACGGCATCGCACTGCTTACCCTCGGGTCAGGACCGAAGTCTGAGAAACTCATCGTGCAGTACCAAACCGTCCCAGACGGCTGGAGGATTTCAGGAGTATCAATTCAGAACTAGGGGCGATACACAGCGAAGGAGCCGCCTTGGTAATCGGTGTAGTTAGAAGCCATGTGGTTCTGGAAGAAGTCTGAAACCCATCGGCTTCCCGTATACATGGTGGCGTGACCATTGGTGTGCCCGGACACCGGCTGGAATATCGCGACGTCGCCTGCTTGGTATGCAAATGCCGTGTCTGAGCCCGGCCCATACGTGCCGCTGTAAACCTGGGTAAACTTTGCTGCAGTGAGATAGGGGCCCGCTTGATACGCGTTATAGCCGCCTCCCTGGCAGAAACTCGAGAGGCCTCCAGCGCAAATAGCGCTGCGTACAGCCGTCCAGCAGGCACCACCTGCTGTCTGATGCGCGTGCGCGTTAAGATAGGACACGGCGTTGTTTACATTCATGCCGCTCGTTCCTGTACCACCACCGCCCTGTTGCGTACCACTGTTGCAGATCTGCGGATTCTGCGCGCCCGGTGGCGTTGAACACACATCGGTCTGGTCGCAGGTGAGTGGCGCCTGACAATTACCCTGCTGTCCCGGGGCGGTACATGCAGCGCCAGCAGTCCCGTCTCCCGGATCCAGGTTCGGGTCGGTCTGACACTGATTCTGAGTATTGCAGATAAGGAAGCCTGGGCACTCGCCGGTACCAGTATTGCCGCCGTCGAGGCCAGTGCTACCGCTCGCTCCGCCATTGATAGCGGTCTGGGTGTGGACCTGCAGACACGTACCGCCGCCAAGGAGACCCTGGGTCGCTCCGAGCACCCCGCCCGCGCCGAGCGTGGTGAGGAGCGTGTTCACGATAAGCCACGCACCGAGCGTGAGGATGAAGCCTATCGCCGCGTTGATCATGATCTTCTTGGCCGTCGTACGGTTCTCAGGATTCATCGGGTTAAGCACGAGCAGGAACCCGCCGTACGCGAGGATGAGCACCGCGATGAGGATGCCAAGCGAGATGAGGAGACCGAGCACGCCTTCCAGGATCTGGCTGAACGCACCGAATCCGGCTGCGCAGGTAGCAGCGCCGCTTGGCACGATGGGGCCGGTGAAGGTACCGGCCGCGTACGCGAGGATAGGAAGCGCAGAATATGCGACTGCTGTCGAGAGTAGCTTAATAGCCCGATGCCGCTGCATGCAGTCATTGTATATGAGTCGCGGGAGCCACTGCCTCGTTTACCCACAGCGTGGTTTCTGCTAGTCTGGGCGCATGACGCGTGCGCACGTCATAAAACGGGTCCATCGTATAATGGTAGTACAGCGGCCTCCAAATCCGCTAGCGTAGGTCCGATTCCTACTGGGCCCGCAAAGACGAAAAACCGCGCAGGCGGTTTTTCGCGTTACTCTTGACTTTCCTCAGTATCTGATTATTATGAGCCGACTGCTATGCAGCAGTCGTAGATGCATCTACGCAATTTGAGGGGAGTATTCCCCATTTCGGAGGACTAAAATGTTTGTTGTCAGTGCCAATTATCGCAATCGCCAAGACCCGAAACGCTGGCTGCTCCGCGGCGCGGATGATAAGCCGAACACGGCCAAAGCCTTCACTTCGGTCGTCGCCACGAACGTCAAGTTCACCCAGTCGGATTATGAATCCGGCTTCGGTTGCTCGGTCGTCGCCCAGGCAGAGACTGCCGTGGGCAGCGACGACGCCGCCGATGCCATGCGCGAAAACGAAGTGAAGCTCACCTTCTGGGGCGCCGGATTCGAAACCCTGGACGAGAAAGCAGTGGATTCGTGCGCCTCGCTGCGTCTTACGCCCGACGGCTCGATGTACGCGGTTCTCAATGCCGCGGAATCGAAGTCCGAAGAAAAGACGGAAGAGCGTGCGCAGGCCTAGCCGGCACAAGGCTCGAGGGGAAGAAGCTCTTGCTTCATCCGCTCGAGCTTTTTCTTTTTATATACAAGTAAAACGCCCCTTTCGGGGGCGTTTTACTGGAGCTTATTTCTTCGCTTCCTTGAACGTTACGCGCTTGCGGAGGGTCGGATCATATTTAGTGACCTCGATCTTGCGCTCGACCTTCTTGCGGTTCTTGCGCGTAAAGTAAATATAGTCCGACTTGGTGGACTTGAGTTTGATGAGGTGGACCTGCGACATGCCCCGAATATAGCAAAAAGACCCTATTTGCGCAACGAGGGCTACGCCTGGACAGGGCTCTTCACACGGGTACGCACGGTGCTCTTCTTCACCTCGAAATGGGGCTCCCCGTTCTTGAGGCTTACGTTCACCGTGCCGCCTTCCATCACGCCCTGCCCCACCATGAGGGTGGCTATAGGGGTCAGGATCTTGTCCTGGATCACGCGCTTCAAGGGGCGCGCACCGTACTGCGGGTTGTAGCCCTTCTCCGCGAGCCATGCGCGCACTTCCGGTGAGAGCGTGAGCGAGATGCGCTTGCCGCCAAGGCGAGCGACAACCTCTGCCACTTGCTTCTCCACGATGTCGGCGAGTACCGCCTTGCCGAGCACGTCGAATATCACGATGTCATCGAGACGGTTGAGGAACTCAGGACGGAAGTGGTCTTTGAGCGCGCTCATCACCTTTTCCTTCACCTGTTCATACTGCGCAGCGTCATCTCCCTCGCTCTTGCCGAATCCGATGTTCGCCATGCGGTCGATGAACTCTGCTCCGATGTTGCTCGTGAGCACGATGATAGTGTTCTTGAAGTTCACCTTGCGGCCCTTACCGTCGGTGAGGTGACCGGAATCGAGCACCTGGAGCAAGATGTTGAACACCTCCGGATTTGCCTTCTCGATTTCATCGAAGAGGATGACCGCGTATGGGCGGTGGCGGATGCGCTCGGTGAGGCTACCCGCTTCTTCGTATCCCACATATCCAGGAGGTGCGCCGATAAGTTTGGCGACCGAGTGCTTCTCCATGAACTCCGACATGTCGATGCGCACGAGTGCGTCTGCGTCGTTGAACATGAACTCCGCGAGCTTCCGCGAGAGTTCCGTCTTACCCACACCGGTCGGACCCATGAAGAGGAACGATCCGATAGGGCGATTCGGGTCTGCGATACCCACGCGTGAGCGCTTCACCGCATTCGCGACTGCTTCTACTGCCTTATCCTGGCCCATCACAGCGCCACGGAGCGCCTCTTCCATGCGAGAGAGCTTCGATGCTTCTTCTTCGAGCATCTTCGCGACCGGTACGCTGGTCCAGCGGGAGACGACTCCCGCGATCTCGTGCTCGGTGACTTCCTCGTGGAGGATGCGGCGCGACTTCTGGAGCGTCTTCAACCGCTTCATCTTGGTCTCGAGGTCCTTCTGGAAGGCCGGAATCTTGCCGTAGCGGATCTCTGCCGCAGTGCCGAGGTCTGCAGCTACTTCCGCCGCTTCCGCCTGCTGGCGCAGTTTCTCGAGCTCCTTCTTATTGGTGCGGATTCCGTCGAGGACTTCTTTCTCGTTCTTCCACTTGAGGTCGAGTTCTGCAGTCTTCTCGCGCAGGTCGGCTATTTCGATGTCGATAGCCTTGATGCGCTCCTTCATTTCCTTTGCACGCTCGCCTTCTGCATCCTTCTGCATCGCCTGGCGCTCTATCTCAAGGCGGCGGATCTTGCGGTCTGTGTCTTCGAGCGCTGGTGGCTTGTTCTCGAGCGCGATACGCAGGCCGGACGCTGCCTCGTCGATGAGGTCGATGGCTTTGTCTGGGAGGAACCTGTCGCTGATGTAGCGGCTTGAGAGCTCGACCGCGGAAACGATTGCGCCGTCGGTGATGCGCACGCCGTGGTAGAGCTCGTACTTATCGCGCAGTCCGCGCAGTATGGCGACTGCGTCTTCTACCGACGGCTCGTTCACATACACCGGCTGGAAGCGGCGCGTGAGCGCGGTGTCTTTCTCGATGTACTTCTGATATTCCTTCAAAGTCGTCGCGCCGATGACGCGGATCTCGCCGCGCGCGAGCGCAGGCTTGAGCATGTTGCTTGCGTCCATTGCACCTTCTGCAGCGCCAGCGCCCACAAGCGTGTGGAGCTCGTCCACGAAGAGGATCACTTTCCCTTCAGCCTTCTCCACTTCCTTCATCACATTCTTCATGCGTTCTTCGAATTCTCCGCGGTACTTGGTGCCCGCGATAAGCAGCCCGAGGTCGAGGGAAAGGAGTTCCTTATTCTTGAGCGACTCCGGCACGTCGTTTACTGAAATGCGCGCAGCGAGTCCTTCCGCGATAGCGGTCTTTCCCACACCCGCTTCTCCGATGAGGACCGGGTTGTTCTTGGTGCGCCGGGAGAGGATCTGGATGACGCGGTTTATCTCCTGGTCGCGGCCGATGACCGGGTCGAGTTCATTATCTGCGGCCATCCGGGTGAGGTTGCGGGTGTACTTCGCGAGCGCGCGGAAGCGCTTCGGCTCCGTGGTCTGCCCTTCCTTCATGGACTTGAGTTCCTTCAGTACCGACTGCACCGTCTCCTCATCTATCTTGAAGCGCGAGAGGATGTCTGCGGCCGGACCCGGGTGCTCGATGATGGCGACGAAGAGGTGCTCCGTACCCACGAACGAGTCGTTCATGCTTGCAGCTATTTTGCCCGACGCTTCGAGCGCCTGTGCGAGGTCGGGAGTCAGGTAGAGCTGGTAGCTCGGAGAAAGCACGGATGACGTCTCCGGGGACTCGAGCGTCTCAAGCAGCGTGTCGGCGAGGAGCATCGTGTCCACGTCCATGTGGTCGAGTACGGAAAAGACGAGACTCTCCTCCTGGTGGATGAGTGCCGTAAGTAAGTGGAGCGGAGAAACGTGGTTCTGTCCGCGCTCTATGGCCAGTTCGTGGGCTTTCCTGATGGCCTCTTTAGCTTTCGTAGTGAAATTTTTGAAGGGAGGCATACCCCCATTATACTACTAGGTTCCGGAAGAGGAAGACGCAGCGAGGAGCGCGTTGATCTCGTTCGCACTTACGTAGCTGCTACCGTCGCCGAGACTCACGCCAACGAGTCCGCCAGAAAGGCTCACTGCCGCCGCGCCCTTCGGCGTCTGTGCGAGCGTCGTGGTGATGGTCGTGCCGTCTACTTTGGAGATGATTCCGGTGACCGCATTCCCAGTGGCAGTGATGCCGATGACGGCCTCGCCCTGCTCGAGGGTCGCGGAGTCCACAAGCGTCGTCGCAGAAGCTGCTGGGAGCGTCACGCCATCGCCGAAGCCGTAGATCATAAGCGCGGTATCAGACTTCGAGAGCGATACGGGTGCGGAGGTGCCGTTCGGGAATCCGACGTTCGCATTCTGCGGGAGCGCCTGGTCGGCTATGACCACTACAGCGCGCGAGATAGGCAAGTAGACGCCCTGGGCGATGGGCGTAGTCGTGGCGTCACCGGCATAGAGATACACCGTGCGCGACTGCTCGCCCTTGATAGCGGAGACGAGCTGGTCTTCTTCGCTCGGCTGCCGTGTCTGCGTGGTCGTCTGGGTCGGGATGGTAGAAGGCGCGACGGTCTGCACCGTGTTCTCCACTATGCGGTTCACCGTCTGAGTCACGCTCTGCGGCGCCTCGTCGAGGAGCGAAACCGTCACGATGCCGGTCGCAATAGACATCACGAAGTTCACGAGCAGGGTCAAGAGAAGAAGCTGTGATTTGGAGAGGTCGTCGATATCCATGGCTCTAGTATACAACACGCCTACGAAGCAAGCGTATTGGCATCGAGGAACGCGACCGCGCGGGTAAGCGCTTTGGCGAGCGCCGGGAGCGCAGCGCTCGGCGTGGTCGGCCCCCATGAGATGCGCAGCGTGCTCGCAGCGCGTGCAATATTGCCCGTAAGCGCGAGCACCGCGCGCGAACCAGTGTCTGAATCAGACTCACACGCGCTTTTGGTGGAGACGGCGAACCCAGCTTCGTCCAGAAGCGCTGCGAGGTAATCGGTGTCGCGTCCGGTAAGTGAAATATTTAGGATATGCGGCACGCCGTTCTGGCCCTGATTTACAAAAAGATTCGAAATGGATGCGACGCGCGCTATGAAGTCCTCACGCATACTCCGTGAGCGCTTTGTAAACGCTTCCCTATTTTCTCGCGCTTTCACGAGGTCACGAGCGAACGCAGTAATCGCAGCGACGTTCTCGGTACCGGGCCGCATCCCGCGCTCTTGCCCACCCCCATACATGAGGGGCGTCATCGCGGTGGTACGCGGCGTCGCGAGTACGCCTGCCCCACGCGTATCACCCACTTTCGCTCCATCGAGCACGATGATATCGGCGCCGAGCCGCGAGCGCTCCACGATTTCCGCGAGCGGCGCCTGCGACGCGTCCACGTGCAGATATACGTGACCCGGCAGCGCGTGCTTCACCTCTCGCGTGTTCCAGACGGTACCCGTCTCGCTGCAGACGAAGTCCATCGATACGAGTATTGTCTCGGGCTTCACCAGTTTCTTCATCGCTTCGATATCCACTTCACCGTTTTTAATCGGCAAAGGATCTGATGCGATGCCCCACGCCGCGAGTCCTTGAATGGTCTTCACGGTCGACGCATGCGCAGACGGGAGATAGAGCACATGCGGAGACACGCCGGTGTCCATCGCGTGCTTTGCCGTGATTCCTGAGATCACCATGTTGTTCGCCTCTGTCGCGCCCGAAGTAAAGATGATGTCGTCGGATTTCATCTGGAGCTCGCGCGCGATAGCCGTGCGCGCGTCGTCGAGCACGCGTTTAGCCGCTCGCCCTTCGGTATGCGGTGAGGAAGGATTGCCGTAGGAGGCTGCCCAGTCGAGGTAATACCGTTTCTTCCCGAACATATGAGTACTGTAACAAGGAGATTGCAAATCGTCATTTTTCGTGATGAAATAGAGAAATCATGGCGGCAAGCGCACGACCACCAATCGTGGCGGTGATGGGTCATATCGACCACGGCAAATCATCCCTCCTCGACTACATCAGGAAAGCGAATGTGACCGCCGGCGAAGCCGGCGGCATCACGCAGCACGTATCCGCGTATGAAGCGGAACACGAGCACGAAGGTACGCTGCGCCGTATCACTTTCCTCGACACGCCTGGCCACGAAGCATTCCGCGCGCTGCGCTCCCGCGGCGCACAGGCGGCAGACGTCGCCATCCTCGTGGTCGCTGCAGATGAAGGCGTGAAGCCGCAGACTCTGGAAGCGCTCGCCGCAATCCAGGAAGCGAAGATCCCGTTCGTCGTCGCATTCACCAAGATCGACAAGAACGGCGCGGACCCGGAGCGCGCGAAGACGTCGCTCCTTGAGAACGGCGTGTACCTCGAAGGCCTCGGCGGCGACATCCCCTTCGCCCCGGTGTCGTCGAAGACCGGCGACGGCGTACCGGAACTACTCGACCTCGTGCTGCTCACGGCTGACCTCGCAGAACTTTCTGCAGACCCGAGCCTCCCCGCAAGCGGGTTCGTACTCGAGTCGACCCAGGACCCGAAGCGCGGACTCTTGGCGACGCTCATCGTGAAGAACGGCACGCTCTCTACTGGTTCGTTCGTAGTGACGGGGAGCGCGTACGCGCCGATACGGTTCATTGAGAACTTCGCGGGTAAGCGCGTAGAAGAGGCGGGCCCTTCTTCCCCAGCCCGCGTATCGGGATTCACCGAGCTCCCGGCTGCAGGTCAGCCGTTTATCGCCGTGAAGACCCGCAAGGAAGCCGAGGCGCTCGTGGCTGAAGCGGCAAAGGGCGCTGCGAATGGAGTCTCGTTTGATGCAGCCGAGGACGGCATCACCGTGCTCCCGCTCGTGGTGAAGGCAGACGTGACCGGCTCGATCGAAGCTATCAAACACGAGCTCGCGAAGATCGAGCACGAGAACGCAGCCATCCGCATCGTCTCCACCGGAGTCGGCGCCGTGGGCGAGACCGATGTGAAGACCGCGCAAGCGGTGGGCGGCATCGTGATCGCATTCACGGTCGGCACCGACTCCGCTGCGCGCGACCTCGCCGACCGCTCCAGCGTGGCGATAGAATCATTTTCCATAATCTACGACTTGAAGCAGCGCGTCGCCGACCTCCTTTCTGCGCGCGCGCCGAAGGTGGCAAAAGAAGAAGTGCTCGGAGAAGCGAAGGTGCTGAAGGTGTTCAGCGCGACCTCTACCAAGAAAGTGCTCGGCGCACGCCACGTCTCGGGTACGCTCTCTGTGGGCGACCAGGTGCGCATCACCCCGCGCGAGGGCGAAGGCGAGGGCCGCGGAAAGATTGTGAATCTCCAGCAGGCGCGTGTGGACGTGGACGCTATCAAAGTGGAGGGAGAATTCGGCATGCAGATAGAGACCAAGTTCGAGATGGGCGGCGGTGACACGGTCGTCGCGTTCCGTATGTCGGCGGCCGAATAAAGCTATGGACTTCTCCTTCCCCCAGAAAGAATCCCGCAGCAAGCGCCACCACATCCGCGCGAAGGAGCTCATACTCCATGCGGCTGCAGAGTTCATCGTGCGCGAGAGCAATGCCACCTCGCTCATCACCGCCACGCGCGCGGAGCTTTCGGACCGCGGCGACCGCGCCACGATATTCGTGACCGTCTTCCCGGATGATGCGAAGACGACTGCGCTCGATTTTCTCAACCGCCGTGCAGACGACTTCCGCGACTACCTGAAAGCGCACTCGCGCATGCGCGACCTCCCCTTCGTGAAGTTCGAAGAAGACTACGGCGAGAAGAACCGCCAGCACTTGGACGACTTAGGAAAGCAGCTGTAGTCGGCCCCAAAAGCTGGTAGTATCAAAACACCGGCCCGGTGGTGAAGTGGTAACACAGGGGACTGCAAATCCTCGATGCGCGGGTTCAATTCCCGCCCGGGCCTCCCGTGCTATGCCGAGGTGATGGAATGGTAGACATACAGGACTTAAAATCCTGAGAGAGCCTAAAAACCCTCATGTGAGTTCGAGTCTCACCCTCGGTACTCGTTTTACGCCGCAGCGTGTGGATCGCCGAAGAGTGCTGCTACCCTTTCTCGTATTATCTGGCGAAGCTGCTCTATGTCACCTGCTGCACTCTGTATAGTCTGATGTGCGCGGAAGGTTGCGAGTGCTCCCAATATCGGTACTGCTATCTCGCCAACATTAAATGGCATGTGCCCTAACTCAGTAACGAGCGGGGGGATGACCGCAAGTATAGGAAAGAGAATCCTGCGAATCTTTGCAAACCGCTGCTCGCTCAGCGTGTGGATCAAATCCTTTTCATCGAGCTTGAGCTCCTTAGCTTCGTTCAGGATGTCGGAGAGTATCTCCGCATTCTCGTCGAGCAGTTTCCGCACTTCTTCGTCGGTCGCGTATTTCTCAAACACCTTTGTAGCCTCTTCTATCGAGAGCTGCGGTGTCTCCTTTTCCACTTTCCCCAGGTTTGGCTGTTCTGCTGACATGGCGTTATGCGTGCTGGGCTTCTGCGCGCATTGTGTCTCGCAATTCAGCGAGCATATGCCCGGTTGCTTTGAGGAAATACACGACGTCGTCCTTGGTCGCCGAGCCGTCGCTAATCCTCGCAGCGATTTCATCTACCTTGGCTTCGTTGAAAGGAGATGCATCCATGGGGTTCAGTATATCAACTTGGTGCGCCTACCTGGGCTCGAACCAGGGACCTTATCCTTAAGAGGGATCTGCTCTACCAACTGAGCTATAGGCGCGTCCTAGCATCCTAACAGACTCATACAGGTTTTCAATCGTGCTATCTTCAGTTCTACGGGCGGATGGCGAAATTGGTAGACGCGCCAGCCTTAGGAGCTGGTCCCGCAAGGGATGGAGGTTCAAGTCCTCTTCCGCCCACTATCTAGGCCCTATTTGGGCTTTCCGAGCCTACTTGACAACTCCTCTCTTTCGTGTATAATTGACCTTAAGGTCAAACGTTTTTTGAAAGCGAGGGTTACAGACATGCCAGATAGCACAATCGAAGCCGACAAAGGCTACCGAATCGACATCGAAATCCCTACAGACGCAATGGTACCGCGGGACCGCAAATCGCGGCTCCTGAGCGCTGTCGCCGTGGGTGCACTAATGATCGCTACCCCCGCGCTATTTTGCGGGTATTGGGGATCGTTGGTGAGCCCTACCGCTTCAGACATCGGTGAAATACTCGGTGCGTTCGTGGGTTCAGTGTCATATCTATGGGTATTCGCCCACAAGATATTCCTGTACAACAACGAATATGCCGGCTATGTGACGCAGAATCCGTTCCCGAATCTTCTGAACTTCGTCGACAAAGGCGTGGATCAGAACGACGGAATGGAAATCTACGCCGCCGGCCCGCATCTGACACACGTATGGGAACAGCGTAACCGCACAGGAAACTATCCCTTGAAGGTTACGACCCAGGTTATCGAAGTATCGGTGCCGACCAAGACTTCGAAGGTCACCGTGACGGTGTACTTCGAGTATATGGAAGACATCCGGCACTTGGATCGTGCGATAGCGGCCGACAACGATACGGTCATCAAGGGCTACCAGAGCTACATTGCCAGTTTCTTGACTCAGGAACTCTCCAAAATGGAAGCCAGTGCGGCAGTCCAGGCGGACGACGACCTGAATGAGAAGTTGTGCACCAAGTTCATGGGCACCCGCGACAAGGGTGGCCGTAAGTTCTCGAAGTTCGAGACGCAGTACGGCATCAAAACCGTCAGCCTGGTGGTAAGCAATATCAAGCTACCAGAAGATGTGCAGACGACTCGTGACGCGATCGAAGAAGGCAAGGAGATCCACAAGATCGCCGCTGCCATCCTCGGCGTATCGCCGGAAGACCTGACAAAAATGCAGACCGACGGCAAAATCGAATCGAAGCTCATGATCGAGCTGCGGAAAGAAGCGCTTGCAATGTCCAAGAATGCGTCGATGAGCATCGTCGACATCGAGGGCACGAGCGGTAGTCCAATAGCCGTCATCGGTGGCAACGGCACACAGCCATTGTCACAACACGTCTAAACCATCAACTGCGTCAAAGACGCAAAGGAGTTACGCTATGGACGCTCATCAAGCAAAGGATGACGCAGAGTCGGAAGGCACTGCGTCTACCCACAAGACTCGCCGTGCCGTTATGGTCACTGGCGGGTTACTGATCGGTGTCGTTTTCCTCTTCCTGATTACCTGGAAGGTAAGCGACGCCATCCACAACAACAATCTCCAGCACCAGCAAACTACAACCGTGCAGGCAGGTAACACTGCCCCACCGGCGCAGGCGTCAACGTACAGGGCGGATCTACGTGGATCCGTCACTATGGACGTGGCGAGTTACCACGTGACGACCGACGCGATCTTCGATCGCAGCGGTCCAGGTAATAGGGCCACATGTATGTGGCCCGAGTACTACAGCTCGGCCTACCAGCAAGTCGTCATCCACAAGAGCGGCGGCGACGTCACCTTCAACGGTGGTGTGCAGGCCGGCAGCGACCCTGGCGGCGCGGTACGCTCTATCTACGTGAAAGCGTGGCCAGGGCAACCCGTCGACGCACAGACGCAGCTCAAGCATTGGGGCAGCGACTGTGGCGACAGCCCAACGGATGCAGCTACTGAAGCGCAGCTGCAAGCCAAGGCCGACGCAGGCAACTAAGCACACTCTGATCTTTCAAGTTCTTTTAAGGGCCCCGACGTTAATTCGTTGGGGCCCTTGATCGTTTACTGGAAGCCGAACGTCGCCTTGATGATGTTGATGATGGCGTTCGCGCCGAAGATGATGACGAGGCCCACGATGCCCCAAATCATGTGCTGCTGGCCCGTGGAGCGCTTCTCCGCGTCGTCTGCGCCGCGGATGAAGTCCACGACGCCCCAGACGAACACCACGAACGCGCCGGCGACGAGGAGCTCGATGATGGGTGTGAGGATGTTGGAGACGATGTTGTTCCAGAAGGTCTGGAATGTCTCGCCGCTCGTCTGCGCGGATGCGAGCACGGGAGCGGCGAATGCCATGACGAGTGCAGCGATTTTCATACGGGAGTTTTGGGACATGGGTCTACTATAGCAAAACCCCGGCGAGTCGCCGGGATTTTGCTGTGCACACCGTACGGTCGTTTAGCCGCCGACGTTCGGTCCCTGCGGAAGGTCCGGACCCGAGTTGTTGAGGTCGAACGTACCCACGAGGATGTTCACCAGTCCCCAGACCGATACCATCACGAAGAATCCGATGATACCCCAGATCATGAGGCTCCTGCCCTGCTGCTTCTTCTCTTCATCGGAACCGCCGAGGATGAAGTACTGGAAGATACCGAAGAGGAACACGACGAATGCGAGCGCGAAGATGAGCGGGACAAAGACCCCGTTGATAAGGTCGATGATGGTCTGACCGAGGTCCTGGATGTTGCCTGCCGCCTGTGCTGCTGCGAGCATCGGGAGCACGAACATGGCGGTTGCAGAAAGGGCGTACGAAAGTTTCTTCATGGTTTTGATTAGGCTATATGCTTAAGGGTATTCGGGATTGAAGTGAAGTCAATGCGGCCAGAGCGGTCCTGGGGATTACTAGGGGCCGAAGTTACCGCCGCCGTTGCCTCCGCCGCCGGTGGTAATGGTCGGGAGCGGCGGCTCCGAACTGCTATCAAGACCCGTCGAGGCCTGGAGGAGGTTCACGATGCCCCAGACAGAAGCCATGAGCACGAACCCGATGACGGCGTAGAGGATGAATTGGCGCCCCTCTTTGTGGTTCTCGTCGCTCGCACCACCAGCGATGAAGTAGCGGAACACACCCCAGAGGAACATGAGGAACGCTACCGCGAAGATGAGCGGGACGACGTAGTCGTTGATGAAGCCCAGGAAATCTGAAATATCGGAGCTCACGGTGGCTTGCGCGTGCGCAACTGAAACGCCGAATATGAAAGTAAGGGTCGTGATCAGGGTCGCCCGCCGTGTAGTAGTCATACCCATAGCCTAGCACCTATTTGAAGGTGGCAAGCAGCAAATTCACAATCGCCCACACCCCGAAGAGCACCGAGAGCCCGATCATGCCCCAGAGCGCGAACTCCCTGCCCTTCTGTCGATTCTCGTCTCCGCCCGAGAAGAAGTAGCGGACGAGTCCTGCGAGGAAAAAGAGGAACGCGAGCGCGAACAGGAGCGGGATGAGGGAATTGTTTATGAACGAGATGAAATTGTTGACGACCGTGGCGAACGTCATAGGGTGTTGACCGTACTCGTGATAACTCCCTCGATGGTGGCCGCGCCAAGCAGGATGATGGCACCGATGACAGTCCACATGAGCGCGGTGCGCGCGGTCGTGAGCTTCTCCTGGTTGCCCTGCGCGGTCACGAAGAGGAATCCGCAGTAGATGAGCATGAGCACCACGATTGCGGGGCCAATCTGGGTCGAGACGAACTTGAGGATAGCGTTGAGGAGCGTAGGGATATCGGAAATAGTGGTGAGCGGGTTCACCAGTCCTCCTCCCCCCGTTCCGCCACCTCCGCCCATATTGCCGTTACCGCCGCCCATATTGCTATTGCCTCCGCCCATATTGCCAAACTGCGCGTGCACAGCTGCAATCGGCAAGAGCATGCCGATAAAGGAGAGTGCGAGCACGGACGTATGGACGATGGTGGTTTTAAAACGCTGCATTGAGGGATTGGTCGGCAGCCGAAAGCGCATCGCGCGCCTGCATCCTGCCAGTGACTACATTGGTGATCATAGCAGAGAACACGCTATCGACCGCGGAAGGGGCTGGGGAAAGCCAGCCCTTGGCGTTGAGCGCCTCCGGATAGTAGACCGGGGCGAACGAGTCGTCAGCTTTGGGAGTAAGGAGGCTGCGGACTGCAGGGGCCTGGCCGAGCGCCTCGGCAAGCGCAGGGAGTATGGTCGAGCCGGTGAGCGCCACCGCGGTCGAGTACGCGCCCGATTTATTAGCGGAGATCTTCGGGATGGCGAACACATACGCGAGGCCGTAGGTCACGCGGCCGCTTACGATTCCCGCCTGCGGCATCGCCGCCATGTCGAAGTCGAGGTTCGGATTCGCATCAGCCAGTCCCTGCGCTTCAGACGCGAATCCCGGATAGAACGCGAGATCGCCCGAGAGGAACGCCGTGCGCGAAGACGGGAGCGACTGATTCCAGGAGTACAGAGTCAGACTCGGGTTCGCGAACTCGGTATAGAAATTGAGCGCCCCCTCTGCGGAACTATTGCCCGAGCCGCCCGACGACTGCGACGTATTTCCGAGCGCGGAACGCACGCCGGTATTCGTCACCGAGGTGATCGGAGAACCAGCCTGGAGGAAAAGCATCGAGAGTATCGCGCGCGCATTGGTGACGTTCGCGTATCCCCCGAACGGCACGGTGCTCACGGAGAGTGTCTGGTTTCCGCCCGACTGCTTGCTGATAGCCATCGAGAGCCCCTCGAATGCCCCGATCGTAGTGGGCGGTGTCGAGACCGCAGCGGCAGAGAGGAGCGCGCGATTGTAGTAGAGGACGAGCGGGTCGACGGTGATAGGAATGCCGTACGTGCCAGTCTGCGTGAGGTAGAGCTGATCTATAGAAAGGTAGGTCTTGTTGAATGTGGCGAGTGGAATCGAGGAGAACGGGATGAGGGTAAGCTTCGGCTCTTCGGTGAGAAGCTGCTCCTGGTCGATGATGATGAGGTCGGGACCCTGGCCGGACGCGAGCGCATTCGCGAGGTCGGAGTCGAACGTCGATGCCTGCATCTGTTTGTAGCTCACATTGTTGTACTCCTTGTGGCCCTGCTTGAGCGAATCGAGGGCGCTATTCACGGCCTTATCCGGGAACGTGCCCCAGATGGTGACGGTACCTACCTGTGGACCATTGTTGCCGAACCCGGCAAAGGTGGAAAACACGTAGAGACCCACGAGCGCGAGAAGCGCGAATACGGCGATGAGCACTATCTGGAACGGGCGCATGTTCATCATGGCGATGTAAAGACTATACCGTAGTGATGGCCTCCGGCGCGGAAGCTTTTCACCTTATGGAATCCCGCGGTGATGAAGAGCTCCTCTGCTTTATGCTCGGTGACGATGCGGTCGTGCGTGGGGCCGATGTTCCCATAGGACCCGGCCCAGTCGATGACGAGAATTTTCCCTCCCGGCTTCACGATGCGGCGCACCTCTGCGAGCGCGCCCGTGTGCTGCTCTACCTGGAAGAGCACGTTCGAGAGTATCGCTGCGTCCGCCAAGTGCTCCTTGAGCCTCGTGCCACCCGGCTTCTCGAAGTCTCCCCATATGGTCTCGATGTTGTGGAGGTTCGCGCGCTTCGCGGAATCGCGCAGATGGCTCAGAAGGTCTTCCTGCACATCGACCGCATACACGCGGCCAGCGGCACCGACTGCTGCCGCAGCAGCGAGCGCGTAGTGCCCCACACCGGAACCCAGGTCGGCGATGCGCATGCCTTCCTTCACGCCGAGCTGCAGCACGTTGGACTTAGGGTCCGCAAAGTTCATGTACTAAAAATAGCACGAGCCGCATCATTGATGTGGCTCGTGGGTGCACGCTGTGTTTATTGGACTATTCCAAGAACCCGAGAAGGATCACCCAGTTGTAGGGGTCTTCTTTCTGATTGGGGCGTGCTTTGTGCTCGCGTACGATGCCGGCGAGTACGGCATTGCCTGCCTGCAGGCCGTGCTCGACGCGCGCGCGCGAGAAGCGCTCCTTCTCGCGCGAACTCAACGTGTCGATGAAACGCTGGACGGTAGGGTGGACATTAAACGTACCCGGGCTGGGAAGGTTTTCGATGTGTGCCATGTGTTCCTCCGCTAGAACAACGAACGTGGGACTGCCACCGGTTATAACACGGCGACCGCGGGAAAGGTATCTCGGATATGCAGAGCCCCGCGAACGTTCGCGGGGCCTTGTACGGGCACTGGTGCCCAAGGATCACATGATGGTAGTGCGCGGCATGAGCTCGAGTTCGTAGTCGGGGATGAGACCGGTCTTCCTGAGCGCCTCGTAGAGGCCGTTCATCACCGCGTCGTCGATCCTTTCCTGGAACTCTTCATTCGCCACGACGCACGCGTCGATGGCCGCCCATATCTTGCGCGCGGCGGTTTGCAAAGGCCCTTTGCGCAGATATTCCTCGATGGCCTGCTGCTCGTGCGAGAGCAGCGTGCATGTCCGGCACATCCTGAGGTACAGGCGCATCAGCGCCCGCTTTTTTGAATTATTCATTACTTCTCTCCCTGTTCGAGCGTGATAATTATATCACGCTAAATCGTATATATCAATAGCGGGCTCCTCGTAGGGGTGCGTATGGCGGATAGCCTGGATGACGTCGTTCACCATCCCGTCGCCGCAGGAGACCTCGATGCGCTCTTCTTCCACTTCTTGAAACGTACCGGGTTCCCCGATGGCTGGGTGCGATCCCTCTTCGGGCATGAACCTGCCGATCCCTCTCGTACTAAAACTGCAGAAGGTGTAGTTCCCAATTTTGCCGCCACCGACTTCACCAATAGCGTGCCGCACTCTATCAGCATCCTTCACCGGCACCGTGACAACAATTTTTTTCATTAGAGCGCCACCATAGAGGCGATGGAATCGCCTTCCTTGAGCTTCATCACGCGCACGCCCTGCGTCGCGCGCGAGAGCGAGGAGATGCTGCCCACCGAGGTGCGGATGACCTGGCCCTTCTTCGAGATGACGACTATTTCGTCGTCCTTGAATTCCCCAGTGAGCACCTTCGCGCCGATTATTTCACCGGTCTTCGGGGTCACTTCGGCCGTCTTGATGCCCGAGCCGCCGCGGCCCTGGATCTTGTACTCAGTAATAGAAGTGCGCTTGCCGTAGCCCTTGCTCATGATCACGAGGAGGCACGCGTCTTTCTCGTCTGCCACCGGGATGACTTCCGCTGCGATGACCTCGTCGCCCTTCTTGATGGCCATACCGCGCACGCCGCCGGCCGTGCGGCCCATCTCGCGCACGTCTTCCGCTGCGAATCGTATCGACTGGCCCTTGCTCGTGACGATGGACACGCTGTCATCCGGCGCCGCGAGCGATGCCGAGACCAGCTTGTCGCCATCCTTCAAATTGATTGCGATGATACCGGACTTGCGCACGTCGGAGAACGACTTGGCCGCCACCTTCTTCACGGTACCGTTCTGGGTCACGAAGAACACCGCGAGCGCATCGCGCGCAGCGCCCTTCGGCACCGCGAGCACGCTCGTGACTTTCTCATCGCCCGCGAGCGGGAGGAAGTTCATGATGGACTTGCCCTTGGTCGCGCGCTTACCCTCCGGGATGTCGTACATCTTGGTCTGGTACGTCTTGCCGTAGTCGGTGAAGAACAGGAGGTCGGAGTGCGCGCTTGCCGAGAGGAAGTGCGTCACCACGTCCTCTTCCTTGGTCGACATATCGATGACGCCCATGCCGCCGCGCTTCTGCGCGCGGTACTCGCTCGGGTTGGTGCGCTTCACGTATCCGCCCGCAGTGATGACGAGGACCGAGTCTTCGTCTGGTACCAAATCTTCTACGGAAATATTCTTCACGCCTCCCTTCACTATTTTCGTGCGGCGGTCGTCGCCGTACTTCTCGCCCATCGCGATGAGCTCGCTTTTCACTACCGCGAGGATCTTCTTCGGCGTCGAGAGGATTTCCTTCAGTTTCTTGATGAGCGCCTGGATCTCGGTCAGCTCGTCTTCGATCTTCTTGCGCTCGAGTCCGGCGAGCTTGCTGAGACGCATCTCGAGTATGGCTGCGGCCTGGAGTTCTGAAAATGCGAACTTCTTCTGGAGCGCCTGGCTCGCGCTCGGGATGTCGGCAGCCTTGCGGATGATAGCGATGACTTCATCGATGTGGTCGAGCGCTTTGGAGAGGCCGAGCAGGATGTGCTCGCGCGCTTCTGCTTCACGCAGATCGAACTCCGTGCGGCGCTTCACCACCTCGCGGCGGTGCGCCACAAAGTGCTCGAGCATGCCCTTGAGCGGGAGCGTCTGCGGCACGCCATCGACGAGCGCGAGCACGTTGTAGTGGAAGGTCGACTCGAGTTCCGTGTGCTTGTAGAGCGAGTTGAGCACCGCCTGCGGGTGCGCCGTGCCCTTGAGTTCCACCACCACGCGCACATCGGGGCGGCCCTCGTCGTCTCCCGCGGACTCGTCGCGCAGGTCGCGGATACCCTCTATCTTCTTCTCCTGCACCAGTTCCGCGATGCGCGTGATGAGCTCTGCTTTGTTCACGCGGTACGGGATGGAGGTGATGACGATCTTGGTGTCCTTCTTGCCGTCGTCGATTATCTCCGCTTCCCCGCGCACCACCACGCCGCCGCGGCCGGATGCATACGCCTGTCGGATGTCGGCCTGATTGAATGCGATGCCGCCCATCGGGAAATCGGGGCCCTTCACGAATTCGAGCAGGTCCTCGGTCGCTGCGTCTGGGTTGTCTATGAGGTGCACGGTCGCGTCCACGACTTCGCGCAGGTTGTGCGGCGGGATGTTGGTCGCCATACCGACCGCGATACCGAGCGTGCCGTTGAGCAATAGGTTCGGGAGCGCAGCAGGAAGCACCGCGGGTTCCTTGCGGGTGTTGTCGTAGTTGTTATTCCACGACACGGTGTCCTTATCGAGATCGGCGAGCAGCTCTGCGGAAAGCCGCGCCATCTTCGCTTCCGTGTAGCGCATAGCAGCCGGCGAGTCGCCGTCGATGGAACCGAAGTTACCCTGGCCGAGCACGAGCGGATAGCGGTATGAAAAGTCTTGCGCCATCTTCGCCATCGAGTCGTACACCGCGGTGTCGCCGTGCGGGTGGTATTTACCGAGCACGTCGCCGACCACGAGCGCGGACTTGCGGAAGCGAGCGCTTGGTGCGAGACCAAGCTCCTGCATGGCGTAGAGGATGCGGCGGTGCACTGGTTTGAGCCCGTCGCGCACATCCGGGAGCGCGCGGCTCGTGATCACGCTCATCGCGTAATCGAGATACGAAGAACGCATCTCTCCCGAGATGTCTTGCTGGAGCACGCGGTCGCGCGTTTCTACCGCTCCTGGTTCTGGTTCCTTCCCTTTCCCTCGTGCCATGAAATATGTAGTCGCGAACTATTAAAACGGCAGTACCGTCGGTGTGCTCGTGGAGACGGTGGTCGAGGACTGTGTGGTCACGACCGTGATGCCCGGCGCGGCGCTATTGGCCCCGACGGCACCGACTGCGCCCAAGAGATTCTGCCAGCCCGTCTGGGTCTGCGCCACGACCGGTGCGACGCCGGAGCCCGGAGCGCCTGCGTAGAACTGAGCGCCCGAGAACGGGTGCGATGAAATGACGACGGCGACCCACGCGAGCGTGACCACACCTGCGAACCCGGTCGCGGTACCGACCGCGATACGGTGGCGGATGTGGTGGGGCTTACTGCGGAGTTTCTCGATATATTCGATCATAGGTCAAGGGGTTACTACTATGATAGCACCATCCTTCTGTGCTGCATCCTTCTTCTTGAGCGTAAGTTTATCCACCCTCTCTGCCGTGCCTCCCTCTTCTTTAAGGAAAGCCTCGAGCGACTTCGGTGCACCCATGCCGTTCCAGTGCATCGGGATGATCACGTGGGGCTCGAGCGAGACCGCGAGCTTGTGCGCGGCTGCTGGCGTGAGTACGCCGTCGCCACCGACCGGTACGAAGAGCACGTCGATCTCATCAATCGCTTCACGCGCGTCCGCTGGGAGCGTCGGGTCGGAAATAGCACCGAGGAAGACGAGGTTCATGTCTTCGAGGTCGACGGCGTACATCGTGTTCACGCCCTCAGTCTCATTCTTTGCGAGTCCGTACTCTGACTTGGTGAGGAATCCCTGCACGGTCACACCCGCGCGCTCGTATTCTCCGGGGCCGTTTATAACGAACGGCTCGCGCTCGCCATAGGTCACCTCTGCCACGCCGTTCATGTCGGGGTGGTTGCGGGAGATGAGCGCGATGTCTGCACCGAACTTCACCGCGGGCATCGTGCCGCTCTTGGAGATAGGGTCGAACGCGAGCGTGAGGTCGCCGAAGGTCACTTTGAAGCACTGTCCACCCATGTGCGTGATCACCATACGTACCCTTATTTTAGCATGAAATCGTGCTATAGTCTCCCCTGTTCGAGACAACTTAGGGGAGACAACGTACATGCGTGCACACTTGCATTCCGACGGTTCCGCCGCCTTCGACGACGGCATGACACCGCTCAAACAACCGCAGGCCGCTTTTCCGGATCCACCGTACGATCCAACTCAGGATCCAAAGCCGGTACCGCAACGCGATCCCGGCGACGAAGATCCCGAAGTGACCAACGGAACAAAAACTGTCGGCCTCATCGGCCGCCGGACGAGACACAGAGTCCTCTAAAACGAGGACTCGAAACAAGGGGGCGCGCATACCAAGTGGTGGCGCGCTCTTTTTTATACACATCGCTTCCTTTACACCGGGAACAGCGATGCTAAAGTCGGCCTTGTCACCTAACCTCGGTCCATGCGGGACAAGGAAGAGGCTGATATGTGAAAACTGGAGGTATCCATGAACTTCACATTGCATCACGGTTCGATGGCCGATCACGGCCCCCCGAGCCATTCCACAACGACGAAAGCCAAGGCGCGCAGCTGAAACGCCGGCCAACAGAGGATGAGGAAATCTCATGACGCACCTTCTCGAATTTCGTTCAGCGGCTTGTCAGAAGCCGCGGTAAAAGTCTTCTGACTGATCTCCGTTTTGTGGGACCGGGCTCCGATTTCAAGACGCATGAGACCTTTGGGGGTTCACATCGCGACTGAATCGGAGCCTCGGCTCCACCAAGACTCTTTTCGCTCCGGCGGAGAGAGTTTTTTCTTATACACACCATTCCCCTTTGCGTACCGCACCGTGGTGCTACGGTGAGCGAATCAGTGGCATCCGCTACTGTATGGGAGGCTTTCATGACACGAATGAAGGTTCTGGCTTGCGCAGCACTCGCGCTCGGTACGATGGGATTTGCTCCAGGTATGCCACCTGCCGCTCCCACCCACGAGAAGGCGTCGTTCTTCACACTCAACCTTGACCCTGGCCCGGTCTATATCCCGGCGACGATCAAGGTCGACCGTACCGACTATCAGATCTACTGGAGTTTCGCATTGAATCCCCCGATCGAGGCGTGATCGGCAATGACTCGGCAAGGCTCCGGCGTGAGGCGACTCTATCGAGTAACCCCATACCGGAGCTGAAGCCTCCGCAAAGACCCTCCGTACCCACGGACGGTCTTTTTGTTTTCTCTATATATACAAACAGGGCCGCGTCACGTGGACACGGCCCTGGGTATCTCTCAGCAAATTGCTGATATTTAGCTGTTCTTGCCGCCCATCAACATGACGCCAGCGCCGCCACTCATCAACATTTCGATGAGTTCATCGACAGGCGACTTGGTCATCTCGCCGATGGAGCCATCCCGCGCGATCATGGGTTCGCCGTCGATTTCGCGGAGTTCCGGATGGTGCTTGACCGCTTCAAACTTGAAGCAGTGCGACGCCATCTGAAGATTTGCCATGGCGAGCTGCCCATCGAAATGGACCTGAAGATGTTCGGGCGTGCGCTCCTTCGAGCCAGTCCTGTCCATCTCCTCGTGCATGGCGTTGTGCGCGCGCGCAAGCTTCAACGCCTCCGCGTGACAAACGGCACTGAGCACGAAGGCGCGCACCGCACTCGGATGAGCCTTCTCGGCGAGCCGCTTGTACCTTCTCCCTTTCGGATCGGTACCCTGGCTTTTGACGGCGTTGCCGAGCTCTGCCTCGCTGAATGCTGCCATTGTTTGGGCCAGTGCGGCCATTGAGGACTGGTCTTCGATTGGCTTCTCAGCCATGGCTTTCATTCCCTTCTCTTCTGGTGATTTGTTTAGACAGATCTCCCTGCCGCGGACCACTATGCCACCATCCATACTTATAGTCAATACCCCTGCACCCAGGACAGATTTTCCCTATTTCAGAACACTTTTAGGCAGCCTTGACAAGGATTGGGTGCCAGTGTTAGGGTCCTCTGGTCAGCGGCTACGGGCACACACCCGGAGAAGCGCAGGCAAAGCGAAAACCTCGAACGGAAGTGAGGTATTACATGTACAAAAGCATGACTTCGATTGGGATTGCCGCCTTTGGCGCGTAATCTCTATAGAGTCCACATCGACGGCAACACCATCCGCAACGTGACGACCCCGGTCGATCTCGGCGCCGATGTCACCATCGATCTGCGCGGCGCGGCAAGCCTCGGCTGACCGCTACCGCCGCTTGCGTGTGGAAAGAATGATCGGTCTTTAGGGCCGTCTATTTCCCCACGCGTTTCCTCGCGAGTCGCCCCGCAAAACAGCGCTCTCGCGAAGGCATGCCGAAGTCCTGTCTTCGGCACCCCGCAGCTTCCCTTCCCAGCAGAAGCGGAGGCACCCCCCGGAAATCTGAGACGTCACGCAAGTGGCCGATCATTTTCCGGGGGTTTTTATTTTCCCTTCACATTCCTCCCCTCCTTTGGTATAGTCCTAGTATTGCGTGCGGGCAGTACGGAGGGAATAACCCTTCCTGGGTGGAAACCCGGGAATACCCCTTCAGAACAGCCGCGCCGCTATTACATTTATATGGAAGAGACTGTTTCTAAGAAATCGCCGGCACCGGCGCTCGTCATCGACCCGAGCAACCCGATGGCAGCATTCGTGAACGACATCCCGATGCCACCGGGCCCGGGAGAACTTATCGAGGGCAAGATCATCGCGCTCGGCCGCGGTCGCCTCTATGTGGACCTGCCGCCGTTCGGCACCGGCCTCATCTACGGTCGCGAGTATCTCAACGCCGCAGACGTTCTCCGCAAGGCGAACCTCGGTGACACCATCACGGCCAAGATCGTCGAGACCGCAGGTCGCGACGGCTACATCGAGCTCTCCCTCAAGGAGGCTCGCCAGGCAGCAATCTGGGGCGAAGCAGAAATCGCTATCGCAGGCGGCACTATTTACAACCTCGAGATCGAGGAGGCAAACAAGGGCGGACTCATCCTCTCGTGGCAGGGCATCCAGGGCTTCCTCCCCGCTTCCCAGCTCACGAAGGAGCACTACCCGCGCGTACCAGAGGGCGATAAGGACAAGATCCTCGACGAGCTCCGTAAGCTCGTGGGTAAGTCGGTACCGGTGCGCATCATCACCGCAGACGCACGCGAAGGTAAGCTCATCTTCAGCGAGCGCACGGGCGAAGACGAGAACGAGAAGGCATCGCTTATCGACAAGTACCAGGTGGGTGATGTCGTGAACGGCGAAGTGACCGGCGTCGTCGACTTCGGCGTGTTCGTGAAGCTCGAGCAGGGTCTCGAAGGACTCGTGCACATCTCGGAGCTCGACTGGGGACTCGTGGAGGACCCGCGCGCACTCTTCAAGGTGGGAGAGCCGGTCCAGGTGAAGGTTATTGAGATCAAGGACGGCAAGATTTCCCTCTCCGTGAAGGCGCTTAAGGAGAATCCGTGGAAGACCGCGGGCGAGCGCTACGTGAAGGGCCAGGATGTCCCGGGCGTCGTGATCAAGTACAACAAGCACGGCGCGCTCGCATCCATCGAGGAAGGCGTCGCAGGACTCGTGCACATCTCGGAATTCGAGACGCCCGCCGAACTCCGCGAGAACCTCGAGCTCGGCAAGAGCTATCCGTTCAAGATTACCCTCTTCGAGCCGAAGGACCAGCGCATGACGCTCTCCTTCATGGGCACCAAGAAGAAGAAATAATTTCTTCAAAAGAAAATCCCCGCTTATGGCGGGGTTTTCTTTTCGCGTCCTTTCGTGGAGGAGCTATACTCTGAGCATGATCCAAAAACACTTGCCCTGGGTGGTCCTCGGTCTCTTCGTGCTCGCAGCACTCATAGGTCATTACATGACTGCGACTCAGCACGCTGCTTCTCCGGCTACTGACCGCTCTTTCGTGCCATATCAAACCCTGCTGTATATAAATGCGCCGACCGACGCTACAGTACTTGCCGATATGGAGCAGTGGATTACTGCGGACGGTCTTACCATTGCGGATAATGGGCTCAAGTATCATGCAACCTACTTCTACCTCTCCGGCGATGCTACCCATATCGAGAAGACCTTCAGTATCCAGATCCCTGCCCCGACGGAAACCCAACTCAAGTGTGCAAGCAGCGTAGATCTACAACCGCAAAACGTACCTGCCGAGTTCGCAAAGTATGTGGTTAAACTGACTGTCTTCTACAGCGGTACGAAGAGTCGAGATTGTGGTGACCTGATTCCGAGTAGCCCGTCTCCTTAGCGCGTATTCGCGAACATCGTGGCGGCCTGGATGCCGCCCGTCACGAACAGCCGGAGCGCTTCCGCTGACTTCTTCATCACCTTCTTTACCGCCGCTTCGTCTTTGGGTGCGAACTTGCCGATGACGTGTTTGAGCACCTTCTCTTCCCCGCTCACTTTCTTCGCCTGATTCTTCTTGCCCTGTCCGCTGATACCAATTTTCAGCTGTGCGAACTGGTCGGTCTTGATAGCACGCATAATGCTTTCCACGCCCTTGTGCCCTCCCGAGCCGCGCGCGAATGTCATCTTGGTCACGCCGATGGGCAGGTCGAGGTCGTCACGCACGACGATGAGTTGCTTCGCAGCTTTCACACTCTTCACGAGTGCCATCGCCGACTTACCCGATTTATTCATATACGTCTCGGGCAGCACGAGCGTTACTTTCTCTTTTCCGATCTTCCCTTCGGATATAAGCGCCTCTGCTTTCTTATTCAATACGAACTCGTCGAAGCCCTCCTGCTTCGCAAGAAGCTCCACCGCCATGCGGCCGGCGTTGTGTCGCGTCTTCTCGTACTCCTTGCCCGGGTTCCCGAGCCCCATGATGACGATCGCCATATCCCCGTATCTTAGCAGCACTTGACAATGGTATAATATAGGAGTATAGTTAATAGGTTCAATTTTGTCGGGCATGTGCCCATTGAAAAGGGGAAGAAAATGTCGAACAAATCTGGAGCTACTGCTCCCGTGACGCGGTTGCGTTCCGGAGAACCGATGTCGCTTCACTTGGCGCGCAGCTTCGCGAATGTCGTGCGCCATCATGTGAAGTATCCTGCTGCGGGATCTCGCAGTCTCGTCTGCGAGATCAGCAAGCCGATGCCTATGATCGTGGCCAGTCGCCACATCACCTCCGCGAAGGAGGCGGGCAGCGGCTACGGCATCGTGGTGTACGAACCCGGCGGAACAAAGCCGTGCTTCGTAGACCCGGAAGGCATCTCGGTTATCGGCCGCACCGTCCTCACCATCGCGTGTCTCGATGATGGCACCTTCGCCTCGTGCACCGGGCCCGAGGGCGACGTCTTCACCACGCCATCCTTCGGGACGATGAATGGCCATGTGGTCGAGGCGCTGTTCGCGATCGAAGAAGATCGCGAATTCGTCGCTCAATGGGGCGGCTGGTTCAAACCGTTCCTGCAATTCGTTCGCGGCAAATAACCGGTTCACGCCACTATGACCTCACCTGCGCCCTGTCTTAGACGACGGGGCGCGCTTTTTATCCAAAAACTTGCGCGCAAAACCAGTGGGCGTACAATGACGAGCAAGATATGAAATTTCTTGAGCACGCGTTCAAGGAGATAGCCATCTTCATCGTGCTCGCGGTGCTCATCGTGCTCCCTATCCGCCTTTTCATTGCCCAGCCGTTCGTGGTGGAGGGCGAATCGATGCACCCGACCTTCGAGAATGGCGACTACCTCATCGTGGATGAGCTCTCCTACCACTTCGAGGCTCCGAAGCGCGGCGATGTCATCGTCTTCCGCTACCCGGGCGACCCTTCCATCTTCTATATCAAGCGCATCATCGGCCTCCCCGGCGAGTCGATAGCGATTAACCACGGCAAAGTGACCATCACCAAGACGGACGGCACCACCCTCACCCTCGACGAGCCGTATGTGAAGGCAGAAGACGCAAGCTACGTGACTGAAAAGCATCTCGGTGCCGGCGAGTACTACGTGCTCGGCGATAACCGCCCCAATTCCTCCGACTCGCGTGTGTGGGGCGACCTCCCGGAGAACGACATCGTCGGCCGCCCAATCCTGCGCTTACTCCCGCCTGGCTCGCTCGGCATGTGGCCCGGCGCTGCACAAGACCCGCAATGAAAGATTCATTGAAGCCCGATGACGTCCTGCGCCGCGCGCACGCGGTGGGGACCTATTACGGCTTCACGCCCTTCTCCGCGCTCGCTGCGGCGAACCGCGGCCACGGTCTCAAAGCAACCGGATACCCGCCCGAGATCAATCTCGACGCGCTCGACCCTGTCGCGCGCGACGTCGTGGCATTCCTGAAGCAGGTGCGCGATGCAGGACTCACGCCCTCCACGACGCGCCCCTTATTCATGTGGCACAGCAATGCGGCACCCGGACGTACGGCTCCGCGCACTATCACGCTCCAATTCCACGCGATGGGTGTCGACCGCCCTATCGCAGACGCGGTGCTCATCCGCGCGATGCGTTCCCTCGTCGCCGACCTCGGCAAGGCCGAGACCACCCTGCGCATCAACTCCATGGGCGACAAGGAGACCCGCAACCGCTTCGCGCGCGAGCTCACCCAATTTTTCCGTAAGCACGGCGCAGGGCTCCCACCCGACTGCGTCACGTGCGCGAAGCGCGATGTGTTCGAAGCAGCCGAGATGCTCGTCGCCGGAGAGCCGAACGACGTCATGCCTTCCCCTACCGACCACCTTTCGGAAATGAGCCGCAAGCACTTTGAAGACTTGCTCGAGTACCTCGAAGCCACCGACACCTCATACGAGCTCGCGGGCGACCTTCTGTCCCGCGGCACCGCGTGGACGGAAACGTGTTTTGAAATAAAAGGCGACGAACACATCCGCGCGTGGGGCTCCCGCTACTCGGAACTCACCCGCCCATTCTTCAAGGCTGCGATTCCTTCAGTTACGGCCGTCGTGCGCATCCAGGTCCCGGCGCAGGGCGCGATTACTCCAGCCAAGAACGGCAAGCCGCGGTTCGTGTTCGTCCACATCGGTGCAGAAGCGAAGCGCGAATCCATAAAGATGGCCGACACACTGCGCCACGCGCGCATCCCGATGACCCAGGCTATCGGTATCGAATCACTGTCCGAGCAGATGCGCCTTGCTGACGGCATCAATGCTCCATATCTCCTCATCATGGGCCGCAAGGAGGCGCTTGAGCGCTCGGTCATACTCCGCGAACGCTCCACCCACAACGAGACCTTCATCTCGCTCGATACCCTCATCGACAAGCTCAAGAAGGTTGCCTAACGGCGGCCCCCTGTGGTATTCTGCCCTACATGATAAACGCGACACGCGTAGAGGTTCGCCGCGGCAAGAACGAGAGCTCAGCCTCGCTTATTCGCCGTTTCTCCCGCCGCGCGCAGGGCCTCGGCCTCGTGAAGGAGATGAGGAAGCGCCGCTACTTCGAGCGCACCAAGTCGAAGAACGTCTACCACAAGCGCGCCCTCGTGAAGGGTGCTCGCCGCGTGAAGTTCAACGAGGACGTGAAGCTCGGTAAGATCGACCTCGCAGCGCTCGCTCTCGCCCGCCGCGGTAATCGCAAATCCGCTCCCACCACTACTACTACCACGACTACGACGCCTGCTCCTGCTGCGGCGGCCTAACGCCCCGATGGCGACCCTCGATATACGGAACATGACCCGGCGCAAAGCGCCGGTGTTTGCGTTTGAGAAAGCCCGTAAAGCCGTACTCCCCACTTGGGACATCTCGCTCGTGTTCGCGGGCGCTACGCGCGCTCAGAGCCTCAATAAGCGGCTGCGCCGCAAGTCATACGTTCCCAACGTGCTCTCCTACCCTGTGTCGGATCGCGCTGGAGAAGTAATTATCTGCCTCGAAGTGGCTCAGAAACAGGCACCGGACTATGACATGAATTACCAGGAATTCGTGGGATATCTGTTTATCCACGCACTCCTTCATTTGAAAGGTATGCCTCATGGCTCTACAATGGAAAAAGCAGAGCGGCAAATCCAAAGCCGCCTTGCCCCTACTCATTCTCATGCCACGACGAATCGCAACCGGAATCGACATCGGGACGTCCCAAGTAAAGGTCGTCGTCGTCGAAGAAGTTAAGACACCCGCGGGCATCGTCCCGCAGGTGATAGGCACTGGACTCGCTGAGTCCCGGGGTCTTCGCCACGGCTACGTGGTGAACAAAGAAGAAGTCATCGCTTCTATCGAGGAAGCCAAGCGCCAGGCTGAGAGCATTTCCCATGTCCCCGTGAAATCCGGGTTCCTCGCTATCGGCGGCATCTCGCTCGATGAAGCGCGCGGTTCCGGCGAGACCGTCATCTCGCGCGCCGACCAGGAAGTGAGTGAGCTCGATATCGAGAAGATCAAAGAAGCCGCGCGACTCCAAGCGGGCGCATCATTCATGAACCGCCGCGTGCTCCACGAGATTCCACTCGAGTACCGCATGGACGGCGCGAAGGTACTCGGTGACCCGATTGGCATGAAGGGCACGCGACTCGAGGCCGACTACCTGTTCGTGACCTGCCTCTCCCAGCACGCCGATGCCGTCACCAGCGCGGTGGAGGAAGCGAATATAGAAGTAGTCGACTGCATGGCTTCGCCGCTCGCAGGCTCCTACGTGACACTTTCCCGTGACCAGAAGATGAAGGGCTGCGTGCTCGCGAACATCGGCTCCGAGACCGTTTCAATAGTGGTGTACGACGAAGGCATCCCCGTTTCCGTAAAAGTGTTCCCGATGGGCTCGACGAACGTCACCGACGACCTCGCGCTCGGATTCCGCGTGTCGCTCGAGGACGCAGAGCGCTTGAAGCTCGGGAAACTCTCGGGCGCGATGTACAGCAAGCGCAAAGTCGACGACATCATCTCGTCGCGTTTCTCGCGCATGTTCGAGCTCGTGGACAAGCACGTGAAGTCGCTCGGTCGCCGCGGCATGCTTCCGGCTGGCATCATACTTTCGGGTGGTGGCGCGGGTCAGGGTTCTATCACCGACATCGCGAAGCACTCGATGGGACTTCCCTCGCGCATCGCCGACATGCGCATCCCGCAGGACACTAAGATTCGCGACGCCACGTGGGCCGTCGCCTACGGCCTCGCTATCTGGGGCCTCACCGGCGACACCGATACGCCGAAACGAAGCTCGCTTCCGAAGCTCGGCCCCTCCCTCCAGAAGTTTTTCAAGCAATTCATGCCGTAAATCGGCATACAGTGCGGAATAATGTCAATATTTGCATACTCCCCCATAGGAGTATGATGAGTCGCAAGGGAGGCAAATTAGCTAATTTTTTACTATGTCCAAACGCGTTGAACCGGCAATCGAGACTTTCGCACGCATCCGCGTGGTAGGCGTGGGCGGCTCGGGCAGCAATGCCGTGAATCACATGGTGTCCAGCAAGGTACACGGTGTGGAATTCATCGCGGTCAACACCGACGCGCAGGACCTCCACCGCAGCCTCGCCAAGAGGAAGATCCACATCGGCAAGAACCTCACCCGGGGCCTCGGCGCCGGCATGAATCCGGAGCTCGGACGCCGCGCGGCTGAAGAGACCCGCCAGGAAATCCAGGAGTCGATGCAGGGCAGCGACATGGTGTTCATCACCTGCGGCATGGGCGGCGGTACCGGCACCGGTGCTGCGCCGATAGTCGCGAAGATTGCGAAGGAACTCGGCGCGCTCACCATCGCAGTGGTCACCCGCCCGTTCGCATTCGAAGGCGCGCAGCGCCGCGACATCGCGGAGCGTGGTCTCGCCGACCTCAAGAAGGAAGTCGACGCGTTCATCATCATCCCGAACGACAAGCTCCTCACTGTGGTAGAGCCGAATGCTTCTGCAAAGAGCGCGTTCGCGATGGCCGATGAGATCCTGCGCCAGGCAGTGGAGGGCGTCTCCGACATCATCACCACGCCGGGAGAAATCAACACCGACTTCAACGACATCAAGACCATCATGGAGGGCGCGGGCCCAGCCCTCATGGGTATCGGCGTCGCCGACGGCGAAGGACGCGCCAAAGACGCTGCGCAGCGCGCGGTCAATTCCCCGCTCCTCGATGTCTCCATCAACGGCGCGAAGGGCATCCTCTTCGTGGTCGCCGGTGCAGACGACCTCGGCATCCTCGAGGTGCAGGAGGCTGCGAAGGTCATCAACGAGTCCGTGGACAAGGAGGCACGCGTCATCTTCGGTATGATGCGCGATGAGAAGCTGAAGAAGGGCCAGATCCGCATCATCGTTATTGCCACCGGATTCCCGGAAAACACCAACAACGCTATCGCTGCAGCGGAGCGCTCGCTCTTCTCCATGGCGCCGAAGGAGCAGGCAGACACGCGCGGCAAGATCTACAACGAGGTCATCCGCCGCCCAGACCCAGCTCCCGTAGAGGAAACGAAGGAAGAGGCCCCAGCGCCCAAAAAGGAGCGCCAGGAACCCATCGTGACCGCGCAGCCGCAGAGGCGTGAAGAGGCACCGCTCAAGCCCCCTGCAGGCGCGCCGGAGGCCGAGGAAGACGAAGCCTGGGGCGCTATCCCCTCCTTCCTCCGCCGCCACAAGAAATAGGCATTACGATACGTCCGCAAAATCCCCAGATACTCTGTCTGGGGATTTTGCTATACTCGACAGATGCAAGACCTCGTAATTATCGGCGGCGGGCCGGCAGGCGTCGCCGCGGGCGTGTACGCTGCGCGTAAATATCTGAAAAGCACTCTCATCGCAGAAGAGTTCGGCGGGCAGTCCACGGTGTCGGAAGGCATCGAGAACTGGATCGGCACGGTGAAGATCAGCGGCGCAGATTTGGGTAAGGCGCTCAAGGCCCACCTCGATGCATACAAGGGCGACAAAGTAGACGTGTGGGAGGGCGAGCGCGCTATGAAGCTCGAGACGATCGACGGCGGCTTCCGTGTGACCACCAAGACCAAGTCAGTCGATGCGCGTGCGGTGCTCATCGCCTCTGGAGCCGCGCGTAGGCGCCTCGCAGTGCCTGGTGCCGACACCCACGAGAACAAAGGCCTTACCTACTGCGCATCTTGCGACGGTCCCCTTTTCGCGGGTGCTGATGTCGCTGTCGTGGGCGGCGGTAATGCAGGGTTCGAGACCGCAGTGCAGCTTCTGGCATACGCTAAGTCGGTCACGCTTGTGCACCGCGGTGGCGATTTTAAAGCTGACCCTATCACCGTTGAGAAAGTCATGTCTCATCCCAACATGACTGCGCTCCTTAATACGCAGCCAGTGGAGGTGAAGGGCGATCCGTTCGTCTCGGCCCTTACCGTCAAGGATCTCAAGACGGAGCAGGTGCGCGACCTCCCGGTGACCGGCATCTTCGTGGAAATTGGCGTCATGCCCAACACCGACTATGTGAAGGGCGTCGTGGAGCAGGATGAGATAAACCGCGTGAAGGTGAACGCGAAGAACCAGCGCACGAATGTGGAGGGCATCTGGGCCGCGGGCGACTGCACCGACGAGCTCTACCACCAGAACAACATCGCTGCAGGCGACGCCGTGAAGGCGCTCGAAGACATCTACTACTGGCTCAAGACTCGCTAAACCTCTGGGTATATACTGGCGGCATATGGACCGATCACAAATAGCAAGAGAGATTGATCATTACAGGGAAGAGGTACGGAAGGACGAGCAAGCGGTCAGGGAAGCCGAATCCGAACTCCGCAAAGCGAAAGACAAAGAAATGCGCGACAAGAACGAACTTAAGAAATTCGAGATTGACCTATCCCGGACGCCGGCAGCCAATGACAATAAGCCCCAGGGTAAGCGCGTAGGCCTCTGGTAGTTATCCCCTCTCTGGGAGCAGAGAGGGCCTCTGGAGCGTTATACTGGCAAGGTATCCGTTAACGATTACTGCTATGACGACTTTCGGCGGCGGCCACTAGTGGCTCGTGAGCGAGGCCCTTCGGGGCCTTTCTCATTTTATGTATGCGCGCTGAAGCGCGTATAATGCTTTCACTATGAGCACTGAGACGAGCACCTTCTGCGCAGCCTGCGGGCCCGCGCAGTCGAGCCACTTCGCCCTCTGGCTCACCAACTCCACCGATACCCTGACGCTTTCCCTGCCCTGGGGACCATTCACCGGCACGTTCGCCCAGATGGGTAATTCAGTGACTTCACTCCTTGGCCACATCGCGTTCTATATCGGCCGCATGCTCGGCGTGATCACTCTCTCGGACGACTTCGAGAAGACCTGCTCCAACCGCAGCAAGCTTTTATGGGAAGAAGCGAATCGTCGCGGAATCCCGATGCACCAGATCATGTTCCTCGGGAAGCCGTCGGATGCGTTCGTGGTGCACGTCCGCGGACGCATGCGATTCTTCAAGAGCATTCCCTTGCTTGCGACCGATGATGCTTCGCTTCGTATGGACGACAAAATATGGTTCAAACGCCGGATGCAATCCGCTGGCTTTCCCGTCCCCTTGAGTCGGAGTGTGCGTACGTTCAGCGAGGCGCGGGATGCGATGAACTCGTTCGGGCTCGTATGCGTGAAGCCGCGCACGGGGAGCAACGGCCGCCATACCTATCCCTACGTAAAGACCGAAGCCGATTTGCGCGAAGCGCTCGCAAGCGTAAAGCAGGTCTGCGCGTTCGCGAGTGTGGAAGAACAACTCGAGGGCAACCTCGCCCGCGCCACCTGCGTGAATGGCACGCTCATCGGATTCCTCGAATCTGGGTACCCGACGGTCACTGGTGACGGCGTTTCCACGATCACCGAACTGGTCAAGGCGAAGAACGCGGCGCGTAGAGAGAAGATAGGCGAGATAGTGCTCACCGATTCGCATATCGGATACCTGAGGCGTCGCGGGTACGAGGTTGACGCCGTGCTGCCAGCGGGAACGGAACTACCACTCACCTACCGCGCGGGATACGGCCAGGGCGGATGGAATCGCGAGCACGGACGCGCCATCCACCCGTCATTCATCCCGGTCATCGAGGCAGCCGCGAAGCATACCGGTCTCTCCGTCGTCGGCTTCGACATCATCATCCCGGACGTAGGGGCTCCGCAGGATACGCAGCGCTGGGGATTCATCGAAGCGAACTCCCTCCCCTGGATAGACCTGCACGCCGCGCCGCTCTACGGCGAGCCCATCGACCTTGCTCCCTACGTCTGGGACATGTGGCAGAAGTAAAGATAAACAAAACACGCGGCCCCTTTCGGGGCCGCGTGTTTCAGGAGCGATAACTATGCAGCGCCTTCGCGTTCGGAAGTAGCAGCATTACGCTCTTTTTCTGCTGTGTCCTCGTGCTTATCAGCGTCGTTATCCAACTGGTCTGCACGCTCATTAGGGTCTGCCATAGTTATATTCGTTAAGGAATAACCCTATCTGTATATCATCTGCAAGATGACGACATTATGAAGCGCTGGCGCGGATGCGGTACTCGTTCACGGTATTGTGTGCAAGCCGCGTCTCCTCGGGCAAGCGGTAGCTCCGCACCGAATGGTGCACAAGCTGCACGGCTTCTTCGAGCGTGATGAGGTGCCCGGGAGAGACGAACACGGGCTTCACGTTCCGCTTGGTCCGGAGTGCCATACCTATGACCTCGCCCGTCTTCTTATCCACGAGGCTCGCGGTGGCGCCTGGTACGTTCGCCGGCTCTTCGTATACGCCGGTGAGTACGCTCTTCGCGCACCCTATCGTGGGCACATTCAGCACGAGGCCGAGGTGGCTCGCGATGCCGAGCCTGCGCGGGTGCGCGATGCCGATACCGTCGACGACTATCACGTCGGGCTTCGTCGCCAGCTGCTCCCATGCCTTCACGAGCATCGGTATCTCGCGGAATGAGAGGAGGCCCGGGATGTACGGCATCGGGATGTCGTCCTCGACAACCGCATGGTCGACGAGCTCGAGCGCTGGATACGTGAGCGTGACGAACCCGGCGAACCCGCTTATAGCGAAGCGGTTCATAGATACGTCGCACCCGCCGACCAAGGTCGGCGGGTGTTGCAGCGGCACGAGCCTCACCTCATCCCGGAGCTTCTTCTGAAGCTCTATCGCTTCTTTGGGATTAGTGGTCCAGCCCTCCATTACTCGACGACGACCGTGATCTTGTAGAGCAGTACGAACTGCGGGCATGCTTCTCCAGGATTGCAGATGGCGGTGCCGCTCGCGGTGATGGTGGTGGTGCCCTTAGCGACTGCCTCGAATACGCCCTGGTCTTCGGGAATCATCGGGACATCGAGCGGGCGCAAGATACCCTGGTCCATGACCCTGACGTTGCTCCAGTTCTTATCTCCGCCGAGCGCAAGCGTGAGACGGTCACCTACGTGGAGGTGCACTACCTCGTCGCTGTTGGCGCTTGTCACGGTAACCGAACCTTGGCTAGTGCCGCCCGTACCCGTGCCTCCAGACTGGGGCGTCGAAGTAGCCGGCCACCCGTCAGTAGTCGTAGAGGTCGTTGGAGTCGTGGTGGCATTGTCGGCTGCAGTCATGCGGTCGTGGTACGCCACGTAGCTCCCGCCTGCAGCGATAGCGAGTACCGCCAGTATCGCGATAGCGATCCCGAGCTCAATCCCGATGAATCCTCTAGATGTTTTCATATAGGTGAAGACGGTTATTCATAAGCGTCCTTACACACGTTCATCGTTAATGAACGACTCGCACGAAGTCTGCCAGGTCGGTTGTCTCTTTGGGACTCATGTCCACTTTGTAGTTTGCGATTTGAATAGTCGTCGTCCCTGTACTGTTGCGCAGTTCGCTGGTAATGCTATCCGCGTTGTCAAAGCAGAAGAAAGCACCACGATCATCGATGCCCGGCCGTGGCAGCTTTGCGGCGTCATCGGCAATTACCCTAAAACAATCGGCTCCGCCCAACACCCCATCCGGTTCCCAGTAAAAGCCTCTCACCGTTGTGGTGCCCACCGTTTGCAGTGTGTACGGCGTTGCGCTAACTACCGTGAAGTCGCCGATCTTCTCGCCCACAGAGACCTGGGAACCGCTCTTCGGCGTGGTCAGGGAGAACGCTCCACTTACGGCGAGGAGTGTTCGTCCGGACGGAACTTCGGAACCACGCTTGAGTACTATCCTGTACTTCCCTTGCGAATACGCGGTCGCCGGAGAAAGAGTTGGAAGCGAGATGGTATAGGAGCCCGTGTCGTCTGCGTATTCTTTCATCAACCTCGGTAGTGAGGCGGCGTTTTCAGTTTCCTCGGCGTATACCTGGTCGCACGGTTCCTGGGTGCACGTATCGGAGACAAGGTAGATATCGACTCCATTGCTCGGAGTTGCCGGGCGTTGCCACGTAACGGTAATCGGGGAATCTTCAGCGATGCTGCTGCCGGCGGCGGGCGTCAAGATAGTGTATGCAGGCACCGTGTGCTGTGCGCCTGCCGTAGTGTCTCCGCTAGACTGGCTACCACTTTGCGTACCAGCTGACGAACCCCCGGCATCTGTTGTAGTGGCGGTAGCAACGGGTACCGGAGCACTGGTGTGGCTGTGGGCATACCACCCCGCACCGAGGACAATGAGCGCGACGATAACAACGACTGGAATCCAAGCGAATCCTTTCATGGGTTACAAGCTAAGAATATGTCTGAAGTATATACCCTGCTTCAGAGCACATACGGGATGAGCATCGAAGTGCGCGCCTTGTAGGCCGGATAGGTGTCCGGGAAGGTCTTGGCCATCAGCTTCTCTTCCTGGGTCGCGGAATAGAGGTAGTACGCGGTGGACACGACGAAGATGACCATCCACCACCAGCCGCCGGTAAGCGCAGAGCCGAGGACGGCCAGCATCACACCACTGTAGATGGGATGGCGCACCAATGCATACGGACCCGCCGTGACGAGTTCCGGCGTATCCTTCACTGACATCGGCATGCCCCAGTTGCGGCCGAGGTAGTAGCGGGCGTATACGGCCCACGCGATGCCGATCACCGCGAGCGCTGCACCGACAGCGCCGAGTAGCGGACTCTGCGCAGCATTCGGAAGATACATCTGTCCGGGATTCAGCTTAAACGTCTCGAAGAACCAGACGGCAGCGATAATGACGATGATACGTATATAGAAGAGTGCTGAGTTCCTCTTCACCGTGCGCTTCGTAGAGAATGAAGACACGGCCCAGTAGATAATGAATACCGCCCACGCCGCCACGACGATCCACCAAGTGATAGGCATGCCTGCATCCTAGCAGACCAAAATGAAGCGCGGCTGAACCTAGAGTCCCAGGTAGCGGTAAAGGACGCCCGCGGTGCGGTCTTCTTGGATACCGCTTGTGCGCAGGAGATCGGCGACTTTGTCTTTCGCATAGAATTTGACCTCGATGCCCCGCTCTTTTTCATCGGCCTCGAGTTCCTGCTCGCTCATGCGCGCAATAGTGCCGGTGACATAGTAGAGGTCCCACTC
>Ga0207707_10000524_pt1 | contig 39305 bp, 34 predicted proteins | sample KBSC83BmetaG_FD_184336 | JGI IMG/M metagenome (GOLD analysis project Ga0207707, IMG submission 184336) | Corn rhizosphere microbial communities from Kellogg Biological Station, Michigan, USA - KBS C8-3B metaG (SPAdes) (version 2) | ecosystem: Host-associated > Plants > Roots > Rhizosphere ... | reverse complement strand
CGGCGGCATCATGAGTCCGTTCTATCGCGACATGGGTTTCAGCCTCACCGCGATCGGCACGATCACCAAGATCTACGGCGTGTGGATCGGCATCGCCGGCGTGTTCGTAGGCGGGGCCGCGGTCGCGCGCTTCGGCATCAACCCGAGCCTGCTGGTCGGGATCGTCGCCTGCGGTTGCAGCAACCTGCTGTACCTGTTGCTGATCAGCCACCACGGCGACCTCGGCATGCTCACCGTGGTGATTTCGGGCGAAAACTTCACGCTCGGTTTCCTGGGTCCGCCGACCGTCGCCTTCCTTTCTTCGCTGGTAAATCGCCAGCACACCGCGACGCAATATTCGCTGCTGAGTTCGATGGTGAACCTGCCGGGCAAGGTGATGGGTTTCTTCGCCGGCGGCATCGTGATGGCGACCAGCTACGGCTTCTACTTCGTGCTGACGGTGCTGGCGGTGCTGCCCGCGGCGTTGTTGCTGCTGTGGCTGGTGCCGCGACTGCGCGCCCACGGCGTCGGCGACGGCGTCGATCAGGCGAGCGGCGCGTAAACCGCGCCCAGCACCCGCGGCCCGCTTGCGCCGGTCACCGACGGCAGGTTGCCGGGCACATGTTCGAGGCGTGCGCGCGCGAGCCAGGCGAAGCCGACCGCCTCCACGAAATCGGGATCGAGCCCGAGCGCGGCGGTCGTGTCGACCTTCGCATCGGGCAGCTCGGCACGGAGCGCCGCCATCAGCGCGGCGTTGTACACACCGCCGCCGCAGGCGTACACCTCGCGAACATTTGGCGCGTGCGCGCGCAGCGCATCGGCGATGCTGCGCGAGGACAGTTGCAGCAGCGTCGCCTGCACGTCGGCCGGTTCGATGCGGCCGGACACGCGGGCATCCAGCCAGTCCAGGTTGAAATATTCGCGCCCGGTACTTTTCGGCGGCGGCGCCGCGAAATACGGATCATCGAGCAGACGTTGCAGCAGCGCGCCATTGATACGACCGCTGGATGCCCACGCGCCGCCTTCGTCATGCGAGGTGCCGCGATGGCGCAGCGACCAGGCATCCAGCAGGCAATTGGCCGGGCCGGTATCGAAGCCGAGCACCGGCTGCCCGGGCACCAGAAACGTGATGTTGGCGATGCCGCCGAGGTTCAAGATCGCGCGCGGCACCGCGTCGTTCGCCAATACCGCCGCGTGCAGCGCCGGCAACAACGGTGCGCCCTGCCCGCCCGCGGCAAGATCCGCGCGACGAAAATCCGCCACCGTGACGATGCCGGTACGCTCCGCGATCATGTTCGGATCGCCGAGCTGCAACGTAAACGGATCCGGGCCGTTCGGACGGTGACACACGGTCTGCCCGTGCGAACCCAGCGCCGCCACCTCGCGTGCATCGATGCCCGCATCGTGCAACAACGCCAGCGCCGCCTCGGCAAAGCACGCACCGATCGCAGTATCGAGGTGCCCGTAAGCGTCCAGCGTGATCGCGGCGGCATTGCGCGCCAATGCGAGTACGCCGGCACGAAGCTGTTCGGGATAGGCGAAGGTGCGGGTCGCGATGATTTCCGGTCGCGTCGCGAAGCGCACCAGCGCGACGTCGATACCGTCGGCGCTGGTCCCGGAAATCAGCCCCAGATAAAGCGGCGCGGCATCAGCCACGACGGCGCTTCAATTGGTGGCGGCCACGCTGGCGCGATCGTCGTTCACCCGCGCGAGACGCTGGGTGGCGTTGTCGATCATCTGGATGCGCGCCACCATCGGCGCGGTCTGCGCGCGGAAGTCGGCCATCAACTTGGTGGACAGCGGCTCCGGCTTGGGCATCGTGACCGTCAGGGGATTTTCGGGCTGGCCGTTCACCCGCACCTCGTAGTGCAGGTGCGGACCGGTGGCCATGCCGGTCTGACCGACGTAACCGATCACCTCACCCTGGGTGACGTGCGAGCCGACGTGCAGCCCCTTCGCGAAGCGCGACATGTGTCCGTAGGCCGTGGTGTATTTCGAGGTATTGCGGATGGTGATGAAATTGCCGTAGCCATGCGAACGGCCGCGGAAGGTGATCACGCCATCGCCGGCCGCATGGATCGGGGTGCCGGTCGGCGCCGCATAATCGACGCCCTTGTGCAGGCGGTTGTAACCCAGGATCGGATGATGGCGCATGCCGAAGCTGGACGAAATGCGCGTGAACGCGACCGGCGTGCGCAGCAAGCCCTTGCGCAACGGGCGGCCATCCTGACTGAAGTAGGCCACGCTGCCGTCGGGTTCCTTGAAACGGTAGGCGGTGTAGCGATGACCGTTGTTGACGAACTCGGCCGCGATGATGTTGCCGCCTCCCGAATACTTGCCGTTGCGGTAGATGTCGTCATAGACGACGGTGAAGCGGTCGCCCTTCTGCAGATCCTTGATGAAGTCGATGTCGTACTTGAACACATCGGCGAGTTTCAACACCATCGTTTCGGAAAGCCCGGCCTTCTCGCCCGCTGCAAACAACGAACCCTGCACCTCGCCGTGCGCGAAATGCATGCGGCGTTCGACCGGCAACGCCGCGACCTGTGCACGCATGCTGCCGTCCGGCTGCGTGGTCAGCGTCACCCGTGTGGCGGAATCGGGTTCGTAGCGGAACCCCTGCAACTGGCCCTTCGCATCGGTGAGGAACTCGACCTGGTCACCGGGATGCAACGTCTTCAGCGCACCGGTGTCCTTGCCGCTGGCCATCACCTTGGCAAGGTCGGTGCCGCTCAAACCCTGCGCCTGGAAAATTTCCGACAACGTCTCGCCTGGCTGCACTTCCACGACCTTCCATGCGGCGGCGACCGGGCGCGGGGCTTCCTTGGGTGCCGGCGGCAACTGCAACGCCAGGGTTTCGCGGGTCACCGGCTTCACGACGGTCTCATGCTGGATCACGCTGGCCCATGCGGGAATGCCGAGCAGTGTCAGCAACGCGAGCAGGAAGGCGCCGCCACTGAGAATCCAGCGCTCACGCGCCCAGCGGAACGCCGCGGACGGCGCTTCGGCGTGAAACGACCAATGCGCGCAGCGCGAATAAAAATGGGAATGACATTGACGGGTCTTGCGACGGATCGCCTGACGACGCACAACATGAGGGGTAACGCGACGGAGTTGGCGATCCATCGGAGATCCATAAAAACGGGCGAAAACGCGCGACGGGCCGTACCATAGCCCCACCCGAAAGCGTGCGTCAATGCCTTGTATCACAAAGATTTGCGCGCGGTTTCGCAGTTAACACATAATTAACCACCACGTCACCTTCACGCGTTGACGCAGCCCGCTTTTTCGCGCGGTTGCCAATGCCCGCGTACTGGAAAAATCCATGTCTTCAAACCAGCAAGCCCTCGCGCTGATCCATCGCGGCGCGGTCGATGTCCTGAAAGACGACGAGCTCGAAGCGCGTCTCGCGCTCGGCCGTCCGCTGCGCATCAAGGCCGGTTTCGATCCCACCGCGCCGGATTTGCATCTCGGCCACACCGTGCTGCTCAACAAGATGCGCCAGTTCCAGGATCTCGGGCACACCGCGATTTTTTTGATCGGCGATTTCACCGGGATGATCGGCGACCCCACCGGCAAGAACGTCACCCGCAAACCGCTGACGCGCGAAGAGGTGTTGGCAAACGCGGAGACTTATTCCAACCAGGTGTTCAAGGTGCTGGACCGCGAACGCACCGAGGTGCGCTTCAATTCCGAATGGTTCGGCAAGATGGATGCCTCCGACATGATCCGGCTGGCCGCGCAGCACACCGTCGCGCGGATGCTCGAGCGCGACGATTTCGCGAAGCGCTACGCCGCACAGCAGCCGATCGCGATCCATGAGTTCCTGTATCCGCTGGTGCAGGGCTACGACTCGGTGGCGCTGCACTGCGATGTCGAGCTCGGCGGCACCGATCAGCGTTTCAATCTCTTGATGGGCCGCGGCCTGCAGGAACACTTCGGCCAGCCAGCGCAGATCGTGCTGACGATGCCGCTGCTCGAAGGCATCGACGGCGTCCAGAAAATGTCGAAGTCGCTCGGCAACTACATCGGCATCGACGAGCCCGCGATCGACATGGTCACCAAGACCATGAAGATCGGCGACGAGTTGATGTGGCGCTGGTTCGAATTGCTGAGCTTCGACGTATCGCTGGATGAGTTGGCCACGATGAAGCGCGACGTCGCGAGCGGCGTGTTGAATCCACGCGATGCGAAGTTGCGCCTGGCGCGCGAACTGGCCGCGCGCTTCCACGGCGCCGCCGAAGCCGAAAAGGCCATCGCGGGCTGGCACGCGGTGGTGCGCGGCGAGGGTGACACGTCATCGCTGCCGTTGAACGAGATCGGCGTGCCCGCCGAAGGCTTGCGCCTGCCGGCGCTGCTGACCGCGGCGGGCCTCACGTCCAGCAACTCGGAAGCCAATCGCAAGCTGAAGGAACGCGCGGTGCGCATCGACGCGCACGTCGTGGAAGACGCACAGCGCATGTTCACTGCGGGATTCGAAGGCGTGTTGCAAGTCGGCAAGCGCAATTTCGCGCGGGTGCGACTGATCGGCGCATGAAACAGGACGCGGCGCCCTGACGCGCCGCGCGCTGCTTTTCCCGCGTTCGACCGCTTCGATCAGTACGTGACCGGTGAATTGATGGTCTTGCGCGTTCCCGACACGACGCCTTTGATCGGGATGCCGCCTGGCAGGATGATGTGGTAGTGCGTGTCGTACTGGGTGAGCACGAACGTGCCGGTGTAGGAACTGCCATCCCTGCTCAGCGTGACGGTCTCCCGGATATTGGCCGGCCCGACGAACATGTTGTCGATGTGGACGCCGTCCGCGTTCACGGCTTGCGTCCACGACAGCATGAAATGGTTGAGCGTGTAAGTGCGCGCGCCTGTTTGTGCCCAGGTGCCCATGCAGAAGTTGGCATCCCCCGCCGGCCTTCCCGAATTCATGATTTCGTTGCCGTCGGCGTGCCAAGCCACGTAGGCATGATCGACCGACGCGCCATCCGGCAGGCCCGTCGGGCCGTTGCCTTCCGCGGTCAAGGTGACCTCGTAGAGGCCGGCAATCGGTTCGAGGAATTGCAGCGGATTGGGAATGGCCTTGATACCCACCGCCGGCGTGGCGGCCAGGAGCATCCGCTCGGCGGCTGAAGCGGCCATCCTGGCCGGCGGAGCGACGGTCCACCGGCCGTTGGCCGACCTGACCAGGTTGAGCCCACAGGCTTCGGCCTGATGGGTCACGGCCATACCGGACAGGCCGATCACGGCCAATGCAATGGATGCGTACAAGCGGGTATTCATGGCGTTCTCCTCGAAAGATTGTCCCAGCGGGTGACGGTATGCACCGTCATCCGGGGGTATAAACTGCGCCGGGCAGGCCCACGAGTCATGATGTTTCGATAGGGAAATCGCGAGAGTGCGGCAGTGGCGTTGACGTGATCCGCGTGGAGCGCGCGGCGGCATGGAAAAGGACGGAGATGCCGGGCAAACGACGGGCACGTTCGCCTTCGCCGACGTGACCATCGACGCGGGCGGCCATCGCTTGTTGCGTGGCGGCCATGACATCGCGGTCGAGCCGAAGGCGTTTGCCGTGTTGCTGGAATTCCTGGCGCATCCGGACCAGTTGCTGACCCGGAACCAGTTGCTGGATGCGGTGTGGGGACACAGTTTCGTCACCCCGGCCACGCTCAACCGCATCATCGCGCAGCTACGACGCGCGCTGGCGGACGACAGCGAAGCGCCGCACTGCATCCAGACCGTGCACGGTCTCGGGTACCGCTTCATCGCACCCCTGGAGATCGTCCCGGAGAAAACAGTCCCCGCGCTGCGTTTCGCGCCGCCCGCGCGGGCGCGGCTGCCCGAACGCACGGAGCCGCTGATCGGGCGCGATTCCGACATCGAGGCGCTGAGGCTGATGTTGGAGGAGCATCGGCTGGTTACCATCACCGGTTCCGGCGGCCTCGGCAAAACCCAGGCGGCGCTTGAAACCGCGCGCTCGGTCGCGACGCATTTCCCGGATGGCGTGTGGCTGTTCGACTGCACGCCGCAAACCGATGGCAGCGCACTGGTGCGGTGGCTGGCGGGCATGTTCGATATCCATGCCACCGCGGACGCAGGGCAACTGATCACCCGGCTGGGCGAGCTGCTGCAAACGCGACAGGCGCTGTTGATATTCGACAACTGCGAACGCATCGCCGAGCCATTGGGCAAGGCGATCGCGAGCCTGCTTTCGGCGTGTGCGGACTTGCGCATCCTGGTCACCAGCCAGCAGCGCCTGAACTGTGCGGGCGAGTCGCTCTACGGATTGCCGCCGTTACAGGTGCCGCCGCCGGGGGAATGGACGACGGACGAGCAGGTCGCTTCGCTGTCCCTGATTCCCGCGGTGCAATTGCTGTTGCTGCGTTCCCAGGCGTGCGCATCCGGGTTCACGCTGACGCCGGCCAATGCGGTCACGGTCGCCGAGATCTGCCGCCGTGTCGCGGGATTGCCGCTCGCGCTCGAACTGGCCGCGGCACGCCTGCGCCTGCTGAGTCCGGAGCAATTGCTGATACGCATGGACGATCGCCTCCTCAGCCTGTCGGAGGACAATCCCAACCGGCCGGCGCGACACCAGACACTGAGCGCGCTGATCGAGTGGAGTTTCGCGTTGTTGTCGGAACGCGAACAATCGCTGCTGTGCGGATTGAGCGTTTTCGTGGGCACGTGCACGCTCAGCGGCGCAAACGCGGTGGGCGCGGTCTTCGATCTCGGCGAGGAGCAGACGCTGGACCTGCTGGGCGGGCTGGTCGACAAGTCGCTGTTGACCGTCGATGCCGCCACCAATCCGCCTTCCTATCGCCTGCTCGACAGCGTGCAGCTGTTTGCACGGGGGCGCCTGGCCGCCAGCGGAAACGAGGTGCGGGTGCGGACGGCTCACCTCGCGCATTTCGTCCAGCTCACCGAACTCGTCTACACCGAGATCAACGGCAACCGCTTCCAGCTCTGGTTCGAGCGCATCAGGCGGGAATGGACCAACCTGCACGCGGCATTCGATTTCGCGCTGGAGCAGCCGGGCCTCGTTGACGAAGCGCTGGCGCTGATCGGAAACCTCTGCTGGTATTTCCGCGGCAGCACCGACTACTACCAATCGGCACAATGGGCCGAGAAGGCTTTGCAGGCGAGCCACGCACCCTCGCATCACCTCGCGCGGGCGCTGGTCGCGTCCGGCGTCGTCCTGCATTTCTCAGGCGCGCACGAGCGCGCCGACGCCCGGCTGCGCCAAGGCATCGCGCTGGCGAAGGACAGCGGGGATACCTGGCTCGCGGCGGCGGGCGAAGCGATCCTGTCCTTCGAACTCGCGACGTGCGGAGACTTCGCCGGTGCCGAAGCAAGCGCGGCATCGGTGCTTGCCGTCGCGAGGCAACTCGACGACGGATGGCTGCGCTCCAATGCCCTGCTCGGGCGCGGCATCGCCCAGTCTGTCGCCGCTCGCCACCGCGACGCCGAAGCGAGCATCAGCGAAGCGCTGGACTGCCTGTCGCTGCATGCCAATTCCTTCCAGTGGGCGTACACGCTCATCAACCGGGCGCTGCAGCGCTTCTATCTCGGTGACCTGTGCGGCGCGGCGCGCGACTGGTTGGCCGACCTGGAGTGGTTCACCCAGTTCCAGAACTGGCGCGGCGTGGCGGGTTGCGTCGAGGGCGCGGCTTACCTTGCCGCAGAGCGTGGCGAATCGGCCAAGGCTGCGCGCTTCCTGGCGGCTGCCGCGCGGGTGCGGGATTGGACCGGGGCACCGCTGTTCTCGCAGTGGCGGGAAGCGCAGCAGATCGCTGCGCGGAAGGCGGAGGAAACATTGGGTCCGGGATTCAAGCCGATGCAGGCCGATGGCGCTTCGGCGCGTTTCGAAGATGTCGCGATGGAAGCACACGCGCTGCTGCTGGAAATCGCGGCTCAGCCGCAGCGCACCGGAGTCAGCAATCCTTCTGGATCGTAGCTCGCGCGCAGGGAAACCAGTTTCTCGCGAGCATCGGCATCGTGCGCGCGTGCCTCCAGATCCATCGTCTCGCCGGCGAAGTTCGGCTGCACGCCGAAGCGTGCATGCGGGGCGAGCGCCGCGCGCAATTCGCGCACCCAATCGCGCACGGCGGAAAAGCGGTCCGGTTGGTCGGTATGTCCGACCACATTGATGAAGAATGGTGCATTGCGCTGTGAAAAAGCCGTAGCGTCGCCGGCAATGCGCGCCACCGCGCCGCCGAGATGATGCACGTGCACCTCGCACAACGGGTCGGGCGGCGCGGCCGCGTCCGCAACCACCGCCGCGACCAGTGCGTCGTCGAGCGCGTCGAATTGGGACGTCGTCCAGTAGTAGTGGTCACCGGCCGGCGCGGTGGGATCGAAGGCCTGTTGCCATGCCGCGTACGGCATCACGCCCGTGTGCTGACCAAGCGGCGTGCGAAAGTGGGTGAGCGGCTCCAGCGTTGTCGCGCCCCGCGCGGGATCGCCGCTCCAGCACCAGGCGAGCGCGATCACCCGTTGGCCATGCACGTCGGGCGGCAGGAACGGCAGCGGGGGCGCGGTCGTGAACACCAGCATCGCGGTGCACGCATCGGGCGCACCGGGCGTGAACGCCCGGAACGCCTGGAGCAAACCGGCTGCGGTCTCGAGTGGATGGAACATCACGCCGGCAAAGACTTCACCCACCTCATGCAATCGATACGTGAAGTGCGTCACCACGCCCAAGCCGCCGGCGCCGCCGCGCAAGCCCCAGAACAGATCGGCGTGCCGATTTTCACTTGCAGCGACGGTGCGCCCGTCCGCGAGCACGACGTCGGCTTCGAGCAAGTTGTCGATGGCCAGGCCGCAGCGCCGCATCAGCCAGCCCACCCCGCCGCCCAGCGTGTAGCCGCCGACGCCGGTGGTCGAAACAAAACCACCGGTGGTGGCCAGCCGATGCGGCTGCGTCGCCGCATCGACGTCACGCCACAAGGCGCCGCCCTCGACCCGCGCGGTCCGCGAGCGCGGATCCACGTCCACGTGATTCAGGGCACGCAGGTCGAGCATCAGCGCGTCGTCGCGCACAGCCAGCCCGGCCACGTTGTGGCCGCCGCCGCGCACCGTCATCGGAAGATGCTCGCGCGCCGCGAATTGGACCGCTGCGGCGACGTCATCGGCATCGGCGCAGCAGGCGATGGCGAGTGGATGCCGGTCGATCGCACCATTCCAGACGCAGCGGCGGGTTTCGTAACCGGAATCACCCGGCACCAGCAGCGTCCCGCGGAGGCTTGCGGCCAGTTCTCCCCACGGGGGTGGGCGCGTGCGGGTGGATCCGGCGGACATGGCTGCACTCCTTTCTGCCGGCGCGCGAAACGCGCTGTTCGCAGAATCGATGCGTGGCGCACTATACCCCTCGTGCCCGGCCGCAGTCGTGAGGGGACGATGGTGTTTTCGTTAGGAACGCCGGCTTCTGGTCGCCACGATGTGACGCGCTAAGGTAGGCCGATGTTCGTCGACGTCCCCAGCCGCCACCACGCACATTTGCGCTGGGTCACGCCCGCGCTGGTGGTGACGTGCGTCGCCTGCTACCTGTGGCTGATGTTGTCGGCGCCCGCGACGCGTTATGCGGTGCTGGGCAACTGGGGCACGGTGCCGGCGCACCTGTTCCAGCACGGCAAGGCGCTGGAGGGCTGGTCGTGGCTGCGCCCGCTCACGTCGCTGTTCATGCACGCCGACTGGATGCACCTGCTCGGCAACATGCTGTTTCTTGTGATTTTCGGACTGCCCGCCGAGCGCGCGCTCGGTTCGCGACGGTTTCTTGCGCTGTTCCTGATCGGCGGCGCGTTCGCCAACCTGGTCGGCGCCTGGACGCTGTCGGGTCAGTGGCGACCGATCATCGGTTGCAGCGGCGCGGTGTCGGCCATGCTCGGCGCGTACCTCGCGCTGTTCCCGCGCGCGCACCTGGGGCTGGTGTTGCCGCTGGGCTTGTACCTGCAATTCATTCGCGTGCCCGCCGCGCTTCTGATCGGGATGTGGGTGCTGCTGCAACTGCTGTTCACCTGGGCGGGGCCGGGCTTCGGCACCGTGGTGTGGTGGGCGCACCTTGCCGGCTTCGGCTTCGGCATCCTGTTCGCGGTGATCTCGCGCGGCGCGGTCGAGCGACGCCTGCGCCAGCGGTCATATTGATTGCGATCGTCCATGATCGCGGCATTCCGCAGCGCACCGCGCATCGGAGGTTATCTGGTTGCCCGAGCTCCAGAACGGCCATCCTTGGCCTGACTTTCCACCAAAGCCTTAGCAACCTGTTGCCCTGCAAGCGCCCCCCACGCGAAGCGCTCCAGCAAGGCGCGTGCGGCTTCAGTATCGCGCACGCCAGCGCGCAGCGAATCGGGATCGGTGCCTTCTTCGCGCAATGCATCGGCGCGTGCATCGATGTAAGCGCGCATGCAGGCCGCGGTGAATTCCGGATGGAACTGCGTCGACAGTGCGTTCGGCGCGTAGCGCAGCAACTGGTGCGGATCGCGTTTGGAACGTGCGAGCACTTCGGCGCCTGGCGGCGGTGTCAGCACCGATTGCCGGTGCGTGGTGTGCGCGGGGAACGCGGCCGGCAGGCCCACGGGCCAATCTTCCTCAGCATGCTCGTTGCGCGTCATGACGTGGGTGCCGATTTCGCGACCCGCCGGTAGCCAGCCGACCTCGCCGCCAAGCGCGTATGCCATCAATTGGTGGCCGTAGCACACGCCGAACAGTGGTGTTTGCGCATCCATCGCGGCACGAATCCATTCGGCCGTGCGCTCGCTCCAGTCGGCGCGTTCGGTCACCATCGCGGCGGAACCGGTGATCACCGCGCCGGGCACCTCATCGGGATGCGGCAAGGCTTCGCCTTCGTCGACGCGCACCACCCGCATCTGCGCGGGCGTCAGGCGCATCGCAGCGCGGAACCAATCGGCGAAACCACCGAATTGCGCGCGGACGGCATCCGGCGCGTCGCCGGTCTGGATCAACAACAAGGGTTGCATCGCGGTGTCCCGAATCGCATGGCACGCAGCATAACGCCCGCGAGATGCAACGGCATGACCAAAGTCCCTTGCGCAAACGGGCCGCTTCGCGCATCAATGTCGGGCCACGCCCGTCGGACCAACGATGTTCCGGCGGATCACTCATCCCCGCAGGAGTAGCCCTTCGTGAAATGGCTGATGATCCCGGCACTCGCGCTGACCTTGTCCGTCTCCGCCTGTGCCGACAACAAAAACCCCGACACCAATACCGACGCGAAAACCGCCAAGGCCGCCTACACGCCGTCGTTCGACGCCGCGCGGCTGTCGGACGAGGTCAAAACCCTGTCCTCGGACGCGTTCGAAGGCCGCGGCCCCGCAACCGCCGGCGAAACCAAGACCATCGATTACGTGGTCGCGCAGATGAAGGCCGCCGGCCTCGAACCCGGTGGCGATCTCGTCGATGGCAAACGCAGTTGGACCCAGGACGTGCCGCTGGCACGCTTCCAGATCAGCGGCACGCCGACCATCGAACTGGACGTGAACGGCAAGCCACAGAAGCTCACCCAAGGCGAAGAGATCGCGCTGCGCGCGGCGCAGGACGGCTCGAAGCGCCTCGACATCGAACACGCACCGCTGGTGTTCGTCGGCTATGGCGTCACCGCACCCGAGCGCAACTGGGACGACTTCAAGGGCGTGGACTTGAAGGGCAAGATCGCGGTGGCGCTCATCAACGATCCTGACTATGAAACCGGCAAGGGCGATTTCGGCGGCAAGGCCATGACCTACTACGGCCGCTGGACCTACAAATACGAGGAAGCCGCGCGCCGCGGTGCGCTCGGCCTCTTGATCGTGCACGAAACCAAGCCGGCCTCATACGGCTGGCCCACGGTGCGCAATTCCAACACCAACGCGCAGTTCGACATCGTGCGCGACGATCCCGCGGCCGCGCACCCGAAGGTGGAAGGCTGGATCCAGCGTGATCTCGCGGTGTCACTGTTCCAGCGCGCGGGCCAGGATTTCGAAGCACTGAAGAAGCAGGCACAAACGCGGGAGTTCAAGCCGGTGGTGCTGAAGGGCGAAACCTTCTCGGCGCATTACGACGTCGCGGTGGATAAGATCACCTCGCACAACGTGGTGGGCCTTGTCACGGGCAACAAGCATCCCGATGAAACCATCATTTACAGCGCGCACTGGGATCACCTCGGCATCGGCGCACCCGACGACACCGGCGATCGCATCTACAACGGTGCCGTCGACAACGCCACCGGCACCGCCGCGCTGATCGAGATGGGCCGTGCCTTCGCGCATGCACCGAAACCCGAGCGCAGCGTGGTGTTCCTGGCCGTGACCGCCGAGGAAAAAGGCCTGCTGGGTTCCGAGTATTACGCCAGTCATCCGTTGTATCCGCTGGCGAAAACCGTGGCGAACATCAACACCGACGCCTTGAGCCCCGGCGGCGTCGCGCGCGACTTCTCGATTTCCGGCAGCGCCAAGCTCGGCCTGCTGGATGACCTGATCGCGGTCGCCAAGCGCCACGATTTGAGTTTCACGCCCGACAGCCATCCGGAAGCCGGCTATTTCTTCCGCTCCGACCACTTCTCGTTCGCCAAGCGCGGCGTGCCCGCACTGTCATTCGGATCGGGCGAGGACCTGGTGGAGGGCGGCAAGCAAGCCGGCGAAGCGCAAGGTCGCGAATACGGCATCAAGCACTACCACCAGCCTTCCGACGAATGGCAGGCGAGCTGGACCTTTGCAGGCATGGCGCACGACCTGCCGGTGCTGTACGACTTGGGGGCGCAGCTTGCCAACTCGCGCGAGTGGCCGAACTGGTCCGAGGACTCGGAGTTCCGCGCGGCGCGTGACAAGACCGCGGACGAACGCCGATGAGCTGATGACATCGGCGCAGCTTGTGCCGAAAGGAGTCGCGCCATGGATGGCGCGAGTCCTTCACGAATTTCTTGTTCGTCATTCCGGCGAAAGCCGGAACCCAGCGACTTTGCTCCTGTTTCTGACATTCCTGAATCTGCCGCGCCGACCACTGCGCGATTGCTACTTCGCTGAGAGCCGGCGAAGGACCGCCCCGTAGGGCGGGTGACAACCCGCCTTTCGTGCGGCGGGATTGTTCGCATCATCCTTGATGCTCGCCCTCGCTACACTCGGGCCGGCCTGTGGCCGCCCAGTCGTTCCAGACGAATTCGTCGCTGCGCTACTCCCGCCCCACGAGATTATCCAACCCCGTCATTCCGGGGCCGCGCGAAGCGCGGAACCCGGAATCCATTCTGATTTGGGTGCGGGCTTCGGAACAGCAAAAGGCAAAGCCACTGGGTTCCGGCCTTCGCCGGAATGACGAGCAAAAACAAAAGCGCCGCGCGTCAGAACGGCAGCGTGAGCGAGCTGTCGCACGCGAGGATCTGCGCGCGGAACGCATCCTGGATGCGCTTCAGCGCCGTCGGGTTGTCGGCGTCGAAGCGCAGCACCAGCACGGGCGTGGTGTTGGACGCGCGCACCAGGCCCCAGCCGTCGGACCAATCCGCGCGCAGGCCGTCGATGGTGGTGATGCGCGCGCCATCGAATTGCGCGCGTTCGCGGAAGCGCGCGATGAACGGATGGTTCTGCCCTTCCTGCATGTGGATGTGCAGCTCGGGCGTGGACACGCCTTTCGGCAGCGTCGCGAAAATTTCTTCAGGGCTCCGGCCTTCCGGATCGTCGGCCAGGATTTCCAGCAGGCGCGCGGCGGCGTACACGCCGTCGTCGAAGCCATACCAGCGCTCGCGGAAGAAGAAGTGCCCGCTCATCTCGCCGGCGAGTTGCGCGCCGGTTTCCTTCATCTTGGCTTTGATCAGCGAGTGGCCGGTCTTCCACATCAGCGGGCTGCCGCCGGCTTGCAGGATCAGCGGCTGCAGATGGCCGGTGCATTTGACGTCATACAGGATCGTCGCACCCGGATTACGGGTGAGCACGTCCTGCGCGAACAGCATCAACACGCGATCCGGGTAGATGATCTCGCCGTCCTTCGTCACGACACCCAGGCGATCGCCGTCGCCGTCGAAGGCAAGCCCGACGTCGGCGCCGGTTTTCTGGACCATCAGGATCAGGTCGGCGAGGTTCTTCGGCTCCGACGGATCGGGATGGTGGTTCGGGAAGGTGCCATCCACGTCGCAGTACAGCGGGATCGGCTCGCAACCGATCGCCTGCACCACGCCCGGCGCGGTGTCGCCGGCAATGCCGTTGCCGCAATCGACCACCACCTTCAACGCGCGACCGGTCTGGATATCGGAGGCGATGCGCTCGATGTATTCGGGCAGCACTTCGTACTGGCGCAATGAGCCGTGCCCTTCGGCAAGACGGCCATCCACAATGCGCTGGTACAGATCCTGGATCGCATCTTCGGCCAGCGTTTCGCCGCCGATCACGATCTTGAAACCGTTGTAGTCGGGCGGATTGTGGCTGCCGGTGACCGACACGCAGGACCCGGTGTTGAGCTGGTACGCCGCGAAATAACTGACCGGCGTCGGTACCGCGCCGATGTCGATCACGTCCACGCCCGCCGCGCGCAAGCCGTCGATCAGCGCGCCGGAAAGTTCCGGCCCCGACAGGCGCCCGTCGCGGCCGACCACGATTTCGGAAAGCTCCTTGTCGCGCACGGCGCTGCCGATCGCACGTCCCAACTGGTGCGCGACGCCTTCGGTCAGGGTCTGGCCGACCACGCCGCGAATGTCGTAGGCGCGGAAAATGCCGCGGTCGGGAATGGTGTCTTCGTGTGAGGCGGCGGGTGGTGCGACAGCGGCGGTTGCAGCAATCTTCACGGGTGTCTCGGGTTTGGGGATTGGCGGGGCGGCGGCGATCACGTCGGACAGCACCGGCTCGTCGCGGGCCGGCGCGCCGCCCAGGCGTGCGCGCAAACGCGGGCGCGACCACAGCACGACCACGCCGACGAGGAACGTGACCACCGCGAGGATCAGCGCTTCGATGAACGACTCCGTCACCGGCAACCAGTACACGGGCGGGGCCGACGTGACGCGATAAAGGCTGTGGACGACCACCACGCCGGGGCCGTCGCCGGCCGGCGCGCCGCTTTCGCCGGCCTTGTCCAGCATGATGTCGCCGGACTTGTTGCTCTGCCGCAGTTCCAGACGTCCCGCGGTGATCCGTGCGGAGTGCAGCGCGATGCGCACCGGGGTGTCGCGAAAATCGACAGTCGCGTACGCCAGCACCGTACCGTCCACGCCGGTGATCGGGCCGGCGAAACTCAGCGTTTTCGATTGTGGTGATTGCGCGGGACCGAGATCCGCATCATTGAGTACCGACATCAGTTGCGCGGCACGCGCGTAACCCAGTTGCTGCAAGTTGCCGCGCAGCACTTCATTCAACTGCGGGCTGTACAGCGTCACGGCCTCGGCATCCTTGACTTCGGCCTTGATGCGTTGCGCGACAAGCTCGCGCGTTTGCGCGTCGTCGCTGGCGGCAAGCTGCGCAACCAACGCAGGTCGGGTCAGCGCCTTCACCACCTGCGCGCGCTTGTCGGCGACGATCAGCCCGATTTGCTGCGCGACGTCCTGCCTCGCCTGCACCAGGGTCTGCGCGGCATCGGTCTGACGCTTGGCCAGCCAGGCCTGCCAGCCCATGAACAATCCGAACAGCACCAGCAGGGTGCCCAACGCCAACGCCAGGTCGGCAACCAGCGCGGCGATGCCGCGCCGCAGGCTCAGGCGTGCGCGCACCGCGCGCGCCGCAGACTGCACGTTCGGGGTTGCCTTCTTGTCGATCGTCGATTCGTTGTCCATGCCGTCACGCGACTCCGGTGGAGCCGAATCCCCCGACGCCGCGTTCACTCGGTGCGAATTCCTCGACCACCCTCCAGACCACGCGCGCAACGGGCGTCACCAGCAATTGCGCGATGCGGTCACCCGGCCGGATGGTAAACGCCGCGTTGCCGCGGTTCCAGCATGAAATCATCAATGGCCCCTGGTAGTCGGCGTCGATCAGGCCGGTGAGATTGCCCAGCACCAGGCCGTGCTTGTGGCCCAGACCCGAGCGCGGCAGGATCAACGCGCACCAGCCGGGATCGGCGACGTGGATCGCCAAGCCCGTCGGAATCAAAGCACTGTCGCCGGGATTCAGCGTGACCGCGTCTTCGGGTGCCGCGCGCAAATCCATTGCGGCGCTGCCGTCGGTGGCATACGTCGGCAAGGGGATGGCGTCGCCGAGACGCGGATCGAGGCGCTTCAGTTCCACCGGAATCGCGGCGCGCTGGTGCGAATTCATGCCGGCTTCCGCGCGTGGTAGTGCGTCGCGATGCGTGCGACCAAGGTCTTTGCGAGTTCGGCCTTGGATGCGCGCGGCAGGGTTTCGCTGCCGCCCGGCCAGATCAGTTCCAGCGCGTTGTCGTCGGCGCCGATCCCGATGTGTTCGTCGACGTGATTGGCGGCCAGCATGTCGAGCTTCTTGCGTTCGAGTTTTTCGCGCGCGTGTTCGGCGACGTGGTCGGTTTCGGCGGCGAACCCGATCACGAACGGACGCGGGTCGCGCGCGGCGACTTCGGCCAGGATGTCGGGATTCTCCACCAGTTCCAGCACGGGCGCGCCGGCCGCGTTTTTCTTGATCTTGCGCGAGGAATATTCGGCGACGCGCCAGTCGGCGACCGCGGCGGTCGCGATGAAAATGTCGGCACCGCCAACCGCCTGCAATACCGCATCGCGCATCTGCAAGGCGCTTCGCACGTCCACACGGCACGCCACGCCGGAAGGCGTCGCCAGCGCGACCGGTCCCGCGATCAGGGTGACATCCGCGCCTTCCGCGACGCAGGCTTCGGCGATCGCGAAACCCATCTTGCCGGAGCTGCGGTTGCCGAGGAAGCGCACCGGATCGATGTCTTCGTAGGTCGGGCCCGCGTCGATCACGACCTTGACGCCGGCCAACGCTTTTTCATGCGACATGCGTGCCGCCCGGCGCCATCAGCGCCTGCACCAGTTGCTGCGGCTCCAGCATCCGGCCGGGGCCGGATTCACCTTCGGCGAGCGGACCATTGGCGGGTCCCAGGATCGCCACGCCGCGCGCGCGCAAAGTGGCGACATTGGCCTGCGTCGCCGGGTGCAGCCACATCCGATGGTTCATGGCTGGCGCGACCGCCAGCGGCGAGGTCGTGGCAAGGCACAAGGTGCAAAGCAGATCATCGGCGAAGCCGTGCGCGAGTTTCGCGAGCGTGTCGGCGGAAGCCGGTGCGATCAGCAGCGCGTCGGCCCAGCGCGCCAGCTCCAGATGGCTCATGCCCATCTCGGCTTCGGCGTCCCACAAGCCATGCCGGACCGGCTGGCCGGACAGCGCCTGGAAGGTCAACGCCGTGACGAAACGTTCCGCGTTTTCCGTCAGCACCACGCGCACTTCCGCGCCGGTTTCGCGCAGGCGCCTCACCACTTCGCACGCCTTGTACGCGGCGATGCCTCCCGACACCCCGAGCAGAACATGCCGATATTCGCCGGGACGATGTTCCCTGACACCCATGCCGGAATCCGCTGACGGACAAACCGGGATTAGCTTACCGGAATCGCGTGCGCACGCCGCTCGGCGAAAACGCCGTCACCACGGATGATCGTCGCGCCCACCCATGGAACCCGCACGATGAGCATTCGCGATTGGCCCGAAGATGAACGTCCGCGCGAAAAACTGTTGGCGCGCGGCGCCCATGCGCGTGCGGCTCGCCGCGGGATTGGAATTGGCGCGGCGCTGCCTTGGCGAAGAACTATCTGCGCGCACCGCGTTGACCAGCCCGCGCGACAGCGCCGCGTTCCTGAAGGCGCAGCTCGCGCACAAACCGTACGAAGTCTTCGCATGCCTGTTCCTCGACAATCGCCACCGCGTGCTGGCCTTCGAGGAGTTGTTCCGCGGCACGCTGGACGGCGCGTCGGTGCACCCGCGCGAGGTCGTGCGCGCGTCACTGAAGCACAACGCCGCGGCGGTGATCCTGGCGCACAACCATCCGTCAGGTGTCGCCGAACCCTCGGCCGCCGATCGCAATATCACGCATCAATTGCGTGACGCGCTGCAACTGGTCAGCGTGCGGGTGCTGGACCATCTGGTGGTCGGCACGGGCGAGCCCACCTCGATGGCCGCGCGCGGGTTGATCTGAGGAAGCTTCGAAATGGCCTGCCGCGCCTGCAGCTTGCGTGCCCGTTCTTCGGAGGTTCTGGTCGGCGCCCCGTTGCATGTGCTCGGCAACCCGCATGTTTCCTGTACTCAGTTATGCACAGCGCCGAATCACAAGCATTTGCCGTGCGCTTCTCGCGCTAATTCGGCAAAGCAATCGCAAATACATGATGTGGAATGATTTTCTATCTGACTCGCTGCAAAACGCCTGCAAAAACGAACTTTAGGAAGCGCGGCCTTGCCTCGGTATCCACCGGGTTATCCACAGCGTACAGGTTGGGTTGCATCGGGTCGCTGCGCTACGATGGAAAACTGCCAACGAAGCCGCTCCCTCCGTGAAAACCGCCCTACGCGATCTGTTGCTACACGCGCTGGACAGCCTGCGCCGCAACGGCGCACTGGATATTCCCGCGCCCGATTTCGTGATCGAACGCACCCGCTCGCGCGGGCACGGTGATTTCGCCTGCAACGCGGCGATGCTGTTGGCCAAGCCACTCGGCCGGAAGCCGCGCGAGGTCGCAGAAACCCTCGTCGCGGCATTGCCCGACAACGATCTGGTCGAGCGAGTGGAGGTCGCCGGGCCGGGGTTCATCAATTTTTTTCTCACTGACCGCGCCTGGCACGAAGAAATCCGGCGAGCACTACGCGAGGGCGTGCGATACGGACACAGCAGGTCCGGCGCGGGTCGACCCGTCGGCGTCGAATTCGTGTCGGCCAATCCGACCGGGCCGCTGCACGTCGGCCACGCGCGGGCCGCCGCGACGGGCGACACGCTGTCGCGGCTGTTCTCCGCCACCGGCTGGAAGGTTTATCGCGAGTTCTACTACAACGACGCCGGCGCGCAGATCCAGAATCTCGCCCTGTCGGTGCAGGCGCGCATCAAGGGCATCGAACCGGACGATCCCCGCTGGCCCGCCGACGGCTATCGCGGCGATTACATCCGCGACGTGGCGACCGATTACCTGAGCGGCAAGACGGTCTCGGCCGGAGGTGCCATCGGCGATTACGCGCGCGAGCACGCCCGCGAATTCTCGAAGCGCGGCCTCGACGAGGCGGCTCCCGAAACCACGGGTTACCAGGTCACAGCGAAGCAGGATCCGGACGATCTCGACGCGATCCGTCAGTTCGCCGTGGCGTGGCTGCGCCGCGAGCAGGACGAAGATCTGCGCGCGTTCGGCGTGGAGTTCGATGTGTACTTCCTGGAATCATCGCTTTACACCGAGGGCGAAGTCCGGCGCGTGGTGGAGCGGATTGCAGAGCAGGGCCATTCCTACGAAGCCGACGGCGCGCTGTGGTTGCGCGCCACCGATTTCGACGACGACAAGGACCGCGTGATGCGGAAATCCGACGGCACGTACACCTACTTCGTGCCCGACGTCGCCTATCACCTCTCCAAGTGGGAGCGCGGCTACAAGCGCGCGGTCACCGAACTTGGCGCGGATCACCATGGCTCGCTGGCACGCGTGAAGGCCGGCCTGCAGGCACTGGGCATCGGCATTCCGAAGGACTGGCCCGAATACGTGTTGCACCAGATGGTGACGGTGGTGAAGGGCGGCGAGGAAGTGAAGATTTCCAAGCGCGCCGGCAGCTACGTCACCTTGCGCGACCTGATCGAGATGGCGGGGCTGGATGCCGCGCGCTATTTCCTCATCGCGCGCAAGAGCGATTCGCAGCTGGTGTTCGACGTCGACCTTGCGCGCGCGCAAACCAACGACAATCCGGTCTACTACATCCAGTACGCGCACGCCCGGGTCTGCAGCGTGCATCGCCAGATGCACGATCGCTCGATCGTGTTCGAGCAACACGAGGCCTTGAAGCACCTCGACCGGTTGCGGGGCGAATTCGCGCGCTGCGTGATGGTGGAAATCTCGCGCTTCCCGGAGATCGTCGAAGCCGCGGCAGACAACCGCGAACCGCATCTGCTGGCACAATACCTGCGCGAACTGGCCGGCGCCTTCCACGTCTGGTACAACGCCGAGCAATTCCTGGTGGACGACGACGACCTGCGCAACGCGCGCGTGGCGCTGGCGTATGCGGCGCGCCAGGTGCTCGCCAATGGACTCGGTATGCTGGGCGTCACGGCACCCGAGTCGATGTAAATTTCGCATTGATGATCTGACCGACGCGGTCCCCATCCGGGTCGCATCGGTCCCATGCACACGAGGTCTGGCAGTGGCAACTCGCAACAATCGACAAGCGGTTCGCAATGGCGGCTTCGGTATTCCGGGCTGGGCCCTGTTCCTGGCCGGCGTCTTGGTCGGCCTGATCCTGTTCGCGTTCGCGAGTCGGCACCTGCCCAGCCTGCGCCGTACCGATCAACCGCAGGCCAATCCGAATGCCGTTGCGGAAAAGGGCAGCGCGCCTGGCATCGCGGGCAGCAGCGCGGCGTCCAGCACCTCGCAATTCGACTTCTACAAGGTGTTGCCTGAGAAGGAAGTCGTGATTCCGAATACGGAACTCTCCGCGATGGCCAAGGCCGAACAGCAGAAGGCCGCGGCGGCGAACAATGCCAGCGCCTCGGCGCCGACGGTCGCGAGCGCTGGCGCCACCTCACCATCCGAAGGTGGTTACGTGTTGCAGGTGGGTGCATTTCCCAGCGCCAGCGATGCCGACGCGATGAAAGCCAAGCTCGCGCTGCAGGGCTTTACCGCGCACGTCCAGGCCGTGACGCTCGACGGACAGGTCTGGAACCGCGTGCGCATCGGGCCTTTCGCCTCGGCCACGCAACTGCAGGACGTGCAGAAGCAGCTTTCCGCGGCGGGCATCCACGGGATTCCCCTGAAGGAGAAATGATGGGCACCGTTCTCGTCACCGGTGCGTCGGCAGGTTTCGGCGCCGCCATCGCGGCAAAGTTCGCCGAAAACGGCTGGCGTGTGGTTGCCTGCGCGCGCCGCGCCGATCGCCTCACGCAACTGGTCAAACGTTTCGGTGCCGAACGCGTGCACTGCGCCGCATTCGACATCCGCGACGAAACGGCCATGCGCGCTGCTTTGGATGCGCTGGCCGAACATTTCCGCGACATCGACGTGCTGGTCAACAACGCCGGCCTCGCGCTGGGTACCGCCAAGGCGCAGGACTGCGATCTCGCGCAATGGCGGCAGATGATCGACACCAACGTCACCGCGCTGGTCACGCTGACGCGCCTGTTGTTGCCCGGGCTGATCGAACGCCGCGGCGCGATCGTCAATATCAGCTCGGTTTCCGGCACTTATCCTTACACTGGCGGCAACGTGTACGGCGGCACCAAGGCCTTCGTGACGCACTTTTCCACGAACCTGCGCACTGACCTGCACGGTACGGGCGTGCGGGTAACCAATGTCGAACCCGGCATGGCAGAAACCGAATTCACGCTGGTGCGCACCGGCGGCAACCAGGCTGCTTCCGATAAGCTCTACGCGGGCGCACATCCGATCACCGCCCAAGACATCGCCGACACGGTGTGGTGGGTCGCCAACCTGCCTGCGCACTTGAACGTCAACCGCATCGAAGTGATGCCGGTCAGCCAGTCGGCAGCCGGCTTGCAAGTCGCGCGCGATGCGTGACGCTCAGCTTTCCTGCAGGTAGGTATAGCCGGTAAGACCCGCATCCAGCGCGGCTTCGAGATGCTTTCCGGCGTCACCTCGCAACCCAGCGGCAGCGAGCTTTTCGCGATATGCGGCGCGCAAGTCGTCGAGCTTGTAGCCGACGTAGTCGAGCAGCATGTCGGCGGAATCGCCGCGACGCGCGCCGTCCAGCGCGAAACCATCGCCGTCGATGCGCACGTTGACCGCGTCGGTATCCCCGAACAGGTTGTGGATGTCGCCGAGGGTCTCCTGGTATGCACCCACCAGGAAAATGCCGAGCCGGTACGGTTCATCGGATCGCAGTTCGTGCAGCGGCAGGCTTACGTCCAGGTCGCCCGATTCCACGTACACGTCCACGCGCCCGTCTGAATCGCAGGTGAGATCGGCCAGCGTGCCCCGCCGCGTCGGCTTTTCGTCCAGGCGGGTCAGCGGCATGATCGGGAAAATCTGGTCGATCGCCCAGACATCGGGGATCGATTCGAACACCGAGAAGTTGCAGAAATACTTGTCGACCAGCTTCACGTCCAGTGCGTCGATGATCTCGCGGTGCGAACGCTCGTCGGACTTCAGGTGCCTGCGCACGCCCAGCGCGATCGCGTGGAACAGGGCATCGAGTTTCGCGCGCTCGGACAAATCCAATGCGCCCTGTGCGTAAAGAAGCTGCCCTTCATTCAAATATTGCTGCGCGTCCTGCCAGACTTCGCGCACGGGACGCTGGGCCAGCGCTGCCAGCGTATCGCGCAAGCTCCGCAGCACCGGCGATTCGTCCTCGGCTGCGGGCGGCAGCGCACCATCCGGCGCGGCTTCCACTTCGCTGACGTTCACCACCAGCACCGCATGGTGCGCGGTCATCGCGCGTCCGGATTCGGTCAACACCCGCGGCGGATCGATCTGCCATTCCGTACACGCAGCCGCCAATGGCGCAACGACCGCATTGGCGTACTGGTCGAGGTCGTAGTTGATTGAACACTCGCCGCGCGAACGCGTCCCCTCGTAATCCACGCCGAGGCCGCCGCCGACATCCACGTGGTCCAGCGGCAATCCGGCCGCGCGCAATTCGGCGAAATGGCGGACCGCCTCGCGCATGCCATTGGCGATATCGCGCAGGTTGGAAATCTGCGAGCCCATGTGGAAGTGCAACAGGCGCATCGTATGCGTCAGGCCCGCGTCGCGCAGGCGCTCGACCAGCGCAAGCAGTTGAGTCGGCGTCAGGCCGAACTTGCTCTTGTCGCCGCCGGTGTTCTGCCACTTGCCGGCGCCGATCGACGCCAGCCGGACGCGCACGCCGAGTTTCGGCTCGACGCCGAGTGACTTCGATTCCGCGATCACGTGTTCGAGTTCGGACGGCTTTTCGATCACGATCACAACGTCGATGCCGAGCTTGCGGCCGATCAGCGCGATGCGGATGTAATCGGCATCCTTGTAGCCGTTGCACACCACCAGCGATCCTGCCTGCGCCAGCCCGAGCACCGCCAGCAGTTCCGGCTTGGAACCCGCTTCCAAGCCAAACCCCGTACCCGCCGCGCGCGGCGACTGCATGCCTTGCGACAGCGTGCCCGCGACCGCGCGCTGCTGATTGACCTTGATCGGATACAGCGCGGTATAGCCGCCGGGATAACCGCGCGCGCGCATCGCACCCGCAAACGCGGCGCGAAGTTTCTCGCGGCGGTCGAGCAGGATGTCCGGGAATCGCAGCAGCAGCGGCAGGCGAAGGCCCATCTGCCTGGCGCGCGTGACCGCATCATCCAGCGCGATCCCGGGACCATCATCGCCGCGCGGACACATCACCGCGCGGCCGGCGTCGTCGATGTCGACGTAACCGTCGCTCCAATGGGCAACGGAATAAGTAGAACGGGCAACATCGATGTTCCAGGCGTTCGTCATCGTGGTTCTCCGGATAACGAGGAATGGAACGTCGCAGCGGCGGGCCTTGACGCAACGGGTTCGCCGACCGGAAGCCACCGACGCCGCGGGATCGACTGCGATCATTGTAACGCGCAGGTCCGGACCGGCCGTTACAATCGTGCGTTCTCCAACAGGATTCCGGCATGTCGTCCAACTGGTTCACCGAAAAGCACGAGGCTTCCGGTTCGTCCATCGGCTACCGCGTGGAAGAAAAACTGGCCGACGAACAGACGCCGTTCCAGCACATCGAGATCTACCGCACCACCGACTGGGGCAACCTGATGGTGATCGACGGCTGCACGATGCTGACCAGTCGCGACAATTTCCTTTACCACGAGATGATGACCCACCCGGCGCTGTTCACGCATGCGTCGCCGCGCAACGTGGCGATCATCGGCGGCGGCGATTGCGGCACGCTGCGCGAGGTGCTGCGCCATCCGGAAGTCGAAAGCGTCGCCCAGATCGACATTGACGAGCGCGTGACGCGTCTTGCCGAAAAATATTTCCCGGAATTGTGCGAATCCAATGGCGACGCGCGTGCGAAGCTGCTGTTCGACGACGGCATCAAGTACATGGCCGATGCCGCGCCTGATTCACTGGACGTGGTGATCGTCGATTCCACTGACCCGGTGGGCCCCGCCGAAGGCCTTTTCAACGCGACGTTCTACGCAAGCTGCTTCCGCGGATTGCGTGAAGGCGGCATCCTGGTGCAGCAATCCGAATCGCCGCTGGTGCTGCTGGAACTGATCCAGTCCATGCACGGGGCCATGCGCGAGGTCGGCTTCTCCGCGACCCGCACCCTGCCCTTTCCGCAACCTTGTTATCCGACCGGCTGGTGGAGCTGCACCCTGGCGCGCAAGGATGGCAACCTCGAAGCCTTCCGCGAACACGATGCCGCGGCCAAGCCATTCGTGACGCGCTACTACAACGCCGGCATCCACCGTGCAGCGCTTGCACAGCCGGAGTTCATGCACGAAGCGCTGTCGCGATAAGCACCCGCTGTTTATCGTGCTCTCGGGAGCCTGCCGCCTGCACGAATTTTGCATCACGATCGCGAATGCCGCCGCCGCACCGGCCAGCCCGCATTCACCCATCCGCCCATAGCTTCACCGGACTCCCTTTGGATACTTGCCATGCGCCACGCCATTTCCGCCGCCGTACTCGCCGCGTCGCTGATTGCGGGCCCCGGCTTGGCGCGGCCGCCGGCGGAACATCCCGCGAATGGATCGATGCCGGCGGCACCCGCAACGAGCACCACACCCGCCGACGAAGAAAAGATTTCGCCGGCCGACCGCAAACGCATCCAGGCGATCCAGCAATACCAGCACGACTTGGTCAGCGTGGTCGCACTGCGCGCCGACCCTGACTACCTGCTGGGCGCCGCGATCCTGGCCAAGCCCTTCGAGAACCAGACGCAGGGCCTCGATTTCGACGCGCTCAGCCAGCGCGCGGCCTCGGCACCGAGCGCGGGCGCGCCCGCCGAATGGGCCCGGCTCGATGTCTGTAAAACGGAAAAGGATTGCCCGAACACGGAAGCCTTTGCCTGGCTCAAGAAGCACGCAACCGACAACGCCGCGGTCTGGATGGTGGCCCTGGACGTCGCGGCGCGCGACAAGAACGAGAAGGCCGAGCGCGCCGCGCTGAAGCAAGCCGCCGCCGCGCAGAGCTATGACGATTACTACGGCAACGCGCTGGCCGGCGTCGCCAAAGCCGTTGCGGTGTTGCCGCCACTGGCCGACACCATGCAAGGCGCGCACGACGGCCAGCCCGACAACGACGATGGGGTGCGCCTGCTGGTGGCCGTGATGAATACGCAAAACCACATCCGTCCGGCGTTCGGGCCGCTCGAACAACTGTGCGGCGATGATGCAGCGAAAGACGCCGATCTCAAGGACGATTGTCTGAAACTCGCGCGCACGTTGCAATGGGGCTCGAGCCCGATCGCGCGCGCGGTGGGCCTGCACATCCAGGCCACCTTGAAACCCGTCGAAAAGGCGCAAAACGACCAGGCCAGTCGGAACCTCGCCTGGCAGGTGCACCAGTATTCGGGCCTGCTGCAGCGCGCACTCACCGACGCCTCGCTGGCCTCGCAATGGTTGGCCACCGCGCGCAACGGCGGCACTGAGCTCAGCCTGATGCTGGCGACGCTGCGCGCCAATCAGGTTCCGCTGGACGCGCCCGCCCCGGCCTCGGCCGGTTCCGCAGGTCAGTGAGAACGGCCGGCCATGTGCGCGAGTTGTTGCTGCTGCGGCATGCGGAGGCAATGTCGTTCGGCCCGGACGGCCGTGATACCGAACGCCCGTTGAGCGTGCACGGCGAGGCTCAGGCGCACGCCGCAGGCATATGGCTGGCGGAACAAAAAGCCGCACCGGATGCGGTGTTGTGCTCGCCTGCGCGGCGCGCCCAGATGACCGCTGACGGGATTGCCAAATCGCTGAGGATCCCGAAGCCGCAGTTCGTGCACGCCATCTATCGCGCCACGCCCGGCGAGTTGCTGGCGTTGATCGAAAACCATGCGCCGGATGCGCGGCAGGTGCTGCTGGTCGGCCACAATCCCGGCATGGAAGAACTGCTGGCGCTACTGACCGAAGGCCGCTCCGCCGGCGCCCGCGGCATGTCGCCGGCCAGCATCGCGTGGATCGAACTCGCCGACGACGTGCTGGAGCCCGGCCACGGCCGGCTGCACGCACTATGGTCGCCGTGAGGGCGGCGCTGATCATGGCATTGCTGGTGTTGCCGGGTCTCGCGGCGGCGGCCCCGCCACCGGCGTCCAGCGCGCAACCCTGGGCGATCGATGCCGCAAAATCCCAGGCGCAATTCAGTGTACGCAAGTTCCTGTTCGTCCACGTTCGCGGCACTTTCCCCGGCTTGTCCGGCATCCTGCGCCGAATCGACACCCACATCGGCTCCGACCTGGTCCAGGTCGACGCGACTCTCGATGTCGCGGGCCTGCAGATGGATGACGACGCCGATCGCGCACGTGCGCTCGGCTCAGGTTTTTTCGATGCCGAACGATTCCCCGTTGTCCGTTTCGATTCCGATCCGTTTCCGCTGGACGAGTTGGCGAGCGGAGGCACCTTGCACGGTTTGCTGACGTTGCACGGGGCGCGCCAGCCGGTGACGCTCGCGTTGCAGGCTTCGGATTGCCCGCGCCAGCCGCTCGCCTGCGTGATCCGCGTGCAAGGCACGATTTCGCGTTCGCTGTTCGGGATGGGCGCGTGGCGCGGCGTGCTCTCGGACAGGGTGGAACTGGATTTGCGGATTGCCTTGCGTTCATCCATCGATGCCGTTTCACCGGAAAGCGGCCCGGAATCCGGCAGTTCAACTTCTGAGCGTCGAGACGGCGATCCGTGGCCGACTTCTCACCGCAGCCGCTTCGAACCGAATATCCGCAATCTCGTGAATTGAGCGACGCACCTCGTATCATCCCGGCGATGCATAAAAACCTGCGTGCAAAACTCGGTTGGTGCGCATGCGCCTTCGCGCTGGTGCTGGCAGGTTGCGCGCCGCTCTCGACCAAACGCATCGAACGCGCCGATCGCATCGTGGCCATGTCGGCCGATACCCGCACCGACTGCGACAGGCCGGACCGCTGCGCCGAACCCTCGCCGTTCACGGCGCAGGCCGACCGCGCCATCGCGGCTTCGACGCCCGACCACCCGCACAACGCCGTCACGCTGCTCAACGTCGGCCAGAACGCCTTGGCGGCGCGCATCAACCTGATCCGCGCGGCGCAAAAGTCCATCGATATCCAGACCTACATCTGGGCCAAGGATGACGCCGGGATGCTGGTACTGGACGAGCTGGTGAAGGCCGCGCGGCGCGGCGTGCAGGTGCGCATCCTGGCCGATCAACTGGGTTCGTTGAACGACCCGCAATTGCTGTCGCGGCTCGCACGCGCCAGCGACAACCTCCACATCAAGCTGTACAACCCGACCTTCGACAGCGCCCGCAGCAATTTCGTGGAGTACACCGCAAGCGTGCTGTGCTGCTTCCGCAAATTCAACCAGCGCATGCACAACAAGCTGTTCCTGGTGGACGACAAGGTCGGCATCGTGGGCGGGCGCAACTACGCCAACGAGTATTACGACTGGGATCTGCAGATGGATTTCCTGGATCGCGACGTACTGGTCGCGGGCATCGCCGGACGCCAGATGGAAAAGAGTTTCGATATCTTCTGGCACAACAACCGCGCGGTGCCATTGACGCACCTGAAGGACGTCAACGCCGACATCCTGAAACATCCGTTCGACGCGGAGCCATGGCGGGAACCGGCCTTTGCCGATCCGCAGCGCGTGGCCTCCACCCGCGACGAGGCGGGAGATCCCGAGTGGCTCGCCGCCAATCTGCTCGACCACAGCCTGGACGTCGGACTGGTGGATTACTTCTACGACCTGCCATCCAAGGACCAGGCGGTACACGGGCCGGATTCGCGCGAGCTGACGCGCGACCTGATGAAGATGCTGTCGGATGCGCACGACCAGATCGTGTTGCAAACGCCCTACCTGGTGCTGACGCGCCGCGCCGGCGATATCTTCAAGTCGCTGCGGAAGAAACGGCCGCCGGTGCAGGTGATCGTGTCCACCAACTCGCTGGCGTCCACCGACGCGATTGGGGTGTATGCGCTGTCCTACAAGCACCACAAGAAATATCTGGTGGATTACGGTTTCCGCATCCACGAATTGATGCCGCATCCCGCCGACGCCGCCGACATGCTGGGCGACTACTACCGGCTTTCCGGCTTCGGGTCGGAGAAATCCTCGGCACATCGCGGCGGCCGCGCGCCCATCGAACCCGGCAGTCCCGGCCCTCGCATCAGCCTGCATGCGAAATCGCTGGTGGTGGACGAACGCATCGCGATGGTCGGTTCGCACAATTTCGATCCGCGCTCGGCGCATTACAACACCGAGGGCGGCGTGATCGTCGACGATCCCGCGTTCGCGCGGCAACTGCGTGCGTCGATCCTGCGCGACGCCGCGCCCCAGAACGCGTGGCTGGTGGCACCGCGGCATCCCATTCCGATCATTGGCGACGTCAGCCAGGCCATCGGCGACGTATCGCGCGCGCTGCCGATCTTCGACATCTGGCCATGGGCGTATGCGACCGATTACCAGTTGAAGCCGGGCTGCAAACCGGTCCCCGCCACCCATCCCGATTTCCTGAAATGCTGGGAACCGGTCGGAGACTTCCCCCAGGTCAACCTGTCGCTCAGCGCCATCATCACGCGCTTCATCACCGCCTTCGGCGCCGGCATCCAGGGAATTTTGTGAGTGTAATTGACGCCGCCGAAGCCGCTCGGTAGGCTGGCGCATTCTGCCGCCCCGTTTCGAGGATTCCGCCATGCCGATGGACATCAACATCCAATTGAGCGACGACGATCTGCAGTTCTTCGTCCAGGGCATGCGCAACGTCGAGACGGGCATCAAGGGCGAAAGCCCCGACAAGATCATCACGGCGGCGCAGGCGCTGCTGGACGAAACGCGCGGCGCGCAGCATGCGCCGCCGTTCATCGCCGAACGCCTTGACAGCGTCGAATCGCTGATTTCCATGGCTAGCGACGTGGGCTTCAACCTGCCCGAGGAGGACCGGCAGCGCGTGCTGGCGGCGCTGGCGTACTTGGCCGATCCCGAAGATTCGATTCCCGACCGGGTGCCGGTGCTGGGCTTCCTCGACGACGCGATCATGATCGAGTTGTGCCGCCAGGATCTGCAATTCGAAATCGAAGCCTACGATGATTTTTGCGCATGGCGCAGCGACGAAGCGCGCGCGCGCGGCGAAGACCCGGCCAAGCTGATGGTGCAACGTGCGGATTGGGCCGATGCCCGCGCTGCCGAAGCCATCGCCCGCATGCACCGCCGCCGCCGCGAGTCCTACGCGAGCGGGGCGTGGAAGCCAACGCTGTTCAAGGTCGGGTAAACCGCGGCGCCAACTGTTGCAGCGGTGGGTTAGGCTGAGCGCAAACGAAGCCCCACGAACGACTGCAAGGACGCGCCCGGTCAGGCTTCATTGCATTCAGCCCAACCTACGCCTCAGCCCCTACGCTCCATGATGGCGACGACGCCCATTCCGCCCGCGGTGCAGATCGAGATCAGCCCGCGTCCCGAACCCCGCCGCACAAGCAGTTTCGCCAGCGTCGCCACGATGCGCGCGCCGGTTGCGGCAAACGGGTGACCGGTGGCGAGGCTCGACCCGTTGACGTTGATCTTCGCGGGGTCGATCGAGCCCAGCGGCGCATCCAAGCCGAGCCGGTTCCTGCAGTAATCCGGCGACTCCCAAGCGCGCAACTGGCACAGCACCTGCGCGGCGAAGGCTTCGTGGATTTCGTAGAAGTCGAAATCCTGCAAGGCCATTCCTGCGCGTTGCAACATCCGCGGCACCGCGATGGTCGGCGCCATCAGCAGACCTTCGCCGTGCACGTAATCGACGCCGGCGACCTCCGCGAAGGTGAGGTGCGCCAACACCGGCAGCTTGCGCGCCGCGGCCCAGTCTTCACTGGCCAGCAGCACCGCCGCTGCCCCATCCGACAGCGCCGAAGAATTGCCGGCGGTGAGCGTGCCCTGGCCCGACGCGCGATCGAACGCGGGTTTGAGTGCGGCGAGTTTTTCGAGCGTGCCGTCGGGGCGCAACAGGTTGTCGCGCGCGACGCCGCGAAACGGAATCACCAGATCATTGAAGAAGCCGCTGTCGTACGCGGCTGCGAGCTTGCGATGGCTTTCCAGCGCCCACCGATCCTGTTCGGCGCGGCCGATCTTCCATTCGCGCGCCATCTTCTCGCAGTGCTGGCCCATCGAGAGACCGGTGCGCGGCTCGACTACACCCGGCACCTGCGGTTTCAATTCGCGCAGACGAAACCCGTGCGTCGCGGCGCGCAGCTTCTGCCCGAATGTTTTTGCGCGGTTCAAATCCAGCAACCGTTGCTGGAGGCGATTCGAATAGGTCAGCGGCACCTGGCTGGTGGTATCCGAACCGCCGCCGATGCCGGCTTCGATCTGGCCGGTCGCGATTTTCTGCGCGATCAGGATCGCGTTGTCGAGCGAGGTGCCGCAGGCGCGCGCGGTGGTGATGCCGGGCGTGGTCATCGCGAGGCCGGAAGACTGCAATGCCTCGCGCGCGAGGTTCCAGTCGGCGGGATGTTTCATCACCGCGCCAAACGCAACCTCGCCCAGTTCCACGCCATGCAGGCCGAACTTCTCGACCAGCGCCCCCAGCACCTCCACCGACATCCCGAAGTTGCCGAGGTCGGCGTAGGCGGTGTCCCGCTTGCAGAACGGGATGCGCACGCCACCGAGTACGGCGACGCGACGTGTTTGCGGAATCATCGTTTCGCCCTCCGGGTCATGGCTCCATTATCACCATTTCGGCGGAAGCTGGAGTCGCGCCGTGTCCAATGATGCAGCCTCCACCTTTCGCCACTGGGCGACACGAGGCATCCATCAATCAAAATCGATCAATCCGCGCCGCAGCATCTTGTAAGCCTCTTCCTGCATTCCGAGCGACGCGTAGGTTTGCTGCGCGCGCGCGTTGCCGCGTTCGACATACAGGCGCAACCCGACCGCACCGGCGGCGCGCGCGCGGCGTTCGACGTCCGCGTACAACGCGCGAAACACGCCGCTCCGCCGCGCGGCGGGCGTCACGTACACGCTCTGGAACCACCACCAGTCGCCGTTGCGCCAGTCGCTCCATTCGTAAGTGACGAGCAGGCAGCCGGCCGGCTCGCTGTCGCGTTCAGCGACCAAATAAAAACCGCGGCGCGTATCGTCGAATACCGCGCGCGTACCGCGTGCCAGTACCTGGCGATCGAGTCGCTTGTGTTCGGTTTCCAGCGCCATTGCGGCGTTGCAGTCCACCAAAAACTGCAGGTCGGCCGGGGTGGCAATCCGGACGCGTATCATGGAATTCATCGCGAATCCTTCCTTTGCTTGCGTGAACTGCCCAGCTTGCGCGTCAAGGTATTGCGGCCCAATCCCAATGCCTTCGCGGCATTCTGGCGGTGCCCATCGTGCGCGGCCAATGCGGCATCCAGCAATACCCTGTCCAGGCGTTCTCGGGCCCGCGCGTGCAGGTTTTCCGCATCGCTTGCGAGTTCTGCATCGGCCCATGTACGCAGCGCCGACTCCCACGGCAGCGCCGGGTGCGCGGATCGGGGAAGCATTCGCGTTCCGGCGTCATCGATGTCTTCGCGGCGAATCGTCGTGCCGGGTGCCACCACCGCAAGGCGCCGACACAGATTTTCCAGTTGCCGCACGTTGCCGGGAAATTCCATCTTCGCCAGCGCCTGCAGCGCGGTCAGCGCGAAATGTTTTTCCGGCAGCTTCAACTCTTGCACCACCGAGGCAAGAAATTGCCTCGCCAGCAGCGGGATATCCGTGCGGCGTTCGCGTAGCGGAGGCAAATGGATACGCAACACGTCAAGGCGATGCATCAGGTCGGCGCGAAACTCGCCGCGCGTGACCCTCGCATCCAGATCCTGGTGCGTCGCGGCCAGCACGCGCACGTTGCTGCGGATCAATTCACGCCCCCCCACGCGGTAAAACTCGCCGCCCGCCAACACGCGCAGCAGGCGCGTCTGCAGCGGCAGCGGCATGTCGCCGATTTCATCGAGGAACAGCGTGCCGCCTTCGGCCTGTTCGAAGCGCCCAGCCATCCGTCGCTGCGCGCCCGTGAACGCGCCGGCCTCGTGGCCGAACAATTCCGATTCCAGCAACTCCGCGGGGATCGCGGCGGTGTTGAGCGCAACGAATGGCCGCGCACGCCGCGCGCTTTCTTCGTGCAGCGCACGCGCGACCAGTTCCTTGCCGGTGCCGGTTTCACCGGTGACCAGCACGTTGAGATCGCTGGCGGCGACCCGTCCGATCAACCGGAACACCTCGCGCATCGCCGGACTTTCACCAAGCAACGCGTGATGTGGAACCGCTGTGCGCGAAGCTTGTCCAGTCTGCGCCGCCTCGCTGACCGCGCGTTGCGCGGAGGCCACCGCCCGAGCGAGATCGAACGGTTTGGCCAGGTAATCCGCCGCGCCTTCGCGATAGGCGGCCGCGGTGGTCGCGACATCGGTGAACGCGCTCATCACGATCACCGGCAGATCGGGATGTGCCGCCTTCGCTTCGCGCAACAGGGCGAGCCCATCGTCGCCGGGCAAGCGCACGTCGCAGATCAAGAGGTCCGGAACCGCGCGTTGCAATGCACGTCGCGTGGCTTCCGCATCGGCGAACTCGGTGACCACGTGTGCCGCGTCGCGCAGCGCCGTCGCCAGCACGAAGCGAACCGCGCGGTCATCGTCGACGATATAGATGTCACTCATGCGTTTCTCCCGGGCGCCGGTGGCGGGGCAGCAACAGCATGAAGCACGATCCCGATGGCCGCCGTTGCAGCGCAAGTTCGCCGCCGTGTTCGCGTGCGATTTCGCGCGCAAGGGCAAGCCCAAGGCCCGTTCCGTCCGCGCGACCCGACACCATCGGCTCGAACAACGTCGCCGCGATCGCGTTGGGCACGCCCCCGCCGTCATCTTCCACTTCGATGCGCAACGCCGGTACGCGCTGTCCGTGCGCATCGCGCCAGCCGGCTTCGGCGCGGCTGCGCAGCACGATCCGCGTCGCGTTGGCTTGCACCGCGTTGCGTATGAGGTTCAGGATCGCCTGCAGCAGGCGGTCGGGATCGCCGTGCCAGGCGGGCAGGCTGGGATCGTAATCGCGCACGATGGCGACATCGCCACGTTCGGCCTGCAGCAGCTCCGCGGCGCGCTCCAGCATCGCATGCACGTTGACCGCACGCGTCGCCATCGCGTGGCGCTCGCCCAGCAGGCGTTCGGCCAGCGTCGCCAGCCGCGCGGCCTCGTCACGGATCAGGTGCGCGAGTTCGCGCGGCCCGGCGGCGCCGGCGCGCTGCTCCAGCAATTGCGCCGCGCCCGAAATCGCGGCCAGTGGATTGCGGATTTCATGCGCGAACCCGCGCAGCGATTCGGACACCCGCGTTGCGCCCGTCGCCGTCCCGGCCGGATGGGTCTCGATCCATACGCCGTTTTCCGATGGCGTGAAGCTGAAATCGAGCCGCACCTCGTTGCCCGGTGTCGCGCAAACCGCCACGCCGGGCAAGCCCAGCGTGCCGTGTTCCGCCCGTAACCGCAGCACCATGGCTTGCAGGCGGCCACCCTCCGGTTTCAGCACCTCGAGCGTCTGCCCGAGAAGGCGCGACAACCCATAGCCGGTGTGCTCGATGAAAGCCGGATTGGCATAGGCGACGCGACCGTCGGCGTCCAGTTCGGCCACGCCGGTCGCAAGTTCGTCGAGCGAAGCGGTATCCAGCTTGGTGCGCAGCATTGCACCACTCTAGTGCACGCGGCGACAGCCGACAAGCTCAACGCGCAACGCGGAACGTGAGGTTGTAACGCCGCGCACGGGTAAGCGGATGTCCGCCATCCTTGATCGACAGCACGCCGTGGTAGCGCATCCGCGAAGGGCCGCCCCACACCACCACGTCTCCGTGCTTGAGGGGAACGCGGCGTGGTGGATCTTTACGCAGAAGGCCGCCAAACAGGAACGTGGCCGGCAAGCCGAGTGACACCGATACGATCGGGGCGCAGCGATCGCGCTCGTCCTGGTCCTGATGCAGCGTCAGGCGTGTGCCGACCTCATAGCGGTTGACCAGACATGCGTCCGGCGCGTAGTTCTCGAATCCCGCTGCAAGTGCGGCCTCGCGCGCGAGTCGTGCAAACGATTCGGGCATCTCCGGCCATGGCGCGCCGGTTTTGGGATCAGTTGCCGTGTAGCGGTAGCCGCGCCGATCGCTGAACCAACCCGCCGGGCCGCAGTTCGTCATCGCCACCGACATGATCTTGCCGCCGGGCGTGACGAGATGCCGGAAGGGTGACGTCGCCGAGATGCACGCGATTTCGCGCAGCAACGTTTCGGCACGATCCAGCGCGAAACCGTGCAACACCCACGCACCCGACGCAAGCTTCTCGCACGTGCCGATCAGCGACGGCATTTCAAACAAAGGCAGGGAAGCGGGCATTTCGGGTCAGTCGTGCCGGGGCCTTGATTATCGCCGCTTCGATTTGCATCGTGCGAATACAACGTAAACCATGGGCGTGCGCTCACAACAGGCGCTGCCAGTATGCGACGTCGATCCAGCGGCCGAACTTGAATCCGTTCTCGCGAAAGTGCGCAACTTTCGTGAAGCCGAGTTTTTCGTGCAGGGCGACGCTGGCTGGATTCGGCAGCGCGGCGCCGCCGATCACGCAATGGATGTCGTGTGCACGCAAATGTTCGAGGAGGTTTTCGTACAAAGCGGAACCGAAGCCGCGCCCGACCTGCGCGGGCGCCAGATAGATCGAGCTTTCCACCGCGAACCGGTAGCCGACGCGCATTTTCCACGGGGAGGCATAAGCGTAACCTGCGATTCCGCCCTTGTGTTCCAGCACCAGCCAAGGCAACTTTGCGAGCACGGCAATCATGCGCGACTGCATTTCGGCTGCCGCAACCGGTTGCTCCTCGAAAGTGACGATCGTGTGGGTGACGTAGTGGTTGTAAATCGAGGCGACCGCCGCGGCATCGTCGATCGTCCCCCGCCGCACCCGCGCCGCGCTCATGCGGGCGGTTTCGACGCCGCCTTGCCGTTGCGCCGCGAAGGATTCTCCAGGTGCAGGAAATGCGTGAAGGTATCTGCGGGACGGTCGAGGCCGTGTACGGCGAGTACCCGTTCGGCCATGCCCCGGTGAATGTTCCCGTGCGTGAGCAAGTGCAGCAGGATTTCTTCCGCACGCATGCAGCCGCGGTCGCCGTCGGTAAATTCGAATTCGATCTCGCGTGCCAGCTCTTCGGCCGTCGCACCGGCCGCGTAGTCGACCAACCACGCATCGGCTTGCGCGATCGCCGCCCGCAATTCCGCGATGGTGGGGGTTGTCACGGTGTTGTCGGCGTCGAAGCCATGCGGTTTGCCGGTGAGATGGCCGATGAAGATGCGGTCGACCACGTGCGCGTGGTTGAGGATGCGCACGAAGAAACGCGCATCCTCGTCCGGCAACGCCGCCCATTGGCGCTCGCCATCATCCAGCAACGCGTGGTTGGCCCAGCTTTTGTAACGAAAGGCGTCGGCGAAAAGCCGGGACATAGTCGTTCCGCCTTCAGATGGAGTAATACATCTGGTACTCGAGTGGATGCGTGGAGGCGCGATAGGCAGTCACTTCCTTCATCTTCTGCGCGATGTAGGCGTCGATGAAATCATCACTCATCACGCCGCCAGCCTTCAGGAAATCGCGATCGCGATCCAGCGCTTCCAGCGCCAAGTCGAGCGACGCGCACACCTGCGGGATGTTGCGCTCCTCTTCCGGCGGCAGGTCGTACAGGTCCTTGTCCATCGCCGGGCCCGGATCGATCTTGTTCAGGATGCCGTCGAGTCCCGCCATCATCAGCGCGGTGAAGGTGAGGTAGCCCGAATTCATCGGATCGGGGAAACGCACTTCGATCCGACGGCCCTTCGGATTCGACACATACGGGATGCGGCACGACGCCGAACGGTTGCGTGCGGAGTAGGCCAGCATCACCGGCGCCTCGAAACCCGGCACCAGGCGCTTGTACGAATTCGTCGTCGAGTTGGAGAAGGCATTGATCGCGCGCGCATGCTTGAAGATGCCGCCGATGTACCACAGCGCGAGTTGCGACAGTCCGCCGTACAGTTCACCCGCGAACAGGTTCTTGCCGTCCTTCGACAGCGACTGGTGGACGTGCATGCCGGAACCGTTGTCGCCAACAACGGGTTTCGCCATGAAAGTGACGGTCTTGCCATGCGCATGCGCGACGTTGCGGATCACGTACTTCATGGTCTGGAGATCGTCGGCCTTGTGCAGCAGCGTGTTGAACTTCACGCCAATCTCGCACTGGCCTGCGTTGGCGACTTCGTGGTGGTGCACTTCGACCACCTGGCCCAGCGATTCCAGAACCGTGCACATTTCCGCGCGCAGGTCGTGCAGCGAATCGACCGGTGGCACCGGGAAATAGCCGCCCTTCACCCCGGGGCGATGGCCATGGTTGCCTTCCTCGTACCTGTAGCGCGACGACCATGCAGCTTCCTGGGAGCCGATCTCGTAGAACACGCGGCCCATGTCGTTCTGCCAACGCACCGAATCGAAAATGAAAAATTCCGGCTCGGGTCCGAAGAATGCGGTGTCGGCAACGCCCGTGGATTTCAGGAATGCTTCCGCACGGCGCGCGATCGACCGCGGGTCGCGCGAATACGCCTGCATCGTGGACGGTTCCAGCACGTCGCAAACGATGTTCATCTGCTTGTGCGCGGCGAACGGATCGATGAACGCGGTCGCAGGATCGGGCATCAAGATCATGTCCGACTCGTTGATGCCCTTCCAGCCAGAGATCGACGAGCCGTCGAACATCTTGCCGTCTTCGAAAGTGTCGGCGTCAATCGCGTGTACGGGAAAGCTGACGTGATGTTCGATGCCGCGCAGGTCGGCGAAGCGCAGGTCGACAAATTCGACGTTTTCGGACTTGATGGTTTCGAGGACTTTGGCGGCGGTCATGGCGGGCTCGGAAGTGGGGCGGATGGCTGAAAAGTGCAAGCGGCGTGCCAGCTAAGGTAGCTTTTCAATTCAATGCTTTACATGGATGTACCGAAGTAATTGCACCAAACTGGTTCGATCTTTGCACCATCAATGTGAAAATGATGCTGTTCAACCCAGCTTCGCGCCCAACGGCACTGTTTTGTCGGGCACGCACAAGGCGACATTGCCGTTCGAATCGTAAAAGCCGGTGACAAGGCATTCGGACATCAGGGGTCCGATCTGCTTCTTCGGGAAATTCAGGACACCCACCACCAGCTTGCCGATCAGTTCTTCCGGCGCATACAACTTCGTGATCTGCGCGCTGGATTTCCTGATGCCGATCTCGGCGCCAAAGTCGACCTGCAATGCGTAAGCGGGTTTGCGTGCCTCGGCGAATACCCGGGCGTCGATGATGCGGCCCACCCGCAACTCGACCTTGGCAAAGTCGTCCCAACTGATCGTTTCCATGGACGCGTCGTGTGATTCGCGAAGACGTGCATACTAGCCGCCCCACGCAGGCGGCCACGAGACCGCGCCCGCAGAGTTGTTCCTGGCTGCGTGGCGGACCCGATCTTCTCGCCCTGGTGCGAACATCCCGAACGGAGTTTTCGATGCTGCCCCTGTGGCTGAAAGCCTTCCACATCATCGGCGTGGTCACCTGGTTCGCCGGCCTCTTCTACCTGCCGCGGTTGCTCGTGTATCACGCGGAAGCGACCGAATCTGCGATTCGGGATCGGTTCAAGGTGATGGAACGGCGCCTGCTGGTGATGACCCACATCGGCGGTGCACTGGCCATCGCGTTCGGCATCGCGACGCTTGCGACCGAATCGTTCTACCTGCACGCCGGCTGGCTGCACGCGAAGCTCGTGCTGGTGCTGCTGCTGGTGATCTATCACGCCATGCTGGCCAAGCTCACCCGCAACTTTGCACGCGATTGTTGCGACTGGTCGTCGCGGAAGCTGCGTGGGTTCAACGAGGTTCCGGGCGTTCTGCTGCTGGCGATCGTGATCCTGGCCGTCGTCAAGCCGTTCTAGGGCGATCGTCCGTTATCGCTGCCTCGTTGGAATCGCCATTCGCCGGCCGAGCCTCGGGATAGTAAAGACCAGAACGGCCATCCCTGGCCTGACTTTCCACGACCGCAGCTTCGGACGGGCTTGGCGGGTTTCGACGGGCTCTTCGCTCGGCGTGGAGCAAGCGATACGCCGGACACACTTCAGGCCCCGCGCCTTGGTATAGTTTTGCCGACGCGGGGGAGTTTTCCATGGCATCGCAGTTGTCCCAGCAGAAGCCCGATGCGGAGCTGCAGGAGGCATTTCGGCAACATTTGCCGCAACGCCTCCGCACGCTGCTCCGGCGCACGCGCGCCCAATGCCGCACCGGTTGGGATTGCAACGTGCTGCATTCGCTGCACGATGAAATCGCACAATTGGCCGGCGCCTGCGGCCGCTACGGGTTGCTGGAAACCGGCGAGCGCCTGCTGGCGCTTGAATCGGCCCTGGCGCCCGCCGCCGCGGCCGGCCAGGTCCCCGACGCCGGGACCACCACCGAAATCGACGCGCTGCTGGACAGCCTGCGTCCGCATCTGCAGCAGACCGCGCGAGGCCCCGGCCTGCCCGCGTGGATGCAGGATCCGCCGCCGATCGCGGCGAAAGCTCCCTTTCCGCGCTGCGAGATGCCGCCACCCGGCTACTGGCTGCAGCTTGGCATTTCCGATGCCGGCGGCGTGGTTACCGCCGCCAACGACACGCCAGCGTCGCCGGCAGCAATTCCGACGCTGCCGGAACCGCCGCGTGGCCCGCGGGTGCGGATCGTCAACGACGACGATCCGCTGATCAGCGAATTGCTGTTGCGCCTCGACCAGCATGGCTGCGATGTGGCGCTGCTCGATCACGTGCAGGGCTTGTTGGAACACTTGCAAGGTACGCCACCGGACCTGGTCGTGCTCATCGCGGATGCGCGCACCCCGCTGGAACAGCTTGCCCCGACCCTGCGCGAAGCACGGCGCGATCCGGCCCATCGCGTTCATTTGCTGGTGCTGTTGCGCGAGACCGATGTCGAACTCAGGTTGCGCGCCCTGCGCGCGGGTGCCGATCGCTGCATCGCGCTGCCCGCAACACCCGGCGAAACCGTCGGCGCGGCGCTCGAACTCGCGATGGTGGACGAGGAAAGCCCATACCGCGTCCTGATCGTCGACGACGACGCGGCGCAGGCATTGTTTGC
>Ga0207707_10000520_pt1 | contig 39391 bp, 41 predicted proteins | sample KBSC83BmetaG_FD_184336 | JGI IMG/M metagenome (GOLD analysis project Ga0207707, IMG submission 184336) | Corn rhizosphere microbial communities from Kellogg Biological Station, Michigan, USA - KBS C8-3B metaG (SPAdes) (version 2) | ecosystem: Host-associated > Plants > Roots > Rhizosphere ... | reverse complement strand
AGTTCGGGGTGGAATTGCACACCGATGAACCACGGGTGGTCCTCATATTCGACGATCTCCGGCAGCACGCCGTCCGGCGACAGCCCTGAGAATTTCAGGCCGTGCTGCTCGAGCCGGTCCTTGTAGGCGGTGTTGACCTCGTAGCGATGGCGGTGGCGCTCCGATATCTCGGTCGCGCCGCCATAGACGTCGGACACCCGGCTGCCGCGCTTGAGCACGGCGGGATAGGCCCCGAGCCTCATGGTGCCGCCGAGATCGCCGCTTTTCGAGCGTTTCTCCAGCTCGTTGCCGCGCAGCCATTCCGTCATCAGGCCGACCACCGGCTCTTTCGTCGGGCCGAACTCGGTGGAATTGGCTTCCTCGATGCCGACGAGATTGCGCGCCGCCTCGATCACGGCCATCTGCATGCCGAAGCAGATGCCGAAATAGGGCACGTCGCGCTCGCGCGCGAACTGCGCCGCCTTGATCTTGCCCTCCGCGCCGCGCTGGCCGAAGCCGCCGGGCACCAGGATGCCGTTGACGTGTTCGAGGAACGGCGCGGGGTCCTCGTTCTCGAACACCTCGCTCTCGATCCAGTCGAGATTGACCTTCACCTTGTTGGCGATGCCGCCATGGGAAAGTGCCTCGATCAGCGACTTATACGCATCCTTCATCCCGGTATATTTGCCGACGATCGCGATGGTGACGTCCCCTTCGGGGTTGCGGACGCGCTCGTTGATGGTGTGCCAGCTCTGCAGCGCCGGCGGAATCTTTGGCGCGATGCCGAACGCGGCCAGCACCTCGTCGTCGAGGCCGGCGGCATGATAGGCCTCAGGCACCGCGTAGATGTTGTCGACGTCGCGCGCCTCGATCACGGCGCTTTCGCGCACGTTGCAGAACAGGCCGAGCTTGCGCCGCTCTTCCTTCGGGATGGCACGATCGGTACGGCACAGCAGGATGTCCGGCTGGATTCCGATCGAGCGCAGCTCTTTCACCGAGTGCTGGGTCGGCTTGGTCTTCAATTCGCCCGCACTCGGGATATAGGGCAACAGCGTCAGGTGGATGTAGACGGCGTGGTCGCGCGGCAGCTCGTTCTTGAGCTGGCGGATAGCTTCGAAGAACGGCAGGCCTTCGATGTCGCCGACGGTGCCGCCGATCTCGACCAGCACGAAATCGTACTCGTCATTGCCCGACAGCACGAACTCCTTGATCGCGTTGGTGACGTGCGGCACGACCTGGATGGTCGCGCCGAGATAATCGCCGCGTCGCTCCTTGGTCAGGATGTCCTGGTAGATGCGCCCGGTGGTGATGTTGTCGGCCTTGGTGGCCGGCCGCCCCGTGAAACGCTCGTAATGGCCGAGGTCCAGATCGGTCTCGGCGCCGTCATCCGTCACGAAGACTTCGCCGTGCTGATACGGCGACATCGTGCCGGGATCGAGATTGAGATAGGGATCGAGCTTGCGAAGCCGGACCTTGTAGCCACGGGCTTGCAGCAGCGCGCCCAAAGCCGCCGATGCCAGACCCTTTCCGAGCGAGGAAACCACGCCGCCGGTGATGAAGATGTACCGCGCCATGGGACTTTACCTTTAAGGCCACCAAGCCGATTCGCAAAAGCGATTCGTGCGCCGCGTCAAAGTTTTTACGTGGCTGTGGGTAGACGGAAAACGAAAGCGCTATCAGCGCCTTGATGGGTATTCTGGATGCAGGAAGCGAGCCGCGTTCCTGCATGGCCACCCTGCTTTATTGCGAGCGCGGCGCCTGCGGCGCTGCCGGCGCCTGGTTCTGCTGCTCATCCGCCTTCTTCAGCGTGTCCAGCACACCGCCCGAGGTCGGCGGCGCCACCGGCTGCGCGCCTCCCGCAGGCTGAGATTGCGACGCCGGCGCTTGCGTGCCGATGATCGAGCTCGGCTTGCGGTCGTAGCCCGCGATCCAGGAGAGGAAGAGACTGGTGGCAAAGAAACCCACGGCCAGGATGGCTGTCGTGCGCGACAACAGATTGGCGGTGCCGCGGCTCGACATGAAGCCCGCGCCGCCCCCCATGCCGAGGCCGCCGCCTTCGGACTTCTGCAGCAACACTGCGCCGATCAGGACGACGACGATCATGAGGTGAATGACGATAACGACAGTCTGCATCTCTACCTTCCGTCACAAGCCGGGCCTGGCCGGCATCCGGCTCGTGGACTTGCAGGGTTTTCGTGAAGTCGCGCGGTGTTACACGATTGGACCTGCGATTGTCACCCCCGAGATAGGCGCATCGGCTCCGCCCGCAAGCGGTTTTGCGCGCGCATTTTCCGATCTTGCTGTCCGGCCGAAGCTTCCATTATAGTAGACGAATGGATACTATAGTAGACGATCTTGGCCGTCGGTTGGCCCAGCGCCTGCGGCTCGAACGCGACAGCCGCGGCTGGTCGCTCGCTGACCTCGCGGAGCGCTCCGGTGTCTCCAAGGCCACCATCAGCAAGATCGAGCGCGCGGAGGTAAGTCCGACCGCCGTCGTGCTGGTGCGGCTGGCCAGCGCCTTCGATCTTACGCTTGCCGGCCTGATGCTGCGCGCCGAGGGCCAGGGCGAGCGCCTGTCGCGCGCCGCGGACCAGCCGGTGTGGCGCGATCCCGAGACGGGCTATGTCCGCAAACAGGTGTTCAGCCGCCCCGATCATCCCGTGGAGATCGTGCGGGTGGAACTGCCGCCGCGCCAGCACGTGACATTGCCGGCCTCCTCCTACGCCCACATCCGGCAACTGGTCTGGGTACAGAGCGGGCACCTCGTCATCACCGAAGGCAGCGAGCGGCATTCACTCGGGCCGGGCGATTGCCTCGGATTTGGTCCTCCGATCGACACCAATTTTGCCAACGAGACCAGCGCGCCCTGCATCTATGTCGTCGCGCTGACCAGGAGCTGAAGCCGTGCGCGAGATCGCCATCGCTCCACTGACCGATCTTCCGCATATCCGGCGCGGGTTGAGTGAATTGCTCGTGGAAACAGTCGCCGGCGGCGGCTCGGTGAGCTTCATGCATCCGCTGCCGCTCGAAACGGCCGATGCATTCTGGCGGGACTCGCTTGCCGCAGCCGCGCGCGGCGACCGCGTCGTGCTGGGCGCGTTCGACGGCGAGACGGTGGTCGCAACCGTCACACTGCTGCTCGGCCTGCCCGCGAACCAGCCGCATCGCGCCGAGATCGCGAAGATGATGACGAAGGTCAGTCACCGTCATCGCGGCATCGCAAGCCGGCTGATGCACGCGGCGGAGCGGATGGCGATCGAGTGTGGCCGCACACTGCTCGTGCTCGACACCGCGGTCGACGACGGAGCGTCAGGACTTTACGAGCGGCTGGGATTCAATCTGACCGGCATCATTCCGGATTACGCGCTGAAGCCGCATGGCGGCCTCACCGGCACGATGATCTATTGGAAGCGTATCGCGCATGATCCGGAAAAGTGGGAACCGGTTTTCCCTCGCGACAAACGCGAAGCGTTTGCGCGGAGATCATGTGCAAATCCAAGAGCGCCTAGCAGCCCGCCGCGATCGCCAGGAAATCCGACGCCTTCAGGCTCGCGCCACCGACCAAGGCGCCATTGACGTTGGCGACCGCCATCAGTTCCGCGGCATTCGACGGCTTGACCGAGCCGCCATAGAGGATGCGCATCGCGGCACCCTCGCCCTTGAAGCGGCTCACGAGGGAATCCCGGATAAAGCGATGAACTTGCTCGACATCCCGGGGTGTCGGGGTCAGCCCCGTACCGATCGCCCAGACGGGCTCATAGGCCACCACCAGATTACCGGCCGTCGAACCGTCCGGCAGCGAGCCCTCGAGCTGGGTACCGCAGACATCGAGCGTCTTGCCGGCATCGCGCTGCTCGCGGGTCTCGCCGATACAGACGATCGCGACGAGCCCGGCACTCCAGACCGCCTCGGCCTTGGCGCGCACCAGCGCGTCGCTCTCGCCATGATCGGCACGCCGCTCGGAATGGCCGACAATGATCGCTGTGGCTCCGGCATCCGCCAGCATTTCCGCCGAAATATCGCCGGTGTGCGCGCCGGAGGCCTTGGGATGGCAATCCTGCGCTCCGACGGCGAACGCCTTGGCGCCCTTTGCCCGCTCGGCCAAGGCGGCGACCAGCGTTGCCGGCGGGCAAACCAGAAGATCGGCCTTGGCGGCCACCGAAGCGGCTCCTGCCAGCATGGCCTCAAATTCGCCCAGAGAGGCCTTGAGGCCGTTCATTTTCCAGTTGCCGGCGATCAGCGGCCGGATGGCATCGGTCATGACAAAATTCCCAGTCCATTCGAATAATGCAGCGCTAGCAGAGCCGATAAGACAGTTCCAGATCGGCATTAACCGTTTCGCGCGGCATTCGGTCCGCCATCCATTTCGGAGGCTTAAGGTTGCGAGGGCGCGACGGCCACTTTATGATGCCATATCAACTCGGTGACGCCCTTTTGCGAGAAACGCTTTAAGGCGAGCCCTCCCTCCTTCAAGACAAGTTGGATTCATGCTTCGGGGATTACGCAAGGCCTCATCAAACTGGCTCGGCAAGACCATCATGGCCGTGGTCATGGGCGTATTGATCGTCAGTTTCGGCATCTGGGGCATCGCCGACATCTTCAGGGGCTTCGGCCAGTCGACGCTCGCCAAGGTCGGCCACACCGAGATTTCCCTGAACGAGTTCCGCCAGATCTACAATGATCGCCTGCAGCAGATCGGCCGCCAGTTCGGCCGTCCACTGACCCAGGAGCAGGCGCGCGCCTTCGGCTTCGACCGACAGGTGCTGCAGCAGACCATCGCCGAGGCAGCGCTGGATGAGAAGGCCCGCCAGCTCGGCCTCGGACAGTCCGACGCCGAGACCATGCGCGTGATCCTGGCTGACCCGAACTTCAAGGGCATGAACGGCGCGTTCGACCCGCAGCGTTTCCAGATGATCATCCGGCAGTTCGGTTATAGCGAGGCGCGATACCTCGCCGACCAGAAGCGCGTTTCGCTGCGTCGGCAGTTGACGAACACCATCACCGCGGGACTTACGCCGTCGAACACGCTGATGGAGGCGCTGAGCCGCTTCCAGAACGAGCAGCGCTCGGTCGAATATGTGAAGCTCGGCGCGGCTCAGGCCGGCACGATCGACCCGCCCTCGCCGGAGACGCTCGCGGCCTTCTTCGATGAACGCAAGACGCAGTTCCGCGCGCCCGAGTACCGCAAGATCGCCTATGTGGCGGTCACGCCGGAGGAGATCGGCAAATGGTCCGACGTCACCGACGAGGACGCGAAGAAGCTGTTCGAGCAGCGCAAGGATCGACTTGGCACGCCGGAGAAACGTCAGGTTTCCCAGATCGTGTTCCCGAACATGGAGGAAGCGCAGGCCGCGCGCAGCCGCATCACCTCCGGCACCTCGTTCGACGACGTCGCGAAAGAGCGCAAGCTTGCCGACGCCGACGTCGATCTCGGCCTCGTCACCAAGTCCGCCATTCTCGATCCGGCGATTGCGGATGCTGCCTTCGCGCTGCCGTCGGGTGAAGTCAGCCAGCCCGTGCAGGGCCGGTTCGGCATCGCGCTGGTCAAGGTCGGCGTGATCCAGCCCGGGATCGACCCGGACTATGCGAGCGTCGCAAACGAGTTGAAGAAGGAAATCGCCGTCGAACGCGCCCGCAACCAGGTCGCCACCCTGCGCGACAAGATGGAAGACGAGCGCGGCGGCGGCGCCAGCGTCGTCGAATCGGCGCAGAAGCTTGGCCTTTCCGCGGTCACCATCGACGCCGTCGATCGTTCCGGCAAGACGCCGGCCGGTCAGCCCGCGAATATTCCGACCGGGCTCGATGTCGTTTCGCAGGCCTTCAACAGCGATGTCGGCGTCGACAACGACGCGATCGCCTACCGGGGCGGCTACGTCTGGTATGACGTGCTCGGCATCACCCCGTCGCACGACCGTCCCCTCGATGAGGTGAAGGACCAGGTCGAGGCACGGTGGAAGGACGACCAGATCGCGAGCCGCCTGCGCACCAAGGCAACCGAGATGGTGCAGAAGCTCGATCAGGGCGGCAAGCTTGCTGACGAAGCCGCAGGCCTCGACTTGAAGGTGGAAACCGCGTCGAGTTTCAAACGCGAGGACTCGCCGCCTGGCGCGCCCTCCGGCCTGGTCGCCGCCGCCTTCCGCACGGCCAAGGACGGCGCGGGACAGACCCCGGCCAGCGGCGGGACCGAGTGGATCGTATTCCGAGTTACCGACATCAAGATTCCGCCGGTCGATTTCAACTCCGACGACATGAAGAAGCTGAAGGATCAGCTTGTGCGCGGCCTCAGCGACGAGCAGGTCGCGCTCTATGTCGCCAAGCTCGAAAAGAACATTGGCACCTCGATCAATGAGGAAGGCCTCGCGCAAGTGACCGGCGCCGCCAGTAACTGAGTGACCCGGAAGCACGCGATGGACGACCTCAAATCGATCATTGGTAAAGTCGCCACCGGCGCGACATTGTCGCGCGACGAGGCGGCCTCCGCCTTCGACAGCATGATGTCGGGGGAAGCCACGCCCTCGCAGATGGGCGGGCTGTTGATGGCGCTCCGGGTCCGCGGCGAAACCGTCGAGGAGATCACCGGTGCCGTGGCGGCGATGCGCGCCAAGATGCTCCGGGTGAAGGCGCCTTCCGATGCCGTCGACATCGTCGGCACCGGCGGCGACGGTTCCGGCTCGGTCAATGTGTCAACCTGCGCGTCCTTCATTGTCGCAGGCGCGGGCGTACCGGTCGCCAAGCACGGCAATCGCGCTCTGTCGTCGCGCTCCGGCGCCGCCGACGTGCTGGGCTCGCTCGGGGTCAGGATCGATCTCAGTCCCGAGCAGGTCGGCCGCTGCGTGAAGGAAACCGGGATCGGTTTCATGTTCGCGCCCGCCCACCACCCTGCCATGAAGAATGTAGGCCCGACCCGCGTCGAACTCGCGACCCGCACGATCTTCAACCTGCTGGGGCCGTTGTCCAATCCGGCCGGCGTCAACCGTCAGATGGTCGGCGTGTTCTCGCGGCAATGGGTGCAGCCGCTGGCGCAAGTGCTCAAGAACCTCGGCGCCGAATCCGTCTGGGTCGTCCATGGCTCCGACGGTCTCGACGAGATCACCCTCACCGGCCCGACCTTTGTCGCCGCGCTGGAGAACGGCAATGTGCGGAGCTTCGAGGTCACGCCGGAAGAAGCCGGCCTTGGCCGCACCCATGGTGACGCGCTGAAGGGCGGCGATGCCGATGCCAATGCCGTCGCGCTGCAGGGTGTGCTCGACGGCAAACCCGGCGCCTATCGCGACGTCGCGCTGTTGAACGCCGCGGCGGCGCTGATCGTCGCCGGCAAGGTCAAGACGCTGAAGGAAGGCGTTGCGATCGGCACCAGGTCGCTCGACAGCGGCGCCGCGGCGGCGCGTTTGAAACATCTCGTCGCGGTCTCCAACAGCTGAAGGACGCGTGCGATGTCCGATATCCTGGCCAAGATCGAGCTCTACAAGCGCGAAGAGATTGCCGCCGCCAAGCGTGCTCATCCGCTCTCAGAGGTCGAGGTGCGGGCGAAGGCCGCCTCGCCGCCGCGCGGCTTTGTACGGGCGATTCATAACAAGCTCGCCAAGGGCGAATATGCGCTGATTGCGGAGGTGAAGAAGGCCTCGCCCTCCAAGGGACTCATCCGCGCCGATTTTGACCCGCCGGCGCTCGCCCGGGCCTATGAAGCCGGCGGTGCGGCCTGCCTTTCGGTACTGACGGATACCCCGTCCTTCCAGGGCCATCTCGATTTCATGGTGGCCGCGCGCACCGCGACCAATCTTCCCGTGCTGCGCAAGGACTTCATGTTCGACACCTACCAGGTGGCGGAGGCGCGCGCCCACGGCGCCGACTGCATCCTGATCATCATGGCGGCGCTCGACGATGCATCGGCCAGGGATATCGAGGATGCGAGCATCTCCCACGGCATGGACGTGCTGATCGAGATTCACGACGGCGCGGAACTGGATCGCGCGCTGAAACTTCGCTCGCCGATGATCGGCGTCAACAACCGCAATCTGCGAACCTTCGAAACCACCCTCGCAACCAGCGAAGCGCTGGCGTCGCTGATCCCCAAGGACCGCCTGATGGTCGGCGAGAGCGGAATCTTCGCGCCTGCCGATCTCGCCCGGCTCGCGCGCGTCGGTATGTCGACCTTCCTCGTCGGCGAGAGCCTGATGCGACAGACCGACGTCACGGCGGCCACCCGCGCATTGCTTGCACGAAGCGAACCCGTCAGCGCGACAGGCACGCGCTGATGGCGCGAAAATCCTCCAAAAGCGGCCCTGCTCTCACCCACATCGATGCGCACGGCGAAGCCCGCATGGTCGATGTTTCGGAGAAACCCGCGACCGAACGCACTGCGGTGGCGGAAGGTCGGGTCGTCATGAGCAAGGCGACGCTTGAGCTCATTGAATCCGGCAACGCGAAGAAGGGCGATGTGCTGGGCGTTGCACGCGTCGCCGGCATCATGGCGGCCAAGAGAACGCACGAGTTGATCCCGCTCTGCCATCCGCTGGCATTGTCGAAGGTGACGCTCGACATTTCCCCCGACCGGAGGCTGCCGGGCTGCATCGTCCGCGCCACCGTCAAGGTGACCGGTCCGACCGGCGTCGAGATGGAAGCGCTGACGGCGGTATCCGTGGCGTGTCTCACCATCTACGACATGATCAAGGCGGCCGAGCGCGGGGTGCGCATCGAAGGCATTCATCTCGTCGAGAAGACGGGCGGCAAGTCGGGGCGTTACCGGGCCTGAATTTTCCCCTCTCACGGCGGAGTGACTGCCGTCCTGGGGATGATCTCGCCGGTTGCGGTGTTGTGTCTTGGTTTTCCTCGATGTCCCGCACAACGGGAGAAGCCCATGTTGATTCTCAGGACTCTCGGCGCAATCGTTGTTCTCGCAGGTCTTTCGGCCATGCCGGCACAGGCCCAGCAGGCGATGTCCGAACCCGCTTATTGCGCGTTCTTCTACCCGAATGCGAATTGCCAGAACAAGGGACCGGGCAATCCCTATACCGACCCGAACTATCGCCGCGACGGCGGGGCGGGCTCGGGCCAGTGGCCGAATGCGGTTGCAAGCCCCACGCCGAAACGAACGCGCAAGGTCAACGCGGCCGCCCGCATGTGAACGGCGTCAGGCCTCGATGATCGGCGGCGAGCGGAAACCCCTGCTCCGGTTGCTTGATCGCGTCTCGGCAAAGGCTGTCGCTTGCCACCTGCCGCCCGGTGCAACGCCGCGCGCTTTACCGTCCATTAACCCCAATTGCTAACGTCAGCTCCACATCGTTGAAGTAGGATTTCATTCGGCCTGGCGCGTTGGGAGCGTTGCCGGTCGCAACGCCTCGCCAATGATTCCAGTGCAGATGAAAAACGCGAACGATCCGATCGACGTGAAGACTTCCGTGCGCGGCGGCGGCCCGATCCGCTGGCTCGTGACCGGCGGCGCGCTGTTGATCGCGACAATCGCGGTCGGCACCACGATCATGGCCGGCACCTTCCGCGATCGTGCTCTGACGAGCGCCGAGGACCAGCTCGAGAACACCGTGCTGCTGATGGCCCGTCATTTCGACCAGCAGCTCGAGGACTTCATGGCGATCGAGCGCGACGTGGTCGCGCAGATCGAGGCATCCCGAATCTCCTCGGCCGACGCGTTCAGGGCGCAACTGTCGAGCTCCGACTGGCACAACATGCTGCGGCTCCGGCTGCGCGCCTATAGCGACGTCGCCGGTGTCAACGTCTTCGACGCCAACGGCGTCCTGATCAATTCCTCGGAAAACTGGCCGGTCCCGAATGTCCGGATCGCCGACCGGAACTTCTTCAAGGCCTTCAAATCCGGCTCGCCGTTCGAGCGTTTCAGGATCGAGCTCTTGCAGGGCCGCTTTCAGCCCGGCTGGGCTACCGTCGTCGCGTGCAAGGTCACCGGTCCCAACGGCGAATTCCTGGGCGTCGTGACCCGCGCGATCCCGCCTTCGAATTTCGAGCGCTTCTTCGCGACCGTCACGCTTGCTCCCGGCTCCACCATCTCGATGCACCATCGCGATGGCACGCTGCTCGCGCGCTATCCCCATGCCGACGGCATGGTGGGCCAGAATTTCAAGTTCGGCCCCGCAGATCAGCAGAAGGTCTTTGAGGTCAGTGAATCGACCGCGCGGCTGGCGAGCCCCGTCGACGGCGAGTTCCGCCTGATTGCCTCGCGCGCGCTGTCGGATTTCCCGATCGTGATCGTCGCCACCACGACCGCGACCGCCGCGCTCGCGGACTGGCAGGAACAGATGAAGTTCCTGATCGGCGTCGGCATCGTTTCGGTGCTGTTGATCGCGGGCCTGCTCTTCTTCGTCGTGCGGCGTTTGTCGCAGGATCACGCGGCATCGCAACAGCGACTGACGCTCGAAAAGCAGCGCCTCGACAAAGCCGTCAACAACATGACGCAGGGCCTGTTGCTGTTCGATGCATCGCGGCGGCTGGTGATTTGCAACCATCGTTATCTCGACATGTACGGCCTCTCTCCGCAAGTCATCAAGCCCGGCGCCAGCTTCCGGGAGATCATTGAGCACCGGAGGGACACCGGATCGTTCGTCGGCGATGCCGACGAATATATCGAGACCACGCTGCGCGAGATCGGACACGGCAAGATTACCGTCATCGAAACGCCGGACGGCCGATCCGTGCAAATCGTCAATGAACCGCTCACGGATGGCGGCTGGGTCGCGACCCACGAGGATGTCACAGAGCGCCGCCGCACCGAGCAGCGCATCACACATCTGGCGCATTACGATGCGTTGACCGACCTGCCGAACCGCGCCCTGTTCCACGAGCGGCTGAAGGAAGAGCTGACCCGCATTCCGCAAGGCCAGCAGCTCGCCGTCTATTATATCGACATCGACGAATTCAAGAGCGTCAACGACTCGCTCGGTCACCTGATCGGTGACGAATTGCTCAAGTCGGTCGCCGTCAGCCTGAGCCGGTGTATCGGTGATGCCGGCTTTGTGTCGCGGCTTGGCGGCGACGAGTTCGCCATCGTCCAGACCGGCATCGTGTCCACCGAAGACGTCATCGATCTCGTGACCCGTGCTTTCGACGCGATCCGTACCCCCATCGAATGCCTCGGCCATCGACTGACCGCTGACGCCAGCATCGGTGTCGCGTTGGCGCCCAAACACGGCACCGATCTCGACCGGATCCTGAAGAACGCCGATCTCGCCATGTACGCGGCCAAGGCGGCGGGCCGCCGGACCTATCGCTTCTTCGAGCCCGATATGGACGCCCAGGCACGCGCGCGCCGCGACCTCGAGATGGACCTCCGGCAGGCGATCGCGGCCAAGGCGCTCGAAGTCCACTATCAGCCCTGCATCAGCCTGCAGGACGGCCGCATCACCGGCTGTGAGGCGCTCGTGCGCTGGCGCCACCCCGAGCGCGGAATGGTGTCGCCGGCAGATTTCATCCCGATCGCCGAGGAAACCGGCTTGATCAACGAGCTCGGCGAATTCGTGCTGAGCACGGCCTGCAGCGAGGCCGCAGGCTGGCCCGTGAACATCCACCTTGCGGTCAACGTCTCCCCGGTGCAGTTCAAGAGCGGCACGCTCGCGCTCAAGATCATGTCGGCGCTCGCGACCTCGGGCCTTTCCGCCGGCCGGCTCGAACTCGAGATCACCGAGGCGGTCCTGATCCGCGACGACGAGGCGGCCCTTGCCATCCTGCATCAGCTTCGCGCCATCGGGGTGCGCATCGCGCTCGACGATTTCGGCACTGGCTATTCGTCGCTGAGCTATCTGCAGCGCTTCCCGTTCGACAAGATCAAGGTCGACCGCAGCTTCGTCAGGGACATCAGCGAACCCGGCAATGGCTCCTCCAGCATCGTGCAGGCCGTGGTCAACATCGCTGCCGCCCGCCACATGACGACGACGGCCGAGGGCGTCGAGACCGAGGCGCAGCGCCAGCTCCTGCACACGCTCGGTTGCTCGGAGATGCAGGGCTGGCTGTTCAGCGCAGCCAAGCCCGCCGAAGCGATCAGGGAGCTGTTCGCCACCCACCGCAACAGCGCGGCCGACGCCGCCGTGACCCGGCGCAAGCGCCGGCCCAAGACGGCGTAGAAAAACTCCGGAAAACAACTTCTCCAAAAGCATGAGGGCGGCCCAAAGGCCGCCCTCATCATTTCAAATCAGGCTATCCGCCTCAGTTCGGCACGGCCGCCTCAGTTTGGCACGGCCACCTTGGGCTGGGGCCGCACGTCGGCGTTGACGGTGACACCGCGCAGCTGGTTGTAGGCGGCGGCCAGCGCCTTGTCGTCCTTCTCCTCGGGCGGCACGTAGGATTGCGAGCCGCTCTGCTCGGCGCCTTCGGCCGAGAGATGGCCGCGCATCGAGGCCTCGCCCCTCATGTCCGCACGGCCCTTCAGCTCATCCGGCACATCCTGCAGCACCTCGATATCGGGCTTAATGCCGAGCGCCTGGATCGAATGCCCGGACGGCGTGAAGTAGCGCGCGGTGGTGAGCGCGAGCGCGCCATTGCCGGTGCCGAGCGGGATGATGGTCTGCACCGAACCCTTGCCAAACGAGCGCGTTCCGATCAGCGTCGCGCGCTTGTGGTCATGGAGTGCGCCGGCCACGATTTCGGAAGCCGAAGCCGATCCGCCGTTGATCAGGACCACAAGCGGCTTGCCCTTGATGAGATCGCCGCCGCGCGCAGTGAAGCGCTGGGTCTCTTCCGGGTTACGGCCGCGGGTCGAGACGACCTCGCCGCGGGCCAAAAACGTACTCACCACCGAAACCGCCTGGTCGAGCAGGCCGCCCGGATTGTTGCGGAGATCGACGACGTAGCCGACGATCTTGTCCTGCGGAATCTGCTTCTGGATGTCGGCGACCGCCTTGCGCAGTCCGTCGGTGGTCTGCTCGTTGAACGAGGTAACGCGGATGTAGCCGATGTCGCCGCCGTCGGTGTGATAGCGCACCGGACGCACGCGGATGACCTCGCGCGTCAGCGTGACATCGATCGGCGCGTCCTTGCCCTTGCGAAGGATCTTCAGGTGGGTCTTGGTGTTGACCGCGCCCTTCATCTTGTTGACGGCCTGCTCGAGCGAAAGCCCCTGCACATTTTCATCGTCGATCTGGCTGATCAGGTCGCCCGACAGCAGGCCGGCCTTCGCTGCCGGCGTATCGTCGATGGGAGCCACGACCTTGACGAGGCCGTCTTCCATCGTGACCTCGATGCCGAGGCCGCCGAACTCGCCGGAAGTCGTCTCCTGCATCTCGCGCCACGCCTTGTCGTTCATGTAGCGCGAATGCGGATCGAGCGAAGTCACCATGCCGTTGATCGCGCCTTCGACAAGGCTGGTGTCGCTGGGCTTCTCGACATAATCGGCGCGGACGCGCTCGAAGACTTCGCCGAAGAGATTGAGCTGCGAATAGGTATCGGCGGCATTGGCGGCCGCCTTGGCCCGGGCAATCCAGTGTTCGCCCCCGGGACCAGTGACCAGCAAGGTGAGGCAGGCGCCGGTCACAGAGCCCAGGAGAAATAGGATATTCTTCCGCATATGTCCGCCGCCTTTTCCGCGCTGATTTATGGCCCCAAATGGGGTCGAAACCGGAAAGTCACAATACCTTTCTGGTTTCTTCAAGGCCAAGTTGCAAGCCAACCTGGTAGGTCGACGGCTGCGTCCCGAACCCGCGCCTGGCCCGCGTACCGAGCCACCAGCCGAACTGCGGCGGGACGTTTCGGAACGAACCTTCGACGCCTAATTTCAAGGCAGCATCCATCGGCCAATTCGGATTATTCAGGATTTCGCGCCCCACGGCGATCAAATCCGCCTGACCGTCCCTTAAGATTTGTTCAGCCTGGTCGCCGTGAATGATCAGGCCGACCGCCATGGTCATGATATCGGCGTGGCGACGGACATATTCCGACAGTGGGACCTGATAGTTGTACTTGATCTCCTTGCCCAGGATCGGCGCCTGGTCCGTGATCCCGCCGGACGAGCAATCGATGACGTCGACGCCCCGGGTCTTGAGGATTTTTGCGAGCCGCACGCTCTGCTCCGGCCCCCAGCCGGCATTGTCCTCCACCGACAGCCGCACGAACAAAGGTTTGTGATCCGGCCAATGCGTGCGGACCGCCTCGGCGATCTCGATGATGAAGCGCATCCGGTTTGATTCGGAGCCGCCATACTCGTCGGTGCGCTGGTTGGACCGCTCCGACAGGAACTCGTGGACGAGATAGCCGTGGGCGCCGTGAAGCTCCAGCACCTCGAATCCCGCTGCGTGAGCGCGCCGCGCACCATGTCCCCAGGCCTCAACCAGATCCTTGACCTCGAGCCGTTCCAGCGCCCGTGGCACCGGCCACTTCTCGCTATGGGCGATCGCGCTGAGCGCGACCGGCGTCCAGGTCTCCCAATCGTCGATGTCAGGCGTCCGCTTGAGCGGTCCGTCCCCTTCCCATGGCCGATTGGCGCGCGCCTTGCGTCCGGAATGGCCGAGCTGGATACCGGCGACGGAGCCCTGCTCGTTGATGAATTTGACCAGACGCCGCAACGGCTCGATGAAGGCATCATCCCAGATGCCGAGATCGCCGACGGTGCCGCAACCGCGCCGCTCCACCTTGGTCGATTCCACGACGACCAGGCCGGCACCGCCGGCGGCGAACTTGCCGGCATTCATCAGGTGCCAGTCGGTCGGAAAGCCTTTCACCGCGGAATACTGGTGCATCGGTGGCACCACGACACGGTTCTTGAATTTCACGTCCCGGATCGAGAACGGCGAAAACAGCATCAACCCGGACATGGTCCATTTCCCCGCGATGTTTTGGTTGCGACCGACGTTATCGGCCGTGGTGCCAAGCGGAAAGCCGAAACTCCGCTTCCGTCCAGACCGCTTCGCCCGTAAGCCATGCAATTTTGGGATGGCGCGGAGCCGCCGGAAGCGATACCCGAGAGAGTAACAACAGCCGAACGATGATCGGGGGAAGCACCATGAACGAAGCGATCCGGCCAGCGCGCAATGTCGAGCTCGGGGCGAGCACTGAGCCGTTCCAGAACCTGCACGAATTCGTGCGCAAGGCGCGCGCCAACCTCAACCAGAACGCCTGGGACTACATCGTCGGCGCCGCCGAGACCGAGACCACCATGCGCCGCAATCGTATGGCCCTGGATGAGATCGCATTTCGCCCGCGCGTGTTGCGCGATGTTGCCAAGGTCGACGGGTCTGTCGAACGTTTTGGCCGAAAGATGCGGCTACCTGTCATGCTGGCCCCCGTCGGCGCGCTCGAAATCTTCGATCCCGCGGGCGCGGCTGCCGTGGTGCGCGGCGTCGGCAAATTCGGCGCCGCTCACATGCTGAGCTCGGTGTCCGAGCCGGGACTCGAGAAAACCGCCGAGGCCGCCCCTGACGCGATGCGGCTGTTCCAGCTTTACGTGCGCGGCGACGACGCCTTCGTCGAGGACCATGTCGCCCGCGCCATTGCCGCCAGATACACCGCCTTCTGTCTCACCGTCGACACCGCCCATTACAGCCGGCGCGAGCGCGACATCGCCAAGCGCTATGTCCGCGAGAGCCGGGCGCGCTCGACCGGTGGCGATTACCAGAAAGGATTGAGCTGGCGCACGGTCAAATTGATCAAGGACAAGTTCAAGATCCCGCTGATCATCAAGGGCATCGCCACCGCCGAAGACACCAAGATCGCGCTCGGCCATGGTGTCGAGTGGATCTACGTCTCCAACCATGGCGGACGCCAACTCGACCACGGCCGCGGCGCCATGCATGTGCTGCCCGAGATCGTCGACGCGGTGAAGGGCCGCGCCAAGATCATGGTCGATGGCGGCTTCTGCCGCGGCTCGGATGTCGTGAAGGCGATCGCGATGGGCGCCGACATCGTCGGCATCGGTCGCCTGCAATGCTGGGCGCTGGCGGCGGCCGGCGAGGCCGGCGTGTTCAGGATGCTGGAACTGCTGGAAGACGAAGTGATCCGCTCGCTCGGGCTGCTCGGCGTCACCTCGTTCGGCGAGCTCGAAAAATCCTATCTGCATCCGGCGACGGCGACCCACATGCCGAGCGTGTTCTCGGCCTATCCGTTGCTGGACGTCGAGCCGTATCGCTACTGAGGCTCCCCGCGACGTAAATGGCGTGTCATCATCGTCACGCCATTCATGCTATGTATTCCGGCCACATGACCCCTGCCCGACTTTCCCCTGGCGACGCCGACGCGCTCTTGTTCGACCTCGGCCGCGTCGTGTTCGACATCGATTTCTCCAAGGCGCTGGCCTGCTGGGCCGGCCACGCCGGGCGCGACGCGACCGATATCGCCGCGCGCTGGGTGGTCGACGAATCGTACCACCATCACGAACGAGGCAGGATCAGCGACGAAGCCTTCTTCGAGAACCTGCGCCGCTCGCTCGGCGTCGCCCTCACCGACGAACAATTCCTCGAGGGCTGGAACGCGATCTTCGCCGGCGAGATGGAAGGCATCGCGCCGCTGCTCGCGCGAGCCGCGCGGCATTTTCCGCTTTACGTCTATTCCAACACCAACCCGGCGCATGTCGCCTATTTCACGAAGGTGCATGCGGAAACGCTGAAACCGTTTCGCGATCTCTATTACTCGTCGACGATTGGCCACCGGAAGCCGGACGCCGCGGGCTTTGATCACGTCGTAAGCGCGATCGGCGTGCCGGCCTCGCGCATCGTATTCTTCGACGATCTCGCCGCGAACATCGAAAGCGCGCGGGCGCTCGGCCTCAAGGCCGTTCTTGTCAAGTCTTCGCGCGATATTGCCGATGCGCTGACGGCGCTGGGGATTTAGCTTCATAGGATGCAAACGCGCCTTCGCGCGTTGAATTCCGCGCAAGACATCGCTTCGCCCACCACATTTCTGCGGATATGACTCGACGTTCCCGCGACACGATCTGTCCGGGTCCTGAAAACCAACCCCCTCCGGAATCAGAGGGCGCAGGGAATGCCGGGTGAAGGCCTCACCCATGGCCCGCCTGCAGCAAAAAACGCAGGCGGCAGTCACCACAGGTTTGGCCGGATCAACCGGCATTCCCTGCGCGATGGGTTACGGTTTATACGCGCCCTCCCCGGTGTCCGGGCTTTTTAGCCACCGTCGCCTTGTGGATCATCACAAGACTTGATCCCAGCGTCGGGGAATCGGAACCGCACGACTTCGCCGTCCGCATCCGTGCCGCTCGTCTTGCGGCACCAACGCGTCCATCGCATCCCGCACCCGACGTTCGTGACGACGCGTACGCGCCTCTGGTGGGTACGGAACAGGCGAAGACAATCACACATTTCCGAAAAACGGAAGTGTAATATTTTTGGCTCCGGGCTTGAATCGCTCGAACGTTTTGCGCGCGCTTTCGAAATTGGTTTTTCGGCGCGACGGTTTTTATGGGCCTTCCGGCCGACGCCTTCTTGCGTCGTTCGGGGAATCGATCAACTGATTTGCCAGTCGGTCTTCCGGCGCAGGCGGGGCCGTCGATGACTCTGGCGGACTTGGGAGACGTCGAGCGCCCGTCGTTTGATATAGATCAAAGTCGCTCGTCAGTCCCAGCCAGAGTGTTGTGTCGAAAATCGGGCTGAGCCGATGTCCCAATCTGATTGGACGTTTGCCGTTTTGCTCGTCGCAACATTTGCGATGGCGGGCGCAGCTATTGGTGTCCTTTTGTTCGCGATGTGACCACGGACGCTTTGCAGCCTATTTGCCGACCCTCGTCACGAGTGGCAGCTTGATATGAATGGAAGCCCCACCAGAGGGAAGATTATCCGCCCATATCTGCCCGTCATGCGCCTCGACGATAGTCCGCGCGATGGACAACCCCATCCCCATTCCACCTGTCTTCGTCGTGAAAAACGGCTCGAAGACCTCCGTGATTTTGTCCGAAGGGATGCCCGGTCCCGCGTCGGAAATTGCGACTTCGGCGAAGTCGTCAAAGCAGACGGTCGAGATCCGCATCTTGCGCGTGCCTATCGGCATATTTGTCATGGCGTCCATGGCATTCACGACCAGGTTGAGAACGACCTGTTGTAGCTGAACGCGATCACCACGAACCGGCAAGGACGAAGGCGTCGCGGACGTGCGCATTTCCACTTGCCGTGTAATGGCCAATGCCGACAGGAAGTCGATTGTCTCGCGCACTACTTCGTTGAGATCAATGTCCTTTGGCTCAAAAGGCGCCTTTTTCAGCAGACTTCGCAAACGGAGAATGACCTGGCTGGCGCGTGCATCGTCCCGACGGATGTCCACGGCGATTGCCTTGGCTTCATCCAAATCAAGGGGGGACGAGTCGAGCATCAATTCCAGTGTCTCGACGTTGGCACGAATTGCCGCGAGTGGCTGGTTGATTTCGTGCGCAATCGTGGCCGTCAATTCGCCTGCGGTCGAAAAGCGATTGACGTGTGCGAGCTCCGACATACGCTGACGCGCCTGCACCTCGGCATACCGGCGAAGGCGCTGCTCGTAAAGAAGCCGAGCAATCAAGATCGCCTGCAGAAGGATCACGGCACAGACAAGAGCAATTTGCCAGCGGTAGGCGTGCCAAACGGGATGCTGGCGAAAGACTATCTCGGCGTTCGGAGGCAAACGGCTCTCGGCGATACCCCAGCGTTGTAGCTGCCGCCAATCGAATTTCGGCGGGCCATATTCCAACGGCGGCGTCTTGATTTTGACGGGCTTTTCTCCGTTGAGAATGCGCATCACGACTTCCGACGTTTTTCGGGCTCCGACGGACACGGAAGTCATCGGGCCGCCGACGATCTCTTCACCAAAAAATGCGTCGTCAAAGGAAAAGATGGGTGCCCTGGCGACCGAATAGAGCAACCTTAAGGCGCGCTCACCTTCGTGAATTGCACCTGTCACATCGACTTGTGGCTGGGTCCAGAATATTGCGCTGTTCGGCGGAAGCGAGGCAACCTTTGTAAGCGCGTCTTCAAAGGGCAATTCATTGTAGAAGAGAATTTTAACGCGATCTTTCAGCGGCACCAACTCCTGCTGCATTTCACTGATCCAGAACCGCTCGTTGGGAGAATTTCCGATAAATACAGCTATCGTTCCGGTGTCCGGCAATAGCCGCAGGATATTCTCAAACAAGACCGGGATGCTCAGCCGCACCGCGACGACCGTGTCGTTCTCGGTCAGCGCCGCTTCGTTGACGCGTCGCTGATCAATGGCAGTAAGGACCATCGGCGTCACAGGAAACAGATAGGCTCGTTGTCGCTGCACAAAGGCGGCGGCAGGCGCACCAAAGGCGACAATGATGTCGGGCGTGCGCTTGGAAAAAAGAGCGTTCAGATAGCCGGAGAATTGAGTTTCGGCGTCCTCGTCTCGATTACGGGCCGTAATTACCGAGAAGTCTTGAATATCCAGTGGCCAAGGCGCCTGTCGGTCAAGCTCCTGTCGAAGCGCCTTGGCATATTCACTCCAAGGCTTGAAATTTTGCCCGTAAGAATGAAGAACGACGACCTGCTTGGGTTCAGCAGCGAGGGCGCTTGCTGAAACAAGAAAAGAAACGACGGCAGTAATGCAATACCTGATGAAGGATGACAGCACTTTTCGTCAACCGCGTGTGGGCAACCATGATCACCTTCTTGCTCTTGCCGCGCAACCTTCATCGGTTCCAGTCCGGCGGCGACCGCCTTGGCCATGCGGCCTGGCTGCTCTTGTGTGAGCGCCATCACAGCAGCAAATAACCCAACTGCATAGGTCTGCGACCCTTAAGGCAAGGGAAAATCGTCCCTTCTTGCTCAGCAGGAGAGCGACATGACCCACGAACTGAACATCGCCGAACTCGATCTCGTCAGCGGCGGCGATCTCAAGGAAGTGCATTTCCGTCTCGACTACAAGGAACCGACCGTCCTTTACGACGACGGCATCAATATCGGGACCACCGGCCTCTTCCACAGCAATGTCGGCTACGACTCGCCCTTTACGCCCATTCCGGCGTGAACGCGCGGGCGGGATGACGTTCTCCGGAGCGCCATCCCGTCGGTGCTCGTGTCACTCGTCCGAAGCATGTGCCCGCCCTCGCGCATGCAAACGGTCAAGCACCAGGGCTAAGACACGCGCAACGACGTCGACGAGCGCATCAGGTGCCGGCGGACGTTCGACCGGGTCGAAAGCAAGTCCACCGGCCGCGACGACGTCACGGCTGTAGTCCTGCAGCATAGCCGCCTGCCTTCTCAGGAGTGCCGCCTCGGTCGCCCGTTGGCGGGAGGAAGGCAACGCCACTCACGATGAGACCGACGACAAACAGCAGTCCAATCGCCCAGATGTTCGCGGGATCATCGACCGCCAGCGGGTAACGAGGCTCGGTCAGGAAAAAATTGAAAGCCAGAGCCCCGAGTACCACCGAACAGAGTGACGGACCGAGGCCGAGGCTGACGCCAGCGACGATCACTGGAACCACGAATAGCGGGGACAGGTTGGGGATGGTCACCTTGCTGTCGACACCGACAGCCACGACCGTTGCGGCGGCGGTCATCGCAATGGAAGCAAGGTAGCGCAGCAACTCCGACGCTACCGGGCCAAAAAGAGCGTCGGCATCGGGGGTCGGTGTGATGTCCTGCCGCAGCTTCGGTTCAACATCGGCCACGGCTTCAACTCCCGGCACTTGGGCGACAGCCCGTCGGCTGAAGAGCAAACCGGCCAAAGCGGGGTCGCGGCTCCGATAAGCCGATCGAGTATACACCGACTTCATCGGCGCACGGGCCGTACGAATATCAATTCGATGTCTCTCCGTGGTGTCGTCAATCCGAACGTTTGGGAGGGAATGCGCCGCCTGCGGCCGAACGGCGGATGTTTGACCATGCGTTCTACGCTTCAGATCTCCGCAAAAATCTCGATGACGTTGCCGTCGGGATCGCGGAAGAAGATGGTGCGGTGACCGAAAGGGTGATCGGTGAGCGGATGCGTGAGCTTGACGCCCCTGGCTTCAAGCACGGATGCGCATTGCACCACCAGGTCCGGCGCGACGCGGAACGCCATCTGCGGCGACAGCGCGCCTTGCGGCGGCGGCGGATCGTCGAACAGCCCGCCGCGCGCGGCCAGCGCCAGCGTATTGGCCCCGATGCGGTACTCGATCCACTTGTCGCTCAGTGTGCGCTGAAGCGGAAACTCCATCACCGTTCCGTAGAAATTGCGCATCGCCTCCATGTCGCGCACGAAGATGACGGTATAGTCGATCTGCCTGATCTGGCTGAGGGGATTCATTGCAGGATTCTTCTCACTGGACGTGGACGACCTTACCGTTATCTTTCGCCGGAATGAACGACGGCCGCATGCCGGATGGCTGGTCGAGGTTTTGCCTCCGTGAGCGCTCTCCGCTAGAAGGCTGGTCTGTACACGATCTGGAGTGTTGCCGTGGCGCTGATGCCGGTTGCCGATGCCCTTGCCGCGATCCTTGAAGGCGCCGAGCCGATGGGCGAGGAGATGGTCGCACTCGAAGCCGCCTATCACCGCGTGCTCGCCCGCGACATCGCCGCCCGCCGCACCCAGCCGCCGCAGGCGATGTCGGCGATGGACGGCTATGCAGTGCGCGCCGCCGACGCCGGCGAGGTCAATACCAGGCTCAAGGTGATCGGCGAGGTCGCGGCCGGCCGGCCCTTCGATCGCGCGCTCGGCAAAGGCGAAGCCGCGCGCATCTTCACCGGCGGCGTGATTCCCGACGGCGCCGACGCGGTCGTGATCCAGGAGGATACGGTTGCCGAGGGCAACTGCATCACCCTCACCGAGGCCGCGGCCGCCGGGCGGCATATCCGCCCCGCCGGCGTCGATTTCCGCGAAGGCGACGTGCTGCTGTCCGGAGGAAGCCGCCTCACAGAGCGCGATCTCTCGCTCGCCGCCAGCATGAACTATCCGGAACTGCCGGTGCGCCGGCGACCCAGGGTGGCCCTGCTCGCGACCGGCGACGAGTTGGTGATGCCCGGCTCGACGCCCGGCCCCGGCCAGATCGTCTACTCCAACGGCTATGCGTTGCGGGCGCTGGCGCGGGCCGAAGGCGCCGATACGATCGACCTCGGGGTTGCCGCCGACACCGTGGAATCGACCACCGCGGGCATCCGCAGGGCGCGCGAGGCCGGCGCCGACATCCTGGTCACGACCGGCGGAGCCTCGGTCGGCGACCACGACCTCGTCAAGGAATCGCTGGAGGCCGAAAACGTCACCATCGCCTTCTGGAAGATCGCGATGCGGCCGGGTAAGCCGATGATGCACGGCCGGCTCGGCGGCATGCGCGTGGTCGGCGTGCCCGGCAATCCGGTCTCGTCCTATGTCTGTACGTTCTTGTTTGTGGTCCCGTTGATTCGCGCTTTGTCCGGCCGCAAAACGCTCCACCACGCGCGCGAGACCGCTGTGCTCGGCCGTGATGTGGGTGTCAATGATGTGCGGGAGGACTATCTTCGCGCGCGTTTGGAAGAACGCGCGGACGGCACGCTGGTCGCCGCTCCCGTCAATCACCAGGACTCCTCGCTGCTTGCGAATCTCGCTGCGGCACAGGCACTTGTGATACGCGCGCCGTTTGCGCCGGCCGCAAAAGCGGGCGCTGTTTGCGAGATCCTGCGGCTGCCGCGATAGCGCTTGCGCCAGCGTCGCTGACCCAAACTTTCTCGCGTTCACCCAAAATTAAGTGGTTGCGGAACACATATCGAACATATAGTGTCCGTTCATGATTTGTTTCGAGTTCTAGTATCTAACGATGCTTGGAAATGGGAGCTCCCGCTCTCGCATTCTGGAATCGAAGTCTCGGAATCAAACGGCACCATCCAACCGGGGGACTTGCTTGAGATGCTCACGCGCAAACAGTACGAACTACTGCGTTTCATCAACGAACGGCTGAAGGAAGCCGGCGTGCCGCCCTCCTTCGACGAGATGAAGGATGCGCTCGACCTGCGCTCGAAGTCCGGCATCCACCGCCTCATCACGGCGCTCGAGGAACGCGGCTTCATCCGCCGCCTGCCCAATCGCGCCCGCGCGATTGAGGTGATCAAGCTGCCCGAGCTGTCGCCGGGGGGCGGCGGCAGTCGCCGCGGCTTCACCCCAAGCGTGATCGAAGGCAATCTCGGCAAGGTGCGCGGTGGTACCGGCGCCGACGACGGCGAACGTCCCGTGGCCGTGCCCGTCATGGGCCGGATCGCGGCCGGCACGCCGATCGAGGCGTTGCAGACCCGCAGCCACACCATCAGCGTGCCGCCGGACATGCTCGGCTCCGGCGAGCACTATGCGCTCGAGGTGCGCGGCGATTCGATGGTCGATGCCGGCATTCTCGACGGCGACATGGCGCTGATCCAGCGCAACGAGACCGCCGATACCGGCGATATCGTGGTGGCGCTGATCGACGACGAGGAGGCCACGTTGAAGCGCTTCCGCCGCCGCGGTGCCTCGATTGCGCTGGAGCCTGCCAACACCTCGTATGAGGTGCGCATCCTGCCGCCGAACCGGGTCAAGATTCAAGGCAAGCTGATCGGGCTCTATCGGAAGTACTGAGCCCCCTTCGCTTTACGTTCACGGCTTGCGAAGCCACCGGAGACGCTGTCCCGGTGGCTTTTGCTTGCGTGGTGCGGGAGATAGGAACCTCGGCGGCCTAAACAGATTTGTGATCACAGGCCAGGCTCCGGAGCCGCAGAATTGCCCACAAGCGGGCAAAGGCTCGGACGCTGGTGTCCACTCTGATAGAGGCCTGTGCCTCCAGGGGCATGATGAAGAGCATGGTGCTCCAAGCATAGACAGAGGCGCGGGTTGGCTATCTCTAACGAGGAGCAATCCGATGTGTGACTATAGTATGCATGCCGTGGCGTCGCGCCCCGCCCAGGTGGGAGAGACGCTGATCACGACGACATTCCGCGGCACTTCGACCCGCGGTTTCGCCTCCGAAGCCGACCCGGGCGTGGCTGTCTGCATGCTGCCGGGCACAGAGCTCGCCTTCGAGGAAGAGGTCAAATACGACAACCGCTGGATCTGGACGCGGACGATCAATTCCCGTGTGGGCAAGTTCGGAAAAATCGATCCGCACATCCACGACCGCCATCATGACGCCATCGAATTTCCCGACGGAAACTTCGTGCTGGTGACTCAGCTTTGCGAGGGACAGCGGGTGAGCGTGCTCCAACTGCCGGTGACCGCGCCGGTCAGCCAGCCCGCGCAAACGACGTCCAGCGCGCCGGCGGAAAGGTGGCAGCCCGTCGACTGACCCAAAACGGCGAAGGGTCCCGCCGGCAGGCGGCCGGCGGAACTTTCGCTTCGATATCTACTTGAAGAAGACCAGCAATCGGGGCGACCCAATGGTCAACAAGATCACTTGGCAACGCGCAGGCGGCATTACCGAGCCCGGCCGCTACATGTACACGTTCGGCTGGCTGACGGTGACGCCGAACGACCTCGCGATCTGGAAGCAGTTTCCGGAAGCGTCATTCACACTGGTCGAATTGCCCCCTCACGGCGAAGAACTCGACGACGGCGAGGCCGTTCACGCCGAAGAGTTTCATCTCGGCACCTTCGAGCTGCCGATGACGGCCGAGCACCAGCCGACGTAAGCGGCCTACTCGTCCGCCTGGAGATCGGCTTCCGACGGCGTCGCGTCCCGCGCGCGGGAGGCCGATGGCCGTGAGATGACGGAGGTATCGTTCTCGCTGCCCTCGGTCAGGGACGGCGACCATGGCCGGTCGAAGCCCCGGGGCTTTGCCGCCTCCACCACAAATCCATCCTTCGTCCGCCACAGCGCCAGCGATCCCTGCCGCCGCAGCCGCGCCTGATCGATGACACTGGCCGCACAATCCATCGGCGGCTGCCGTGCGGCGACGATCAGCGCCGCACGGTCACAATCCTCTTCGATCGCGTCCGCGCGCTGCGATTGCGCGATGAAGCCGCCGCCGGCGATTTCCACAACGCAGCCAGCATCATCGCAGGAGACGCCGTCCGCGAGCGAGGCATCGGCGGCGTTGCGCGCGTCCGCATCGGCCGCCAGCCACTCCCTGACCAGGAAGGCGTCCTTGGTGGTTCGCATCAGATGCAGCCGGTTGTCCTTGCCACGCACGGCCATGGCGCGGCCGTCGCCGGAAACCAGAATATCCGGCTGCGGTACCGCGAGCGCCCACACGATTGAGGCCGTCAGCACGATGGCGCCGGACCAGCGCAGCGGCGTGCGCAATAGCCCCATCAGGATGAGGCCGCAGCTTGCGGCGATCATGGGGCCGATGCCAAACGCCGTGATGCGGCCGACCGCACCGGGCAGGCTCGCGACCCATTGCGTGACCACGATCATCCAGTCGATGCCGATCCCCATCAGCCACCAGAAGAAGCCGTCGAAGCCGAAGGGCATGGCGGCAAGCCCGAGCAGCCCCGCCGGCATCACCAGCGCCGAAACCACCGGCATCGCCGCGAGATTGGCGAGCACGCCATAGGGCGTCACACGATGGAAGTGGAAGGCGGCATAGGGCGTGGTCGCGAGCCCCGCCACCAGCGAGGCCAGCAGCAACAGCATCAGTTCCCGCCCGCCCCACAGCGCGACACGCGCCGTCGCCGAATGATCGGGAGTAGCGAACAGGCGCGGCATGCCGATCTGCACCAGCGCGACAAGGCCGAGTGTAGCTGCAAACGACATCTGGAAGCTCGTTGCCGAATTTCCATTCTAGAAGGAATCGCAGTGGGTTAACTGGCTTCGCGGTCGGGGGTCTGGGACTTAGTCTGGGACTTCGCATTCCGGGACTTCGCGAGTGCTTCGACCGCCTCCGCCACATCCGAGTCGAGGACGTGAGCGTAGCGCAGCGTGCTTTTGATATCCCGGTGGTTCAAGGCCTTCTGCACCAGTTTCAGATTGCCGGTCTCACGCAGCATCTTCGTCCCAAGATCATGTCGGAAGTCGTGAAAACGGAAGTCGTTCACGCCTGCCTTCATTCGCAGCCGCTGCCATGCCGACTTGGTGCCTGAGATCGTAAGGCAATACCGTTCTCCCCGCACCCGTTTGAGCCGCTTGTTTCCATAGACAGCCACATAGGTGAACACGAATTCTTGATGATGTCCTTGCAAGGGGAAGAGGATTTCCTGGATCGTGTCCGTGATTGGGAAAACGACCCGCCTACCGCCCTTGCCGAGGCGAACTATCTGGCGAGTGCCGAAGTTGACCTCCGACCAGCGGAGGCTAACGCATTCCTTCTGCCGCATGCCGCTGGCGGCCACGAACGCGAAAAACGGCTCATAATCCGTCCGCATCGCCTCGTGAAATGCGGCGGCCTCGTGTTCCTGTAGCTCTCGAACCCGCTCCTCCGGCTCCGGAAGCAGTAGCTCCTGCCACTTGGGCTCTTGTGCGAATTGAGCGCCCTCGTCCTTAGCAAAGGAAAAAAGCCGCCTCAGCACCGCAATGGTGGAGCGGTTCACGGTCGCGTTGGAGATCAGCGGCAACGCCTCCTTTTGCTCCTTGCTCAATTTGCCACGCCTGGAGACACGATGCCCGCGACGCCACGCCACCAGCTTCTTGGCCTTGGTATGATCGATATCGGTGAGCGGCGTCGCTTTACCGAAGTATTCGACAAGCCTCGCGAGATTGGTTGAGATTGCCTCCGGATCAGCATCATATTGGCCGCGATCGTTCCAGAGGCGCGCAGCAACGTGGTCGATTAAGAGCGAGGTCCGTGACCACGCCATAGCCTTGGTGAGTGCCTTCGCCTTCTCTCGCTCTAACGCTTCGAACTTTTCTGCCTCTCTGCGAGTCGTGCATTCCGTTGAGCCGTAAAACCGACGACTGCTGAATTGGAAATCGAATTGGTAGTACGGACTCCTCTTGACCTTGAAAACTGACACGGAGCTTCCTCAAGCTTGCGATTGGATTCAATGAAATCGGCTATATCAACTTCAGTGAAGCGATAACGCGGACGCTTCGCGCCTCGCCCTATATTAACGAACCGCAGACGTCCGTCCTCGACGAGACCCCTCACGTGCTCTGGCGATGTATTAAGTCTTCTCGCGGCTTCTCTAATGTCAAGCAATTCCATCTGCGCGCCTTGCAGCCGACGACACGCCCGGCACCTTTGGCATTGCTCGAATCTTCGAGAAAGAAGGGCGGACCTTGCGGTCTGCAATAGGGCCGCCTTTGGACGGTCCTTACCAGGTAAAAACTACTTAGATTTTTTTACCGTCTTTGCTTTTGGCAGAGATTTCTTAGCTCGCGCGTGCTGAAAGCGCTGACCAGCTTTTGCGATTTCTGAGAATACGCCCTTGTGGCTAGGGGGACAGTTCAAATCGCGAAGATATCGGTACTGCACAGCCGGTCGAGATATGATTTCGCTGAATCGGTCGTCCAGGACCTTCGCCTTTCTCCATTGTCGGAGCGCATTCGGCTCGATGCCGTATCTGGCTGCAACTTCGCATTCGGCCTGACCAATAGAGAAGCCCATCACTTTCAATAGACGCACGTATCCGACTGCAAGGGCCTGAAACCGCGTGGCACGGGCCGGGAATTGCCCCCACGACCCATTTTTGGCTACAGCAAAAATTCCGTCGGTTTGGCCGAAATCTAGGTTATCTAGACCATCTAAAGCAGTCCAAAGCAGCCCGATCAGTTTCTTGTTGGGCTCGTCGGCGTTCTCGCAAGCCTCGATCTCACCGATCAAATATTGCCGCAAAAGCTGACGGCTGGTCATGGTCGGCATCCAGTGAATCGTTGCGATCGTTTTGCAGTTAACTTCACACAGAGGGGACGGCACAAGCCCAAGCAGGCTTTGAGAGCGCGCCGTTTTGCAGTTAACTGCAAAAATCGAAAGGCTTGCGGCATGGAGTAGCGGATCCCAGAAAAACGCCACTGGGAAGCGACTGGGAAGCTTCGGTTGATTGATCTCGCGGGAGGCGCAGCATGAGCGCGCTTTCACAAATCCCGTGGTGGGGCTGGATCCTGATCGCCGTCGCGGCGGCCTGGCTGTTGCACAAGCTGTGGCGCCGGATCGCGCGCGGCCCGGCCGACGACGATGACCCATTCCAGCATCCGGATTGAAAGCCACCGCCGATCGCATCTCGGGCTGCGCGGGCGTCGCAATGGTGCTGCTGCTCGCCGTGCTCCGGCGGTGAATGCCGCTCAGCGGGCCGCATCTGCTGAATAGGCCTGTGGACAACCAATGGCGGCATGGACTCCATCCGCCCCCTATGGTTGCGTCGGTCATTCTTCAAACCATTGGGAGGGACTGGGAATGAAGCAGATGCTTATTGCTGCGGCCTTGACGCTGGCCGCCGCCGCCCAGGCGCAGGGCTGGACGAACCCGAACACGCACACGAGTTCCGGCTACACCACGAGCCGCGGCACCGTCGTGCAGCCCTATGTGGCCACGAATCCGAACGGGACGCAGCGCGACAACTTCAGCGCATCCGGCAACACCAATCCGTACACCGGCTCCGTCGGTCACCGCACGCCGCGGTATTGATGGAGCACGAGCATGGCATCGGATGAAAGAGTTAAAGAGCCAGAGGCTGTCCAGCCAAAATCACCAGTCTCCACAGTTGCGATTGTGGTCCTCGCCTTCGTCGCGGTCGGCTCGTTTGTCGTTTTCCTCGCGGTAGGTGATTTCTGGTCGATCTTCGTTTTGACCATCAGCTTGTTCGTTTTGTCGTCGTTCCCGGAAAAGCAACTGTTGTGGTGGAATGAAGAAGCCGACGACGATGGTGACGAGCCAGAATTTGCGGGGGCTTCCAATGGGTAACCCCGGAATCCCCCCAAAGAAACCGAAAACGAAAAAGACCACGGCAAAAGATGCAATCGGCAACGCCGGCTTGATCGGAGGCGGAGTCGCACTTGAGAAAGCCATGACTCAAGTTCCTCCGAACCAGGTTCCTCCTTACGTGCCTGAGACCGGATATTTTCTGGGGTTCGCGCTGATTTTTGCTGGTGCGGCCAAAGCTGTAAAAGACTTCTTCAAGAAATGATGTGAGCAGGCGCGAGGATGCCTCCTCGCGCTCTCGTCTTCTGCCCCGGGGTCCTCCGACGGAAGGATGTGCAAACGGAGCCAATGCGGTAGAGGGCGGCAGCCCTTCGTTACGGCCCCCGTTCCCCCCGAGCTCCAACCCTGACGAAGGGTCAGGCCCGCCAACGACGGTGTTGGCGGGCCGATCATTGGCATCGTCATGGGCGTCAGGGCTGATTCCTCGCGGCGAACGCCTCAGGACCTTTAGAGGGATTTGCGCGTTGAGGCCGGTACCGGGCAGGACCTCGAACCCCGAAGGTGGGTTATGTTCGAAATCCCTCTGGACCTTCAAAGAAAGCTCGAACAGCGTTGGGCCGCCAGACTTGCGCGCTCCGTCCCACCGGTGGCGCCGAATAAACAAGGGCCCGAGGGGCCGGGTTGCCGCGGCCGCCAAATCGAAGAAGAAACCGGCCGAACTGAGCCGACGGGCTTGAGATCTGCACCGGCGGTGTGAGCGCGGGACCAAAAATCCCGCACCGGCGATAGCTGTTTGCTGAGTCTAGGAACGCCGCTGGTGCGGGTTTGGTTGGCTGGCTGCCGAACACCGGTCAGCATCCGGGAATGAATCAGGGCCAGCAATCCAATCGATTGCAGTACGATAATCCGCCGCCAGATTGCGCAGCGCCGACTTGGCGGCGGCCGAAGCGCACTTGTCGGCTTGCTCCAGGCACGACAGCTCGAGCCGCTGCAGTTCGTCTATGTCGTCGAGATCATTCTTCATCTTACCGAACCTGACGGGCGGCCCGACACGTGCCCCCAGCCGGAGGTGTGCCGAGCCTTCGCCAAGTCACCGCTCTGGTGGTCACCGACGGCTTGGATCAATCATGGCGACAATGTGGTTGAGGCGCTATAGCAGGCGTGCAACAGTGCCGGACAATGCTCCTGTAAATTGAAAACCCGCCGGTGTACTCACCCGGCGGGTTGATGGCTGGTTATCGACCGAGCCGCCGGCGGGACGACGACCCGTTCCGGCATCCGGATTAGAAGCCGCGAGGCACCCTACTCCGGCGCTCTCGCCGTCAGCGCCTGGGCGATCATCGGCCAAGGCGATGGTCATCTGAGCCGCGTCGGCGCCGCACTGAGGACGTGGGCGCTAGCAAAGGCCGTGAACTGAGGCGGCCTCAATGAAGCATCCGCCGTAGCGGCGCCCCGGTGGGGCTCGCCGCGATTTCCCAGACCGTCGCCGGCATCACTGTAGCGCTGGTGCGCCGAGACCGATGATCCCCTTCCAGTTCGGTGATCGCGATCGGCAGCCAGATTAGCGCTGGCATGTCAACCGAAAGTGGCAATGGCCGGCCCGGCGAAACACATCTATGAAGCGACGTTAGGGGAACCGCGATCAATTAGGAGACAACGAGGTGACCAAGTCTTCACTGCTCTGTCTTGTGGTCTGGTGGGTTGCAGTTGTGTTGGGCTCAAATAGTGCCAACGCCCAAGTGCCATTCGGTACGTTCCAACGCTCTACCGCCACCATCGGCAATATCGGTGCGAACAATGGGCAGATGGCGATCACGTTGACTGTAAACTATAGGCCGTCTGGCTGTGAGAGCGGGGTTTGGATTTTCAGTTTCGTCTATATTGTTCCCCGAACTTACAGCGGTGGGCCGATAAGTGACGTTAAGGACCGAGGTAGCGGAACGATATACTGCGGAGGAGTTCCAGTTAAACAGGTTGGTCAAAGCTCCGGCTACCTAACGGGCAGTTTTTACCCTATCGATCAGAATCAAGTTGGTTTTTCAGCCATTGCTTGGCGCTATCCCGACTTCATAAACTTCGGCGCGTTTAGCGGAGTTTACGACAGGTCCGTTGCACTTGCCCGTCGACACAAAACTTGGTGATACCTCGCAGTGGAGCGACGCGAAATCGAAACTCCGCGCCTCCTCCTTTTCATCGTCGCAGCCGCTGCCGGTTACGCCTCCTGTGTGATCGGCGCCGGCGCTTCATGCTGGTCACCCTTCTTGGTTCGCGTCGGATGGGCGGCGAGGAAGGCGAAGTCGTCGGCGATGGCCTGCTCGACGCGCGGCGCTTTGATCGGAAAGTGGCTAAAATGGCGCCCGGCCAGTTGCGCGCGCTTCCAGGTGACCGCACGAAGATCGGGCGCTGGGGTGAGCAGCTGTTTGACGACCGCTTCCCGCCACATGCGGATCAGCGCTATACGATCGCCGGGAGGCTCCCCGAGCGACGCGCTGTCGGCCACTTTCCATCTTTGAGCGCTTGAAAGCGCATCCACCCAATCGGCACGCGCCAGCCAGTAATGCGCTGTCTGCTCGGCCAGCCACCATGCATCTTTGCGCATGGTCCTGATCCGAAAGTTTTTGGCGGTCTCGGTTGCTGGCGGCGGAAGCGGCCGCTTTCCCCGGCGCCGCAGTATACCTGGCGTGCAGACGTGATGGTCACTGAAAGCAGTCACTTCAGCAGTCGACGACGGTTCGTTCACGGTGCGTGAAGCCGGCTGCGTTGCTGCCCGACCAAACTGGATAATATCGGCGCTCATGCCAGCACCGCCTTCTGCCGAATGACGGCCTCGATCGCCTGGGCAATTGTCGCGCTGAGCTCTTGCATGTCCTCGAAGTCGTCGGTGAAGCGCCCCGGGAGTTGCCAGTCCTCCAGACCTGAAAGGTATCGAAGCATAACAGCGAGACCGGGGAGCGTCGCCGGTTGGAACGTCAATAGCCTCTCGGTACCGCCGCATAGACCTTCCCGGCGGCGTTTACGAATTCCTCTAACTCAGGCTCGGCAACAACCATCTGGGCGTAGTCAGGACACTCGATGGCCGCGGTGAATGCGATTGACAGAGCCTTGTGCTCTTCAATGATCGCGAAGATGGGATCGATCACACAGGCCGCACTGGCTTGGGAAGCGGTGGGCATGGCAGCAACGGCGAGCGTGCCGACGCTGGCAATGCTGGCTGCGGCTGCGGTGGTGAGGAAACGTCGCCTCGTCGAGTCGACGGGCGGAAACATCGGTCGTTCTGTGGTCATGTGAGTGTGCTCTTCGGTTTGGCTTATCACAGCCGATGCCGGTGACAGACCGGCAGCCGGGGGGTGATAACCCGCCGAAGAGACGGGTCGGACGCTTTTAGGCTTTCGCCCTGGACAGCACGGTCCGCCCCCGGCCTATGTCGGGTCGGATTCGCGCCGCCAAGCGCGTCCACGCAATTGACCGCACCCGTTTGAAGTCGGGTCAAAACCTCTAAGGAATGCGGCGTATCTTCGGTCCGGGTTATCACACCCACGGACATCCCATCACTGATTTGGTTAAAAAACAATTCCCCCGGCTGGGGATATTTGCATGCACGCCCCCATAGGCTGCGAAACACTGCGTCAGGTTACCACGCGAGGCCGTTTCCCATGAACGAGATTGAATTCACAGAAAGGCTTAAGGCCGACGGTTTCACGGAAATCGAAACGCAGAACCTGGAACCGCGACCGGGCAAGGGCCGGCACAGGCATCTGTTCGCGATCCGTGGATTGGTTCTCTCTGGCACCTTTATCGTTACGCAAGGCGGCGAACCGGTCATCCACGGTCCGGGCCAAATTTTTGCTGTTGGCGAAGGAGAATTGCACGATGAGTCAATCGGTCCTGAAGGCGCCCGCGTGCTCGTGGGCCGAAAGTTTTCGAAGAAGTACTATCCGCCGCCTGGTCGAGATCGGGCTGAAGGCGAAAAAGTAACCTACCCCTCATAGGCAGTCTTTCGCGCGACCATACCTGGCTTAAGCTGGCACAGGTAGATAGCATGCTTAATCTTGCAGCCCGCGCCAGCTGGCTACATCTCAACACAAATTGCACACCCAACACATGCAGGAAAGTGCCCCCATGCACAAACCACACATACTGTCACGCAGCCTGCGACGACCCCGTTGCTAAGCTTTGATCGAGTCATGATAGACGGTCCAAAGCTTGTATGTCGTTTCACTTCGTCAAGCAGTTTACGCTCACTCCTTAAACCAGAAATAAGCACTTTGAGCCGCTCGTTCGATGGAGGGCTTCTTTTTTTAAGTTCCCCGATCAGCCGAATTCCGTGCTCGCTCGATGGCGATTCAACAACAAATTCTTCGTCGTCAAGCATAACGTAGCTCGTGGTTGTATCCATGCCTGGCTTAATAGCAAGTCGCATCAGCTTTGGACCGTCGACGGACTCCAAAATGATTTCGTGCATGGCGCGCGTGACGTACATTTCCTCCAACACTTCGTCATTTTCAACGGCCTGAACTCTCACGTCCGCTTTGGTCGCTCTCAGTATGTATTTTAGCTCATTACGGTTCGCATTTTTGATTTCGACCGTGTAATTGCGCAGCCGTGATATTTGCCAATCCGATTGCTGTTCGGTCATGCAGTGTTCCTTTCTCAATTTCTCGTTGAGCGATGCTCATTACGGTCCATCGCGCTGTAGGCGGCGGTATGGGCTCTTGGATCGGTTTATTCTACCTGCTAAAACTACCAGACGTTGTGAAGCAGTTCATACAACGCCAAAGAGAACGATCTTGGCTGAACGCGGCGTCGCCAATAATACACGCTCTCGGAACGTTTCCTGACCCACCACATATTCACGTTCGCGGCCAAATTTGGCTTTGCGCTTCACTATGAGATCTTTGGCGCCCCGATTTCTGATCAAGGCGGCGTTGAAGTGATGCGGTTCTCGAACGTCCAGAGTTCTTTTATCATGAACGACTCGTCGACTATTCGACCTGCAACACATGAACAAAACGCAACTGTTCGCAACGCGCTTGCGCACAATCTAGACGAATATCTTTTTCAAAAGAGAGGCAGCCATTGTGACTGAGTACCTCTCATCTGGCCGAGGTGCTCATACCCACGACGCGCAGTAGCCCGCCGCCGTTCCGCCGCAGGGCGCTAAGATTCTATTTTCCCGACGTCCAAAAGCGGACTTCCGCTACTTACAAAAAAGAGGGGCCGAAGCCCCTCATACAGTACGGCAATCCGATAGCGCTCTTTCCACTAGCTATTTAGCCAGTAGTAGAGCGCCCCCCGCACCAGCTCGCGGATCACGAGCTTGGCAAGTGCGGTCAAGGCTTGGAGCCACGCTTTTCGCATGACGGCCTCCCTTTGGCCCACGATGCTGCAGTCATGCTGCAGTCACCGTCTCCCCCCGCGAGTACTCGGTCGTGATCAAGGGTGGAGAGAGTTGCACCCGCCGCATCTTACCGACGCGGTCAGGTCCATTGTATCACTGTGAAGGTTGATTGAGCGGAACTCTCTTGGGCTTCGTATAGCGCCGCATAGACGACCGGGCCCAAGACCTAGCTATATTGCCAGCGATGACAGCGCGCGCTGTCATGGCGCCATGAACAAGCGCTCGCCATGGTACGATCCCGACATCGAAGAATCGCGGCTATTGGCTGCGCTCGAGCGAACCCGGCGGCTCTGCTGCAACTCGGAAGAATTGATGGTCTGCGCGCGAAGGCAGCACAGCTACGCTTTGCTTGAGGCGATCAAGGAAGCGATCGACGACTACGCAGAATGCGAAATGGGGAACCGCGGATATTTCTGGGGCCGGCCGCACAGCGTGGGGTGCAAGCACACATGATGATCATCGTTTCGGCATCGTTTGCCGCTCGTTATCTCCGACCTAAGAGAGGCAGATTTCGACGGTACATGACCGGCCCAAAATATGTTGTGAGGCTGCGCAAGCATCGGATGCGTAATTGACAGCCCGCGCGCCCTATGGGCATGCCTCGCAAGCCTTTAGACCTGTCCTAGTTCATTTGTGGCGGTCGCCTTCAGACCTATTGGCGGCTCTCAGCTTGCCGCGGATGTATTCGGCAAGGTCGCCGACCTCACTGCGCATGTCCTGTTCGGAGATGCCCTGCTCCTTTGCGCCTTCGATCAATCGGCGGACCAGTACATCAACGTCCTGCGATGCTCCCGGCGTCCCGAACTGTTCAGCGGCGTGAACGCTGTTTTCGATCCAATAATCAACGTACTCGCGTGCCTTGATCGCCATCGTCGGAGCCCTCCAGCCGCCGAAGTAACCCGGGTGGCAGAGGCAACCAAGAATGTAACATATTTCATTTTCAGCCCCCGGCTGTAGAATGCCGCGCCGGGGCACGAGACGTCAATAGCCAGCGAGCATCACCGCTGCGAATGGGAGCGGACGATGTCCAACGCCCTTGTCGTCCATAGGGACCGCCTACCTCAGTCACAAAAGCTTCGTCGCGCGGCTCAATACGTCCGCATGTCGAGCGATCCGCAGAAATACTCGATCGAGATTCAGGCGGCCGCCATCGCTGCCTACGCCGCGCGGCGGGGCATCGAGATCGTCCATACGTATTCAGATCCCGGGCGCAGTGGGCTTACCATCAACCGCCGCGACGGCCTGCAGCAACTGATCAACGATGTCCAGGGGGGTCGCGTTCAATTCGATTGCATTCTTGTTTTTGATGTCAGTCGCTGGGGGCGCTTCCAGGATGTCGACGAAAGCGCCTACTACGAGTTCATCTGCAAGCGTGCCGGCATCGAGGTCCACTATTGCGAAGACGAGTTTGAGAACGATGGAAGCCTTACATCGGTCATCCTCAAGAACCTGAAGCGCGTGAGGGCCGCCGATTTCAGCCGGCAACTATCGAAGAACGTGTTTCTCGGCCAATCCAACATCGTCAGCCGAGGATATTGGCGCGGCGGGCCGGCTGCATACGGGCTACGCCGCAAGCTGGTTGACGAGAACGGCAAACCAAAGATGGTGTTGCAATATGGGCAGCGAAAGAACCTGAAGAACGAGCGCGTCATCCTCGTCCCGGGGCCCAAATCCGAGATCAAGATCATCCACCGCATCTTCGCTTCGTTCGTCGATCGAAAAAAGACCAGGACGGAAATCGCGAGAGAGCTCAACGCGGATGGCATTTCGACTGGACGCGGAAAACCATGGACCACGCTCACTATCAGTAATGTCCTGGAGAACGAGGTCTATCTTGGCCACCTTGTCTACAATCGTCGCTCAACAAAGCTCGGCGAGAGGATGGTCAGGAACCCTCCCGACATGTGGATACGCCGCGACAACGCCTACAAGGCAATCATCGCGCCCGCACTTTTCAAGCGAGCACAGAAGCGGCTTTTGGAAGTCGAGCACGGCAAGAAGGCAACCGATCAGCAACTGATCGATCGCCTGAAGGCCCTCCTGCGGCGAAAGGGCCGACTATCAGTGCACATCATACAGGCCGCCAAAAGCGTGCCCCACCCTGACGTCTACACGAAGAGATTCGGCTCACTGACGCGGGTGTATGAGCTTGCCGGGTTCAAACCCGAGGCCCGATATCGCTTCTTGGAGGTCGCGGCCGAAATCGACCGGGTCATCTGCTCCGCGGTCGACGACATCATCATCGAACTCAGGCGACGCGGCCTGAACGCTTCCTTTTTGCAGGAGCTGTATCTACTGACCATTTCCGGCGGATTGACCGTAGCCGTTGCCGTGGCGCGGGCTGTTTCAGACGGCAACAGGAAGTCTCGCCGTTGGGAAGTACGACGGATCAAATACAAGAAGGCTGATCTCACGCTCCTGATTCGAATGGACACCGGCAACCGCCGCGTGCGGGACTATTTCCTCGTCCCCACCGCGGCACTTCCATTGTCGAAAGACAGAAAGAAGCTGCGCGTTTCGGATCGGCTCTTCAGCCTTATGCGGCTCGAAAGCCTGGACGCCGTCATGGCGGCACTTCACGACAGACTGCTCGCATCAAAGCGAATTGAGAGCGGGCCAACTATGCGCCGTGAAACCACCGCAGCCCGTGCCGTTCCAGCGAAGCCGCACCAACCGAAAGAACCGCGACCAAAGGGCCGCTCCAAAGGAAAGACCGACCGCGCGCGACGCTGATGGATCTAGGTCAATCATCTGAGGGGCTTTGCCGATGCCGACGCTGCCAACGCCTGGTTTGCCGAGCACGATCCGCAGGGCGTGGCGTTCGAATATTCCGTGATGAGGTGAAAGGGTAACTAGGGCGTGTACTCATAATTCAGAGCGGCGAGACCCTTTGAGGCTGACAGTCCGCTTTGCCCTCAACAGCGACGCGAAGGCAGACATTCTCGGACCTGGCTTGCAGTATGCGCTCCGTCATGAAGAGAGCGGATCGCAACATGATTCCGGATGTTGTTGACGCGTGACCGGCCCCGCTCCAGCGCCGTCGTTGGAGCGACGACGTCCGTGCGGCATGTCACAGAAGGACGGGTCTGCTTGTGCCTTTTGGACGGCACCCGAGCGTTGGCATGAAGCAGGCGCGGGGCACCTTAAAACAGAGGAGAATATGCAATGAGCACCCCGGATCTTCCGGCGGCCAACGCCAAGTGCGAGGCGTATATGAGCGACATCCGCGAGTCGCGGGCGGACGAGCGCTCGGCGAAGGGGCACTTGAAACTGGCAACGGAGCAATTCCAAGACGCCAAGCTGGCCCTACAGAGCGGAGACGTCGACGACGCCGTGAAGCATACGATCCGCGGCGTGAACGAGGGACTCCAGGCGGCGGGCGACCAAGTCCAGGCGGACAAGCATAAGACCGCAGCGTGGAAGGATCTCGCAGGGTATCACGACAAGATGGGTCACGACCCCGAGCACGCGACCCCTGGAAGCTGCATGACCGTAGAGGCGACTGCAAACCCCGCGCCCGAGGGTGTTGGCAGCATGATTTCTCACGTATTAGAGGGGTTTCAGAAAATCTGACATCCGCGCCTTTATGAGTACACGCCCTAGCGGGCCAGGCGCACCTTTTGGGTGTTACCAGGGCCCGCCGGCGAACCAAGCCCTGGGCATAGCCAAGCTGACCGCAATCTCAAATAGCCCGTTCCGCGGTCTGATCTGGCTTGATTTAAATCAACGGTTCCTTGCCGCCTCGTGAAACGCCGGCGAGCAACTGGAAAGATTACGCGTTTTCTGGACCTGGATTGGAGACTCGGATCACAATGGCCACGGTGGAAATCTGGTATTTTGCGTAAAATCCGGCCGTTGCGAGGTTACAGCCATCGACCACTCATATTCACTCTGCCATGGAAATGCCGCCGACCCGCTTGCCGTCAAAGCTTGCCAGGGCTACGGAACGGTAGGCATGGCCGGGTGCGGCGACTGGACGCGCGCTGAAATGGACAACATTCTGTCGCTGGATTGGACTAAGGTGGAAGCCGTGGTGCGGCGCCTGCAGCCCATCCTGCCTGCCGCCGACCAAGACCGAATATTGCACATCCTGAAGGAACGCCGAGATAAGCTCGGCGATTTGTTGTCGTGAAAGGAGCCATCAGATGTTGACGCACAGTGAGGGACTGTGGCGCATCGAATATCACCCCGACCTGAGTCGGTCGAATGAGGACGCACTTCCAATAGGCTTTATGCTGGAAGCCCACTGGAGTAACGATGTTCGCTGGCTCGGCATCCTATTCCGGCGCCGCCTTACCGCGCTCGAGCTCGAGCGCGTCGATTTGGAAACCTGGGCTGAGCTAAAGGAACTCGAACCCTTTATGAATGGCCTTTTCGAGACTGCCTGGACGGAGGACCTCGGCAAACCGGGCCAAGTGCCTTTACTTGGTTCCTCGGTGGTCGCGAAGAACTATCCGATGCACTCTTCATTGCAGTTCGCAGCCGACAAGCCCGGCGTCAAGCTGAGCCCCAGCGACCCGGAGGAGTCGTTCTCCGCGCTATATACAAAGCTGCTGGGATTACATTCTGCGCTTACGCCCAAGCTGGCCGCTCCTGTCGTCCAGTTGCCGAAGAAGAAGCTATTGCCTGCTCGGCGTCCAGCCGCACCGCGCGCAGACGTTGAACAGATATTGCGCGCCGCCTAAGCGCGCCTACGAGAAAGGGCGCTGGCGGCGGCCAGGCTCATTTTTCTCGTTTGATCCTTCCGTTAGATAAGCTTGCTGACATCGTAGAAATCTTAGAACGACTGCTCAGGTTCGCATACACGAACCGCAGTAGCCCGCCGCCGCTCCGCCCCAAGGGATAGCTATATTGCACGTCGCCTCCGGCCGGGCTGTCATGGCGCCATGAACAAGCGCTCCCCCTGGGACGATCCCAACACCGAAGAATCGCGGTTATTGGCTGCGCTCGAGCAAACCCGGCATCTCTGCTGCAACTCAGAAGAGGTAATGGCGTGTGCGCGAAGGCAGCACAGCTACGCTTTGCTTGAGGCGATCAAGGAAGCGATCGACAACTACGCGGAGGGCGAGATGGGAAACCGGCAGTATTTCTGGGGCCGGCCGCACAGCGCGGGGTGCAAGCACACATGATGATCATCGTTTCAGCATCGTTTGCCGCTCGTTATCTCCGACCTAAGAGAGGCAGGTATCGACGTTACATGACCGGCCCAAAATACGTTCTAAGGCTGCGCAAGCACCGGAGTCGTAATTGACGCCCTCGCCATATGCCATAGTCCGTCCGCTTGCGATCCAACCCCGCACTAGTCGCCCGATTCATTCAGATTGAAGGATAGAGATGCTTGAGTTTGACGCGTGCGTTGGACGTTGAGAAGTGCCAATTCGCCTTGGTGTGGCTGGCGTTACGGTCG
>Ga0207707_10000518_pt1 | contig 39471 bp, 39 predicted proteins | sample KBSC83BmetaG_FD_184336 | JGI IMG/M metagenome (GOLD analysis project Ga0207707, IMG submission 184336) | Corn rhizosphere microbial communities from Kellogg Biological Station, Michigan, USA - KBS C8-3B metaG (SPAdes) (version 2) | ecosystem: Host-associated > Plants > Roots > Rhizosphere ... | reverse complement strand
TCCCGGTCGTCCCGCCGGTGTAGATGATGAACAGGTCGCCGCCGGAGCGCTCCGGGAAACCGTCGCGGTGGTCCGGCTGCGCGGCCAGCGCGTCGTCGTAGACCGTGGTGCCCGGCGGCAGCGCGGCGCCGTCGGTGGGACCCACCGCGACCAGGTGCCGGATCTTCGGCGTGCGCGGCAGGACCGCCGCCACCCGGTCGGCGAACTCGGTGTCGAAGACCACGCCGACAAGGTCCGCGTCGTCGTACAGGTAGTGCAGCTCGTCCTCGACGTAGCGGAAGTTGACGTTGACCGGCACCGCTCGGATCTTGAACAGCGCGAGCATCGTCTCGAGGTACTCGGTGCCGTTCATCATGTGGCAGCCGACGTGGTCACCGGGTGCGATGCCGTCGGCGAGGAAGTGGTGCGCCAGCCGGTTGGCGCGCGCGTCGAGCTCGCGGAACGACAGCCGGCGGCCCTCGGCGTAGAGCGCCTCGCGCTCCGGCACGTGGTCGACGATGTGCTCGAAGAGGTCCGCCAGGTTGAACTGCACGCCGCTCCCCCGCTAGTGCTTGAAGCCGGACCCGGCGATCGCGCCGCCGTCGACCGCGAGCTCGGCGCCGGTGATGTAGGACGCGGCGTCGCTGGCGAGGAACGCCGTCGCCTCGGCGACCTCCTCCGGCCGGCCCATGCGCGACATCGGCACCTGCTTGCCCACCCACTTCATGTTGTCGTCGGTGGGGGCGAACGCGCGGACCATCGGGGTGTCGATGCCGCCCGGGTGCACGCTGTTGACGCGTATGTGGTCGGCGGCGAGCTCGATGGCCGCGGCCTTGGTCATGCCCCGGACGGCGAACTTGCTGGCGGTGTAGGGCACGAGGAACCGGTTGCCACCGAGACCCTCGACGCTGGAGACGTTGACGATCGCGCCGCCGCCCGCCCGCTTCATCGCCGGGGCGGCCTCGCGCATGCCGAGGAAGACGCCCATCGCGTTGACGTCCATGACGAGGCGGTACTCCTCGGTGCTCGTGTTGCCGAGCTCGTTGATGCGCAGCACGCCCGCGTTGTTGACCAGCACGTCGAGCCGGCCGAAGACCTGCTCGGTCTCCGCCACCGCGTCGTGCCAGGCCGTCTCGTCGGTGACGTCGAGGATCAGCGCGACGGTGTCGCCGCCCAGCAGCTCCGCCGTCTCCTTGACCTCGGGCAGCACGTCGCCGAGCACGACCTTCGCGCCCTCGGCGACGAACAGCCGCGCGGTCGCGGCGCCCATCCCCCGCGCCGCACCGGTGATCAGTGCGACCTTGCCGTCCAACCGTCCGCTCATGGCTTCTCCGCTCCGACGACCCACATCGCGAAGTACTGCGAGCCGCCCCCGTAGGCGTGCCCCAGCGCCCGGCGGGCGTCCTTGACCTGGTGTTCTCCCGCGGTGCCGCGCACCTGGTTGGCCGCCTCGAGGAAGCGGATCATGCCGGACGCGCCGATCGGGTTGGACGAGAGCACGCCGCCGGACATGTTGACCGGCAGGTCGCCGTCGAGCGCGGTGGCGCCGTCCTGCACCATCTTCCAGCCGGTGCCCTCGTCGGCGAAGCCGAGATTCTCCAGCCACATGGGCTCGAACCAGCTGAACGGGACGTAGATCTCGGCGCAGTCGATCTCGTGCAACGGGTCGGTGATGCCGGCCTCGGCATAGAGCGCGGCGGCGCAGTCACGGCCGGCGTGCGGGTTGACCCGGTCGCGGCCGGCCCCCATCGTCGGCTCCGAGCGCAGCGCGGTGCCATGGACCCACGCGACCGGCCGGCTGCTGGCCGCCGCCGACGCCTCGTCGCCGATGACCATCGCGGCCGCACCGTCGGACGACGGGCAGGTCTCGGCGTAGCGGATCGGGTCCCACAGCAGCGGCGAGGTCGCGATGCCCTCGAGCGTGATCTCGGGCTGGTGCAGGTGCGCGTAGGGGTTCTTCAGCGCGTTGAGCCGGTCCTTGAGCGCGACCTTGAAGCCCGTGTCGAGCGGCGCCTGCGACTTGCGGATGTAGCCGCGCACGATCGGCGCGAAGTAGCCGCCGGCGCCGGCGACCAGCGGCTGCGAGAACGGCAGGTGGATCGACAGCGCCCACATGGCGTTGCTCTCCGACTGCTTCTCGAACGCCACGGTCAGCACGCGCCGGTGGATGCCGGACTGCACGAGGTGGGTGGCGATGACCGACGTCGACCCGCCGACCGAGCCTGCCGTGTGCACCCGGGTCATCGGCTTGCCCACCGCACCGAGCGCCTCGGCCAGGTAGAGCTCGGGCATCATCACGCCCTCGAACATGTCGGGCGCCTTGCCGATGACGACCGCGTCGATGTCGGCCCAGTCGAGCTCGGCGTCGGCGAGCGCCCGCTCGGCGGCCTCGTGCACGAGGCCGCCGATCGAGACGTCCTCCCGCTTGGCCTCGTGCTTGGTCTGCCCGGTGCCGAGGACCGCCGCCCGCTGCCCGCTCACTGTTCGGCCTCCAGGACGCAGACGAGGTTCTGCTGCAGGCAGGGCCCGCTGGTCGCGTGCGCCACGGCGCGCTGCCCCTCGCCGGCGGACACGCGCCTGGCCGCCTCGCCGATGCGCACCAGCCCGGCCACCATGACCGGGTTGGACACCAGCGCCCCGCCCGACGGGTTGACGGCGGTGGTGTCCTCGTCGAGGCCGAGCGCCTCGAGCAGGATCAGCTCCTGGTGCGAGAAGGGCGCGTGCAGCTCGGCGAGATCGGCGCGGCCGTCGACGCCCGCGCGTTGCGCGGCGATCCGGGTCGACGCGGAGACCGTGAGGTCGCGCGAGCCGACGTACTGCCCCTCGATGCGGTGGTCGATGCCGCGGATCCACGCCGGCCGCTCGGCCAGCTCCCGGGCCCGGTCACCGGCGGCGAGTACGACGACCGCCGCGCCGTCACTGACCGGTGGGCAGTCGTGCTTGCGCAGCGGATCGGCGTAGAGCGGCTCGGCGAGCAGCGTCGCCTCGTCGGTCTGCTCCGACACCTGCGCGTGCGGGTTGCCGGCGGCGTTGCGGCGGTCCCGGGCGACGACCCGGGCGAGGTCCTTCTCGCCGATGCCGTCGGCGTCGAGCAGCGCGCGGGCCTGCAGGGCCGCGAGGCTCACCGCGTCGGGCCACAGCGGACCGACCAGGTAGGGGTCCAGCTGCAGCGACAGCACCCGGGCGATGTCGCCGGGCGAGCTCTTGCCGAACGCGTAGACCAGCGCGGTGTCGATGTCGCCGTGCTGCAGCCGCACCCATGCCTCGTAGAGCGCGAACGCGCCGTCCATCTCGACGTGCGACTCGGCGATCGGCGGCCACGGCCCGACCGCGTCGAGCGCGGAGACGAAGGCGAACGCCTGCCCGGCGAGGTAGTCGCTGGAGCCGGACACCGTGAACCCGATGTCCTGCGTCGTCAGGCCGGTGGGCTCGAGCGCCTCGCGCAGCACCGGCAGCAGGATCTCGACCTCGTTGCGGTTGTCCTCGCGCGCCGACGCGTGCTGCGCGTAGGAAACCACCGCCACCGGGCGCATCTAGAGCGCCTCCTTGAACGACTCGTAGTCGGCATCCGGCTCGTCGATCGGCTCTACGTAGTCGATGTTGGTGAACGAGTAGTCCCACTCGTCGCGCGGCAGCCAGTGCGCGCGCACCCGCATGCCCATCCGGACCTCGTCGGGCGAGACGCCCTGCACGAGCACCATCGACGTCATGTCGGAGCCGTCGAAGAGCACCTCGCCGGAGATGTAGGGCAGGTCGATCACCCGGTTGGCGAAGTTGACGTTGACGACGGCGTAGGTGACGAGCGTGCCGGTGTCGGCGACCTCGACCTCCTCCGCGAACTCGACGCCGCACATCGGGCAGCCTCCGCGTGGTGGCACGTAGACCTTGCCGCACTGCGGGCAGCGGCGGCCGAGCAGCCGCCCCTCCTTCAGCCCGTGCAGGAACCGCGACTGCGCGGCGCCCGGCGTGTAGCGGTAGTCCAGCCGGATCGGCGTGACGATGCCCTTGACCGGCTTCGAGCCGTCTGCAGCAGACATCACCGCACCGCCTCGAAGCAGGCGATGTCGTGGATGTCGCCGGTGGTCTCATCGGCCCAGCGCACCCGCACCCGCATGCCGGTGGCGATCTGCTCGCGGGGGGCGTCGAGCGCGTGCAGCAGCGACGTGTCGGCGCCGTCGAGCCGCACCAGCGCCCACGCGAACGGGCGCTCGAACGGCTGGCCCAGCCGCGGCTTCGGGTTCCACGACCACGACGTGACGACGCCCTCGGGCGACACCTCGACGAGGTCGTCGTGCGGCAGCGCGGCGGCCGTCCTCGCGTCGTACTCCGGTGGCGGCACGACGACGCGTCCGCTGCTGTCGCGTACGCCGAAGACCTTGCGCTCGCGCAACCCGGTGAGGAACGCGCCGACCATCGGCCCGGTCGACCGCGTGTAGGGGAACTCCATCGAGTGCGGAGCCGAGAGCACCTCAGTCATGGGTCACACCAGCTGCGATTCGCGGCCGGCCCAGTAGGGGTCGCGCAGCTGTCTCTTGATGAGCTTGCCGGTCGGCGTACGCGGGAAGTCGTCGACGAAGTCGATCGAGCGCGGCACCTTGTACCGGGCGAGGTTCTCGGTGCAGAAGGCGATGAGCTCCTTCTCCAGCTCCGGACCCGGCGTCACGCCCTCGGCGGGCTGCACCGCCGCCTTGATCTCCTCGCCCAGGTCGTCATTGGGTACGCCGAACACCGCGGCGTCGCCGACCTTCGGGTGCTGCAGCAGCACGGCCTCGGTCTCGGCGGGGTAGATGTTGACGCCCCCGGCGATGATCATGTCGACCTTGCGGTCGCGGAGGAACAGGAAGCCGTCGTCGTCGAGCTCGCCCGCGTCGCCGACCGTGAAGAAGCCCTGGTCGTTCCAGCTCTTCTTGGTCTTCTCCGGGTCGCCGTGGTACTCGAACGTGCGGTCGCCCATCTTCATCCAGACGGTGCCGATCCGGCCGTTGGGCAGCTCGTTGCCGTCGTCGTCGAGGATCTTGATGGTGCTGCCCGGCCACGCGACACCGACGGTGCCGGGCTTCTTCAGCCAGTCGTCGGGGCTGGCGACGGTGCCGCCGCCCTCGGTCGCGGCGTAGTACTCCCAGATGACCGGACCCCACCACGCGAGCATCTTGTGCTTGGTCGGCACCGGGCACGGGGCGGCACTGTGGATGACGTGGCGCAACGACGACACGTCGTAGGACGCGCGCACGTCGTCGGGCAGCTGCAGCATCCGGTGGAACATCGTCGGCACCATGTGGCTGGTGGTCACGCGGTAGCGCTGGATGCGCTCGAGCGTGCCTTCCGGCGTCCACCTGTCCATGAGCACGACGCCGTGGCCGGAGTGCAGCGCGTTGATCGTGAACTGCGCGACGGCCGTGTGGTAGAGCGGCGCGACGGTGATGTGCACGTTGTCGCCGTGCGGCTCGATGCCGAACAGCATGTGCAGGAACGTGCCGAACTCCGCCATCGTGTCGGGGTCGAGGTCGGGCAGCGGTCGCTTGACGCCCTTGGGCCGGCCGGTGGTGCCCGACGTGTAGTTCATCAGCGCGCCGGCCTTGCGGTCGTCGGGCGCGCTCGTCGGCTGCCCGACGGTCAGCTCGACGTAGGGGCGGTAGCCCTCGATGCTGCCGACCGCGAACCGCGCGCTCTCCGGCAGCGACATCTCGCTGCCCGCCCGCACGGCCTCGGCGGCGAAGCGCTCGTGCGCGATGAACGCCTTGGCGCCGGAGTCCTCGACGATGTAGGCGATCTCCGGGCCGACGAGGTGGAAGTTGACCGGCACCATGTGCCAGCCGGCCTGCTGCACCGCGAGCAGCACCTCGATGAACTCCCGGCCGTTCGGCAGCAGCACGGCGACCACGTCGCCGGGTGCCAGCCCGATGGCCCGCAGGCCGTGTACCAACTGGTTGGCCGACACGAGCAGGTCACCCGCGGTGTGTTCGGCACCGTCGGGCTCGACCAGTGTCATGCGCTGCGGATCCGCGGCGGCGATGCTCCAGAAACCCAGCGACGACACGGGTGCTCCCTCCGGACCGGCGGACGAGCCGCAGACTAGAACGTGTTCTCGTTCCGGGCAAGGCTAGGCGTATCGGACCGGCAGCCGTTTGATGCCGTGGATGAACGACGAGCGCAGCCGGTCCGGCGGTCCCAGCGGCGCGATGTCGGGCATCCGGTCGGCGATCGCCTCGAACAGGATCCCGATCTCCGCCCGGGCGAGGTTGGCCCCCAGGCAGAAGTGCGGGCCACCGCCGCCGAACGCGACGTGCTCGTTGCTCTCGCGGGTGACGTCGAAGACGTCCGGGTCGGCGATCGCGGCCGTGTCGCGGTTGCCCGAGGGGTAGAAGATCGCGACCCGGTCCCCCGCGCGGATCTGCTGGCCGCCGAGCACGGTGTCGGACATCGCGGTGCGCTGGAACACGACGACCGGCGTCGCCCACCGGATGATCTCCTCGACCGCGGTCTCCAGCGGCCGGTCCGTCTTGAACTTCTCCCACTGGTCCGGGTGGTCGAAGAACGCCTGCATGCCGTGGGTGATGGCGTTGCGGGTGGTCTCGTTGCCGGCGACCGCGAGCAGCAGGAAGAACTGGTCGAACTGGTCGACGGTCAGGTTGTCGCCGTCGACGTCGGCCTGCAGCAGCTTGGTGATGATGTCGTCCTTGGGCTCGCGCTGGCGCAGCTCGGCGAGCTCGTTGGCGTACATGTAGGTCTCGGTGGCGGCGATCATGCCGTCTTCCGGCGTGTTCGTGAACTCCGGGTCGTCGAACCCGATCAGCCGGTTGGACAGGTCGAAGATCTTGCCGCGGTCCTCGGCGGGGATGCCGATCAGCTCGCAGATCGCCAGCAGCGGGAGCTCGGACGCGACGTCCTGGACGAAGTCGCCCTCGCCCTTGGCCAGCGCCCGGTCGACGATCTGGTCGGCGAACTCACGCAGCCGCGGCTCCATGGCCCGGATCTGCCGGGGGGTGAAGACGCGCTGGACGATGTTGCGCAGCGCCGTGTGCTCCGGCGGATCCATGTTGATCATCAGCAGGCGCATCCCGGCGAGCGACTCCTCGTCGTCGCGCCCGTTGCCGGTGTGCACGAACGACCCGCGCTCGTACGACGAGAAGATCTTGGGCTGCCTGGACACCTCGACGATGTCCTCGTGCCGGGTCACCGCCCAGAAGCCCTCACCCCACGCGCCCGGCTGGTCGTGCCAGAAGATCGGCTGCTCCTCACGCATCCGCGCGAACTCCGCCAGCGGTACGCCGGACAGGAAGCGGTCCGGGTCGTTGAGGTCGATGTCGACCGGGCAGCGCGGCCGCGACTGCTCGACGGGTGCGCTCATGAGGTCTCCTCCAGGACGGGCAGGGCCGCGACGGCGCGTGCGTAGTCCGCGCGCAGGGCGTCGACGACCTCGCGGACGCTGCGGGTGCGGGTCATCGACCCGACCAGCTGACCGATCGGCGTGCCGAGCAGCTCTTCCTTGCCGGCCGCCCGGATTCGCGCCTGGGCATCGGCGTTGAGCATGTACTGCAGCGGCATGCCGAGTGGAGCGGGAGTCTCCGGGTCGTCCCAGGCCTCGGTCCACTCGGTGCGCAGCAGCCGGGCGGGCTTGCCGGTGTAGGAACGCGAGCGGACCGCGTCGTTGGACGCGGCGGCGTGGAACTTGCGGTACATGGCCTCCGGCTGGCCGCACTCGAAGGTGTCGAGCCAGATCGAGCCGGTCCACACACCCTGCGCGCCCAAGGCCAGGGCCGCGGCGATCTGCCGGCCACTGCCGATGCCGCCCGCGGCCAGCACCGGCGCCGGCGCGACCGCGTCGACCACCTCCGGGGTGAGGACCATCGTCGCGACCTCGCCGGTGTGACCGCCGGCTTCGGTGCCCTGCGCGACGATGATGTCCACCCCGCGGGCGCGCTGCTTGAGCGCCTGGTCCTTGCGGCCCACCAGCGCGGCGACCTTCACTCCGTGGCGGTGCGCCTCGTCGACGATGTCCTGCGGCGGCGGGCCCAGGGCGTTGACGAGGATCTTGATGTCGCGCTCGAGCGCCAGCTCGACCTGGGGGCGCGCGGTGGTGTCGGTCCAGCCGAGCAGGTCGAGCGGCTTCTCGACGTCGTCGGGCAACGGCGGGACGCCGTGCTCTTGCAGCAGGCGCTCGACGAAGTCGCGGTGCTCCTGCGGGATCATCTTCTCGAGCATCCCGTGCAGCTCGGTGAGCTCCATGCCCGCGATCGCCTCGGTCTTTGCGGGCATGACGATGTCGACGCCGTAGGGCTTGCCGCCGACCTCCTTGTCGAGGTAGTCGAGCGCATCGCGCAGCTCGTCGGGTGTGAAGCGCACGGCGCCGAGCACGCCCATGCCGCCCGCGTTGGTGACGGCGGCCACCACCTCCGGCATGTAGCTGAAGGCGAACAGCGCGATGTCCATGCCGAACTCGTCGGACAGCGGTGTGCGCATGTTGCTTCCTATCGGTCGGTGCTGACGATGAGCCCGCTGGTCGGCACCCCGGTGCCGGCCGTGACGACGACGTTGTCGACGTCCGGGACCTGGTTGACGGACGTGCCACGGACCTGCCGGACCGCCTCGGCAATGCCGTTCATGCCGTGCAGGTAGGCCTCGCCGAGCTGGCCCCCGTGGGTGTTGACCGGCAGCCGGCCGCCGAGCTCGATGGCACCGTCGGCGATGAAGTCCTTGGCCTCCCCGCGCTTGCAGAAGCCGAACTCCTCCAGCTGCTGCAGCACGAACGGCGTGAAGTGGTCGTAGATGACGGCGGTCTGCACGTCGTCGGGCCCGATGCCGGACTGGGCCCACAGCTGCTCGGCGACCAGACCCATCTCCGGCAGGCCGCCGATGTCGTCGCGGTAGTAGCTGATCATCGACTCCTGGCCCTGGGCCGACCCCTGCGCGGCCCCGGCGATGACCGCCGGCGGGTGCGGCAGGTCACGCGCCCGCTCGACCGTGGTGACGACCAGCGCCTGCCCGCCGTCGGTCTCCTGGCAGCAGTCGAGCAGCCGCAGCGGGTCGACGATCAGCCGGGAGGCCTGGTGGTCCTCGAGCGTGATCGGCTTGCCGTAGAACCACGCGGCCGGGTTGGTCGCGGCGTGCTTGCGGTCGGCCACGCTGACCCGGCCGAAGTCCTCGCTGGTCGCGCCGTACTCGTGCATGTAGCGGCGGGCGAACATCGCGACCCAGGCCGCCGGGGTCATCAGACCGAACGTGCTGACCCAGCTCATCGCGACGCCCTCGGCGGTGGGCTCGCTGCGGGAGATACCGGAGCCGAAGCGGTGGCCGGACCGCTCGTTGAACGCGCGGTAGCAGACGACGGTGTCGGCGACGCCGGTCGCGACGGCGAGGGCGGCCTGCTGCACGGTCGCGCAGGCCGCGCCCCCGCCGTAGGCGATGCGCGAGAAGAACGTCAGGTCGCCGAGCCCGGCGGCCCGGGCCACCTGGATCTCTGGGTTGGTCTCCATCGTGAACGTCGTCAGACCGTCGACCTCCGACGGCTCCAGACCGGCGTCGGCGACGGCGGCGCGCACCGCCTCGGCGGCGAGCTGCAGCTCGGACCGGCCCGAGTCCTTCGAGAACTCCGTGGCGCCGATCCCGACGATCGCCGCCTGCCGGGCGAAGGAGCGTGTCATGCCGGGATCAGCACGGTGACCGTGCCCGTCACGTGGTCGCCGAGGGAGTTGCGGCCACGCACGGCGACGGTGACGAGCGGCCCCTCCGCGGTGTCCTCGACGGTGCTGACCGTGCCGGACAGCGTGAGCGCATCGCCGGCGTAGTTGGGCACCCCGAGCCGGATCGACGCGTGCTTGACGATCGCGTCGGGCCCGGTCCAGTCGGTGACGAGGCGGATGCAGTAGCCGTTGCTCGTCAGGATGTTCGTGAAGATCGTCTTGGACCCGCGCTCCTGGGCGGCGGCGATGTCGTGGTGCACGTCCTGGTAGTCGCGCGTGGCGATCGCGGTGGCGACGATGTTGCGGACGCTCGCGTCGATGGTCAGCTCCGGCAGCACGTCACCGACGGCCGGCTTCGTCGCGAGCGTCATGCCGCGGCCTCGGCCGGCTCGGCGGGGCGGAAGACCGGCAGCACCTGGCCGCCCGGCACCTCCTGGAAGTCGAGCCGCACCGGCAGCCCGACGTGCACCCGGTCGTGGTCGACACCGGCCGCCAGCTCGCTGACGATGCGCACGCCTTCGTCGAGCTCGACGAGCAGCACCGTGTGCGGCAGCACGACGCCGGGCAGCGGCGGGTAGTGATGCGTCACGTGGCTGTAGACGCGACCGCGACCGCTCGCCACGACGTAGCCCTGCTCGGTGCTGCCGCAGCGTGCGCACATCGGCGCCGGCGGGTGCCGAAGCATGCCGCAGCCGTTGCACTGCTGGATCCGCAGCTCGCGCCCCGCGACCCCCTCCCAGAAGAACGCGTTGTCGCGCCCGATCGCCGGGGCCACCCGGCTGCCGACGTCAGCCCCGCCGGCCGCGGTCGACTCTGCGGCCGGCGGCTTGAACTTCAACAGCCGCATCCGGCCGATGCCGACGACCTCGCCGTCGCCGGTCATGTAGTCGTGCCGCACGGTCGTGAAGTAGCCCATGCCGAGCGCTGTCTTCTTCTCCTCCGACAGGTCTTCGGCGTAGGACCGCACGCTGATGCGCTCGCCGTGGCGCAGCTCCCGGAGGTAGTCGTGCTCGTAGTTGACCGCGACCACCGACGTGTAGCCGGCCTCGTCGAGCCGCTTGATGACCTCGTCGTTGGGGCCGGGCCGGCTCGGGTCGCGCGGCGCATCCATGGTCCAGGTCTGCAGCATCCCCGGTGGCGCGATGAGGTGGCCCCGGCGCGACGCGCGCGCGTAGTCCTCGTCCAGGTAGGCCGGATTGGTGTCGCCCAACGCCTGGCACCAGTGGTGGACCATCGGCAGGTTGACCGGGTCCCGCCCGACGCGCACCGGCCCGGGAGTGCCGTCCAGGAACGCCCGCGCCTCATCGATCGCGGTCATCCGAGCAGGCCTCCCACGAGGGATCACGACGATGTCGTCCGGTGCCGGAAAACGTAGGCGAGCACGCTCGCCCGGGTCAAGAACGTGTTCTAGTTTTGCAGGGTACGCCGTTCTTGCCGGTGCGCTAGAACAGGTACTACTTTTGCGACATGCCTGAACCCGTGATCGTCACCGCTGCCCGCACCCCGATCGGCAAGCGCAACGGCCATCTGTCCTCCTTGCACGCCACCAAGATCCTCGGTGCCGCGCAGCAGGAAGTCGTGAAGCGCGCGGGCATCTCGCCGGAGGCCGTCGAGCAGGTCGTCGGTGGCTGTGTCACCCAGGCCGGTGAGCAGGGGTTCAACATCACCCGCGGCTCCTGGCTGGCAGCCGGCCTCCCCTACACGACCGGCGCGACGACGATCGACTGCCAGTGCGGCTCGGCGCAACAGGCCAACCACCTCGTCGCAGGTCTCATCAGCGCCGGCGCCATCGACGTCGGCATCGCCTGCGGGATCGAGGCGATGAGCCGCGTGGGTCTCGGTGCCAACGTGCTCAACGGCCCCGGTACCCCGCGCGCCGACGACTGGGACATCGACCTGCCCAACCAGTTCGAGGCGGCCGAGCGGATCGCCCAGCGGCGCGGCATCACGCGCGCCGACGTCGACGCCTTCGGCCTGCGCTCGCAGCAGAACGCCAAGCGGGCCTGGGACGAGCAGCGGTTCGACCGCGAGGTGTTCGCGATGGAGGCCCCGGTCCTCGATGCCGAGGGCAAGCCGACCGGAGAGACCCGCATCGTCGACCGCGACCAGGGACTGCGCGACACGACGGCCGAGGGCCTGGCCAAGCTCGCGCCGGTCATGCCCGACGGCGTACACACCGCGGGCACGTCGTCGCAGATCTCCGACGGCGCCGCCGCCGTCATGTGGATGTCGCGCGAGCGGGCCTCTGCGGAAGGGCTGCGACCGCGGGCCCGCATCAGGGCGATGGCGCTGGTCGGCGCCGAGCCCTACTACCACCTCGACGGTCCGGTGCAGGCCACCGAGACGGTGCTGCGCAAGGCCGGCATGAGCATCGGCGACATCGACCTGTTCGAGGTCAACGAGGCATTCGCGTCGGTCGTGCTGTCGTGGGCGTCGCAGCACGAGCCCGACATGGACAAGGTCAACGTCAACGGCGGCGCGATCGCGCTCGGTCACCCGGTGGGCTCGACCGGCAGCCGGCTCATCACCACCGCGCTGCACGAGCTCGAGCGCACGGACAAGCAGTTCGCGCTCGTCACGATGTGCGCCGGCGGGGCGCTGTCGACGGCAACGATCCTCGAGCGCCTCTGACGCGCCTGGCTACGGGCGCAGCTCGTAGATGAGGTTGAACGGCGTACGCGTCGCCTCGCGGGCGCGGGTGAAGCCCGCCTCGCGGGCCAGCGCGAGCGTCTGTGCCGGACCGGCCTGGTTGCCGAGACCGGCGCACGGCTCGGCCGACAGGCCGCTCGGCAGGCACAGCAGCACCGACGCCGCGGCATAGACCCGGCCGACGGGGTTGAGCGCATCCTCGACCGTGTCGCCGCCCATCGGCTCGACGAGCAGCACCCAGCCGTCGGGGTGCAACGCGGCGCGCGCGGCGCGCAAGGCACCGAGCGGGTCGGGCATGTCGTGAAGGCAGTCGAAGTAGGTGATCAGGTCGTACTCACCGGACAGGTCCAACGCGCTCCCGGTCCGGAAGCTCACCCGGTCACCGAGCCCCTCGGCGACCGCCTTGCCGGTCGCCGCCTCGATCGACTCCCGGTGGTAGTCCAGCCCCACGAAGGTCGACGCGGGATATGCCGCCGCCAGGATGCGCGTCGACGCGCCGAACCCGCAGCCGACGTCGGCCACCCGCGCCCCGGCCTGCAGCCGCTCCTCCAGCCCGGTCAGCGCCGGGATCCACATCGGCGTGAGGAAGTTGAGGTACGTCGGCCGGAAGAAGCGCTCGGTCCCGTGGAAGACGTCGGGATGGTGCTCGTGCCAGCCCATGCCCGCACCGGTGCGAAACGCATCCGTGATGCGGTCCAGCGCCCGGGTGGACGCCGTCAGGTTCTGCAAGCCGCCGGCAAGGTAGGCCGGGCTGTCGGGATGGCAGAACGCCTCCGCCTGCTCCGGCGAGAGCCGGTAGCGGCCGTCACCGGCGTAGTCGATGTAGCCGGACGCGGCCATGGCGAGCAGCCACTCGCGCAGGTAGCGCTCGGACAGCCCGGTGCGTTCCGCCAGCTCGTCGGACGTCACCGCCCCGGTCGACTCGAGCGTCTCGAACAGACCGTGCCGGTCGCCGATGAGCGCCAGGGGCACGGCGAGTGCGGCGCCCATGTCGTTGACCAGCCGATGGAGCAGCTCCTCCATCCGCTGCTCGTCGACCGGTTGCGGTCCGGCCGGAGGCCTCGCCTCGGGGATGACCTGCAGGTCTGGCGATGTGCTGAGCTGATCGGCCATCACGGCCTCCGTGGGAGAAGCAACTCGCTGAAGTGGCTCAGTATGGGGAGCGGGCTAACGGCCCGTCCAGGCCCCGAAACCGGTGCGTATCGGGTGCCCGCCGCATTCGTATCCGTGTCGCACTACGCCCTTCTCTCCGCCAGCACGGTCTCCGCGAGCCTCGTCGCGGTGTTGTCCTGCGCCATCGTGTCGTCGGGCGTCAACAGGCCCCAGTCCTTGAAGATGACCGCGAGCCTGCCCATGATCACGGCGAACCGGAACGCCGCGAACACCTCGTAGTAGTCGAGGTTGTCCAGCCGGATGCCGCTGCGCTCCTCGTAGCGCGCGACGGTCTCCGCCTTGCTCGGGAAGCCGTCCAGCCGGGGCACGCCGCAAGCCTCGCTGTGGTGCCGGTCCAGGTACATCGCCCACGTCACATCGACCGCCGGCGCCGCGACCTCGACCATCTCCCAGTCCAGAACGGCGACCGGGGCGCCGGCGGCGTCGTACATCACGTTGCCGATCCGCGCGTCGCCCCACGTGAGCACCTGCCGCTCGGCGTCGGGAGCGTGCGCGCGCAGCCAGCCCAGCGCCCGGCGCGCGACCGGCACCGGCTCATCCCGCTCGACCGAGGCGAGGAACCGTTCGTAGTAGTCGAGCTGCGCGGTCAGTCCACCGGCCGGCAGGTCGAGGTCGAGGGCGGGCCAGTCGACGCGGTGCAGGTCCGCGATCGTGTCGATGCAGCCCCACCAGATGCGCGCCCGGTGCTCCGGCGTGACCCCGTGCAGCCACCCGTCGACGTGGTAGGGCGGGTTGTCGGGCGGCACCACGCCCTGCACCTCGTCCATGACGAAGAACGGCGCACCGAGCAGCGAGTCGTCGGTCTCGTACCACCGCACCGCGGGCACCGGGATCGTCGTGTGCTGCCGCAGCGCCCGCAGGACGCGGTACTGCCGGTCGAAAGCCGGGTCCGGGAACAGCGTGTAGCCGCTCGGCGCGACCCGGACGACGTACGACGCGGCGCGGGGGTCCCCGTCTTCGGTCCAGCTCGCGTCGAGAATCAGCGTCTCGTTGGAGAAGCCGGTGGCGCCCGGTCCGCGCAGCTCGCCGACGGCGACCTCGCCGTCGGCGTGCACCCGCGGCGCCAGCCAGGCCGCCAGCTGCTTGCGGGTCCGCGCCGGGTCGCGCTGGGCGGGGATCGGCATGGCTCTCCTCGGCGATGCACTGACTGGCCTGCGGCACAAAAACTAGAATGCGTTCTAGCAGGAGTCGCCTGCCGCTGCTAGGTTTTCGGCGGCGCTCGACGGGAGGCTTCATGGGCAGGCAGCTCAACGTGACGGTCGAATCAACCTGCATCAGCTCCGGCTACTGCCGCAACACCTTGCCCGACGTCTTCGTCGAGGGGCCCAACCGCCGATCGGTGGTGACGCACAACCCGGTCGAGGAGTCGCCGAAGCTGCAGGAGGCGATGGAGGGCTGCCCGGTCGAAGCGATCAGTGCGGTCGACGCCGAGACCGGCGAGGTGGTCTTTCCGTGAGCGAGGAGCACCTGCTCGTCGAGCATGCCGACCATGTCCTGACGCTGCGGATGAACCGGCCGGAGGCGAAGAACGCCTTCTCCCCCAACATGCTCGCGCGCATGGCGGAGGCGTGGGAGCGCGCCGACGCCGACGACGACATCCACTGCGTGATCCTGACCGGGTCCGACGACGTGTTCTGCGCCGGCGCCGACCTCAAGGCGATGATGAGCGACCCACCACCGGGCGACGAGTACGCCAAGCGGTTCCGCGAGGACGCCGACCTGGCCTGGCGCGCGCTGCTGCGCCACTACCGGCTGGCCAAGCCGCTGATCGCCGCCGTCGAAGGACCGGCGATCGCCGGCGGCACCGAGATCCTGCAGGCGACCGACATCCGCGTGGCCGGCGAGTCGGCGACGTTCGGGGTCGCAGAGGTACGCCGGGGGCTGTTCCCCCTCGGCGGCTCCACCGTCCGGCTGCGGCGGCAAATCCCTTACCCGGTCGCCGCCGAGATGCTGTTGACCGGCAAGACCATCACCGCGCAGGAGGCGCTGTCCTACGGGCTGATCGGCTCGGTCGTCCCGGACGGCAAGGCGCTGAGCCACGCGCAGGAGATCGCCGCGCAGATCTGCGCCAACGGACCGCTGGCGGTCAAGGCCATCAAGCGGTCGCTCACCGAGACCGAAGGGCTGCCCGAGAAGCAGGCCCTGGAGGTCGAGCTCGAGATCGGCATGCCGATCTTCGCGACCGAGGACGCCCGCGAAGGCCCCCGCGCCTTCGCCGAGAAGCGGGCGCCCCACTTCGTCGGGCGCTGAAACCCGCCCGTCAGGACGGCGGGGCGAAGAACTCCAGGGCGTTGCCATCGGGATCGCGGAAGGACAGACCCGAGCCGTACGACGCGTCGACGATGCCGCCGTTGGCGTAGCCGAGCTCGTCGAGCCGCCGTTGCCAAGCCTCCAGATCGGCACGACTGCCGCAGTGGAAGCCGACGTGGTCGAGCCCGATCCGGAACTCGCTGAACTCGTCGCCCGCCGGCGTCTTGCCAGGGTGCTCGTGGATCCCGACCAACGTCCCGCCGGGCAGCATCCACACGACGTGCCGCCAGGGCCCGGTGTCCTCGTCGATGACCGGTTCGGCGCCGAAGAGATCGGCGTACCACGGCTTGCTCAGGTCGCAGCTGCGGACGGTCAGCGCAACATGTCCGAGCGCGGGAAAATCGGCCATGCTCGCCCCTCGTGGTCGACGGCCCCGGCCGGGCGCCGGGGCGCTTCGCTGCACCTCACCACGAGAATGACTGAATCGCAATACATAACTCGCACTACGAGTAACCGGTCAGCCCCGGGCTGGCAACGGCAGGACCCGCGCCATGACGGACGTCAGGGCAGGATTCCGGACACCCTCAGCTGCGCGACGACCGCTTCTGCTGCCTGCTCCGCCGTCATCGTCACCGTGTCGACCCGCAGCTCGGGTGACTCCGGGGCTTCGTAGGGCGAGTCGATGCCCGTGAAGTTCGGCAGCTCGCCGCGGCGCGCCTTGGCGTAGAGCCCCTTCACGTCCCGCTGCTCTGCATCGGCCAACGGAGTGTCGACGTGCACCTCGACGAACTCGCCCTCGTCGACCAGCGCCCGGGCCATCCGCCGCTCGGCCCGGAAGGGCGAGATGAACGACACCAGCACGATCAGCCCGGCGTCGACCATGAGCCGGGAGACCTCCGCGACCCGGCGGATGTTCTCGACCCGGTCGGCCTCCGTGAAGCCGAGGTCCTTGTTCAGCCCGTGCCGCACGTTGTCGCCGTCGAGCAGGTAGGTGTGCGCCCCCAGGGCGTGCAGCCGCTTCTCGACGAGGTTCGCGATCGTCGACTTGCCCGCACCCGACAGGCCGGTGAACCACACGACCGCCGGGCGGTGCCCCTTCAGCTCGGCATGCGCGACCTTGTTGACCTCGACCGCCTGCCAGTGCACGTTGTCCGACCGGCGCAGCGCGAAGTGCAGCAGGCCGGCGCCGACCGTGTTGTTGGTCAGCCGGTCGACGACGATGAAGCCGCCCATCTCCCGGTTGTCGGCGTAGGCATCGAAGGCCACCGGACGGTCGAGGTGCACGTTGCAGACGCCGATCTCGTTCAGCGCCAGCGTCGTGGCCGCGACGTGCTCCAGCGTGTTGACGTCGACGCGGTGCTTCGGCCGCGAGATCGACCCACCGACGGTGCGCGCGCCGATCTTGACGAGGTAGGGCCGGCCCGGCAGCATCTCGTGCTCGCCCATCCAGACGACGTGCGCCTCGAACTGGTCGGCGCTGCCCGCCGGCGCGTCGCCCGCGCACAGCACGTCGCCACGGCTGCAGTCGATCTCGTCCGCGAGGGCGATCGTCACCGACTGGCCGGCCACCGCTTGGTCCAGGTCGCCGTCCATCGTCACGATGCGCGCGACGCGGCTCGTCGTGCCGGCCGGTACGACGCGCACGGGGTCGCCCACGCGGACGGTGCCGCCCACGATCTCGCCGGAGAAGCCGCGGAAGTCGAGGTTCGGCCGGTTGACCCACTGCACGGGCATCCGGAAAGGCCCCGCCTGCCGTTGGTCGGACACCTGCACGGTCTCCAGGAAGCCCATCAGCGTCGGACCGGCGTACCACGGTGTGTGGTCGGACAAGGACGTGATGTTGTCGCCGCGCAGCGCCGACACGGGGATGCACGTGACGTCGTCGATTCCGATCTCGGCGGCGAACGCGCGGTAGTCGGCCTCGATCCGGTCGAAGGCGTCCTGCGAGTAGTCGACGAGGTCGAGCTTGTTGATCGCGACCGCGACGGTGCGGATGCCGAGGAGCGAGACGAGGTAGCTGTGCCGGCGGGTCTGGGTCAGCACGCCGTTGCGCGCGTCGACCAGGATCACCGCCACGTCGGCGGTCGAGGCACCGGTGACCATGTTGCGGGTGTACTGCTCGTGCCCGGGCGTGTCGGCGACGATGAACTTGCGGCGGTCGGTCGAGAAGAACCGGTAGGCCACGTCGATCGTGATGCCCTGCTCGCGCTCGGCGCCGAGCCCGTCGACCAGCAGCGCGAAGTCGAGGTCGCCGCCCTGGGTGCCGACCTTCTTCGAGTCGATCTCGAGTGCGGCCAGGTGGTCCTCGAAGACCATGTGCGACTCGTAGAGCAGCCGGCCGATCAGCGTGCTCTTGCCGTCGTCGACGCTGCCGCAGGTGATGAAGCGCAGCAGGCTCTTGTGCTGGTGCGCGTGCAGGTAGGCGTCGATGTCCTGCGCGATCAGGTCGGAGACGTGGGCCATCAGAAGTAGCCCTCTTGCTTCTTCTTCTCCATGGAGCCCGACGAGTCGAAGTCGATGACCCTGCCCTGTCGCTCGGACGTCGTGGTGAGCAGCATCTCCTGGATGATCGCCGGCAGCGTGTCGGCGGTGCTCTCGACGGCACCGGTCAGCGGGTAGCAGCCGAGGGTGCGAAAGCGCACGCTCTTCATCGTCGGCTGCTCGTCGGGCAGCAGCGGCATCCGGTCGTCGTCGACCATGATCAGCGTGCCGTCGCGCTCGACGACAGGTCGTTCGGCCGCGAAGTACAGCGGCACGATCGGGATCTGCTCGAGGTGGATGTACTGCCACACGTCGAGCTCGGTCCAGTTGGACAGCGGGAAGACGCGGATGTTCTCCCCCGCGTTGTGCCGCACGTTGTAGAGGCTCCACAGCTCGGGCCGCTGCTGCTTGGGATCCCAGCGGTGCTGCGCCGAACGGATCGAGAAGACACGCTCCTTGGCGCGTGACTTCTCCTCGTCGCGGCGCGCCCCGCCGAACGCCACATCGAAGCCGTGGAGGTCGAGCGCCTGCTTGAGCCCCTCGGTCTTCCACATGTCGGTGTGCACCGACGAGCCGTGCGTGAAGGGGTTGATGCCGAGCCTGACGCACTCGGGGTTCTGGTGCACCAGCAGGTCGAGGCCGAGGTCGGCGACCAGCTTGTCGCGGAAGGCGTACATCTCCCGGAACTTCCACGTGGTGTCCACGTGCAGCAGCGGGAACGGCGGCTTCGACGGGTAGAAGGCCTTCAACGCCAGCCGCAGCATGACCGCGCTGTCCTTGCCGACGGAGTAGAGCATCACCGGCCGCTCGCTCTCGGCGACGGCCTCGCGCATGATGCGGATGCTCTCGGACTCCAGTCGCTGCAGGTGCGTCAGTGCTGGTGCGGCCATGGTGGTCACGGAAACAGGGTAGAAGTAGAACGTGTTCTATCGTGAGGCCGGTCGCCTAGGCTGCTGCGGTGCTCCCGGTCCACCTCGACACGATCCGCCTTTTCCTGCACGTGCTCGGCGCGACGATCTGGGTCGGCGGGCAGCTGACGCTCGCCGGGCTGGTGCCCGTGCTGCGTCGCATCTCGCCCGACGCGCCGCGCGAGGCGGCACGGCGGTTCAACGTCATCGGTTGGAGCGCGTTCGCGCTGCTCGTCGCGACCGGGATCTGGAACATCACCGCGCTGGGTGACCATGTGAGCGACAGCTATCGCGCCACGCTGTCGGCCAAGCTCGTCGTCGTGGCGATCTCGGGCATCGCGGCCTTCCTGCACATCCGGGCGACCTCGCGCCGGGGTCTCGCCGTCTGGGGCGCGCTGACCGGGCTGTCGGCGCTGGGCGCGCTGTTCCTCGGGATGCTGCTCGGCTCCTGACACCGTCAGGTGGCGAAGACCTGACCGTCGCGCACGGTCACCGGCAACGACTGCAGCGGGCGGGCAGCCGGCCCCCGGACGACCGCGCCGGTCGTGGCGTCGAAGACCGACCCGTGGCACGGGCACTCGAGCCGTGACCCGGCCGGTGAGACGGTGCAGCCCTGGTGGGTGCAGATGGGGCTGAACGCCGCCGCCGTGTCGGCAGTCGGCCGGCCGACGATGATCGACGCGCCGCCCGGCACGGTCACCGACACCGCCTCGCCGACCGGGATCGCGTCGAGCGCGACCAAGGGGTCGGAGGTGGACAGCCGGATGGCGGGCGAGGCGCCCCGCCCCGCGCTCGCACAGCCGGTGAGGACGGCCGCGCAGACGGCGCAGGCTCCGGCCAGCAGGCCGCGGCGCGAAACCGCAGGGGTCACGCCGCCCCCGCCATCGGCAGCTGTCCGCCGCGCGGGCTCTCCGCCCGGATCAGCACCAACGTGGCCACGAAGCCGGCCAGCGCGAAGTAGGCGCCCACCCGGAACGCCGAGTCCCAACCGTGCACGGTCGCCTGCTGCAGCAACGCGAGCTTCGCCTGCTGTGTCGGCGGCCCGGACAGCCCGGCGAGCAGGCTGTGCAGCCGGTGGTCGAACGCCGAGCCGAACACCGTGATCAGCGCGGAGAGCCCGAGCGTGCCGCCCACCTGCTGGCCGACGTTGAGCATCGCCGACGCGATGCCGCTGTCCTCGGGCGCGACACCGGCGACGGCGCCCAGCGTGATGGGCACGAAGATCAGCCCCATCCCCGCGGCGATCATCAGCATCGGCGGCACGATGCCGGTCGCGTAGGTCGAATGGACGCTCAGGTGGGAGAGCAACCACAGCCCGCCACCGGCGAGCAGCGTGCCGCTCGCGATGAGGTTGCGCGGGGCCAGCTTGGTCACCAGCCGGCTCGCCACCTGGGCCATCACCACGATCACCGCGCTCACCGGCAGGAACGCGAAGCCGGCCTTCAGCGGCGAGAAGCCCAGCACCTCCTGCACGAACTGCGTGAGGAAGAAGAACATCGCGAACACTGCGGCACCCACGATGAGCATCACGACGTAGGTGCCGACCCGGGTCCGGTCACGGAAGAGCCGCAGCGGCATCAGTGGCTGCGGCGTACGCGCCTCCACGACGACGAACGCGACGAGCAGGGGTACGGCGACGGCCAGCGCGACCACGGTGACCGCGTCGCTCCACCCGTCGCTCGCGGCGTGAATCAGCCCGTAGACGAGGCTCGCCATGCCGAGCGTCGACGTCAGCGCGCCGGCGATGTCGAGCCGGCCGGTGCTGCGCGCGTTGTCGTCGGTGACGAACGGCGCGGCGACGGCCAGCGCGATCCCGATCGGGGCGTTGACGAACAGCACCCAGCGCCAGGACAGGGCGTCGGTCAGCACGCCACCGAGGATCAGCCCGATCGCGGCCCCCGCGCCGGAGACCGCGGCGTAGACACCGAACGCCTTGTTGCGCGCCGGCCCCTCCGCGAACGTCGTCGTGATCAGCGCGAGCGCGGTCGGCGAGGCGATCGCGCCGCCGATGCCCTGCAGCGCCCGCATCGCGAGAAGCATCGTCTGGTCCTGCGCGAACCCGCCGGCGAGGCTCGCCAGCGCGAACAGCAGCACGCCGGTGATGAACATGCGCCGCCGGCCGAACAGGTCACCCATGCGCCCGCCGAGCAGCAGCAGGCCGCCGAAGGTCAGCGTGTAGGCGTTGAGCACCCAGGCGAGCGAGGTCTGGCTGAAGTGCAGCGCGTCGCGGATGTGCGGCAGCGCGATGTTCACGATGGTGGCGTCGAGCACGACCATCAGCTGTGCGCTGGCGATCACGCCCAGGGCCAGCCCCGGGTGCGGTCGCCGGCGCCCGCCGCCTGCGTCGACGTCAGGCCGGTCGGGGCTGAACGTGGTCATCAGGCCAACCTAACCGCCGCGGCCGACCGCGGCGGGCGGTGTGATCACCGTCACCCCCGGCCGGGTGGCGACCCCTGCACCGGGTATGCCGCTGGCATGAGCAACGTCGCCGAGAACCTCACCGACAAGGTCCGCGAGACGGCCCATCGCGAGGCCGCGGAGTACACACAGGGCGAGGACCGGCCCCTGGCCGGTTACACCGCCACGATGGGCACCTACGCGCTGACCGCCGCCGCGCTCGTCGCCGCCAGCCGGCTGATGGGCCGGCGCGGACCGGCAGCGGTGCCGTGGGCCGACCTGGCGCTCTCGTCGCTCGCGACGTTCAAGCTGTCACGGCTGATCGCCAGGGACCCGGTCACCAGCCCGCTACGCGCGCCGTTCACCCACTACGACGGGCTGACCGGCCCCTCCGAGCTGCACGAGGAGCCCCGCGAGGACAGCACCTGGCGGCACGCGATCGGCGAGCTGCTGACCTGCCCGTTCTGCGTGTCGCAGTGGGTGGCCACCGGCTTCGTGAGCGGCCTGGTGCTGGCCCCGCGGTTCACCCGGCTCGCGGCCTCGACGTTCGGCGTGGTGGCGGTGTCCGACTTCCTGCAGTTCGCGCACGCGGCGATCGAGCAGGCCACCGGCGAGGCCAAGTAGTCGGGCCTACTCCTTGGGGATCTGGCCGCCCATGTTCGCGTTCTTGGCGGCCTTGGCGACGAGGTCCGGCACGACCGAGCCGAGCTCGCTCGGGTCCCACCGGGCGCCCTTGTCGGCCCCCGGTCCGGCGTGCCAGCCCTCGGCGACGCTGATCTCGCCGCCGCGGACGTTGAACACCCGGCCGGTCACGCCCGTGCAGTCGCCGCTGCCGAGCCAGACGACCAGTGGGGCGATGTTCGAGGGGTCGCGCGGGTCCCAGCCCTCGTCGAGCGGCTTCGCCCCACCGGGCATGAGGTTCTCGGTCATGCGGGTGAGCGCGCCGGGTGCGATCGCGTTGACGAGTACGCCGTAGCGCTCGAGCTCCTTGGCGGCGATGACCGTGAAGGCGGCGATGCCGGCCTTGGCCGCCCCGTAGTTGGTCTGGCCGACGTTGCCGTAGATGCCGGAGGCCGAGCTGGTGTTGACGATGCGCGCGTCGACCGGCTCGCCCGCCTTGGCCTTGTCGCGCCAGTGACCGACGGCGACGCGGGTCGGGGCGAAGGTGCCGCGCAGGTGCACCTTGATGACGGCGTCCCACTCGTCGGGCGTCATGTTGAACAGCATCCGGTCACGCAGGATGCCGGCGTTGTTGACCAGCGTGTGCAGCTCGCCGAACGTGTCGATCGCGGTGCGCACGAGCCGCTCGGCGCCCTCCCAATCGGACACGTCGTCGTAGTTGGCGACCGCCTCGCCGCCCATCGCCTTGATCTCGTCGACGACCTGCTGGGCCGGCGCGTCGTCGGAGCCGACACCGTCGGCCGAGCCGCCGACGTCGTTGACGACGACCATGGCGCCCTGGCGAGCGAACTCCAGCGCCTCCTCCCGGCCGATGCCGCGGCCGGCGCCGGTGACGATGACGACGCGGCCGTCGCACAGTGCAGACATGACTTTCGGTCTCCGTTTCTTCGTGGCGATCAGGAAGCGGGGTGCGGGATCGATCCCAGCTCGTCGAGCAAGGTCTGCGAGTAGGTGACCCGACCGGTCAGCGTCCGCGGGTCGCCGCTGCACAGCGCGAGCGCGGCTCGGGCCATGACCTCGGGCGGCTCGACCCGGTCGGGGTCGGTGTCGTCGGTGACGAGGTGGTGGAACAGCGTCCCCGGCGTCGGCACCACCCGGTTGGGCGACAGCGCGTTGACCGCGATGCCCGCGTCGTAGACCTCGGACGCGAGCCCGGTGGTGAAGCGTTCGAGCGCGGCCTTGCACATGCCGTAGACGGTGCCTCCGATCCGGCCCGCATCGGGCTTCGGGTGCACCGCGGCGATCGACGAGATGTTGAGGATCCAGCCGGAGCCGCGCTCGCGCATGCCGGGCAGCACCAGCTGCGCCAGGTGGAACGGCGCGTTGACCTGCACCTCGAACATCAGGTCCATGCGCTTGGCCGGGAAGTCGGCGACCGGCAGGAAGTAGGTCACCGCCGCGTTGTTGACGAGGACGTCGACGGGCCCGAGCGCGTGCTCGCTCTCGGCCACCAGCCGCTCGCGGTCCTCGCGCCGCGACAGGTCGGCCGGGATCGCGACGGCGGTGCCGCCGGCCGCGCGGATCCGCTCGACGGTCTCGTTGATCGTGCCCTCGAGCGCGCTCTGCCCGGGATCGACGGTGCGGGCGGCGACCGCCACCCGCGCGCCCTCCGCGGCGAACAGCTCGGCGATCGCGGCCCCGATGCCGCGACTTGCCCCGGTCACGATCGCGGTCTTGCCGTCGAGTGCGCTCACGAGTCCCGCATCCTGTCGAGGTAAGGCGACGTTGTCGAGCGTCGTTCGGTTTTCACCGTCAGACGCCGAGGGAACGGCCGACGATCTCCTTCATGATCTCTGTGGTGCCGCCGTAGATCGTCTGGATGCGGCAGTCGAGGTAGGCCTTGGCGATGGGGTACTCGAGCATGTAGCCGTAGCCGCCGTGCAGCTGCACGCAGCGGTCGATGACCTTCTTCTGCAGCTCGGTCGTCCACCACTTCGCCATCGCCGCGTCGCTCGGCGACAGGTTGCCGGCGTTGTGCTCGGTGATGCACCGGTCGACGAAGACCCGGGCGATCTCCACCTCCGTAGCCATCTCGGCCAGGGCGAAGCGGCTGTTCTGGAAGGTGCCGATCGGCCTGCCGAACGCCTCCCGCTCCTTGCAGTAGGCGACCGTCACCTCGAGCGCCCACTCAGCCGAGGCCACCGCGCTCACCGCGATCGACAGCCGCTCCTGCGGGAGGTTCTGCATCAGGTAGATGAAGCCCTGGCCCTCCTCGCCGAGCAGGTTGGCCTTCGGCACGCGGACGTCGGAGAAGAACAGCTCCGCGGTGTCCTGCGCCTTCAGCCCCATCTTGTCGAGGTTGCGGCCGCGCTCGAACCCGGGCATCCCGCGCTCGACCATCAGCAGGCTGATGCCCTTGTGCCCGGCCTCCGGGTCGGTGCGGGCGACGACGATGACGATGTCGGAGTGGATGCCGTTGGTGATGAACGTCTTCTGCCCGTTGACGACGTAGTCGCCACCGTCCTTGAGCGCGGTCGTCTTGATGCCCTGCAGGTCGCTGCCGGCTGCGGGCTCGGTCATCGCGATCGCCGTGATGATCTCGCCGGAGCAGACGCCCGGCAGCCAGCGCTGCTTCTGCTCGTCGTTGAGCAGCCGCACGAGGTACGGCGCGACGACGTCGTTCTGCAGGCTGTAGCCGACTCCGGTCGCGCCGGCGCGCGCCATCTCCTCGTCGAGGATCGCGTTGTAGCGGAAGTCGGCCTGGCCGCCACCGCCGTAGGCCTCGTCGATCTCGAAGCCGAGGAGCCCCTGCGCGCCGGCCTTTGTCCAGACCTCGCGGTCGACGATGCCGGCGGACTCCCAGGCGGCGTGGTGCGGGGCGATCTCCTTGTCGATGAACGCCCGGACCATCTCGCGGAAGCCGGCGTGCTCGGAGTCGAAGATCTGCCGCTGCATGGGGTCCCCTCTGATCTGACGTCGACCTCAGATTCTAGTGCTACGGTCCGGCCATGAAGGTCGACGGTGGACTCGGGATCAGCAGGGGCTCGGGCGAGATGTCGTCCGAGGCGATCGCGGCGTCGGTCCGCGAGCAGGAGCAGCTCGGCTACGACGGCGTGTGGTCGGCCGAGACCGCGCACGACGCGTTCCTGCCGCTGGTCGTCGCTGCCGAGCACAGCGAGCACATCGAGCTGGGCACCGCGATCGCGGTCGCCTTCGCCCGCAACCCGATGAACCTCGCCTACCTGGCCAACGACCTGCAGCTGATGTCGAAGGGCCGGTTCATGCTCGGCCTCGGCAGCCAGATCAAGCCGCACATCGAGAAGCGGTTCGCGATGCCCTGGAGCCACCCGGCGCCGCGGATGCGCGAGCTGATCCTCGCGATCCGGGCCATCTGGGACGCGTGGGAGACCGGCGGCAAGCTCGACTTCCGGGGCGACTTCTACACCCACACGCTGATGACGCCGTTCTTCGACCCGGGGCCCAACCCCTACGGCCGGCCGAAGATCCTGCTCGCCGCTGTCGGCGAGGTCATGACCAGCGTGGCGGCCGAGGTGGCCGACGGCATGCTCGTGCACGGCTTCACCACCCACCGCTACCTGCGAGAGGTCACGGTGCCGACGATCGAGGCCGGGCTCGAGCGGGCGGGCAAGAAGCGGGGCGACTTCCAGATCAGCTACCCGGCGTTCGTGGTGACCGGCCGCGACGACGAGCAGATGACCAAGGCCGCCGCCGGCGTACGCCAGCAGATCGCGTTCTACGGCAGCACCCCGGCCTACCGCGGCGTGCTCGACCTGCACGGCTGGGGTGAGGTCGGGGCCGAGCTCAACCGGCTCTCCAAGAGCGACGACGCCGGCCGCTGGCAGGCCATGGGCACGCTGATCGACGACGAGATGCTCGACGCGTTCGCCGTCGTGGCCCCGCCCGACCAGGTCGCCGCCGCGATCAAGGACCGCTTCGGCGACCTGGTCGACCGGTTCAGCTTCTACGCGCCCTACGCCGCCGAGCCCGGCACCTGGGACGCCGTGATCGCCGAGCTCAAGGGCTGAGGGTTACTCGCCCTTCCAGACCGGTTCGCGCTTCTCGACGAACGCCATCGCGCCTTCCATGGCGTCCTTGCTGGTGTTGACCGTGCCCGAGAAGTGGTTGTTGCGCTTCCACAGCTCCTCCTCGGTCAGATCCTGGGAGAGCCGGGCGAGCTCGAGGCTGGCCTTGATCGACAGCGGTGCGTTCTTGGCGATCTTCTCGGCGATCTCGAGCGCCTTGGCGAGCAGGTCGCCGTCGGCGACGACGTGGTTGACCAGGCCGACCCGGTGCGCCTCGGCGGCGTCGATGCGCTCGGCGGTGAGGATCATCTCCAGCGCCTTGCGGGGGAACATCGCCCGCGGCAGCCGGAAGACGCCGCCGGCCGCGGCGAACAGGCCGCGCATCGGCTCGGGCAGACCGAACGTCGCCGACTCGGCCGCGACGAGGAAGTCGCAGGACAGCGCGATCTCGCAGCCGCCGGCGAGGGCGAACCCGTTGATCGCGCCGATCACCGGCTTGGTGCGCGGGTAGGTCACGAAACCCGCGAAGCCGCCCTTGGGCTGCACGACGCCGCCGGCCTCGCCGGAGGAGAACGCCTTGAGGTCCATGCCCGCGCAGAACGCCTGGCCGGTGCCGGTGAGGATCGCGACCCGCGCCTCGTCGTCGGCCTCGAACTTCTCGATCGACTCATGCAGCCCGGTAGCGAGCGCGCCGTTGACGGCGTTGCGCGCGTCGGGACGGTTCAGCGTGATGACCGCGGTGCGGCCTTCCATCCGGTAGAGGACCTCGTCGGCCATGACCTGTCTCTCCTGCAGTTGAGGGCTACGTCAGGTTCTTCCTACCGTGCGCCCGCCGGGTAGCGTGATCGGGGTGACCGATCAGGCGGCCGTCCATCCCGCACTGGACCCCCACGTCAACGGCCGGCTGGCCGCCTGGCGCTACGCGCTGCGCACCACGAACCCGCCCGCGGGCGAGATCGACGCCGTGACCCGCTGGCTGGTCGTCACCCGGGCCGCCGTGCTGCCGATGACGCTGTTCGCCGGTCTGGTCGCCGCACTGCTGGCGGTCGGCGCACCGCACGTCAGCGTCGTCAACCTGCTGGTCGCGATCCTCGGCATCCTGCTGGCCCACGTCGCCAACAACCTCATGAACGACCTCGCCGACACCCAGGTCGGCACCGACACCCTCGACTACCCGCGCGCGCTCTACGCCCCGCACCCGATCCTGTCCGGGCTCGTGACCAAGGCCCAGCTCTACCGGGCCATCGCGCTGGTCAACCTCGCGGACCTGGCGATCCTGCTGTTCCTCGCCGGCCGTCGCGGCTGGCCGATCGTCGGCTTCGCGCTCGGCGGCTTCCTGCTCAGCGTCGCCTACACGTCTCCACCGCTGCGGCTGAAGAAGATCGGCCTCGGCGAGCCCGACGTGCTCGTGGTCTGGGGGCCGCTGATGGTGGTCGGCACCTACTTCGCCGCGACCGGCACCGCGCCCTGGCAGGTGTGGCTCGCCTCGCTGCCCTACGGGCTGCTCTGCACGACGGTGCTCATGGGCAAGCACGTCGACAAGATCCCGTACGACGCACCCGCCGGCACCCGCACGCTGCCGGTCCTCCTCGGGGAGCGGCGGGCGCGGGGCCTGACCCGCGGGCTGCTCGCGACGTTCTACGTGCTGGTCGCCGTCGACGTCGCCGTCGGCGCGCTGCCCTGGCCATCGCTCACGGTGGTCGCGGGGCTTCCGGTGGCCGCCAAGGCCTGGCGCTACCTGTCCCGGCCGCGGCCCGACGCGCCCCCCGAGGGTTTCCCGATCTGGCCGTTGTGGTTCGCGGCGATCGCTTTCCTGCACACCCGGCGGGCCGGCGCGCTGCTGGTCGCCGGCCTCGCGATCGCAGCCGGCTTCGGGATGACCGGCTACTGAGCCGCTACAGGTAGCGCTTGCGCGGGTAGAGCGCGTGCGCGCCGGCCACCCGGTCGAGGAACAGCATCCCGTCGAGGTGGTCGAGCTCGTGCTGCAGGCCGACCGCCTCGTAGGCATCCGCCTCGACCACCCGCTCCTCCCCCGTGCCCGGCACCACCCCGGCCACGGTGACCCGGAGGAACCGCGGCACGTCGCCGGTGAGGTCGGGCACCGACAGGCAGCCCTCGCGGCCGGACTTCGGCTCCTCGCCGTGCACGAGCCGAGGGTTGGCGAGCACGACGAGTCCGGCGTACGACCTGGTCTTGCGGTGACCACCGACGTCGAGGCAGAAGACCCGCCAGCCGACCCCGATCTGCGGCGCGGCAAGCCCCACGCAACCGGTGAACTCGCGCATCGTCGCGACAAGGTCGTCGGCGAGGGCCGCGACGGCCGGGTCGCGCGGGTCGACGTCGACAGACGGCGTGCTGAGGACCTCAGCCGGGGCGTGGACGACCGGCCGCACCTGCGGATCGCTCACTACAGGAGTTCCGCCTCGGCCGCGCGCAGGGACGCGTGCACACCGAGACCCGCGGCGAGCTCGGCGAGGTCGCGGTCGAGCTGCTCGGCGTCGACGTCGCCGGGGAGGTCGACCTCGCACACGAGCACGTAGAGGTCACCGGCGAGCCGGGTCGTCATGTCGGTGATGTTGCCGTGGCAGTCGGCGACGAGCCCGGTGATCGCCGCAACGATGCCGGGGCGGTCGGCGCCGTGCAACGAGAGCAGGTAGTGGCTGCCGGCCGGCACGGCCTCCGCCGTCTCCGGACCGACCTCGGCGACCGTGGTGTGCACGCCCAGCCGCCGCTCCGCCGGGACCAGCGCGGCGCGGATGGCGGCCTCGGTCACCGCCGCCTGCGCGATCAGGGTCATCGCGAACCGCCCGCGCAGGATCGTCATCGACGAGTCCTCGAGGTTGGCCCCGAGGTCGGCGAGAGCCGAGGTGACGGCCGCGACGATGCCCGGGCGATCGTCACCGATGACGGTGACGGCGAAGGCGGTCATGCCCCCGGAGGGTAGTGGCGGTCTAGAGCCGCACGGGTGGCCGGGGGCGGTCCCGGACGAACCGGCCGACCCCGCCGGCCCGCGTCGCCTGCAGCCCCTGCAGCAGCGGGTGGCCAGTGCGTGTGAGCACCGGCGCCGCGGCCTCGGCCTGGCCCTCGTCGGCCGCCGCGGCCGCGCCACCACCCATCGCCGCGAGCACCGGATGGTGGAAACGGCGGGCGGACGAAGCGGCACCGGGGTTCGCCATCACGACCAGCAGGACGAGCGCCAGGCCGACGATGAGGCCGATGCCCAACGTGCGGCCGTCGTGGTTGCCGCCGGAGGCGGCCAGCCGACGGGTGGGGTCGGCGACGACCGGAGCGCCGCCCTGCCCCGACGGCGCCGTGCCGGCCTCGGGACCCGCGACCGACGGAGCGACCCCCGCGTTCGTCGGCGGGGCGGCGAACGAGTTGTCACCGGAAAGCGCCGGCATGGGGGCGCCGGCCGACGACGCACCGGCTGCGCCCGTGCCGGTCGAGGTCGACCCGTCGGTCACCGGGTTGGCGGGCAGGCCGCTGCCGTCGCTGCCGGCGCCGGTCGCCGTGAACGACGCGTCCGACGGCTTGGCGATCGTCACCTCGAACGGCGTCTGGTAGCCCGGGTCAGGCACCACCACGAAGTCGAAGGTGCCGGGCATCGCCTGGAGGCTGTCGTTGAGCGTCCACGTGACCTTGGACCCGTTGGCCTGGCCGGTGATCTTCTTGCTGCAGTCATAGGTCGGCGCGTGGTCCCACTGCTGGTTGCCGCCGCCCGACCAGGCGCTGGTCGTCGGGCAGAGCACCAGGGCGGGTGCCTCGACCGACTTGTTGTCGGCGATGTCCAGCGTGAGGGTGCCGCCGCTCGACCCGCTGGCGACGTACCGCAGCGCGGCGAACGCCGCGACACCCGCCGGGGTGTTGCGGACGACGAGGGTGCCGTCGTCGGTGTAGGTCGGGTCCTGCGGCAGCGTGCCGACGGTGGCGTTGCCGGGCCGCGCCTCGCTCCACCAGCCGGTGACGACGGGCGAGTCGGCGCTGGCCGACCCGGCGGTGACCAGCAGGCCACCGGCGGAGGCAACTGTGAGCAGCACCGCTGGGAGCATCCGGCGAAGCAGGGTCGACATCGTCAGCTCCTAGTCCCGGTGGAAGAGGCCCGCCGCCGCGGCCGGGGCGTCGACGCGGTGTCCGGTTCGCCCCGACCCGAGCGGTTGATCACAGCAGTGTCGCTGCCGAGGTAGGACGACACGACGACGGGGTCCTCGAGCACCGCCTGCGGCGGCCCTTCCGCGATGACGCGGCCGAGGTCCATCGCGACCAGCCGGTCGGAGATCGCGGTGATCAGCGGCATGTCGTGCTCGATCACGAGCATGGCGCACCCGGTCTCGGCCTGGATCCGGCGCAGCAGCGGCCCGAGCGCCTCGGTCTCGCGCTGCGCGATGCCCGATGACGGCTCGTCGAGGATGAGTACGACGGGGTCGTGGGCGATCGCCATGGCCAGGTCGACGATGCGGCGGGAACCGGTCGACAGCTCGGACACGAACTTGTCGCGGAAGGCACCGAGGTTCATCAGCTCGACGAGGTCCTCGACGGTGTAGGCGACGTCGTCCTCCGAGGCGAGCACGGCCGGCAGGCCGAGCAGCGCGGCGAAGTGGTCTCGGGTGTCGATGTGCCGCTCGACACCCATCGCGAGGTTCTCCGCGACGGTGAGCGTCGGGAAGATGCGCGCGTCCTGGAACGACCGGCCGAGGCCGATCGTCGCCCGGCGGTCGGCGGGCCAGCCGGTCACGTCGACACCGCGCAGCATCACCCGGCCGGCGTCGGGCTTGAGGAAGCCCGACAGGACGTCGAAGATCGTCGTCTTGCCGGCGCCGTTGGGCCCGATGACGCCGAGGATCTCCCCGGCCCGTACCTCGATGTCGACGTCGGACAGGGCATTGATGCCGCCGAAGCTCTTGGAGACCGACTGCGACGCGAGGACCACCGGCGCGTCCGGACCGGGGGCCGGCCGCTGCGGCTCGGCGACCGCCGCACGCCTGCCCTTCGCCGCGCGCGGTGGGGCAGGTCGAGTCTGTGCCGCCCCCTGCAGGAAGACCGAGCGCAGGATGTCGTCCCGCTCCAGCAGCTCGGCCGTCGGCCCGGAGAACCGCACCTCGCCCTTCTCCATGAAGAAGGCGCGGCTGGCGATCGTGAGCGCGACGTTGACCGACTGCTCGACCACGATGATCGTGCAGCCGGTGGCATGGATCGCGCGCACCATCTCGAGCAGCTGCTCGACGATCGTCGGCGCGAGCCCGAGCGACAGCTCGTCGATGACCAGCAGCTTCGGCTTGGCGACGAAGGCCATGCCGAGCGCGAGCTGCTGCTGCTCCCCGCCGGACAGGTTGCCGGCGAGCTGACCCCACCGCTCGCGCAGCCGTGGGAACTGGTCGAGCACCTGCTGGGTGCGGGCCTCGACCTGCTTGGGGTCCTCGTCGGCGTAGAGCCAGGTGCCGGCCTTGAAGTGCTCGGCGACGGTCAGCGTCGGGAAGACGGCCTTGCCGCCGGGCACCTGGATGATGCCGAGCTTCGACGTCTTCACCGCGTCGGCGTGGGTGATGTCGAGGCCGTCGAAGAGGATGCGCCCCGCCGCCGGGTCGACGAGACCGGAGATCGCCTTGAGCAGCGTCGACTTCCCGGCGCCGTTGGTCCCGAGCAGGGCGACGATCTCGCCGCGCTCCACCTCCATGTCGACGCCGAAGAGGATCTGCACCTTGTCGTAGGCGACGTCGACTCCGCTGCACTGCAGCAGCGGCCCCTCCCCTGCTGCCGGCCGGGGCACCTCGAGCACGGCGGTCTGCGCCGCCTGCCGCCGCGCCAATCGGCGCAGCGCAGCGGTCGGATCCACCCGCCCGGCGCGCCTCACGACCGCGCTCCGACGGTCGGCTCGGCGGGTTCGGGTTGCGCGGACAGCCCGCGGAAGCGCTCCTCGGCGCTCTCGAGCACCTCGGTCTCGTCGTCGGGCTCCGCGTCGACCCGGCGGTCGGCGACCAGGGAAGGCACGTGCAGGCCGCGCCGGGCCGCCACCCAGCGCAGGAACCGGTCGCGCTGCTTGAAGCCCTCCTCCGCGGACCCTCCGGGGTAGAGCATGAGGTTGGCCACGAGCAGCGGGCCGGTGAGCAGCAACGGCAGGATCGTGGCCACGCTCTGCCCGATGTAGGGGTCGAGCTGGTGGCCGAACAGCGCGGACGCCTCGAACAGCATCGCGCCGACCACCGCGAACGGCAGCGACGTGAGCCCGCCGATGACCACCGCAAGGAAGATCGAGATGCTGTTGAAGACCGAGTAGCTGCCGGGGATCACGTTGTGCTGGCCGTAGGCGAACAGCACGCCGGCGACACCGGCGATGCCCCCGGAGATGGCGAACGCCGCGAGCTTGGTGCGGATCGGGTTGACCGTGTAGGCGGCACCGGCGCGCACGTTGTCGCGCACCGCCATCAGCACGCGCATGCCGCGGTTTCGCCGGAAAGACAGGGCGGCGACGTAGACCACCGCGAGGAACGCCAGGCAGACGAAGTAGAAGTTCAGATCGTCCTCGAGGTTGATGCGTCCCCACAGCAGCGGCCGCTCGACGGAGGCAGCGAAGCCGGACGGCAGCAGCAACCGGCCGATCGGGTAGTTCTTGTTGAGGATGTAGCCCTGCACCGCGTAGCCGAACGCCAGCGTGGTGACGGCGAGGTAGAGGCCGCTGATCCGTAGCGCCGGGATGCCGATCACCATCGCGGTCACCGCGCCGGCCAGGATGCCGATGCCCATGGCGAGGAAGAAGTCGATGTTGTGCTCGGCGACGAGGCCACCGGAGACGGCGGCGGCCATGCCGACCAGGCCGAACTGACCGAGGCTGATCTGCCCCGCCCAGCCGGACAGGATGACCAGCGACACCGCGACGATGCCGTAGAGCGGCAGCACCGCGAGCGAGGGCAGGTAGGGGCTGCTGACGACGAACGGCAGCACGACCATGAAGCCGACCATCGTCACGGTGATCGCGTAACCGGCGCGGCGTACCTCGGGCAGGTTGCGCAGCTCGACCGGTACCGGCCGGAAGCGCTTGACGTTCTGCCAGGTGGCGACGCCCATGTCGTAGGCGCGGGACGCGACACCGCGCTGCACGAGCAGCGCGACGATGATCACCACGAGCATCAGCGCCGAGGCGACGTTGTTGGTGCCGGTGCTGGCGATCGAGGCGAAGATGAGTACGCCGATGCCGAGACCGGCCATCAGCGTGACCCCGATGCGCTCCAGCCGGCCAACGACGGCCGCGGCCATGCCGTAGAGCAGGGTGTCGAAGCCGAGCGTGGCGTCCTGCGGCACCCCGATGAGCGGGGACTGCACGTAGATCGCCGCCCCGGCGAGCAGGCCGGCGATCGCCCAGGCGACGGTGCCGACGAGCTTGACCGGGATGCCGAGCAGCGAGGCGCGGTCGGCGTTCTCCGCCGACGCGCGCAGGGCGATGCCCATGCGCGTCCAGCGCAGGAACGACGCGAGGCCGGCGGTGAGCCCAACGACGACGGCGAAGGCGAAGATCTGGTCACCCGAGAGCACGGGCTGGCCCTGGCCGTTGTGGAACGCGAAGTCCCGCCAGGGCGTCGGGACGGTCGCGATCTGGCCGGCCTTGGCACCGAGCCAGATCGGGATGAAGAACGCCAGCGCGCCGAGCGACTGGGCGATGCCGACCGTGACCACCGTGAGGATCAGCCGCGGCGCCTTGGCGAACCGTCGCATCACGAGCACGTCGGCCAGCACGCCGAACAGCGGCCCGCCGAGGAACGCGATCGGCAGCGCCTCCAGGTAGCCCAAGTAACCCTGGATGTTGAGCAATAGCGCCGTCACCGCGGGCACCGCACCGATGGCCGCGGCGGCGAAGTTGATGATGCGCACGCTGCGGTAGATCAGCACCAGCGCGACGCCGATGAGGCCGTAGAGCGACCCGAGGGCGAGCCCGTCGATGTAGTTCTTCGTCGACAGGTCGAACGCGACCCAGGTGAACGCCCAGAAGCCGACGATCAGCAGCGCCCAGCGGACGGCCTTGGCGGCCGGCCCGTCGTCGTCGCGCAGCCACTTCCAGACCTGGCCGGCTGCCGGCAGCGCCGGCCACCGCCGGACAGAGTCCAGACTCGACATCAGTGCCGCCCGTCCATCGGCATCGGCGGGCCGTCGATCGCGTCGAAGCTGCCGTTCTTGCGCGCGCCCTCGATCTGCACGTAGTGACCCGGTTTGCCGTTGACGTTGGACTTCTGGTGCTTGTCCCAGTAGACGATGCGGACGTCGGCGTTCCAGCCGTGGTTGTCGGGCGCGAGCACCCGAAGGATGCGGCCGGTGTCGCCGCCGCCGCGCGGCGGGATCCGGAACGCCGCGGCGGCCATGTTCTGCGGGGTGAGATCCGGGCCGGTGGCCTGGATCATCGTCATCAGCATGTTGATGTAGCCCCAGTTGGTGGTCGCCGTGTCCGACTCGAACGGCGTGTTGCCCTGGCCGCCGCCGAGGTGCCAGATGCGGGTCGCCGTGTCGTTGTCGAGCGGCTCACCGGCGTCGAGCTGTGACAGCCCAAAGGCGAGGTCGTAGGGGCAGTGGCCCGACTGGGGGCAGGCCAGCCCGCCGTCGCTCGTGTAGGTCTGGCCGACGGTGTCCGCGTCCATGCCCTGGTTGGTGGCGAGGACGTTCTCCGGCCAGTAGTTGTTCTGCGCCTCGCCGGAGTAGAGGAACTGCGGGGCGACGGGGTCGCACAGGCACAGCACGGTCGTCGCCGGGTGGCCGGGCTTGTTCATCGCGGCGATGCCCGCCTGGGTCTGCTGCGCAGCCGTGTTGATGTTCTGGTCGTAGTAGTACTGGTTCTGGCTGAAGTCCTCGCCGCATTTCTGCTTCAGCAGCGGCGCGAGGATCTTCTGCGCGGTGTACTGGTTGTCCGGGTCGTTGGTGCTGATGACCCCGAGCACCCGCTTCTTGCCGTTGAAGTTCTGCGCCGGGTTGAAGTTGGGCGCGTACTTGACCACGCGGCTGCTGTTGTTGCTCGTCATCTGGCTGCACCACCAGTTGGCGAACATGCTCATCATCCGGGTGCCCGTCATGTTGACGTCCCAGTGATAGGGGTTCATCGCCTGGTTGAAAGCCTCGGAGAACCCCGCCCCACCGAGGTTGACCGTGCCCTTGCGGGCCAGCTCTGCGAAGCAGTCCGAGCACAGTGTGGTGTTCCAGATGACCGCGTAGGGGTGGTACTTCGCGACGATCGTGTCCATCTCGGGAATCAGGCACTGCTTGTCGGGTGGCACCGACTGGCACTGGCCGGCGTAGGTGTCGATGTGCAGCTTGCGCCCGTAGAGCTCGTAGTGGCTGTTGACGAACTTCTCGACCGCGTTGTTGAACGCCTGGGCCTGGCTGAAGCTCACATAGAGACCCTGCGCCTGCAGGATCGCGTTGACCTCGGGCCCGTAGTCGCTGACGTACCAGACGACCTCGATCTGGTCCTTGGTCACGCCGCGGTAGGTGTTGCCACCGTTGGCGCCGGTGAACTTGGGCGTGCACGGCGGGGCGTAGTAGTCGATCTTGGGGTCGTACTGCCGGCCGTCGACACAGTGGCTCGTGTCGCCCGCCGCCGTCCCCGTCGGCGTGGCGCCGCCTGCTCCGCCGCCGCCGGTGCCGGCGGTGCCGCCGGCTCCGCTCGCGCTGCTGCCCGTGGCCGCGCCGGCTCCGGTCGCCGTGCCGCCGGCTCCGGCCAGCGAGCCGCTGCTGCCGGTGGCCCCACTGCTGCCCGGCACCCCGCCGGTGCCGTTCTGCGTGTAGAGGCTGCCGCTGGCGGTGTTGCTGCTGCCCGGCGCGGTCGACGGCACGATCGTGATGATCAGGGCCTGGAGGGCCAGGACCACCGCCAGCGGCAGGTAGCGCCGAGCGAGCTTGGTTCCATCCATGTGGGCCTCTTGGAGTGCGCGGGGGTGCTGCGCCGCTAATTCGCTGTGAGGCCCGTCACGTCCTGCCGTCAGGTGGTGACTATTCGGATGCGACGGCGCAAGGCCGCGTCAAGAGGTGCGGCGCGTGACAAATCGCCGAGCAGGCCGACCTAGACTGCCGGAAGGTCGGTCTCGCCCGTATCCCCCCCGCGGGCGAGGCCGGCCGCCTCGTGCCAGTCGGTCAGCGGCGCGACTGGCGCCCGTAGCCGACGTAGAGCGCGACCGCGGCCACCGCGGCGACGACACCGACCGCGATCAGCACCCGGTCGGTGCGCAGCTGCCGCTCGATCGTGTAGGTGTGGGACCCGGTGAACGCCGACCCCGACCCTTCCTCGGCCACGTGGCGCAGCTCGTCGAGCGCTGCGCCGCTGCGCGACGGGGGCAGCGCGCGACGGCTCATCGGCTGGCCGACGGGCAGGCCGTCGGGGCCGTGGAGAACGTCGTGCACGGCGGTGCGCAGGCGAGCGGCGCTGCGGCTCGCGACCCGCTTGGGGCTGACACGATCGGCGATGGCGTCGATGGTCTCGGCGAGCTCGGCCCGGGTGTGCTCGATCTCTCGCTGGATGGCGTGCGGGTCCTGGCCGGCCACGTCTTCCTCCTCGCGGGTCACTGCCATCACTGTCGCAGGTCGACGACGACCTTCACGTCGTCGGGTCGCTTGTCGAGGGCGTCCGGCCAGGCGTCCATCGGCACCCGTCGGGTGATCAGCCGGGCGAGCCAGTCGTTGTCGGCTGCGCTGAGGTAGCCGGCGGCCAGCTCGTAGTGCCGCCGGTTGGCGTTGACCGAGCCGAAGACCACGTCGTTGCCGAGCACGAGCTCCTTGTTGAGCGCGTCGGCCTCGGTGCTGATCGCCCTGGTGCCGGAGGAGATCCCGGTCAGGCAGGTGATCGCGTTGTGCGCCGTGCGCTGCAGCAGGTCGAAGACCAGCTGGCCGACGCCGGTGCACTCGATGACGACGTCGGGCTCGCCGGCATCGGCCGCGTCGCTGTGGTAGGTCGCGCCGAGGTCGCGGACGAGCTGCGGCTTGGGGCCGTCGGTGACCCGGTCGAGCACGTGCACCTCGTAGCCCTTCTGAACCCCGATCATCGCGGCCAGCAGGCCGATCGGCCCGGCGCCGGTGACGAGGACGCGGTGCGCGTCCAACGTCGCCCGTGCGCTGATCTTCTCGACCTGGTCCCAGGCCTTGGCGACCACGGAGGTCGGCTCGGTCAGCACCGCGAGGTCGCCGAGGTCCGCGTCGAGGCGGACGGCGAACTTGGCCGGCACCCGCCACTGCTGCGAGCCGTAGCCGTCCATCTCCTTGATGCCGCGCTCGGTGTACTTGCCGTTGCGGCAGAAGTCCCACTCGTCCTTCGAGCAGGGCATGCAGGGCACCGGGTCGGGTCGGCGGACGATGCCGACGACCAGGTCGCCCGTGGCGAACCCGCTGCCCTTCGGGGCATCGATGACGCGGCCGAGCGACTCGTGGAAGAGCGTCATCCGGTCGCTTCCCGGCGGCGGCCAGCCGTAGCCGTACTGCGTGATCTCGACGTCGGTGCCGCAGACGCCCACGAGCTGGCCCTCGACGTGGATCTCGCCGAGGTCGGGCGGCGGCTCGGGGACCTCCTCGACCTTCGCCGACTCAGGTTTACCCGGCGTAACGGTGCATGCCTTCACGTCCGCTCCCTCCCCGCTCCCCACCGCTCCGAACATCGTCGTCACGCACTAGCGTGCTCGCACGCCCACGCAGGACGGTCCCGAGGAGGCATCATGCCGCGTCTGTCGATCGGCGACCCCGCCCCGGAGTTCTCACTGCCCGACGCCGACGGCAACCTCGTCCGGCTCTCGGAGCTCCGCGCCGGCCACCCGGGGCGCGTCGTCGTCTACTTCTACCCGGCGGCGCTGACCCCCGGCTGTACGACGCAGGCCTGCGACTTCCGCGACGATCTGGGCGACTTCGAGGCCGCCGGCCTGTCGGTCGTCGGCATCTCGCCGGACCCGCCGTCGAAGCTGGTGAAGTTCCGCGAGGCGCACGCGCTGACGTTCCCGTTGCTGTCCGACCCCGACCACAAGGTGCTCGAGGCCTACGGCGCCTGGGGCGAGAAGACCATGTACGGCAAGAAGGTCGTCGGCGTCATCCGCTCGACCGTCGTGGTCGGTGACGACGGCCGCGTCGAGCAGGCGCTCTACAACGTGCGGGCCAAGGGCCACGTCGCCAAGCTGCGCCGCGACCTCGGTCTCGCGAGCTAGGGACTAACCTGCGGCGTACGTCAGGTTGGTCGGAAAGGAGCCGTCACCGTGCGCGTCGTCGTCGACTACGACCGCTGTGAGAGCAACGCGGTCTGCATGAGCCAAGCCCCCGAGGTGTTCGAAGTCCGGGACGACGATCTCATGTACGTCCTTCAGGAGGAGCCCGACGAGAGCCTGCGGCCCAAGGTCGAGGCGGCCGTGCGGGGCTGCCCCAAGCAGGCCATCAGCATCCAGGGCTGACTTCCGTACCGACCCTCGCAACCGACAGGACTGGTCATGACCTCCACCGCGCCCGAGTCCTCCCGCGTCGACTTCTCGGACCTCGAGTTCTGGGGCCGGCCCATCGAGGAGCGGGAGACCGCGTTCGCGCACTTCCGCGCCGACGAACCGGTACCGTTCTTCGAGGAGCCGGAGCCCGACGTCGACTTCATCCAGAAGGGCCCCGGCTACTACGTGCTGACCAAGCACAAGCACGTCCTCGAGGCGAGCCGGCAGCCGGAGATCTTCATCTCGGGGCGCAGCGCGACCGGCATCTTCGACATGCCGCCGGAGTTCGCGGAGTTCTTCGGCTCCATGATCAACATGGACGACCCGAAGCACGCGCGGCTGCGCCGCATCGTCTCCCGGGGCTTCACCCCGCGGATGCTGGCCAAGGTCGAGGACCAGGTGCAGCAGGCGGCCGAGCGCATCGTCGACGACGTCCTCGCGGCGGGCTCGTGCGACTTCGTGCCCGAGATCGCGGCCAAGCTGCCGCTCAAGATCATCTGCGACATGATGGGCATCCCGGAGAAGGACTACCAGTTCATCTTCGAGCGCTCCAACGTCATCCTCGGCGCGAGCGACCCGGAGTTCGTCCCCGACGGCGGTGACATCGCCGGCGCACTGCTGACCGCCGGGTCCGAGCTGTCGACGATGGTGCAGGAGCTCGGCCGCTACCGCCGCGACAACCCGGTCGACGACGTCACCAGCAAGCTCGTCACCGCCAGCGTCGACGGCGAGACGCTGACCGACCAGGAGCTCGGGTCGTTCTTCATCCTGCTGGTGGTCGCGGGCAACGAGACGACCCGCAACGCGATCGCGCACGGGCTGCACTTCCTGACCCAGAACCCCGACCAGAAGCAGCTGTGGCTGTCCGACT
>Ga0207707_10000516_pt1 | contig 39572 bp, 34 predicted proteins | sample KBSC83BmetaG_FD_184336 | JGI IMG/M metagenome (GOLD analysis project Ga0207707, IMG submission 184336) | Corn rhizosphere microbial communities from Kellogg Biological Station, Michigan, USA - KBS C8-3B metaG (SPAdes) (version 2) | ecosystem: Host-associated > Plants > Roots > Rhizosphere ... | reverse complement strand
CTGCGTCCTGATACCGGCTTCCAGGCGTTCACCACATTCACGCGGTCCGATCTCGACGGCAAGCTGTACGACTTCGACAATCCTGCCAACTTGGCGAGCGTCGTGAAGTGGGAAACACACACGCCGGACAAGCTGAGCCGCGACATGTCGCGTCGCTTGTTCCTCTATCGCACCTTCATGCAGGCCAGGCGGATCGAAGCCGTCGCCCGCCCGCACCGGGGCCAGACTGTGCTTGTTGTCGTCGGGTACTTCCACAAACACGACATCGAAGCGATTTTAAGAGATGACAAGGGCATCCGCCTCATTGAAGCATCCCGTTTCGGCCTGCCCACGCCACAGGAAATTCGACAGCACGACCGGCCCGAATACGAGTACGCCGTCGCCACGTTCAACCTGCTGGGCAAGCAGTTTTCCACTGGCGCGGTCAATACGAAATGGGTCGGCGCCATTGTGGCGGATCTGTCCGCCAAGCATCCGGATTCACCGGAGGTCAGATTGCTCGCCACGCGCCTGGCGCTGCTGACACACGCAATTAACCCAGGCCAGGCCGTCGCCCGCTATCGCGCCATCCTCGCCGACGGCAAGGACGTGCCATTCACCTGGACGGGGGTGCAGGACGCGAGTCGGGTCGATTCATATTTCGATCCTTTCGGTAACCTCACCGTACACCAGCGCACGCAAGTCGGGTTGGCGCGCATGCTCTACCAGACCCACGACGCGGCAGCCGCCAACGCCCTGCTGCCAAAAATCCAGGCGCAGTTGACCCCGCGCAAGGCCGCGCAGCTCGCCGGATATTGGCGGCAGGAACTCCTGACGAGTCACAAGAAAAACTGAGGTACGGCCCTCGCTTTTCATCGGCCCGCTGGCGCAAGGCGAGTCGCGCGGGACGTGAACGACAGCACCGCTGCCCAAGTCCGATTTCAATGAAATTCGCGTCAGCAAGCAAGCCATGGACCAAGGAGTCACAGACATGAGTGCGACATCCGATTTTGCGCAGACGCCCGAGCCACCGTATTACGCCGTCATCTTTTCTTCCCGGCGCACGGAAGGCGACAACGATTACGGAAACATGGCCGAGAGAATGGCCACCCTCGCCGCCAGGCAACCCGGTTTCCTGGGTGCCGAAAGCGTCCGTGGTGCCGATGGCTTCGGCATCACGGTTTCATATTGGGCTTCCGCCGAATCCATTGCTGCCTGGAAAGCCGATGTCGAGCACGCCGCCGCACAGGAAATCGGGAAGGCCAAGTGGTACGAACATTATGAAATCAGGGTTGCGAAGGTGGAGCGCGCTTATGGCAGGCCATCGGTCTGACATTGTGGTCAAGCGACCGGATCCGGCACCAATGCCTAATGATGTCGCGTTGCGTATGCAGACTGTTGCGCTCAACGAGAGTGATCTGGCGATCGCGCGAAGCCACTACCATATCGGTGTCGACCATTAGTTCCGGCTTCCGACGGTGCGGACATCGTTGCCGTCGGGGCCAACGCGATGCGCGCGCGGGTGAGCGACCCGGCCTACCCTTTTATCCTCTGGACCGGATCGATGGTCCAGTCAATCCAGCTGTCATCCGCCGCCGATTAAACGGACCGGGCGATGGTGTGGTTGGCCACGATATCTTCCCGCACATGCGACCCTTTGCGGCCGTGGCGCATCCTTGTCTCCGATGCCCGTGCACGGAGCATGGTCGCGAAACAAAGGAAACCAATGAAGCCCACGCTGCTGCCCTGCCTGTTGTCCTTCACCGTGCTTGCCTGCGCCAGCGCGGCCGTACATGCGCACCCGTCGTCGACTGCGGACATTTCCATGACCGTGTCTGCAAAGGATCGCACCGCTGCCGACGCGTGGTGGAAACACCTCGGCATCACGCCGCCAAAGAGCGGTTTCGTGCTGGAACATCCGTGGTCGAAACCATGGTCGGGCCGCTCGCTCGTGGTGCCGGCGGCGTGGTTCGGGCAGGCCTATGATCGGGCATGGCAACATACCAAGAGTCATACGCCGCTGCCGGTCAATGCCGCCGCCTTGCGCGCCGATCTGCCGGTCTTGCGCATGGCGCTCGAGAAAAACTACAGCGGCTGGGAACCCGCCGCCAAAAGAGGTTGGAATTGGGACGGATGGTTCAAGCATTGGGATGCCATGCTGGCCGGTTACGGCGACAAGACGATTCCCGACGACAAGGCGTTCGCTCCTTGGTTTGCTTACGAACAGTTTCAGATCGATGGCCACAGCGGCCCGGAAGTTCCCACCCGCTTCGGCCAGAACATCCATTCCCGGAGTGCGCTGCTGGCAAGCCGTCCGCGCGGAAGCTGCACACGTTTGGAAACCACGAATGGCAAATGGCATGCGCTCGATCCCAAGGATTCCGCACAGCAACCGCATGCGGTCGAGCAATGGAATGGCGAAGCCCTGCAACCTGCGGCCTATGTCGTCTATCCGTCCTCATTCGGTATCGCGAAGGGGGCCGTTTGCGCTGGACAAACCATTGCGGCGACACCGTTCTGGAGCCCCTACAGCGGATCGTCCAGGCAACCGCTCGCGCAATCGGTCGCGGCATTCAGCGGCGGCAAGAAAGGGCTCGTCGTCTACAACACCGTGGCGCCCGGAATCGGTTATCTGCGCCTGGCTGCGTTTTCGGATGCCGGTGACGAAGCCCTGACCAAATTGCTGCCCACGCTGCCGGCCTCCGCCGGACGCGAGAAGCTGCTCATCGTCGATCTGCGCGGCAACGACGGTGGCAATGCGCCGCTCGGGCAGCTCTCACGCTGGATACCGGTGAAACAAATTGACGGACAACCCACCCAGATCGGCAAACGTTCCTGCCTGTATCCCGGCCTGTGGTTCAATCTCGGGCAGGTTCTGGCGCTTGGTGTGAAATCGCCGGTAACCGCCAATTTCCGCCGGATCATGACGGCCTATGCAAGTGGTCTGGACGCGCCGCCGTCGGCAAGCTGTCCGGTCAACTTCGATACCACCCAAAGCAAGTGGCATTACACCAAACACCATTTCGTCCGCGATTGGCAGGGCAAGCGTCCGCGGCTGCTGGTGCTGGTGGACAACAGGTGCGGCAGCGACTGCGAATACATGGCTTGGATGCTGGCGCAACTGCCGGGGACGGTGATCGCTGGCGGCAATACGTTTGGCCTGATCGGATTTACCCAACCGGGCTTTCTGTTGTTGCCGCACACCCGCATCGCGTTCCAGCTCGCCACCAGCCGCACCGATGATTACGGTGACGGCCGTTCGGAAAATGGCTACGGGCTTGATGTGGATGTCGCCCTGCCCACGCAAGCCGACTGGAGCACACGTTCTATCCTCACGTTGGCGGAAAGACTGATCGCGTCGGCCCGCCCCGGCGATCGATAGGATCCTTATTATCGGTGCGAGAGCGGAGGCGTTTTGCGCGCATGATGTGAGCCTTGCTCGGCTGGACGTTTGGCTTGATCACGCCGTGCTCGTCGATGCGGCTCCATCCCGAATCGGCAATGCCTTCCCGGGATCGGTGGTTGTCGTGGTGAAAACGCGTAGCGACAGCACCAGTGGTGCGAGCAGCAAGAGCAGCCACGTCCGTCGAAATGGATGAATCATTCCTGTCTCCTTGGGGTTTCTTGCGCCGAGCCGGCGGCAACTTCGGTGCGTGGCTTGTCGTCTTCGAATTCCGTCAGCGCCCAGGGCTCCTGGTTTTGGTGCCGTGGTGTGCAAGCGCAATCGAAGCGTAGGGTGAGTTCCCGCCAGCGTCCATTTGGTTCGAACGGCGTCCGTGTGTGCGACACTCCAGAACGCTGGTGTGCTCCGCTTTCCGCATCCATCGCGCATCCAATGCGTATCCTGCTGATTGAAGATGACGAAATGATCGGTGCCGCGCTGATGGAAGCCATGAAGCGCGCCGGTTATGTGGCTGACTGGGTGCGCGATGCCACTGCGGGCACTGCGGCGATGGCGGACCGCGTCCACACCGCCATCCTCCTCGATCTGGGTCTGCCACGGGGTTCAGGTATCGAGCTTCTTTGCAGCGCCCGCGCCAACGGTAATACCACGCCGATCCTGATCATTACCGCGAAGGACGGGGTGGCGGCTCGCGTCGAAGGACTCGATGCGGGCGCCGACGACTATCTGACAAAACCCTTCGAATGGCGCGAGCTCGATGCGCGCATCCGTGCGGTGATCAGAAGACGCGATGGACATGCCCAGTCACTGATCGGTACGGGTGAATTGCAGTTGGACCTGGCCACCCGCGAGCTGGTTCGACAGGGCGTGCGCGCTTCCCTTTCCGCGCGCGAGTTCGCGCTCTTGCATGCGCTGATGGAACGCCCGGGAAGCATACTGTCGCGCGAACAATTGGAAGACCGCATCTACAGTTGGCGCGAAACCGTCAGCAGCAATGTCGTGGAGGTGATCATTCATGGACTGAGAAAGCGTTTCGGCGACGGCATCATCCGCAACGTCCGGGGGCTTGGCTGGAGAGTTCCCAGGGACGACGAGTGAGATCGCTCAGGCGCCAACTGTTCGCATGGTTGCTGGCCCTTTACCTGGCGGCTGCGGCGATTGCGATGCTTGTCAGCTATCGCCAATACGCGACCAGCATCAATGCGTTCATGGATGGGCAGATGCACGGCGCCGCGCTGGGATACGTGCAGCAGATCGCGGCAGCGGCGAAACCGCCGTCGCTCAAACCCTCCGATACCGAAAAAATCCAGCATCGCGGCAGCCTGGTCGTGCAGATCTGGTCGAGTCGCGGACAGCTGCTTGCCACCTCCTACCCGATTCCTGCCTTGGCTCTGTCGGCACAAGCGGGGTTTCATACCGTCAAAATCGACGGGGCCAGTTGGCGAACCTACACGGTGCCCGCTGCGCGGTTTCGACTGCAGGTGGCGCAAAGCGCGAATTTCCGGCAGCGGGTGATTCTGGACTCGGCATGGAAGTCGGTGGCAAGCATCGCCGTCCTGATCCCGCTGTCCGGATTGCTTTTGTGGCTGGTGGTTCACTTGACGCTGCGTCCGGTGGAACGTCTGGTGCAGTCCATAGCGGGCCAGGACGAACGCACGTTGGCGGAGTTGCCTGTCACGCGTGTTCCGCAAGAGCTTGTTCCGCTGGTCGAGTCCATGAATGGGTTGATCGCGCGTTTACGGGGCGCATTCGACACGCAACGGCATTTCGTGCAGGACGCGGCGCACGAATTGCGCACACCGCTGGCAGCTTGCATCTTGCAAGCGGGAATCCTGCGGCAAAACCTTGACGGTGAGGGGATCGAGGCGCTGGACCGCCTGCAAGGAGGGCTGCACCGGATGCGGCGACTCGTCGAGCAGTTGCTGCGATTGGCGCATGAGGATGCCGAAGGCCCGGGCGGCGATGGAGCATCGATCGATCTGCGCGCTCTCATCAGGGATGCCGTTGCCGACCTGATGCCGCTGGCGGAACAACGCGGGATTGACTTGGGGATCACCTCGCTCGAGGCCGGGGAGGCGCACGCCGATGCCCACGGGCTGCGCACCATTCTCGACAATCTCATCGACAACGCCATCCGTTACACGGCATCCGGCGGGCAGGTGGACATCGCCTCGCGGGAGGAGGGTGGGCAAGCGGTCATAGAAGTCAGCGACACCGGTCCCGGCATTCCGTCGGACGCGCTGTCTCGTGTGTTCGACCGGTTTTATCGGTTGCCCGATTCAGGCTCCGAAGGCAGCGGCATCGGCCTGGCGATCGCGCGGGCGGTCGCTCGCCGCAACCGCATGGAGGTTGCCCTGATCAATCGCAAAGAACCGCGCGGGCTCATCGCACGCATCGCGATACCGAAGCACTGATTCCGGAAAGCCGTCCGTCCCGCCTTGCAACCGCGCGGGCTTAATTTCCACCTAAGTTTCACCGCGTAGCCTTTGACATGTTTCTTCGGAGGCATGACACGATGAAGACGTGGTGCGTTGTGCTGTTGGCGCTGCTGTGCGCGGCGCCAGCCGCAAACGGCAAGTCGGTGGCCGGTTTCACCCCCGGCGCTGATCGGGTGCGGATCCACTATCTGGAGGCCGGGGCTTCCCACGCGCCGCGCACCCTGCTTTTCATACCCGGCTGGCGCGTAAGCGCGACCATCTGGTCGCAGCAGCTCGACTACTTTGCGGCCCACGGGTTCCGCGTGGTCGCCATCGATTCGCGTTCCCAAGGGGAATCGAGCATTGCTGTTGGCGGCAACGCGCCCGAAGATCGCGCCGGCGATATCCAGCAGGTCATCGCCTCGCTCCATCTCAGGCACGTGATCCTGGTCGGATGGTCGCAGGGTGCGCAGGACGTGGCGGCATATGTCGATCGTTTCGGCACGGATTCCGTCGATGGACTCGCCTTGATCGATAGTCCTGTCAGCGCTGGGCCCGGCGACATGGCGGCCAATCCCGGTTTCATGAAGGTCATCGCAGCGGGCCTTGCGACCTATGCAAAAAATCCCCGCGCTTATTCCGATGGAATGATGCACGCCATCATGCATGCGCCACCGGCGACAACTTCATTTGCTTCGCTGGACGACGAAGCCATGAAGACGCCGGTGGATACCGGCATTTCCATGCTGGTGCAGGATCTTTTCACTACCGACCGACGCCCGTACCTCAAGCATTTTGGCAAGCCCACACTGGTCATCGCGTCGGGTGAGAGTCCGTTGCTGGATGCGCAGCGACAAATGGCCAAAGCATTGCCACATGCCACGTTCGATGTGATCGAGCATGCCGCGCACGCGGTATTCGTGGATCAACCCGCTGTCTTCGAACGCAAGCTGGAGGCGTTTGCCGAAGCGCTCCCAACGCACGCGGGCAGGGACTGACATGCCCGGAAGCGTACGCAAGTACGATCGTGTGACGGTCTGGCTGCACGCGGCGCTCGCACTTGGCGTGCTGGTCCAGTTGAGCTTGAGTGCGGTGATGCACGTGCCAGCAGGCCCCGGGCTGGGAGTGCACGATTGGCATCGCGAAGCATTCGAGATCCACGCACGCACGGGACTGTTCGCCGTCGTGGTTTGCGCCCTGCACTGGCTGTGGTTGTGCTCGCCATATGCGCGCCCGGGAATTGCCCGCCTGTTTCCTTGGTTGAAACGGGATAACCGGATCAGGATCGTTCGGGAATTTCGTGATCTGGCGGGCCTGCGTACGCCGTCGACCCTGTCCTTGAGTTCCCTTGCGGGCACTGTGCACGGGTTCGGGCTGATGGCGGTGTCGGGCAGCGCCACAGGCGGAATCATCAACTATCTCGGCTATTTCATCGGCGTACCGATTCCCCGCATCGTCCTGCACTGGGTTTCGCTTTCGCACATCCTGTTCGGGTATGCGATCTGGATTTTCGTGGTGGGTCACGCAGCCATGGCGCTAAGGCACCGGCAGGCGCGGACACGGCAGCATCGTCGGCAACTGGTTTGATGAATCACACCGTTGCACCAGGGCGGGCTCGGGCAGCATTGAGCCCTGGCAGGACCGGAATGAAGACGAAACCCCGTTGAAAACGCCACCCTGGCCCGCGGACCGTCATTGCCCCGCCATCTGAACGCGTGAGCTGGCAGCTTCGGGCCGCTTGCCCTCTACATCTTCAACTCGACCCCCGCGTACCACGTGCGACCGTAGGCGGGTTCGAGACCGGTCTGCCACACGCGGTTGTAGTACTGGCGATCGGTGAGGTTGCTGATGCCGGCGAGCAGTTTCAGCCACGGCGTGACCTGCCAGTCGCTCGCGAAATCGACCACGGTGTAGGCGGGAATTTTCGCGGGAATGAAGGTTGCGCCGTTGCCGATTGACGCATTGGAATCCTGCCAATACTGCGCCGCCGACGACACCGCGGTCAGGCTTGCCTTGTACTTTTGGTCTACGCGCCAGGTGAGGCCGGCCTTGGCGAGGTAGCGTGGCGCGTACGCGGGAATCTTGCCGACCTGTCCGGGGATCACGCTGCTGGTGAAGCGCGCGTTCAACAGGCTCAGGCTGAAGAAACCTTCCAGGTGTTCGCCGCGCAGCGCGCGCGCGGTCGGCGCGAAGAAGTCGTAATTGATTTGTCCCTCGAAGCCGCGATTGCGGGTGTCGCCGCTGTTGACCTCGAGTACGTCGGTCGCGTTGATGTGCTGCGCCTCGATGCGATTCTTGAAGTCGATCCAGAACACGCTGACGTCGTAGTACAGGCCGGTCACCGGCACGCCGTGCACGCCGGCTTCCCATGACAGCGACTTCGAGGGATCGGGCGCGTGGCCCGGCACCACGTTGGCGAAGGGCGATGCCATGTCGAAGTAGCGCAGCGGCCGCCAGCCCTTGGAGACGTTGAAGTAGGTTTCGTTGCCCTTGCCGAAATCGTTGCCGATGCCCAGCCCGAACAGCGGCACGGTGCGCGAATCGGATTCGTGGATCAGCGGGCGGGACAGGAACGGCGGGCGCACGCTTTCGTCCACCGCGACACGTTCGCGTTCCAGCCGGATCGACGGCACGACGTGGATTTCGTGCGGCAGCCGGAACACGTTTTCCGCGAACACCGCGTAGTAATTCGACTGCCGCTTCTGGCGAAGGCGCGGCGTGCCGCTGCGGTCGTGGCGGTCGACGTACAGATCGCTGTCGGTCCACTGCCGGAACGGATCGTTGCCGTGGAACGCGACCACGCCCGCGGTGAAGGCGTTGCCTTGTCCCCACTTCTTGCGCACGCGCAGGTCCATGCCCTGGGTGCGGAACTGCTCGTCTTGCAGCGTCGTCGTGGACGGCGGTGGCTGTGGCGCGAGGTCGGGCGCCGGCGCGCCGTTCGCGCCGCGGCTGGCGAGATCCTGGTAACCCGCCCACAGCTTGCCGATGAACAGCCAGCCGTTGCTCCATTCGTGTTGATGGCCCAGCACGATCTGGTAACGGTCCACCCAGTCGCGGTTCCACGGCGTGGGCGTCGCGTCCGGATTCACCCGCCACTGCGGATAACTCATCCGTCCCGCGTCGCCGGAATCCGCATCGATCGCGTGCACGTCGAGCCACGTGTACTGCGTGTCGTCGGGTCTATATTCGACATACAGGTCGGCCTGGCGCATCTGCGATTGCGCGTTCTGGCGCGTGCCGTCGCTGCGCACGTAGCCGGCGTCGGCGCGGTACGTCCATTTGCCGGCGCTGCCTTCCAGCACGTTGTAGGTGGAATACAGGCCGTGATCGCCGATGACCTGTTCGGTGCTCATCGAAAACGGCGCGCCGGGCTTCGGACGTTTGGAAACCATGTTGATGACGGGCGCGGGTTCGGGGCCATACAGCAGGCTCGCGCCGCCGCGAATCAACTGGATGTCCGCGATGCTGCTTGAGAGCGGCATCGCATAAAGCGTGGGAAAACCGATCCAGTCCGCTTCCAGCGGAATGCCGTCCTGCATCACCAGCACGTATTCCGACTCCTGCGGATTGCCGAGGCCGCGGTAGCTCAGGTTGAACTGCGTCGGCGTCGGCTGCTCCGACACCTGCACGCCCGGCGAGCGCGCGAACAGTTGTTCGAGATTGTTGCCGACCACCGTGGGCTGTAGGTCGAGATGCGTGACCGTGGCCTTCTTGGTCACGGTGATCTCGGTGCCCGATACCTCGGACATCTGGTGCTTCAGTTTGGCCGCGACGTATTTGCGCCAGTCGTAAGGCTTCTTGCCCTTGACGTTGATGGTCGGCAGCGTTTGCGTCGACTGGTCCTGCTGTTGCGGCGCGGATTGCGCGTCGCCGGTTTGTTGCGCGAGGGCGAGCGGGGTGAACAGGGCGAGCGACAGGGCGAAGGGCAGGGCGGCGGGACGCAAGGGTTGCATCGAGGGTTCCGTAAACGCGAACGGCAATCGTTTACTTTCCATGATCTGCGCCGACGATGCCATAGGCCATTCGTTTACTCCGCGCTCCGACGCCGCTTCTTCTGTAGATGCTGTTATTCGCGTCAAGCTCCGTGAAGCGCCGGATTGAACGGTCGTCGAGTCGTGGTGTGAGCCGCGACCATTGTTGGGCTTCGCTGCGCTCAGCACCAACCTACAAGAGCGACGGTGCCTATGTGAATTGGGCGCCGGGTTGCTACTTCTGGCACTGTGGTGAATGCTTGGTGGGTAGCAAGCTGGTTCGTTCGGGATGATGGCGAGAATGGGGAGTCGATCCATGCACATGCGAATGAATGGGCACAGCGTTTCTTCGATCCTCCTGGCTGCGATGTGCATCGCGCTCACCGGGCCGGTTTCCGCGCAGTCGCGCGATGCCACGCACGCGCAAAAGACGACGACTCCGCCGCCGTTGCAATTCCACTACATGGGGCCGCCGGCCGGTGGACGGGTCGCGTCGGTCGCGGGAATTCCCGGCGACTACTCGACGTATTACCTCGGTTCGGCCTCGGGCGGCTTGTGGAAGTCCACCGACGGCGGGCATACCTTCAAGCCCATCTTCGACGAGCAGGATACGTCCGCGATCGGCGCGATCGCGGTTGCGCCCGCCGACCACGATACGGTGTGGGTAGGCACCGGCGAGCCCTGGACGATTCGTCCGAGCGACATCGTCGGCGACGGTGTGTACAAGTCCACCGATGGCGGCGCGACCTGGAAGCACATGGGGTTGCCCAAGACCGGACGCATCGCGCGGATCGTCATCAACCCGAAGGATATGAACAACGTGCTGGTGTGCGCCGAAGGTTCCGGCGCGGCGCCGCAGCAGGAACGCGGCGTGTTCCGCACCACCGATGGTGGCAAGACCTGGAAGCAGACGCTGTTCGTCAATGAAGAGACCGGCTGCAGCGGGCTCAGCATGGATCCGGGCCATCCCGGCACCGTGCTCGCCGGCACCTGGCAATTCAGCGTGCGCACCTGGGCCGAGCTGAGCGGCGGCCCGGGCAGCGGCGTGTACATCTCGCACGACAACGGGCAGACCTGGACGCATCTCACGACTGCCAACGGGCTGCCGAAGCCGCCGCTGGGCAAGATCGACGTGTCCATTGCGCCTTCCAACCCGCAGCGCATGTACGCGCTGATCCAGACCAGGGACCAGGGTTCGGTGTGGCGCAGCGACGACGGCGGCGGCCACTGGAAGGCCGTGAGCTGGGATCGCAACCTCATCATGCGCGCCGGCTACTACATCTTCATCGAGGCCAACCCGAAGGACGCCGACGGCGTGCTGGTCCTCAACAGCGGCGACCATTATTCGAGTGATGGCGGCCTGACTTTCTCGGGCGAGGGCGGCAAGAAAGTGAAGCCGCTGGGCGCCGCATCCTGCGGCGATTGCCACGACGGCTGGATCGATCCGACCGATCCCCAGCACTACGTGCTCACGGACGACGGCGGCGCCAACATCGCGACCGGCGCCGGTACGGCGATCCACGTGGCGTTGCCCAACGGACAGATCTATCACATCGCCAGCGACGACCAGGTTCCGTACTGGATCTACGGCAATCGCCAGGACGATGGCGGCTGGCGCATTTCCAGCGATCTTTCCCAACCGAGTGGCAATGGGCTTTTGCCGAAAGACGAATTCATGCCGGAGGGCCACGCCTACGGGCGGTACTACGACGAGGATGAGGGCAGATCCGGAGGCAAACCAAAGGTCAACAAGGAACTGCTCGCAAAATATCCGAAAGCCGCGCCGCCGCCGAAAGGCTGGGCGCTCGGGCCGAACGGTGAACCCAAGGCGCCGCCCGAGCGCAGCGGCTTCGAAGGGCCTAATGAAGAGCTGCCGACTTACCAGTATTTTCCGAACGCCTGCGAGTCGGGCTTCACGATCCCGAAGCCCGGCAATCCCGACATCGTGTGGTCCTCGTGCTACGGCAACGAGCTGTACCGCTTCGATCTGTCACAAGGAACGCCGCATTCGGTTTCCCCGTCGATCGTCGGACTGGATTCGCCGCCGGACAAGCTGAAGTACCGTTGCCACTGGACGCCGCCGCTCGCGATCGATCCGTTCGACCACGATAGTGTGCTCTATGGCTGCCAGACGGTGTTGCGCACCACGGACAAAGGTCACTCGTGGACCGAGTTCAGCCCGGACCTGTCCACGCGCGACCCGTCGATGATCGTCCCGAGCGGCGGCATCATGCAGGACAACCTCGGCCAGTACTTCGGCGCGCTGGTGTGGTCGCTGGCCTACTCGCCCATCGAGAAAGGCCTGCTGTGGGCGGGCACCAACGATGGCAAGGTTTGGTACACGAAAGATGCGGAATCGCAGGGCCAACCACAGTGGATTGACGTCACCGCGAACCTGCACATTCCGCCTCGCGGGAACATCAACCAGATCGCGCCGTCGCATTTCCGCGCGGGCACCGCCTACATCGCGGTGGACTTCCGTTTCGCGGGCGAAGGCAACCACAAGCCGTACATCCTCAGAACCACCGATTACGGCAAGACCTGGAAAAACATCAGTAGCAATCTGCCGTCGGACAATCCGCTGGACTACACGCTGAGCGTGGCCGAAAACCCGAACCGCGAAGGCATGCTGTTCGCGGGCACCGGCCATGCGTTCTATTACACGATGGACAACGGCAGGCATTGGGCGCGCTTCAGGAAGGGCCTGCCGCCTGCGCCGGTCACGTGGATCAACATCCAGCCGCACATGCACGACGTGGATGTGTCCACTTATGGCCGAGGCGATTACATCCTGCCGAACATCGCGACCTTCGAGCAGACAGGCAGCCCCGACTTACCCGACAGTGGATCCACCCGGTTGTTCAAACCCGGCGAGGTTTACCGTCAGGCGCGCAGTGCCTATCCGACCGCGGCCCAGCCGGCACGACCACAGTTCCAGTTCTATCTGGCGAAGGCCTCCAAGCAGCCGGTGCAGTTGCAGATCATGGATGCGCAGGGGAAGGCGATCCGCACCGAAAAACTGAAAGCCCACCAAGGCCTTAATGGCGCATATTGGGATCTTTTCTACGACACGCCGACCGATGTCCGGCTGCTCACGACGCCGCCCGAAAACCCGCACATCTGGGACGAGCCGCGCTATCAGGGCAAGACGTATCGCACCATCATCCACTGGGGTGTCGATCCGCACACCGGCACGCCGATCGCGGCGCCGGGCAGCTACCAGGTGCGCCTGACCGTGGACGGCCGCAGCTACACGCAGCCTTTCCAGGTGGTGAAGGATCCGAAGATCAAGGCGACCGATGCGGTGTTGAACGATTCGACCGCGTTGCAGATGCAGATTGCCGACGCGATCAGCGAGACTTCGGACATGGTCAACGCCATGGAAAAGTGGCGCAAGCAGATCGAGGACCAGCTGAAGACACACACCTCCGGCACCAGCGCCGACGCGCTCAAGCACCTCGATGCGCAGATTCTGGAGGTCGAGAACCAACTGGTCAGCCCGGAAGCCAGGCTCAGCGACGACAAGCAATATTCGACGCCGTTCCGGATGTACTGGAATCTTCGCTGGCTCGCCGGTCGGGTCGGTCAGGGCATCCAGAACACCGCCGGAGGTTCCGATTACGAACCCACCGTCGCCCAACGCAACAACTTCGCCAAGCTTCAGGCACAGCTCGCTGCCGCGCGTACGGCGTTCGAGAATCTGAAGACTACGGCTGTGCCCGCGTTCAACCACGACATGCGCGGCAACGGCGTCACGATCAAGGTGGATGGATAGCCAGCGCCGGGAAGCTCTGATTTTGCTCGTCATACCGGCGAAGGCCGGTATCCAGCGAACGGGGTTTTGCAGGTTGGGTTGATCCCGGACTCGTCCGGGAGAAGCCCAACAGTCGCCGCGTCATTGACGGGTGGAGTCGCGGTCCTCGTTGGGCTTCGCTGCGCCCAGCGCCAACCTACAAAGACGAAAATGGCAGGCTGGGCTGATCCCGCACTTGTTCCGGGAGAAGCCCAACATCGAATCGGGAAGGGACGCGGCATCGGTGACGTGTGAGTCGCGACCGCGTTGGGCTTCGCTGCGCTCAGCGCCAACCTGCAAGAGTACCCCGACGAACCGGCTCATCCTGCCGCCGCATCTTGGTAGTCGATCGCCTGCGTGCGATCCGGTCGGCTTTCGCGCTTGAGTCTCGCCGCGACGGGTGTTGCGAGGATCGAGACCACGAAGTTCATGACCAGCGCGAGCAAGCCGATGTAGATGCCGTAGTGCGCGTCGCCGAACACGAACGTGTACACGGGCTTCAATCCCTGCTGCCACGCCAGCGCGCTGCCGAGCACCATGCCGGCGAGCCAGCCGGCCAATAGCGCCGATGCGCGCAGCCATCGCGTGTAGAGCCCGCAGATCACCGCCGGGAAGATTTGCAGCATCCAGATGCCGCCGAGAAGCTGCAGGTCGATCGCGAATTTCGTCGGCAGATACAGCACCGCCAGCAGCGCACCGAACTTCACCAGCAGCGAGATGTTCTTGGCAATGCGCGATTCCTGCGTGTTCGTCATCTTGTCGTTGACGTACGCCCGCCAGATGTTGCGGGTGAAGAGATTGGCCGCGCCAATGGACATGATCGCGGCCGGCACCAGCGCACCCAGCGCGATCGCGGCGAAACAGAAGCCGGCGAACCATGGCGGGAAGCTCGCGTTGATCAGCGCGGGTACCGCCATCGAACCATCCTTGACGTCGACGTGCGCGGCCAGCGCCATGTAGCCGAGCAGCGCGACCAGTCCCAGCATGATGCTGTACGCGGGCAGCCACACCGCGTTGCGGCGGATCGTGCCGGGACCGTTCGCCGACAACGTCGCGGTGGTTGCGTGCGGATACAGGAACAGCGCGAATGCCGAGCCCAGCGCCAGCGTCGCGAACGACCAGTACTGGTCGGGCTTCAGCAGCACGCCGGTGTCGCCGCCCTTCGCGGCGAAGACCTTTTCGGCCGCATCGAACACCGCGCCGTAACCGCCCAGCTTGATCGGAATGATCACTACCGCCGCAATCACGGTGATGTAGAGCATCGCGTCCTTGACGAACGCGATCAGCGCCGGCGCGCGCAGGCCGCTGGAATAGGTGTAGAGCGCGAGGATCACGAACGCGATGATGAGTGGCGTCTCCCGACCGATGCCGAGCGTGCCGAGCCCCATCGCCTCGAACACTTTTTCCAGCCCGACGAGTTGCAGCGCGATGTAAGGCATCGTTGCGAGTACGCCGGTGACCGCAACGGCCAATGCCAAGCCACGGCTGCCGTAACGCCCTTCGACGAAATCCGCCGAGGTGATCCAGCCGTGCTTGCGGCACACGTTCCACAACCGTGGCATGGTGAGGAACACGATCGGATACACGAACACGGTGTACGGCATCGCAAAGAAGCCGTAGGCGCCGACCGCATACACCAGCGCCGGTACCGCGATCAGCGTGTAGGCGGTGTAGAGGTCGCCGCCCAGCAGGAACCAGGTGACGAAGGCGCCGAATCGACGTCCGCCGAGCCCCCATTCGTGCAACTGCGAGAGGTCGCCGCGCCGCCAGCGCGCCGCGAAGAAACCGAGCACCGTGACCAGCAGGAAAAAGAACGCAAACACGCCAAGCGCGGTGCCGTCGAACCGGATACCGCTCATGCGCGCCAGCCGCGATGCACGATCCAGGTCAGCACGGCCGCCAGCACGACCCACGCGAATTGCCACACGTAGAAGAACGGAAATCCAGCGATCGTCGGCTGCGTGCGGTTGTAGAACGGCACCCACAACAGCGCGATGAACGGAATCAGCAACAACCAGGGCGTAAGTTTGCGCGGCATGGGCTGCGTGCTCCTGAGGCTTGGGGCAGGACGTCCGGTGGCGGCCGTGGCATCATACGCGCCTTCGCCATCGGTCATCGATTCCGTGGAACAAAAGCGCGTCCAGTTCGATTTTGAAATCGCTTTCAGCAACGGCGGCGGCCTCAAGGGTTGGGAATTCCGGCTCGACATCGAAGGCGACGACATTTCGGACGAAGCGTTGGCCGATTACATCGTCCGCGACCTGCGGTTGTTGATGGTCGGAAGCGTGACGATCAGCAACAAGAAGATCATCAGCGAGCCGCACAAGCGCGTGTCTTGAACGGGTCGCGCGATGCGCGATCCAAGGGAAAGCAATCGCGCCTGGCGCGGGGGAGAATCGATGCCCAGCAACGTCAACCGCGGACCGCGCCAGATATGGCTCGCGTTCATCTGGTCAATGAAGGGCTTGCGCGCGGGTTGGCGCACCGAGGCGTCGTTTCGCCTCGAGGTGATCCTGCTTGTGGTCCTGTTTCCGATCGGGTTATGGCTGGGCAATGGCGCAGTCGAAAAGGCGCTGTTGGCCGGCTCGCTGCTGCCTGTGCCCGCCGCGGAAATGCTGAACTCCGCCATCGAATGCCTGGTCGACAAGCTCTGGCCCGAGCATCACGAAGTCGCGGGGCGTGCCAAGGACATGGGCTCGGCCGCGGTCTTTCTGCTGATGGTCAATGTATTGGTGATCTGGGGCGTGATTTTGCTTCCACGCGTGCTGTAGGCCCGTGCCGTTGCGCGGATGCGCCGCACATGCTGCAATCACTGTCCAGATTGGCACGGAGAACCCCCATGCGCGCTGTCCGGCTTGCCGCTTCCTGCTGCGTGTTGATGCTTGCCTGCGGCCTGTTGTCGGGTTGCGGCTACAACCAGATCCAGACGAAGGACGAGGCGGTCAAGGCCGCGTGGTCTGAAGTCATCAACCAGTACCAGCGTCGCGCCGATCTGGTGCCGAACCTGGTCGCGACGGTGAAAGGCTACGCCGCGCACGAAGAGCGGGTGTTCCGCGAAGTCACCGAGGCACGCGCGAAAGTGGGGCAGGTCACGGTCAACGCAGACGATGCGGCGTCGCTCGCCAAATACCAGGCCGTGCAGGGCGAGTTGTCCAGCGCGCTGACGCGCCTGATGGCAGTGTCGGAAAATTACCCGAACCTCAAAGCCGACGGTTTGTTCCAGAACCTCCAGGCGCAACTCGAGGGCACCGAAAACCGCGTCACCGTGGCACGCAACCGCTATGTCAAGGCGGTGCAGGATTACAACAGTTACATCCGCGGCTTTCCGGTCAACCTGACCGCCAAGGTATTCGGGTACAAGGTGAAGCCGAATTTCACGGTGGAAAACGAGGCCGCGATTTCGACCGCGCCCAGGGTGGATTTCGGTACGCCAACCGCACCGGCGTCAGCTTCGAGCGCGCATTGAGTACAGCGTGAAGAATCTGTTTCATCGCTGGATGCTGCTCACGGGCCTCTTGTTCACGCTCGCTGGCGTTGCACACGCCGATGTCGCGGTGCCGGTGCTGAAAGCGCGCGTCACCGATCTGACCGGCACGCTCTCGGCGCAACAGACGCAGCAACTGGAAGCGCAACTCGCCGCGCTGGAACAGCGGAAGGGCGCGCAGGTCGTGGTGCTGATGCTGCCCTCCACGCAACCCGAGGACGTTGTCGATTACGCGACGCGCGTGTTCGATCAGTGGAAGATCGGCCGCAAGAACGTCGACGACGGCGTGCTGGTGGTGGTGGCGAAGGACGATCACCGCGCGATGATCGAAACCGGTTATGGCCTGGAGGGCGCGATTCCGGATGCGGCCGCCTCGCGCATCATCCGCGAATACATGTCGCCGAAATTTCGGGTGGGTGATTTCTACGGGGGCTTGAACGATGCGATCGGCGCGCTGACGAAACTGATCGACGGCGAACCGTTGCCGCCTCCGCTGCAAGGCCCGCAACGCAACGGCGGCGGTGTGGCGCACGGGCAGGATTGGTTCACGGGCCTGCTGGTCGCGGGTTTCGTGTTGGTATGGGCACGCGGAATGTTCGGCCGGTTGCCGCGGGTGCCACGCGCGGGTGCGGTGGGTGTCATGACCGGTGCGCTGTCGTGGGTGTTCAGTGGATTGTGGCCACTGGGGCTTGCCTTCGGCGTGATTGGACTGGTATTCGGCTTCGTCGGCGGAACCGGGGGTACCTTCGCGCGGCGCGGTGGTTTCGGCGGGTGGGGCGGCTTTGGCGGCGGCGGTTTCGGTGGAGGCGGTGGCTTTGGCGGTGGTGGCGGATTCTCCGGTGGCGGTGGTGGCACCGGCGGCGGTGGCGCTTCAGGGAGTTGGTGATGGATGCGATGAGATGGTTGCGGCACTGGTTCCACGCGCCCGCGAGCCGGGCATTTCCGCCTGCCGCGATGCAGGAAATCCAGGAGGCGATCGCGAGCGGCGAGGTCAAGCACGACGGTGAAATCTGCTTCGCGGTCGAGGCGCGCCTGCCCGCGCGCTATCTGATCGGCGGGCGCCGCATCCGCGCGCGTGCCGAGAGCGTTTTCGGCGATCTCAAGGTTTGGGACACCGAACGCCGCACGGGAATCCTGATTTACGTGTTGCTCGGCGACTACACGATCGAGATCATCCCCGACCGCGGTGTGGCCGCGCGCGTGCCGGAAGGTTCGTGGGAACGCATCATTGGTTTCATGAGCGAACAATTCCGGCAGGAACATTGGAAGGAAGGCGCGCTGGACGGCATCATCGCCACGCACAATTTGCTGGAGTTGTACCTGCCGCCCGGCCCGGGTCGGCGCAATGCGCTGTCGGACAAGCCGGTGGTGTTGTGAAGTGGCGGCTAGTTCGTGAGCGCCACGCGCAATGATTCGGCGAGCGCACCGGGCAAAGTGACTGGCGCCTGGCAAGTCAGCCCCGAACAAACGTAGGCGGCGCCATCGCCGTGCGATTCGCGCGCGGCGAGCACGCCCGGCAGGTTGGTTGTATCGGCTGGAATCACGAATGCATCGACGGGATCGCCGCCGGGCATGAGGCCCGCACCGCGCAAGGCGGAATGCAAGGCAGCTTGCCAATCCGCCGCGCGTGGCGCGGGGCAACGCACCACGACCTGCAGGCGCGGATGGATGGATTCATCCAGCGCGCGCAACAGCGTGGGGCACGCATCGGGATAGCGGTTCAACGCGCCGGTCGCGGCGCGCAAGGCTCGCGAGGCACGATCGAGATAGCGCACGTCGCCGATCAGATGACCCAGCCGCAACAACGAGCGGATCGCCACGGCGCTGCCGTTCGGCAGTGCATCGTCCGTCCAGCTTTCGTTGTGGACCAGCGGCGTGGCGTGGCGTGGCGTCGAAAAGCGGAACCCTCCCGGCACTTCATCGCTGAATCCTTCCAGCAACGCATCCGCGAGCGCGATGGCCCAATCCAGGTCGCGCGGATCGAAGACCACTTGCATGGTTTCGAGCAGGGCATCGAGGAGGAATGCATGGTCGTCGAGAAAGCCGGCGATGCGCCAAGTGGGTTCCGCCGCGTTGGCATACAGATGTCCGTCGATCCAGATTGCCTCGCGCAGTGCGTCCAGCGCACGCCGTGCCATGCCGGCGCAACGCGTGTCGTCCAAAAGTCGTGCGCAACGTGACAGGCCCGAAATGGCGAGTGCGTTCCATGCGGTGAGGATCTTGTCGTCGCGCGCGGGAGACGTGCGTGTGGTGCGGGCATCGAGCAGGTGGTGGCGAATGACGTCGAGGCGGTCCGCAATTTCCGTCGGCGTCTGCTTGAAGCGACCGCCCAGCGCAATGACCGGCACGGCGCGCAACAAGTGCCATGCGCGGCCCTCGAAATTCGGCGGTCCATCCAGCCCGAACGCTGCGTCCGTCAGCGGGAAATCGGCATTGTCCAGCGCGACGCGCACTTCATCGCGGGTCCACAGGTAATACTTGCCTTCCTGGTGTTCGCTGTCGGCATCGAGCGAACTGAAAAACGCACCATCGGGAGCGGCCATGTCACGCGCAAACCAATCCACGATGCCTTGCGCGGCCATCATTGCCTGGTCGCGCAGCGCGGCATCCGCGCCGGGATCCGCCGCGATGCGCGCATACACTGGCAGCAGCTGCGCGTTGTCGTACAGCATTTTTTCGAAGTGCGGAATCGTCCAGTCCGCATCCACGCAGTAGCGGAAGAACCCGCCGCCCAGATGATCCTGCAGGCCGCGCGCCGCCATGTTCGCGAGCGTGACGTGTGCCATCCGGGTCGCGGCAGAATTCGTGCGGCGGGTGTCCAGCAACCACTCCGATTCCGTCGCGCGCGGAAACTTGGGCGCGCCCGCGTTGCCGCCGTAGCGGGAATCGAAACGTGCGGTGATGCGTTGCATCGCGGCCGCCTGCACAGCGGTGGGCTCGGTCGCTGGTTCGGAAAGGTCGACGTGCGCGTGCTGCAGCCATTCGCGCAGTTGCCCGGCTTGCGTGCGCAGCTCGCCGCGATGGGTATCGAAGTATGCGCGCACACGTTGCAGCACTTCCGGAAAACCCGGCAGCCCATGCCGCGGCAACGGTGGAAAATACGTGCCGATGTAGAACGGTGAGAGATCCTGCGGATCGAGGAACGCTGTCAACGGCCAACCGCCGCCGCGACCACTGAGTGCCTGGTGAGCAAGCTGGTATGCCCGGTCGATGTCGGGGCGTTCTTCGCGATCCAGCTTGATGTTCACGAATGCGTGGTTCATCGCCGCGGCGATTGCCGGATTCTCGAAGCACTCGTGCGCCATCACGTGGCACCAGTGGCAGGCGCTGTAGCCGATCGAGAGCAGGATGGGCGTATCGGTATCGCGCGCGTGCGCGAGCGTCGCATCGCCCCATGGTTGCCAATGCACTGGATTGTCCGCGTGCTGGCGAAGGTACGGGCTGGATGTGCCGCTCAACCGATTGCGCGCGAAGTCGTCGCTGCTCATATCGCCATGCTAACAACCCCGGGAGGCTGTAACCGTGGATTGCTTGGCGGCACACGTACGTTTCCGATACTGTGCGGAGTCGATTATCCGGAAAGTCATCGTGAACCAGCCCATCGAATACCCCGCGCTGTACCTGAAGCGTGGCGAGGATGCACGCTTGCGCGCCGGGCACCTGTGGGTGTTCTCGAACGAGGTCGATGTGGCGCGTTCACCGCTGGCGGATTTCCAGCCGGGCGAGCCGTGCGTGGTGGTCGCCGCGAACGACAAGCCGATCGGCGTCGGCTACGTCAATCCGCGTTCGCTGATCTGCGCGCGGCTGGTGGCACGAGGCATCGAACATCCGCTGGACGCGTCGCTGTTGACGCATCGGCTGCAAGTGGCCCTGGCGCTGCGCGAGCGGCTGCACGCGGAACCTTTTTACCGATTGCTGTACGGCGAATCCGATGGCGTGCCGGGGTTGACGCTGGATCGTTTCGACGATGTGATCGTCGCGCAGGCCACCACGGCAGGCATCGAACGAATGAAGCCGCAGGTCGAAGCCGCGGTGCAAAAAGTGGTCAAGCCGCGCGCGTTGATCTGGAAGAACGACGCCCGCATCCGCGCACTGGAAGGCTTGGTGGATTACGCCGATGTAGGTTTCGGTGATCCGCCGGGCGCCCTGCGGGTGTGCGAGGGCGGCGTGGAATTCGCGGTGGATGCGATCGGCGGCCAGAAGACCGGCTGGTTCTACGACCAGCGCACCAACCGCGATGCGCTGGCGCCGTACGTGAAAGGCGCGCGGGTGCTGGACATGTTCGCCTACCTCGGCGCCTGGGGCCTGCGCGCGGCCGCGATGGGCGCGAAGCAAGTCACGTGCGTGGATGCGTCGGCGTCGGCGGTAAAGCTGATCGGAGAGAACGCGGCGCGCAACGGGCTGGCCGAGCGCGTGCGCGCGGAACGCGCGGATGCGTTCGATTTCCTGAAGGACCTGCGCGAGCGCCACGAACACTTCGACGTGGTGATCCTTGATCCGCCGGCGTTCGTCAAGCGCAGGAAGGATCTGAAGGAAGGCGCGCTGGCCTACCGGCGCATCAATGAATTGGCGATGCAGGTGCTCGGCAAGGACGGCATCCTGATGACGTGTTCGTGCTCGTACCACATGCCGCGTGCCGCGTTGCTGGATGCCGTGCAGAAGGGCGCGCGCCACCTCGATCGCAACGTCCAGGTGCTGCAGTCCTTGCAGCAATCGCCGGATCATCCGGTGCACCCCGCGATTCCCGAGACCGATTACCTGAAGGGGTTTGTCTGCCGCGTGTTGCCCGCGTGACGTGGCGTTCCCTGTCGCGTGGGGAAGGGTGCTTTATGATCGGCAGCTTCGGCATGGCTGCCGCTGTCCACAGCATTCTTCATGTTGATCGTTGGAATCGAAGGCAAGCAACTCGCCTCACACGAGCGCGCACGTTTGCTGGCGCCCGAAGTAAGCGGCGCGATCCTGTTCACCCGCAACTATGAAAACCGCGACCAGCTGGCGCGGCTGGTCGCGTCCATCCGCGAATTGCGCGGCGACAGCTTCGTGCTGAGCGTGGACCACGAAGGCGGCCCCGTGCAGCGGTTCCGCGACGGATTCACACGCTTGCCGCCGCTGGCGCGCATCGGCGCGCTGTATCGGCGTGACCGCACTGCCGGCATTGCGATGGCGGAACAGCACGCCATCGTGATGGCGAGCGAAGTGCGCGCCTGCGACATCGATATTTCGTTCGCGCCGGTGGTGGATCTCGCGCGCGGCAACCGCGTGATCGCGGAACGCGCGTTCGATCCCGACCCGCAGGCCGTGGCCGAGCTTGCCGCCGCCTACGTGCGCGGCATGCGCCTGGCCGGCATGGCCGCGACCGTGAAGCATTTCCCGGGGCATGGTTCGATTCCCGAAGACACTCACCTCGAGGCCGCTGTCGATACGCGCCCGTTGGACGCCATCCGCGAGAGCGATCTGGTCCCGTTCGCCGAAGGTTTCGCGGCCGGCGCCGAAGCGGTGATGGTCGCGCACGTCACCTATCCCGCGGTCGATCCGCTTGCCGCGGGTTATTCGAAAACCTGGATCGATGGCGTGTTGCGCGGCGAGATGGGATATCGCGGCGTGGTGTTCAGCGATGACGTCGGGATGGCCGCGGCGGAGTCGGCGGGTGGCATCGGCGAACGCGTCATCGCGCATCTCGATGCCGGGTGCGACCTGGTGCTGGTATGCCATCCCTCGATGGTGGACGCGGCGATCGGGTCCGTGCGCGGCCGTGCGCCGTGTGCGCAGGGAAAAACCGCGACGTTGTGCGGGATGGTGGCGCCCGGTTGGGATGCGCTGTCGACCGACCCGCAACACGCGCGTTACGTCGCGGCGCTGGCGACCCTGGCCGCGCCGCAAGCGGCCCGCGCATGAGTACCATCGAACATCCGTTGGCGGCGGCGTTGCCGCGCGCCGAACGTCTCCACGATCGTGCGACGCTGGAAGCGGCGACCGCGCGCATGGGGGCGGACATCACCGGTGCGCTGGAAGGCGAGCGCGCGGTATTCCTGACCGTGATGAACGGTGGGATGTTCTTCGCGGCGCCGCTTGCGCTGGCCATCGGCTGCGATCTCGAATTCGATTACGTGCACGCGACCCGCTACGGCGATGCAACGGTGGGCCGCGAGATCCAGTGGCGGCGGCGTCCGCAGGTCGGGCTCGCGGGCCGCACGGTGATCCTCGCCGACGACATCCTGGACGAGGGCTACACGTTGGCCGCCTTGCGTGATTACTGCGTCGCGGAAGGTGCGCGGCGCGTGTTGATCGCGGTGTTGTGCGAGAAACGCCACGGTCGCCGCGTGCCGGGTTTGCAAGCGGATTTCGTGGGCGTGTACGTGCCCGACCGTTACGTGTTCGGCTACGGGCTCGACTATTTCGGACAGGGGCGCAACCTGTCGGCCATCTACGCGTTGCCGGAGGGCGAGACATGAACCAATCGGCCATCGATCTCGCGGTCATCGGCGGTACCGGGGTGTATGCGTTTCCGAAGCTGCAGCGCGCGCAGCGTCATCAGGTTTCAACCCGTTGGGGCGAGCCTTCCTCGGCGATCGTGATTGGCGAAGTGGAGGGCAAGCGGATCGCGTTTCTCGCGCGCCACGGCGAAGGGCACACCCTTGCACCGCATCGCATCAACTATCGCGCCAACATCGACGCGTTGCACGAACTCGGCGTGCGGCGCGTGATTGGGGTGAACGCGGTGGGCGGCATTCGCGACGACATGGGACCACGGGTATTGGCCGTACCCGACCAGTTGATCGACTACACCACTGGTCGCGTTTCGAGCTTCTGCGACGCCGACGGCGAAGCGGTTCTGCACGCGGAGTTCGGCGAGCCTTACAGGGAATCACTGCGACGCGGTCTGCTGGATGCTGCGCACCGCGCGGGCATTGCCGTGGTCGCCGGTGGTTGTTACGGCGCCACCCAGGGACCGCGGTTGGAAACGCGCGCGGAGATCGCGCGCATGCGCCGCGATGGCTGCGACCTCGTCGGCATGACCGGCATGCCGGAGGCCGCGTTGGCGCGCGAGCGCGGCATGGACTATGCCTGTATCGCCGTCGTTGCGAATTGGGCGGCGGGTTGCGGCCCCGACCCGGATGCGCCGATCAGCCTCGGAGAGATCCACGCCCACCTCGCTGCGGCGACGGGGCAGGTACCGGCGATCGTGTACGCACTTCTAACCGTTTGTTGAGAAAGTGCACCCCTGCACTTGACTTGCGCCATCCATGGCGCTCGCCCTTCGGGCCAGCTTCGCTGTTCGCGTCCGCTCCTGCGGACAGTTTCGACACGCCGAGTCCGGTACACCCCCGGACTCGGCTTCGACGGATCAAGCGCTTTCAGCGCATGATCCGCGGCAGGCCATCCATGGCCTGCGCTAACAGGGTGTTTCTCAACATCCTGTTAGCGGTTTGAGCGAACCGCGTCACGAAATCAGGCTTGCGCACTGCCAAGGGCCCGGCTGATACTCACCCCCGCGGCAGGCACACGCCGCGAAACGAATCGTTGCGAAAGGGGCTTTCGAAATGGCAGTGGGAACGGTGAAGTGGTTCAACGATGCCAAGGGTTTCGGGTTCATTACGCCCGATGGCGATGGCAGTGACGTATTCGTGCATTTTTCCGCGATACGCGCGCAAGGGTTTCGCAGCCTGAAGGAAGGCCAGCGCGTCCGGTTCGAGATCGTGCAGGGCCCCAAGGGCATGCAGGCCTCGGAAGTGATGCCGGAAGAGTCGCAAATTTCGACCGCGCCGGCCGCATAGCCCCACAAGTCGAGGCAAGCCTTGCAAGCGGCTGTGTGGAACGCCGGGCTTCGGAGCATTTGCCACGGACGGCACTTTGCAGGTTTGCGTACGCCATAACGCTTCGCGGCTGACTGCATTTGTTCGTGGCGAGGATGGATCGCGCGGCTACGCCGCGAATTGCAGTCGCGCCAATTCCGCATACAGGCCGCCTTCGCGCAGCAGCGCGTCGTGGCTGCCGTCTGCCACGATGCGACCCTGGTCCATCACCACGATGCGGTCGGCGCGTTGCACCGTTGCCAGCCGGTGCGCGATCACCAGCGTGGTGCGGCCCCGACCGGCGCGTTCCAGCGCGGCCTGGATCGCGGCTTCCGATTGCGCGTCCAGGCTCGAGGTCGCCTCGTCCAGCAGCAGCACCGGCGCATCCTTCAGGATCGCGCGTGCGATCGCGATGCGTTGGCGCTGCCCGCCCGACAGACGCACGCCGCGTTCGCCGAGCTGGGTGTCGAAACCCTGCGGCTGGTCGCTGAGAAATCCATAAGCTTCGGCGTCACGCGCCGCGGCGAGCACGTCGCCGTCGCTGGCATCCACGCGGCCAAAACGGATATTGTCGGCGGCACTGGCGCCGAAGATCACGGTTTCCTGCGGAACCAGGGCCAACGCACCGCGCAGCTCGTCGAGTTTCAGCGCGCGCAGGTCCACACCGTCGAGCGTGATGCGGCCGCGCTGCGGATCGTGGAAGCGCAACAGCAGGTTGAATACCGTGCTCTTGCCTGCGCCGGAGGGTCCGACCAATGCGACCGTTTGACCGGGCTGGATGCGCAGCGAAAAATCGTGCAGCGCGGGCGTATCGGGTCGCGTTGGATAATGGAATTCCACATGCTCGAACGCGAGCGCGCCCTGCGTGGGCCGTGGCAGCGATTCCGGTTGCGCGGGATCGGCTATCGAGGCACGCTCGGCCAGCAGTTCACTGATCCGTCCCATCGAACCTGCTGCACGCAGGACGTCGCCCCATACGCCACCGAGCGCGCCCACCGAGCCGGCCGCCATCACCGCGTACAGCGCAAACTGGGTGACGAGACCCGCGTTGATCGTGCCGGCCAGCACGCCGCGCGCGCCGGCCCACAGCACCAGCGTGACCGCACTGAAGACCAGCATGATCACGCCACCGGTCAGGATCGCGCGTGCGGTGATGCGTTTCTGTGCCGCGCGCAGCGCGCGTTGCACCGCATCGGCATAGCGTGCGCTTTCGATGCCCTCGCGCGCGTAGGCCTTGACGGCGTGCACGGAGTTCAGGGTCTCGTTGGCGATCGCGCTGGTGTCGGCGATGCGGTCCTGGTTGGCGCGCGACAGTTTCGTCAACCGCCTGCCGTACAGCGCGATCGGCACGATCACCACCGGGATCACCAACGCGGTCAGGCCGGCCAACCGCGGGCTGGTCCACACCATCAGCGCCGCCGCGCCGATGACCATCACCACGCTGCGCAGCGCGATCGAGATGCTGGAGCCGATCAGCGTCTGCACGACTTCGGTATCGGTGCCCAACCGCGAGACGAGTTCTCCGACGCGGGTCCTTTCGTAAAAGGCCACGTCCAGCCTGATGATGCGCGAGTAGAGCAGGTCGCGCAGGGCCGCGATCGCGCGTTCGCCGAGCAGCGTGATGCAGAAATAGCGCGCGGCGGTCGCGATCGCCAGGATCAGCGCCAGCACGAACAGGGCGACGAAGGTTCCGTTGATCAATGCGGCGTCGTGGCTGGCGAAACCGCGGTCGATCATCTGCCGTACCGCGACCGGCAACGCCAGGGTTGCTGCCGACGACAGTGCGAGGGAGGCCAACCACGCCGCGGCCAGCGCGCGATGCCTGCGCATGTACGGCCACAACGCACCCAGCGCAGCAAGCTGGCGGGTCGGGTGCTTCGGTTCGCGTTCAGCGGGATCGGTCATCGGTTCGAAGTGGGGGCGCGGTGCATCGCTTCAATGCCGTCGGGTGCCCACCGAGCGCGTCAGACCGGATCGCGGATCACCAGCAATCGGCGTTCGGTCATGTCTTCGATCGCGTAGCGGATGCCTTCGCGGCCGAAGCCGGAGAACTTCACGCCGCCATAGGGCATGTTGTCCACCCGGAAGCTCGGGATGTCGCCGACCACCACGCCGCCCTCGACCAGCGCGTCCCACGCGCGCATGGCGTGCGTGAGGTTGTCGGTGAACAGGCCGGCCTGCAGCCCGTAGTCGGAATTGTTGACCGTGGCGAGTGCGGCGTCGAAATCCTCGAACGGCTCCAGCAGCGCGACCGGTCCGAAGGCCTCCATGCGATTGAGTTTCACGGCGTGCGGGACATCTTCCAGCACCGTCGCATCCAGCATGCTGCCCTTGCGCTTGCCGCCGCAGAGGATCTTGGCGCCGGTTTTTTTCGCTTCCGCGATCCAGCCTTCCAGCCTTTGCGCGGCGGCTTCGTCGATCATCGGCCCGAGGAACGTTTCCGGATCCTTGGGATCGCCCGCCCTCAATTTTTTCGTGGCCGCGACGAAACGCTTCTTCACTTCGTCGTACAGCGACGCATGCACCAGGATGCGTTGCACGCCGATGCAGCTTTGCCCCGATTGGTAGAAGCTGCCGGAGATCAAACGTGATACCACGTAATCCAGCCGCGGTTTCTGGTCGGCATCGACGATGCAGGCGGCATTGCCCCCCAGTTCCAGCACCACCTTCTTTTTGCCCGCGCGCGCCTTGAGTTCCCAGCCGATCTGGCCGCCGGTGAACGACAGAAGCTTCAGCCGCTCGTCCTCGACGAACGGGCCGGCATCCTCGATGCGGCATGGCAGGATCGAAAATGCGCCCCTGGGCAGATTGGTTTCGGCCAGTACTTCGCCGATGATCAGCGCGCCGATCGGCGTGCGTTCGGACGGTTTCAGCACGAACGGGCAGCCCGCCGCGATCGCGGGCGCGACCTTGTGCGCGACCAGGTTCAACGGGAAGTTGAACGGTGTGATGAAGGAGCACGGCCCCAGCGGCACGCGCTTGACGAAGCCGCGATAGCCCTTGGTGCGTGCGGAAATCTCCAGGTTCACGATTTCGCCGTCGATGCGCGTGGATTCATCGGCGGCGATGCGGAAGGTGTCGATCAGCCGCTCGGCTTCGCCCTGCGAATCCCTGATCGGCTTGCCCGCTTCGACGCACAGCGCATAGGCAAGATCATCCTTGCGCTTGCGCATGCTTTCTACGCAATGCTCGAGCACCGCGCGGCGCTCGTAGGGTTTCATCGCGGCCATCGGTGCGGCGGCTTTTGCCGCGGCGCCGATTGCTGCGTCGATGGCCTTGGCGTCCGCCATGGCGACGCGCGTGGCGATCTTGCCCGAATACTTGTCCAGCACGGGCAGGTCGGCGTTAGCCTCGACCGGTTTGTTGGCGAGGTAATATGGATAGCGGCTTTTCAGGTTGGGTTTGCCGGGCATACGGGTGTTCCCTGGGACATGACCCGTCGACGCTACAGGCGCGCGCGTCAAGGTTGCGTATCGGCGGCGTCCACCTTGAGTTCGAGTTCGCCGTCGGCGAGCCGTGCGCGAACGCGCTCACCGCCACGCACGCCGGTCGCGGAACGCAGCACCCGGCCGGATTCGTCGAACAGGATCGCGTAGCCACGCTTGAGGACGTCCAGCGGACTGACGGCGTTCAATGCCCGGGCAAGTTCGGCGAGGTGCAAATTGCGCCGTTCGGCGTTGCGCGTCCACGCCACGCGCAGGCGGCGACGGAGTTCCGTGTTGTTGCGCAGAAGCTGTTCCATCCGCGAGCGCGGATGCTGGTGCAGCAAACGAACGCGCAGTTGCGTAATGCGCGAGGCTGCGCGCTCGTGCACCAGCGCGCGTGCACGCAGCAGGCGTTCGCGGATGGCGTCCATGCGTTCGCGGCCGGCGGCGAGGCGCTGCCGCGGGCTTTGCGTGTTCAGGCGGATCGCAAGATGATCCAGATGTTGCGCGGTGCCCAGCGCGCGGCGCTGCCATGCATGCCGCAGGCGCGTTTCGCACTGGGCGAGCGTTCGCTGCAAGGCGTCGCCATCGGGCAGGATCAACTCCGCCGCGACGGACGGCGTGGGGGCGCGCAGGTCGGCCACGAAGTCGCTGATCGAAAAGTCGATTTCGTGCCCGACCGCGGAAACCACTGGCACCGGGCTGGCCCCGATCGCGCGTGCCACGCCCTCGTCGTTGAAGGCCGCGAGATCCTCCAATGAACCGCCGCCGCGCGTCACCAGCAAAACGTCGTAGCGGTTCGACCCGGCCGCTTTGCGCAACATCCCGGCGATCTGCGCCGGCGCTTCGGCGCCTTGTACCAGCACCGGCAACACATCGATTTCGGTCAACGCGAAGCGCCTGCGTGCGACCGACAGCACGTCGCGCACCGCCGCGCCGCTGGCGGAGGTGATGACGCCGATGCGGCGCGGGAACGCGGGCAGCGGGCGCTTGCGCGCTTCGTCGAACAAGCCTTCCGCCTGCAGCTTGGCCTTCAGTTGTTCGAAGGCGCGACGCAGCACCCCTTCGCCCGCATCTTCCAGGTGTTCGATGATGAGCTGGTAGCTGCCGCGCGCTTCATACACCGTCACCCTTGCGCGCGCCAGCACCCGTGCGCCGTTGGCGGCGCGAAATTTCAGCCGTGCGTTTTCGCGCGCGAACATCGCGCAGCGTACCTCGGCGGCAGCGTCCTTCAGGGAGAAATACCAATGCCCGGACGCTGCGCGTACGAAGTTGCAGATTTCGCCTTCGATCCAGATCAGCGGCAGCGCGCCTTCGATCAGTTCGCGCACCAGCCGGTTCAGCGCCGACGGCGTCAGCACCTTGCGGGAATCGGGTGGAAGCATGTCAGTGGTCATCGCCCGGCTCGCGCGGTGCGGCAGAATCGGAAGTGTCGCACGCGTCGTCATGCGAAGCTTGCGCTGGATGCTGCCGCATGCGCATCCAGCGCACGGCCAGGCTCACGGCGATCCACAGCGCAAGCGCGGCGAGCGGCCACGCCAGCACGCGCGGCCACCACGCGCCAATTCCCGCGATCACCAGCAGCAGCGCGGCGCCGCCCAGCAGCGGCCGGGTTTCGGCGTTGCTGAGCACGCGCCGATTGCCGAGTGCGGCGCCCAAGGTCGTTGCCATGCGCATTGCGCCGACTGCGCTGCGGCCCGCGCTGCCGTGGCCGTGCAGGCCATGGCGCGGGGGCGGTGTCGCCGGGCGTGCGCGGTTGCGTCGCGACAGCACGATTTCCGTGGCGTTTTCCAGGTCGCGTTCGTATTGCTGCGCGAGTTGCCGGCCCAAGCCCTCGTTTTCGATCGCGACGTCGATTTCGACGTTGCCCAGCCAGCTTGCGATGTTGAGGTTGGTGGAACCCACGCGCGCCCAGCGGTCGTCAGCCACCGCGGTCTTGGCGTGCAGCATCGAACCCTTCCATTCGAAGATCCGGATGCCGGCTTCCAGCAATGCCCGGTAACCGGTGCGCGACAGCGCCGCGACCGCGGGAATGTCGGACGCGCCGGGTACCAGAAGTCTTACATCCACGCCGTCGTGCGAAGCGCTGGTGAGCGCGCTGAGGTACGGTGCGACGCCAATGAAATACGCGTCGGTAAGCCACAGTCGTTCATGTGCCAATGCGGCGATCAACTGGTCCAGCCGATAGGTGCCGGTGGTGGACGGCTGAGTGGCGATCACGCGCAAGGCGACGTCGCCCGCGGGCTCGATCGACGCTGCATCGGCCAATGAAGGGGCCGGCAGCGGTTCTCCCAGGGTTGCCCAAGTGTCCGCGAAGGCGCGTTCGATATCCGCGACGGCCGGCCCGTGCAGCGCCACGCCGGTATCGCGCCAGGGGTCGCGTCCGCGCGCGGGATCACCGAGCCACGCGCCGCTGACGCACACGCCGGACACGAAACCCGTGTGGCCGTCCACCGTGAGCAGCTTGCGGTGATCGCGGTTCACCCAGCCGAACGGGCTCAGCGGATCGAACGGATTGAACGTGCGAACGTCGCCGCCGGCCTCGCGCAGCGGTTGCCAGAAGCGCGCGCGTGATTGCCCGAGGCAGCCCAGCCAGTCGTGCAGGACGCAGACGCGCACGCCTGCGCGGGCGCGTTCGGCGAGCGCCGCAACGAATCCGCGGCCGACCTCGTCGTCCCTGAAGATGTAGTTCCCAAACAATATGTTGGCGCGTGCATTTGCGATCGCGTCGAGCCACGCATCGAAGTTCGCCTGCGCGTCGATCAACAAGTCGACACGGTTGCCGGTCGACAACGGCGCACCGGCGGCGCGCGTCAATGCCTGTTCAGCCAAGGCCCGGAAGCCGGGGTGGCGGGAATGGCCCGGGTCGTGCATGCGGGTTTTCATTGCGCCATGTTCGGCCAGCGATGGTTTCGGTTCAAGGCTAGAATGCACGGAGAACACATGACCATGAACTTCTGCGGGATCCGACAGGGGGACATCCGCCGGGATGGACGCGTATCAACGCCTGACTGAAGACTTGCCCGCGCGCTTGCCGCTTGGCCGTTCGCAGCGCGCCAGCGAGAAGGCCACGCGCGAAGCGGTCGCGGGCCTGCCTTTGGCCAACCCGGCTCGGGCCTTGAACGAGGTGGGGCAGGTTCTCGATGGCATGCTGGCCGTGGCCTGGAGTGGCGGCGAACGCATTGCGGCGCTCGCGCACTTGCGTGGCCCGGTGGAAAGTTTGTGCCGCGGGATCGAGCAGCAACTGGGCGCGGATTCGCATCCGCTGCCTGCGGCGAGCGCCGAACGCGCCGCGATGGCACAGCATCTGGAATGGCAACTCGCTGGCGGGTACGCCATCGGCTTGCGGGAGTTGTGCGCACCGACGGGCAAGTTGCCGATGTTCAAGGGCAAGGTCGCCGCGGCTGCGATCGTGGCCGGGCTGGTGCATGCAAGCCGTGCCTTGATCTGGGCGTATCGCCAATACCGGACGCCGCTCCCCGGGGTATGGCGACTCGTCCACGCCTTGTATGCGTTCTCGGGAGAACTCGGCCTCGCGGATCAGCCGGTCGATGATGCGTTCGCCGAAGGCGGGCGATTGTCCGCGCGCAACGCGTATGCACAAGCCCTGTTGCTGGCGATCAGCAATCCCTACCGTTTTTCCGTGCGCGAATTGAAGGATGCAGGTGCCGTGATCCGCTGCGTGGGCGGGCAGTGCGGGCTGGCGCGCGCAGGTACGCAGGGCGTGAGCGTCGATACCGATGCCGACGCGGGCCCTGGATATGTCGCGGAAGAGCAGCTTGCCGCGGGCACCGGGGTGTTGGCGCTTGATGTGCATCCGGTGGAGCGGATTTTCGACGAACGTATTGCGCTGTTGCCGAAAGGAGCCGAAGTGCTCGACCTGCCGCGGCCGGGCGGTGGCGTGCTGACGGTGCAGGTCGCGCTGCTGCGCCGGTTGCAGGCGAGCTGGGCTACCGCGGTGCGCGGTCACGCGCGACTGCCGGCGTCGCACGTGCTCGAACTGATGGTCGGCATGCACGCACTGCACTATGCGCTGGCCGGCAACCTGGATTTCGCGACATTCATTCGCCAGGTGCATGGCGAGGCGATTACGGTCGGCAGGCACGAACTCGCATCGGCGTGGCTGGCGAGCAGCGATACGGCGCGTCCACAAATGCTGCGCGGCGAAGTGCTCGACCAGAGCGAAGGCGGCTACCGTTTGCGATTGCAGGCACCGGACGGTGCGCGCCTGCGGATCGGCGAAATCATCGGGCTTGCGCCCCTCTCCGACGACGAGGACGAACGCGACTGGATGGTCGGCATCATCCGTTGGTTGCGACTGGAAGGCGATCGCGAGTTGCTGGGAATCGAACTGCTGCACCGCACCGCGCGCGCGGCGGGCGTGCGTCCCATGACCGCAGGCGGCGAAGCACTGGTGCCGCAACGCGCCGTGGAATTGCCGGGCTACGACGCGCAGGGTGGTCTCGCATTGCTGGTGACCAATCATTTCCCCGGCAACGCCGCGACCGCGGAAGTCGTGCTCCCACCACTGGCTTCCGATTGGAACGCGAGTGCCGCGGTCGAGGTGTGGCGTTGCGACGATGCCGAGGTGCTGGGTAGCGCATGCGTCCGGGTTAACCTTGTGCGTGGCCAGCCTGCGCAAGCAGGCGGAACGGAGGGCGCGGAATGACTTTGGAGATGCGCGGCGCGTGCGAGCGCTGTGGTGCGAAGCTGACGCCGGAAGAGCCGGCCTGGATCTGCGTGCACGAATGCACGTTCTGCACCGATTGCACGGAAGCCATGCAGCACGTCTGTCCGAATTGCGGAGGCGAACTGGTGAAGCGCCCGCGTCCTCCGGCGAGGGACGCATGAACAAGCCACCAGCGTTCATCGTTGCGATTCCGGCGCGCTACGGTTCGACGCGCCTGCCGGGCAAGCCGTTGCGCCTGCTGGGCGGTGAACCGCTGATCGTGCATGTCGCGCGGCGCGCGCGTGCAGCCGGGGCCGCACGGATCGTGGTTGCGACCGACGATGCGCGCGTGGTCGCGGCGCTTGCCGATTCGAACATCGAGGTGTGCCTGACCCGGGCGGATCACGCCAGCGGCAGCGACCGACTCGCCGAATGCGCGGCCACGCTCGGTTGGCCCGATGATGCGGTGGTGGTGAACCTGCAGGGCGACGAACCGTTCGCGCCGGCGGCCGGCATCAATGCGGTGGCCAGCGCGCTGGTCGAAGACGGCGCCGACATGGCCACGCTGGCGGCGCCGGTCGAATCGGCGCGCGAATGGTTCGATTCCAATTGCGTGAAAGTCGTGCGCGATCTGCATGGGCGCGCGTTGTACTTCTCGCGCGCGCCGGTGCCGTGGGCACGCGACGCGTTGGCGCGCGATCGCACGAGCATTCCGGATGGGCTGGAGGTGCTGCGCCATATCGGGGCCTACGCGTACCGCGCGGGTTTCCTCAAGACGTTCGCACGCTTGCCGGCGACGCCGCTGGAGCGCGCCGAGTCGCTCGAACAATTGCGCGCGCTGGAGCATGGACATGCGATCGCGGTTCGGATCACGCCGGAGACATTCCCGCCGGGCGTGGATACCGAAGAGGATCTCGCGCGTGCCGAACGCACGCTTGCCGCGGGAGTGCCGTGAAGTGAGCCAGCCGCCACTCGGGGTGTTGTTCGTGTGCCTCGGCAACATCTGTCGTTCGCCAACGGCGGAGTACGTCGCGCGCCTGGAATTCGCGAAGCGCGGCTTGCGTGTGCCGGTGGCGTCGCGCGGACTCGGCAACTGGCACGTGGGGCAGGGCGCCGATCCACGCGCGGTCGCTGCTGCGCGTGCGGAGGGGTTCGATCTCGCGCCGCATCGTGCACGACAGTTCGACGACGATGATTTTGGCCGCTTCGCGACCGTGCTGGCGGTCGATCGCGCAACGCTGGCCGAATTGCGCCGGCGCGTACCCAACGACATGCCCGCGCCCGAACGTTTCCTGGTTGCCGCGGGGCTGGCGCCGCCGCACTCACGCGAGGACGGCGACGTGCCTGATCCGTACACCGGCACCCGCGATGATTTTCGCGACGTGCTGGCGTTGATCCGGCGCGGCGTCGAGGCACTGGCCTTGCGCCTGGCTGCGCAGCCGGCCGAAAAGGGAACGAGCCATGATGCCGGGTGACGTTCCTTTCAAGGCCGATGGCCCGCGCGATACGCTTCCGGAAATCCCGGAAGCGTTGCATTGGGTGAACCGGCATGGCCGTTTGCGGCTGGCGGAACTGCACGGACGCGTGGTGCTGGTGGTGTTCTGGAATGCCACCAGCACCAGCAGCATCAACCTCCTCGGTGAGCTGCGCCAATTGGAACGGAAGCACCCCGGCGAATTCGTGTTGCTGGGCGTGCATACACCGCGTTATGCCTCGCAGCAATCGGATGCGGTGGTTCTGAAGGCGCTGCAACGCATTCGCCTGCGCGCGCCGGTCGCCAACGACCCGGAGTGGCTGGCGTGGATGCTGTATTCGATTCCCGCGTGGCCGACCACGCTGTTGATCGATGTAGAGGGTCAGCTCGCAGCGCGCTTCGTGGGCGAAGGCCGTGCGCCGGAAATCGAGGAAGCCGTCACGCGCTTGCAGGAGGGATTGCCGCCCGCGCATGTGCGAGCAGCGCCCGATCTGCTCGAGAACGTGCGCGCGGATGCAACAGGTCCGCTGGCATTTCCCGCGCACGTGCTCGCGACCGATTGGCGCCTGTTCATCAGCGACACGGGTCACCACCGCATTCTCGAGTGCAGCCATGACGGGCGCGTGTTGCGGCAATTCGGTTCGGGCACGCCCGGAAATTGGGATGGGCAATCCTCGGCATGCGGCTTCCAGTTGCCGCAAGGCCTCGCCCTCAGTCAGGGTTGCCTGTACGTCGCCGATACCGGCAATCATTGCGTGCGCCGGATCAGGCTCGAATCCGGCGAGGTCGATACGGTGCTCGGGGCCGGCCGGCCGGCCTATGGCGACGTCGAGGCGCAAGGTTCCGGTTTGCGCGTATCGATCAATGCGCCGCATGCAGTGGCCGCCGATGGCGACATTCTTTATGTTGCTGCGACCGGGCAAAACCAGATCGTGCGGGTCGACCTTGGCGCGGAGTGCGTGGCGACGCTTGCCGGCGACGGTCGCAGCGATGTTCGCGATGGTATTGGCAGCCAGGCTTCGCTGGCGCAACCCGGCGCGCTTGCGCTGATGCCCGGGCAACTGCTGGTGGCGGATTCCGGCGGCAATGCGATCCGCCGCTTGCGCTTCGCGGATCTCGCATTGACCACGCTGGCGGGATCATCGCCGTGGGAGCCGGGGTGCATGGACGGCACGGGACGCAAGGTCAGGTTGGCTTTTCCTTCCGGATTGGCGGTTGCCGAAAATCGGGTTTTCGTGGCCGACACCTGCAACGACCGGCTGTGCATGCTCGATCCTTACAGCGCGGAGTTGACCACGCTGGAATTCGACCATCCGCTGCACGAACCGCAGGGGCTGTCATTCGCGGCGGGGATATTGTGGGTGGCTGTTCGCAATGACCACGCCATCCTGCGCATCGATCCGGAGCACGGCACTTGCGAGCGGGTGGTGGTGGGCGAATAGCATCTTGGGTTGCGCGGGGCTTGACCCCTCCGCGGATACAATGACGTCATGCAGTCCGATGCAGCGGCCTTCGAGGGCAAGGCCTTCGTTCGCAACCTCACCACCTCGCCCGGCGTGTACCGCATGTTCGGTGCGGACGACGCGCTGCTGTACGTCGGCAAGGCGCGCAATCTCAAGAAGCGGGTCGGCAACTACTTCCTTAAGCCGAACCTCGAGCCGCGCATCGCGTCGATGGTTTCGCAGATCGCACGCATCGAGGTGACGCTGACGCGCACCGAGGGCGAGGCGCTGTTGCTGGAAGCGCAACTGATCAAATCGCTGAAGCCGCGCTACAACATCATGTTGCGCGACGACAAGAGCTATCCGTACATCTTCGTGTCGGACGATCCGTTTCCGCGCATCGTGTTCCATCGCGGCGCCAAGCGCGAGAAGGGCCGCTACTTCGGGCCGTACCCGAGCGCCCACGCGGTGCGCGAAAGCCTTGCGTTGATGCAGAAGCTGTTCAAGGTGCGCACCTGCGAGAACAGCTATTTCCGCAACCGTTCACGCCCCTGCCTGCTGTACCAGATCGGGCGTTGCAGCGCGCCGTGCGTCGATTTCATCGATCCGGAAGAGTATGCCGAGGATGTGCGGCATGCCGTGATGTTTCTGGAAGGACGCAGCGATGCAGTACTCGACGAGCTTGCGGCGAGGATGGATGCCGCGAGCGGAGGCCAGGATTACGAACGCGCGGCACGCCTGCGCGACCAGATCGCGACGTTGCGTGGCCTGCAGGCGCAACATTACGTGCACGGCGCCACCGCGGACATGGACGTATTCGCGTGTCGCGTCGAGGATGGCATCGCGTGCGTATCGGTGCTGTTTTTCCGCAACGGCATCAGCCTCGGGTCGCGCGCGCATTTTCCGAAGCTTGCCTTCGACTCCGCGCCGGAGGATGTGCTGGGCCAGTTCCTCGCGCAGTATTACCTCGATCAGCCGGCGCCGGTGGAAGTGGTGTGCGATCACGAGCCCACCGACGCACAGGCACTCTCCGAAATGTTGTCCGCGCAACGCGAGCGCGAGATCGTGCTGAAGTGGCGCGTGCGCGGCGAACGCGCTCGCTTCGTGGAGATGGCCGAGCGCAATGCCGAGGCCGCGCTGCTGGCGCGGCTGACCAGCCGGCAAACCTTGCACACACGCTTCGAAGCGTTGCGTGAGTTGCTGCAGCTCGACGAAACACCGCAACGCCTCGAGTGCTTCGACATCAGCCACACCATGGGCGAGGAAACCGTCGCGTCGTGCGTGGTGTTCGGACCCGAAGGCGCGCAAAAGCAGCATTACCGACGCTTCAACATTCGCGGCATCACGGGCGGCGACGATTACGCTGCGATGCGGCAGGCGCTGGAGCGACGCTTCAAGGCACTGGCGCGTGGCGAGGGCGAAGCGCCCGACGTATTGCTGATCGACGGCGGCGCGGGCCAGGTGGCGCAGGCGTTGTCGGTGCTGCAGGATCTGGGGCTGAGCGGCATCGAAGTGGTGGGCGTGGCCAAGGGGCCGTCGCGCCGCGAAGGCGAGGAAACCCTGGTGCTGGGCGACAGCGGGCGCGAACTCGAGCCCGGCCCCGATTCGCCGGCGTTGCACCTGATCGATGCGGTGCGCGACGAGGCGCACCGGTTCGCGATCACCGGCCATCGCAAGCGCCGCGAAAAGGCGCGCGAACGGGGCGTTCTGGAAGACGTGCCCGGCATCGGCGCGGCGCGGCGTTCGGCGCTGCTGAAGGCGTTCGGTGGTCATGCGGGCGTGATGGCGGCCGGCGTCGAGGAACTTTGCCGCATCCGTGGCATCAACCGCGAACTGGCCGAAAGGATCCACGCGTTCCTGCACGGGTAATTTTTGCGATAGTCCCTGGTCGCTGCACCACGGTCGATGACGCCCTCGCGCGTGTATGCGACACTGGTGCGGATCATTCGGAGCGGACGCGTGCGCATCAACCTGCCAACCTGGCTGACCCTGTTTCGCGTCCTGCTGCTGCCGGTGATGGTGCTGGTGTTCTATTCGCACGATGCGATCAACGCGGTCCCGCTGCGCTTTGCCAACATCGCGGCCGTTGCGGTATTCGCGCTGGCGTCGATCACCGACTGGCTGGACGGCTGGATCGCGCGGCGCTGGCACATGGAGTCCGCCTTCGGCGCGTTCCTGGACCCGGTCGCCGACAAATTGATGATGGCGGTCGCGCTGTTCCTGCTGGTGCAGAGTCATCCCACCTGGTTGCTGGCGGTCACCAGCGCCGTGATCGTCGGGCGCGAAATCGCGGTGTCGGCGCTGCGCGAATGGATGGCGTTCGTCGGGGAGCGCGGCCGGGTCAAGGTGCTGTGGATCGGCAAGTTCAAGACGGTGATGCAGATTGTCGCGATCCTGATCCTGTTATGGGAACGCGACAAGGACGCCACCGTGCTGCGTGCGTGGAAGGTGGGCGAGGGTCTGCTGGTGTTCGCGGCCGTCCTGACCATCTGGTCCGGGCTGGCCTACATGCAGGCCGCATGGCCGGTACTGAAAAGCGGGCGCATGCCGGGAGACGGAGGCGCTCCGCAGGCTTGATCCGAATCTCCGGCCCACGTATCATTGCCGGCTCCGCGGGAATAGCTCAGTTGGTAGAGCACGACCTTGCCAAGGTCGGGGTCGCGAGTTCGAGTCTCGTTTCCCGCTCCAGGTTTTCGGGACCCCGGCACGCCGGGGTCTGTTGTTTCCGGGCCGCGCAACGCGGTCCGGTTGGAAGGCGGCCTTGCGACAGCGCTGTTTTCCCGTCACCGGCCAGGTGGCAGAGTGGTCATGCAGCGGACTGCAAATCCGCGTACGCCGGTTCGATTCCGACCCTGGCCTCCAGTAGAGAATCCAAGAAAGTCCCAGAAAGCCTCTGAAACCCGCATAGAAGCGGGTTTTTTTGTGACTTCGCGTCCGCTGACGTCCCATCGGGTTTTCTTGAATCCGGGGGAATATCTGGATGCGCTGAAAGCCGGAGCAAACGTCATACCGATTCGCAAGCACGCGGTTTGAGTTACCCGCAACACACATTGCGCGTGCTACCCGAGCGGCGGATAACGACCCGTTGCAGCCTGTCGCCAAGGTCTGCTTTTCGGATGTCTGTCGACCGCTGGGTCCGGGCATCGCCAAGCCCTGCAGACGCACCCACTCGGCGGCCGCTGGCTTGCACAGACTCCTGCGCAAGTACACTCTGCACCACTGCGGGTCCACGAGTCCCAACCCAGGGGTGATCGCGTGAAGGCGGGGGCGTTCTTCGGCGAACTCAAGCGCCGCAATGTGTGGCGCGCGGGGGCTTTCTACGCGGCGGCGGTGTGGGCGCTGGCGCAGGGCATTGCGCAACTCAGTGCGCCGTTCGGATTGCCGGACTGGGTGACCCGCTGGTTCGTGATCGCGTGCGTCATCGGCTTTCCGTTCTGGCTCGCCTTTGCCTGGTTCTACGAGTTCACCCCGCAAGGCCTCAAGCGCGAGAGCGAGATCGCACCGGACGATTCGATCGCGCGCTCCACCGGCCGCAGGCTGGACAAGTGGATCATCGCGGTGCTGGTGATCGCCGTCGTTTTGCTCCTGACGAACGCCTTTGTATGGCGCAAGGGCGCAGGATTGGCGAGCGATTCCGCGCTCGCAAGCGCTCCCGCCAAGTCCATCGCGGTGCTGCCCTTCGAGAATCTGAGCGAGGACAAGGGCAACGCCTACTTCGCCGA
>Ga0207707_10000515_pt1 | contig 39696 bp, 34 predicted proteins | sample KBSC83BmetaG_FD_184336 | JGI IMG/M metagenome (GOLD analysis project Ga0207707, IMG submission 184336) | Corn rhizosphere microbial communities from Kellogg Biological Station, Michigan, USA - KBS C8-3B metaG (SPAdes) (version 2) | ecosystem: Host-associated > Plants > Roots > Rhizosphere ... | reverse complement strand
CTGAACACCAAGTTCGCCTCGATCAGCAGCTCGCTGAAGTAAGCGACTGCTCGCCGATCAGCAAAGGCCCCGGAAATCCGGGGCCTTTGTTTTTTCAAGACCGGAATTCTGTTGGCGTTGCGCATGTGTAAAAACGATGCCGTTGTGCTTGCGGCAAGGAAGACCCCGATACCGGCGGCCGCCCATGACGAGGCTTCCGTGCGGCTTGTCTGTCTGGCGCTGACGCTTTCGATGGTCGCGCTCGCCTGCCGGATCTTCAGCATCTGGTGACGGATCGCTTCGTTTCCCGATTGTTTAACTCTCGCCGCTAGACTTCGGCGAGCCGAAATTCTTCGCTCCAGCCCCGCGTGTCCCGATGATCCTCGACCTCGCTCGCCTCCTGTTGTTCCCGGCCCTGATGGCATTCGCGGCGGCCAGCGATCTCTTCACGATGACGATCTCGAACCGGGTTTCGCTGGCGCTCGCCGCAGGCTTCCTGCTGCTCGCGGCGCTGAGTGGGATGGCGCCCACCGAGATTCTCACCCATATCGGCGCGGGCGCCGCCGTTCTTGTGATTGCGTTCGGCTGTTTCGCGATGGGCTGGATCGGCGGCGGGGACGCCAAGATCGCAGCGAGCGGGGCGCTCTGGTTCGGCTTCGCCCACCTGATGGAATATCTGCTTTATGCCTCGGTGTTCGGCGGCGCGCTGACACTGCTGCTGATCCAGCTCCGGCAATGGCCGCTGCCCTATCCGCTCGCCAGCCAGGCCTGGCTGCTCCGGCTGCATGCCAAGGAAAGCGGCATCCCCTACGGCATTGCGCTCGCGATCGCCGCCTTGATGATCTACCCCGAGACCGAATGGGTGAAGGCGATCGACCTCGCGCACTTCACGATCGGCTGAAACGATTTGTAAACCCCTCAAGTAACTTGCGGTTAAGGCAATTTACTCACGCCTCATTAACCATGCTTTGACGAATAGCTGGTCAACTCCACGTCACGGCGGCGCACGCGTCGCAGCGTAATGTGGAAAGTGAAGCGTATGAAAACCGCACGGATCGTGGTCCTGGCTATCGCCATCGGCGCCGGCGGCGTTGCTGCATATCTGGCGAGCGGATCCGACAACAAGCCGGCTCCCGAGCCTGCCGCGCAACTGCCGACCGTCGACATCCTGGTGGCCAAGTCGGAGATCGGCCTCGGCCAGACCGTCAGGCCCGAGGATCTGCAGTGGCAGACCTGGCCGACGGCAAGCGCGAGCAGCGCCTTCGTCAAACGCAACGAGCGCCCTGACGCCACCACGCAGATCGCCGGCATGATCGCGCGCTCCCCCTTCATCACGGGCGAGCCGATCCGCGAGCAGAAGCTGGTGAAGGCCGACGGTTCGGGCTTCATGGCCGCCATCCTGCCGACCGGCATGCGCGCCATCTCGACCGAAATCTCGCCAGAAACCGGCGCAGGCGGCTTCATCCTGCCGAACGACCGCGTCGACGTGATCCTGACCCGGCGCGTCAAGAACGCCGAGCATCCCAGCCAGCCCGAAATCGTCGTCTCCGAGGTGGTCCTCGCCAACATCCGCGTGCTCGCGATCGATCAGGCGCCGAAGGAAAAGGACGGCCAGAACGCCGTGGTCGGCAAGACCGTCACGCTCGAACTGAAGCCCGATCAGATCCCGGTGCTCGCCAGCGCCCGCCAGGCCGGCACGCTGTCGCTGGCCCTGCGCAGCATCGCCGACGTCAAGATGGTGGAGAACATTCCGGACAACACGGCCGCGAGCCGCGGCGTCAACATCATTCGTTTCGGCGTTCCAAGCTCGGGGACGCTGCAGAAGTGACGATGAGGATTTTAAAGATGGATTGCAGGGTAAATCAGCGGACGCTCCGGGCCTTCATGGTCCGCGCCCTGTCGTTTGCAGGCGTCGCCTCGCTGATGCTTGATCCGACACTTGCGCCTGTCATGGCGAGCGACTATCGCGTGCCCGCGCCGGTCGTGACCGACGGTCAGAGCAATGCGCGTCCCATTTCGCTTGGCATCGGCAAGTCGGTCGTGATCGACCTGCCGCGCGACATCAAGGATGTGCTGGTCGCCGATCCCAAGATCGCCAATGCCGTGATCCGCTCGTCGCAGCGCGCCTATATCATCGGCGCCACCGTCGGGCAGACCAATATCGTGTTCTTCGATGCTTCCGGACAGCAGATCGCCGCCTACGACATCGCAGTGACCCGCGACCTCAATGGCGTGCGCGCCGCGTTGCGGCAGATGTTCCCGACCTCCGACATCCATATCGAAGGCGTCGGCGACGGCGTCATCCTCACCGGCACCGCGGCGAACCCGATCGAAGTACAACAGGCAGGCGACATGGCGGCGCGGCTCGCCGGCGGCGCCGACAAGGTCGTCAATTCGATCGTCGCCCGCGGCCGCGACCAGGTGATGCTGAAGGTCACGGTCGCCGAGATCCAGCGCTCGATCATCAAGCAGATGGGCATCGATCTCGCCGCCAATCTCAGCTACGGCACCTCGGTGGTGAAGTTCCAGAACAACAACCCGTTCACCGCCAACAATGCGCCGCTGATCGCCGGCAACGCCGTGCAAGGGACCTTCGGCGCCGCGCCTTCGGTGCAGGCCACGCTGCGTGCCATGGAGAGCGCAGGTGTCATAAGGACGCTGGCCGAGCCCAATCTGACGGCGATCTCCGGTGAGTCCGCGACCTTCATTTCCGGCGGCGAATTTCCGATTCCGACCGGCGTGACCTGCCAAACGACCACATCGGGCGCCATCGGGCAGTGCGTGCAGACGGTCAGCTTCAAGAAATTCGGCATTTCGCTCAACTTTACGCCCGTCGTTCTCACGGAGGGCCGGATCAGCCTTCGGGTGATGACCGAGGTTTCGGAAGTCTCGAGCGAAAACGCCCTGCAGGGCGGCGCCGGCGGAACCACGATCCCTTCGATCAAGACGCGGCGCGCGGAAACCACGCTGGAGATTCCCTCCGGCGGCGCGATGGCCATGGCCGGCCTGATCCAGCAGCAAACCAAGCAAGCGATCAACGGCCTGCCGGGGATGATGGAGATCCCGGTGCTGGGAACGCTGTTCCGCAGCCGCGATTTCATCAACAACCAGACCGAGCTCGCGGTGATCGTGACGCCCTACGTGGTGCGCGCGGTCGCGCAAAAGGACCTATCGCGGCCGGATGACGGCTTTGCCGCCGCGTCCGATCCGCAGGCCCAGTTGCTCGGATCCGTCAATCGCATCTACGGCGTGCCCGGCCGCACCGGGCCGGCGCGGAGCTATCGCGGCTCTTACGGCTTTATCACGGACTGAGGCGGGGTGGGGACTTGACAACGATGAAAACCAGAACATCCCGCACGCACGGACGCGCCAGCCGCGTGGCGGTGGCGCTGCTCGGCTTCGGCCTTTCGCTCGGCGGCTGCGTGCACGACGAACCGCTCGCGACGACCGCGGGCATTCCCGGCGATTACCGGCTGCGCCATCCCGTCGCGGTCGAGGATGCCAATCATTCCATCGTGGTTTTCGTCGGCCAGGGCCGCGGCGGCCTTTCCGCCGAGCAGCGCGCCGACGTGATGGGCCTGGCGCAAAGCTGGCAGCAGGAAGGCACCGGCGCAATCAGCGCCGATGTGCCGATCGATACGCCCAATGCCCGCGCCGCGGCGGATTCCTTTCGCGAAATCCAGGCCATGCTCGCCGCTGCCGGCGTTCCTCCGCGCGGGCTCGTGGTGCACCGCTATCATCCCGAGGACCCGCGCCATCTCGCCGCGATCCGCCTGAGCTATCCCAGGCTGCAGGCGACGGCCGGCCCCTGCGGCCTGTGGCCGGACGATCTCGGTCCCTCGGTCAAGAACCGCGACTATTTCGAGAACAAGGACTACTACAATTTCGGCTGCGCCTATCAACGCAACATGGCGGCGATGGTCGAGAACCCCTCCGACCTGGTGCAGCCGCGCCCGGAGACGCCGCCCTATACGGCGCGCCGCACCGCAGCCTTCGAGAAGTATCGCAAGGGCAACGCGACCGCGACTTCATATCCCGAAGCCGAAAAGGCCAAACTCAGCGACACAGGCAAATGATCAGCTACGCCCGCCAGAACGAGGAAAAGCCGGAAGTCGCACCAGCGCCGGCGGAGGATCACATCGCGCCCGCGCCGCGGGTATCGGTGCAGGCCTTCTGCGACACGGTGGAAACCGCCGCTGCCGTGCAATCGGCCGGTGGAGACCGCCGGCTCGGCAAAGCGCATCTGAAGATCCAGATGGGCGGCATGGCCGCCGCCATCGAGGCCTACCGCGCGGCTCCCACGCCCAATGTGATCGTGCTGGAGGCCGACGCCCGCACGGACATCCTCGCCGGCCTCGATCAACTGGCGACCGTGTGCGATCCCGGCACCCGCGTCGTGGTGATCGGCCGCGTCAACGATGTCACGCTGTATCGCGAACTGGTCCGCCGCGGCGTCAGCGACTATGTCATCGCGCCGGTCAATGCGCTCGACGTCGTCCGCTCGATCTGCAGCCTGTTCTCCGCGCCCGAGGCCAAATCGGTCGGCCGCATCATTGCCGTGGTCGGCGCCAAGGGCGGCGTCGGGGCTTCCACGATCGCCCACAACATCGCCTGGGCGATCGCCCGCGACCTTGCGATGGATTCGGTCGTCGCCGATCTCGACCTCGCCTTCGGCACCGCCGGCCTCGACTACAACCAGGATCCGCCGCAGGGCATCGCGGACGCGGTGTTCTCGCCGGATCGCGTCGACACCGCCTTCGTCGACCGCCTGCTGTCGAAATGCACCGACCATCTGAGCCTGCTCGCGGCGCCCGCGACGCTGGACAAGGTATATGATTTCGGCGCGGACGCGTTCGACGCGATCTTCGACACGCTGCGCACGACCATGCCCTGCATCGTGCTGGATATCCCGCACCAATGGTCGGGATGGACCAAGCGCGCGCTGGTCGGCGCCGACGACATCCTGATCGTCGCATCGCCCGACCTCGCCAATCTGCGCAACACCAAGAACATCTTCGACCTCCTGAAGGCCTCGCGGCCCAACGACCGCCCGCCGCTCTATTGCCTCAACCAGGTCGGCGTGCCGAAACGTCCCGAGATCAACGCCAACGAATTCGCGAAGGCGATCGAAAGCCAGCCGATCGCCTCCATTCCCTTCGATCCGCAGATGTTCGGCTCGGCCGCCAATAACGGCCAGATGATCGCGGAAATCTCCGCGGGTCATCGGACCACCGAGATGTTCCTGCAGATTGCGCAGCGGCTGACAGGCCGCAGCGAGACCAAGAAGCCGAGGGGGAACTTCCTGTCGCCCCTGATCGAAAAGTTGCGGGGCAAGTAACCCCTCGCCTGGAGTACCGTCGTGTTTGGTAAGCGTAACGGAAACGAGAGTGATACGCGGCCGGTGAAGCCCGCGGCGAGCGTGCCGGAGCCTTCGCGGCCGGCGCCTCCGCCTGCCGTCGCCTCGCCGCCGCTCGCCCCGGTCAAGGCAGCGCCGCCACCGCCGCCTCCTCCGCCGGTCGCCGAAGCCCGCCGTTCCGACAACTATTACCAGGTCAAGGCGACGATCTTCGGCGCGTTGATCGAGGCGATCGATCTCGCGCAGCTGGCCAAGCTCGACAGCGAATCAGCGCGCGAGGAAATCCGCGACATCGTCAACGAGATCATCGCGATCAAGAACATCGTGATGTCGATCGCCGAGCAGGAAGAGCTGCTCGACGACATCTGCAACGACGTGCTCGGCTACGGTCCGCTCGAGCCGCTGCTGTCGCGCGACGATATCGCCGACATCATGGTCAACGGCGCCGGCACGGTCTTTATCGAAGTCGGCGGCAAGATCCAGAAGACCGGCATCCGCTTCCGCGACAACCAGCAGCTCCTCAACATCTGCCAGCGCATCGTCAGCCAGGTCGGCCGCCGTGTCGACGAATCGTCGCCGATCTGCGACGCGCGCCTCGCCGACGGCTCCCGCGTCAACGCGATCGTGCCGCCGCTCGCGATCGACGGCCCCGCGCTCACCATCCGCAAATTCAGGAAGGACAAGCTGACGCTCGACCAGTTGGTCAAATTCGGCGCGATCACGCCCGAAGGCGCGGAGATCCTGCAGATCATCGGCCGCGTCCGCTGCAACGTGCTGATCTCCGGCGGTACCGGCTCCGGAAAGACCACGCTGCTCAACTGCCTGACCAACTACATCGAGCACGACGAGCGCGTCATCACCTGCGAGGACGCGGCCGAGCTTCAGCTGCAGCAGCCCCATGTGGTGCGGCTGGAGACCCGCCCCCCCAACATCGAAGGCGAAGGCCAGGTCACCATGCGCGAGCTGGTGCGCAACTGCCTGCGTATGCGTCCCGAACGCATCATCGTCGGCGAAGTCCGCGGACCCGAGGCGTTCGACCTGCTGCAGGCCATGAACACCGGCCATGACGGATCGATGGGAACGCTGCACGCCAACAATCCCCGCGAGGCGCTGTCACGCTGCGAATCCATGATCACCATGGGCGGCTTCTCCCTGCCCTCGCGCACCATCCGCGAGATGATCTGCGCCTCGATCGACGTCATCATCCAGGCCGCGCGCCTGCGCGACGGCTCGCGCCGCATCACCCACATCACCGAGGTGATGGGCATGGAAGGCGAGACCATCATTACCCAGGACATCTTCCTCTACGACATGGTCGGAGAGGACGCCAACGGCAAGATCATCGGCCGACACCGCTCCACGGGCATCGGCCGGCCGCGCTTCTGGGAACGCGCGCGCTATTACAACGAGGAAAAGCGGCTTGCCGCGGCGCTCGACGCCGCCGAAGTCGCGCCGACGACATAAGGTGTTCTCATGAACATGCAATCGCTTGCACTGGGCTTTCTCGCCGCCTCCGCCATCGGTGGCGTCGCGTGGGTGTTTATCTATCCGATGCTGTCGGGCGAAAAGCAGGCGGAGAACCGGCGCGCCGCCGTGGCCAAGCCGGAGCCGACCGCCAAGCGCCAGAACGACAAGGCCCAGCGCTCGCGCCGCGAGCAGGTGGAGGGCTCACTGAAGGAGCTGGAGGCCCGCCGGGAGAAGCAGAGCAAAGTCCCCCTCAGCGTCCGCTTGTCACAGGCCGGTCTCGACTGGTCGACCCAGAAATTCATGGTGGTTTCCGCGATACTCGGTGCGATCTTCCTCGCGGGCGCGCTGTTCGTGGGCGGCGGCATTCTCGGCGCCGTCGGGCTTGCCTTCGCCGGCGGCTTCGGCCTGCCGCGCTGGAGCCTGTCTTTTCTGAAAAAGCGCCGTGAAAAGAAATTCCTGGCCGCACTGCCCGACGCCGTCGACGTGATCGTGCGCGGCATCAAGGCAGGCCTGCCGCTGTTCGAATCGATCAAGGTGGTGGCTGCCGACGCTCCCGAGCCGCTGCGCAGCGAGTTCAACGCCATCATCGAGACCCAGGCGATCGGCATTCCGCTCGGCGAGGCCTGCACCCGATTGTATGATCGCATGCCGTTACCCGAGGCCAATTTCTTCGGCATCGTGATCTCGATCCAGCAGAAATCCGGCGGCAATCTGTCGGAGGCGCTTGGTAACCTCTCCAAGGTGCTGCGCGACCGCAAGAAGATGGCCGAGAAGATCCAGGCCATGTCGATGGAAGCCAAGGCTTCTGCCGGGATCATCGGCTCACTGCCGCCGATCGTCATGCTCCTGGTCTATATGTCGACCCCCGGCTACATCTCGCTGCTGTGGACCCATCCCACCGGCCAGCTCATGCTGGTCGGCTGCGTCATCTGGATGTCGATCGGCATCATGGTGATGAAGAAAATGATCAACTTCGACTTCTGACAGGTGCGGCAATGTTTGACTTCCTCATAAACGCTATCCACAGCCCGCGCTTCATGACGATGCTGTTCGCCGCAATTGCGGCAAGCGCCACCGCATATACGCTGGTCATGCCGCTGCTCGCCGGCGAAAACCTCAGCAAGCGCATGAAGGCGGTGGCAAACGAACGCGAGCGCATCCGCGCCCGCGAACGCGAACGGATGAACAAAAGCGAAAAAGTTTCGCTGCGCCAGACGCCGAAACAGCTCGTCTCCAGGGTCGTGGAAGATTTCAACCTGACGAAGTACCTGGCGCAGGATGCCGCGCGCGAAAAGCTGACGCTGGCCGGCTATCGCGGCCAGGCGCCCTATGTCACCTTCCTGTTTTTCCGCCTGGTATCGCCGATCGTGCTGTTCATCGCCTCGATCATCTATGTGTTCGTGATCTCGCACATGGAGAAGACGATGCCGGTGAAGATCGGCATCTGCGTCGGTTGCGCCTATCTCGGCCTGCAGGCGCCGATGCTGTTCCTGAAGAACGCGATCAGCAAGCGCCAGCTCCAGATCAAGCGCGCCTTTCCCGATGCGCTCGACCTGCTGCTGATCTGCATCGAGTCCGGCATGTCCATCGAAGCCGCCTTCCGCAAGGTTGCGACCGAGATCGTCAACCAGTCGATCGCCCTGTCGGAAGAGTTCACGCTGACCACCGCCGAGCTTTCGTATCTGCAGGACCGCAAGGTCGCCTACGAGAACCTCGCCAAGCGAACCGGGCTCGAAGGCGTGAAGTCGGTCTGTCTCGCGCTGATGCAGTCGGAGCGCTATGGCACACCACTCGGCCAAAGCCTGCGCGTGATGGCGCAGGAAAACCGCGACATGCGCATGACCGAGGCCGAGAAGAAGGCCGCCGCGCTGCCGCCGAAGCTGACCGTGCCGATGATCCTGTTCTTCCTGCCCGTGCTGTTTGTCGTCATTCTCGGACCGACCGGCATCCGCGTCTCCTCGATGCAGTGAGCCGCCGGCGCATGATCTCCCGGAGCCCTACTCGGGGAGATCATGCGCAAGCAAGAAGCCGAAGCGCGTTGACGATCCAGGCCGGCTCCAGTCGCGCTCCAGGCGACGGTGCGCGATCCGACAAGCAGGGTCAGGTAATCAATCGGGGCGATTGAGCTCGGCGACGGGGACGTTATTGGCGCCGCGGCCCGGGCGGGAATTGTCCTTGGGCTTCAGCATCTCGCGGAGATACGCGACATTCGCAGCCGCCTCGTTCGGCGGCAGGTCCGCCTTCACGATCTGCTCGGCCTCGGCGAAGCGGCCCTGCAGCCCGACCACGAGGCCGAGATTCTGCCGCACCTTCGAGTTCGCCTTGGGGTTGGCGTAGGCCTCCCGAAGCGCTTCCTCCGCCTTCGGCAGATCCTTCGACAGCATGTAGGACATGCCGAGGTTCGACAGCACCGAGGGCTCGCCGGGCACGATCTTGAGCGCGCTCGCATAATAGCGTCGCGCCTCGTCGTGGCGGCCGAGCTGGTCGAGCGTCGTGCCCTGCACGGAGAGGATTCGCCAGTCCGGATTTTCGGGCGTATGGGCGCTCGACAGCACGTCGAACGCCTGCTGGAAATTTCCATTGTCGGCGAGCGCGCGGCCCCAGCCGGCGAGCAGCGGCTTGTTGCCGGGATTGGCGATGCAGGCCTGCTCGAGCACGGCGGCGGCCTGCGCGCGCTGGCCGTTGGCCCGCAGCGCCTGTCCATAGGCGAGCGCCGCGTCGATATCCTTCGGATTGGCGCGATACCGCTCGCCGTAATAGTCGATGATACGCTGCGGATCGGCGTCGGGGGCTGGATCGGCCTTGGCGGTCAGCGCGCCCGTGACGTCCGACATGGTCTGGCAGCCGCCCAGGCTTGCGGCCAACATCGCCGTGACTGCCGCGGTTGCAAGGAACCGGGCCACACCTGACTGCTTCGACACGTTGACTCTCGCGCTGGACTGAGCCGATCGCGCCAGCAATAAACCGTTAACCCTAACGACTGGTTAATTTGGCCCGCCGCGTCGCCCCGGGCGGCCTTCATGGGGCCGGCCGCGACGCCGGCCTCGAGAACGCCGCGACAATCGGCCCGACCGAATGGCCCTGGTCGCTGCGCCCGACCGACGGCGCGTGGAGCTCGGAAATGCTGCCGTCGAGATAGAGCGCGTCGGAGCAGGACAGTGCGTCGCGGAACAGCCGGGCGAATCCGGCAAAGCTGACGGGTTCTTCCGAGATCACGAAGACGGCGGTGTTCTCGTCCACGATGCCGACGCCGTTCCGGATCTTTTCAGAGGCCGCAGTCGCCAGCATCCGCCTGCCGATCATGCCCTTTGTCACCAGCACCGGCCCGGACTGCGTGGCGTAGTCAGCCCTCGGCCGCTCTTTCAGATAGCGGCTTGCTTCGAGAATGCCGACCCTGCCCTCGCCGGCAAAGAACACGCCGTTCGGCTTCCAGTAGAAATTTCCGGTGCCTGCGCGCGCATTCAGCTTCGCCTGCTCGCGGCCGCGCTCGATCAGGAGACCGACCGGGCCGAGGTCCGGTTCATACATCCCGCCGTTCATGGCGAATGCCAGCCGCGACCTGTCGGCCGGCTGTAGCTGCTGGAGATAGGCTGCGATTGAACCGAATGGCTTGTCGCCCGCGCCGCGCCAGGCAACGACGATCTCGAAGCGCCTGACATCGATGGTGCACGCGACATAACGTCTGGCCTCGAACGCAAGCCGCCGGCACGGTGGCGCAGCGCCCGTACTGGCCTGTTCCGCAGCCGCGATCGACACGGAGGCCGCGATCGCGAACAGCCCCGCCGCCGCAAATCGCAGCCAAACCGACCGCTTCCGCTCAATATTCAATTGCCAGCCGCTTCCGGATCTCGTCGACGCGCTTCTCGATCGCATCGAACCTCTCATGCACCGCACGGTCATGCAGGTAGAACAGGTAGCCGGCGGCCAGAAAGCCGAAGATCCAGTGGTGGCTCTCGACGTAAGCAAGCACTGCTTCGATCGCATGACCAGCAAAACCAAGAATGGCCCACACAACGTCCATCTTATCTCCCCGGCATTAAACAGGCGGCCGAAATCTACCATGACCGCCCAAGCCCCGTGTAGCGCAATTGCGTTTTGTGGCGCCTGGACGATTGCGACGGCGTCAAAACTCTGCGAAGTCTTTTTGCTCCAATCCCGAGATCAACGACGCATGCCATCGATTTTCGCAGCCGGCGACCAATCTTCTGTAATTCCCATCACATTCGCGACCAAATCGACATGGGAAGCGATCCGGACTGCGCTGCCGCCGCAGGCCGCCAAATTCGCGGTCGCCAACGATTTTTCGGCCAAGCCCGGCGCATGTCTCGTGCTGCCCACGGCGGAAGGACAGATCGCGCAGGTGCTGTTCGGCCTCGAGGACGAGGGCGCCAAGTCCCGCGATCTGTTCAGGCCCGGCTCGCTGCCCGGCCTGCTGCCGCCGGGCGTCTATCGCTTTGCCAATGCGCCGCACGATACGCGCCTGGCGGCGCTTGCCTTCGCGCTTGGCGCCTATCGTTTCGGCCGCTACCGCAAGGCGGAGGTTCCCGACGTCAGACTGGCGCCGCCTGAAGGCGTCGATGCCGCCGAGATCGCGCGGATGGCGGAGGCCGCGATGATGGCGCGCGATCTCATCAACACGCCGTCGAACGACATGGGACCGGCGGAACTTGAACTCGCCGCGCGCCAGCTCGCCGAACGCTTCGGGGCGACGTTCGGCAGCATCGTCGGCGACGACCTCCTCAAGCAGAATTTCCCGCTGATCCATGCGGTCGGCATGGCTTCGACGCGCCCGCCGCGGCTGATCGAATTTTCCTGGGGCGATCCGTCGCATCCGAAGGTGACGCTGGTCGGCAAGGGCGTCTGCTTCGACACCGGCGGGCTCGACCTGAAACCGTCCAGCGGCATGCTGATCATGAAAAAGGACATGGGCGGGGCCGCCAACATCCTGGCGCTGGCGCAGATGGTGATGGATGCGAAGCTGAAGCTGCGGCTGCGTGTCCTGATCCCGGCGGTCGAGAATGCGGTCGCCGGCAATGCGTTCCGCCCGCTCGACATCTTCAAGTCGCGCAAGGGCACGACGGTGGAGATCGGCAATACCGATGCCGAGGGCAGGCTGGTCCTCGCCGACGCGCTGGCGCTGGCGGATGAGGAGAAGCCCGAGCTCCTGATCGACATGGGCACGCTGACGGGGGCGGCGCGGGTCGCGCTGGGGCCGGATTTACCGCCCTTTTACACCGATGATGAGACGCTGGCGCTCGAGGTTGCGCGCTTCGCCAAGGGGGAGAACGATCCGTTGTGGCGCATGCCGCTGTGGCCGCCTTACGATAGTTGGCTCGATTCCAAGGTCGCCAATATCAACAATGCGCCGTCGGGCGCGTTCGCGGGCTCGATCACCTGCGCGCTGTTCCTGCAGCGCTTTGTCGAGCATGCCAAGAGCTGGCTGCATGTCGACATCTACGCCTGGACACCACAGGCCAAGCCGGCACGGCCCGAGGGCGGCGAATGCCAGGCCGCGCGCGCGATCTACAAGCTCCTGAGCGAACGCTATGCTTGACCCGCGCCTGACGCCCGCCCGCCCCGACCTTGCCGCGAAGCATCTCGAAGGCAAGGTTCAGGCGACGCGCTTTGTCGAAGGCGAAGCGTTCGACGTCACCGAAGCGATCGCGCCGGTACGCCGCGCGCCCGCACCCGACGCCGAGCTGATGACACAGGCGCTGAAAGGCGAGCGCGTCACGATCTATGACCGCAATGGCGAGGGCTTGGCCTGGGGACAGTTGGAGCGCGACGGCTATGTGGGCTGGCTGCCGGAAAGCGCGCTGGCGAGACCTTCTGCCCCGCCGACGCACAAGGTGACGGCGCTGTCGACGCTGGCCTTTCCGGGTCCCTCCATCAAGCTGCCGCCCATCCACGCGCTTCCGATGGAAGCCAGGGTGACGGTGAGGCGCGAGGACGGTCCCTTCGCCATTACCGGCGAGGGCCTTTATCTGTCGCGGCAACATCTCGGATCGCTCGATGCCAATTCGCCCGACTTCGTCGCCGTCGCCGAACGCTTTGTCGGCACGCCCTACCTCTGGGGCGGCAAGAGCAGCTTCGGCATCGATTGCTCCGGGCTCGTGCAGCTATCGCTCGCCGCCGCCGGCATCACATCGCCGCGCGACAGCGACATGCAGCAGGCTTCGCTTGGACGGCTGCTCGATCCTGCAGAAGCCAAGACCCTGCGGCGCGGCGACCTCCTGTTCTGGAAAGGCCATGTCGCGATCGCGCGGGACACCGGGACGATCGTGCACGCCAATGCGCATCACATGGCAACCGTGACCGAAAACACCGCGAACGCCATCGCGCGCATCAGGGCGGCCGGCAGCGAGCTCGTCGCGGTCAGGAGAATTTAAGAATCTGACGCGCGACCACGATTCGTCGTCGCGCGTCAGGTCACGACCGAATCGTCGCCCGCGGCTTCGTGGCGGAAGGCGGCGGCGAACAGCGCACGGGTATAATCGCTCTGCGGCGCCTTGAACAATTGCGCGGCCGGCCCCTCCTCCACCACCTTGCCCTGGCGCATCACGATCAGGTGGCTCGCCAGCGAAGCGACGACGCGCAGATCGTGGGAGATGAACATGTAGGTCAGGTCGCGCTTGCGCTGCAGCTCGCGCAGGAGATCGACCATCTGCGCCTGCAACAGCATGTCGAGCGCGCTGGTCGGCTCGTCCAGCACCACGAAATTCGGCTCCAGCACCGCCGCGCGCGCAATCGAGATGCGCTGGCGCTGGCCGCCGGAAAATTCATGCGGGTAGCGGGAGCGCCATTCCGGATTGAGGCCGACGTCTTCCAGCGCCTTGACCACCCGCGCTTCGCGCTCCTCGTGCGACAGATGTTTCTGATGCACGGAGAGGCCTTCGGCGATGATATCGCCGACCGACATGCGCGGGCTCAGGGAGCCGAACGGATCCTGGAACACGATCTGCATGTCGCGCCGGAAGGGCCGCATCGCCTTGAACTTCAGTCCCTGGATATCCTTGCCCAGGAACACGATCGGTCCTTCGGACGAGATCAGCCGCAGCAGCGCCAGCCCCAGCGTGGTCTTGCCCGAACCGGACTCGCCGACTACGCCCAGCGTCTCGCCCTTGCGCACCGCAAGGCTGACGCCGTCGACCGCCTTGATGTGCCCGACCGTGGAGCGCAGAAATCCGCGCTTGATCGGGAACCAGACCTTCAGATCGTCGGCAGACATCACGACCGGCTGCTCGGGGCGCGGCGGCGCAGGATCGGGCTTGGGCTCGGCGGCGAGCAGGTCGCGGGTGTAAGGATGCTTCGGTGCTGTGAAGACCTGCTCGACCGGGCCCTGCTCCACGATCTCGCCGGCCTTCATGACGCAGACCCTGTCCGCGATGCGGCGCACGATGCCGAGATCGTGGGTGATGAACAGCAGGCTCATGCCGAGCCGCGACCGGATCTCGGCGAGCAGCGCCAGAATCTGCGCCTGCACGGTGACATCGAGCGCGGTGGTCGGCTCGTCGGCAATCAACAGGTCGGGCTCGTTGGCAAGCGCCATCGCGATCATCACGCGCTGGCGCTGGCCGCCGGATAATTGATGCGGATAGCTCCTCAGCCGCGTCTCGGGCTCGGGAATGCCGACCTGCCGCAGCAGCTCGAGCGTCCGCGCCCGCGCCATCGAGCTGCCGGCGTTGTTGTGAAGCTGCATGATTTCCATGATCTGCGCTTCAACCGTGTGCAACGGATTGAGCGAGGTCATCGGCTCCTGGAAGATGATCGAGATGTCGTTGCCACGGACGCCGCGAATCTGGTTCTCGGACAGCGATAGCAGTTCCTGCCCCTTGAAGCGGATGCTGCCGGAAGGATGCGACGCCGCCGGATAAGGCAGCAGCTTCAGGATCGACAAAGCGCTGACCGACTTGCCGGAGCCGGATTCGCCGACCAGCGCCACGCACTCCCCGCGCTTGATCTCGAAGGAGACGCGGTCGACCGCGACCGAAAGCTTGCCCTGCTGACGGAAAGCCACCGAGAGATCGCGAACGCTGAGCAGCGGCTGGTTGATGGCGTCCATGCGATCCTCAGCTGAATGTCTTGCGCGGATCGAAGGCGTCGCGCACGGCTTCGCCGATGAAGATCAGGAGCGACAGCATGATGGCGACGGAGAAGAAGCCGGAGAAGCCGAGCCAGGGCGCCTGGATGTTGGCCTTGGCCTGCGACAGCAATTCGCCGAGCGACGGCGAGCCCGGCGGCAGGCCGAACCCCAGGAAGTCGAGCGCGGTGAGCGTCATCACCGACGACGACACGATGAACGGCAGGAACGTCATGGTCGCCACCATGGCGTTCGGCAACAGATGGCGGAACATGATGACGGCATTGGAGACGCCGAGCGCCCGGGCCGCCTGGATGTATTCGAAGTTGCGCCCGCGCAGGAATTCCGCGCGCACCAGCCCCACCAGCGTCACCCATGAGAACAACGCCATGATGCCGAGCAGCACGAAGAAGCCCGGCGGCAGCACCGCCGAGATGATCAGGAGCAGATAGAGATAGGGAATGGAATTCCAGATCTCGATGAAGCGCTGGAAGCCAAGGTCGATCCAGCCGCCGAAATAGCCTTGCACGCCGCCGGCGATGATGCCGATGACCGAGGAGATCAGTGTCAGGCTGAGGCCGAACAGCACCGAGATGCGAAAGCCGTAGATCAGGCGCGCGACCACGTCGCGGCCCTGATCGTCGGTGCCGAGCCAGTTATATTCGAGGTCGCGGCAGCCGCTGAGGTGCTTCTTCTCCACCACCGCCTTGCACTGCTGCTCCGTCAGCATCCAGGTCGGCGGCGACGGCGCGGGCGTCGGAAGATCGAGATTGTGGGTATCGTAGGAATACCGGATCAGGGGCCAGATGACGCTGCCGCCCTTGTTCGCGATCTGCTTCTGCAGATAGGGATCGCGATAGTCCGCGGCGGTCTCGAAGTCGCCGCCAAACGTCGTCTCCGAATAGGTCTTGAAGGCCGGAAAGTAGAGATGACCGTCATACTTGACCAGGAAGGGACGGTCGTTGGCGATCAATTCAGCGAACATGGAGACGATGAACAGGACCATGAAGATCCAGAACGACCAGTAGCCACGCTTGTTGGCCTTGAAATTCTCCCAACGGCGCCGGTTCAGCGGCGACGGCTGGAACGGGTGGCGCATGACCGGCACCGCCTCGCCGAGCGGCGAGGCCGTGGTGGTTTCGACCGGCTGGGGCGCGACAAGCGTCATCAGACCTCCCGCGCCTCGAAATCGATCCTCGGATCGATCCACATATAGGTGAGATCGGAGACCAGGTTGACGACGAGACCGACCAGCGAAAAGATATAGAGCGTGCCGAATACCACCGGGTAGTCGCGGTTGAGTACGCTCTCGAACGAGAGCAGGCCAAGACCGTCCAGCGAGAAGATGGTCTCGATCAGGAGCGAGCCCGAGAAGAAGGCGTGGATGAATGCTCCGGGAAAGCCCGCGATCACGATCAGCATCGCATTGCGGAAGATGTGATTATAGAGAACCTGCCGCTCGCTGCAGCCCTTGGCGCGCGCGGTCATCACATATTGCTTGCGGATCTCGTCGAGGAACGAGTTCTTGGTCAGCAGCGTCATGGTCGCGAACGCCGAGAGCCCCATCGAGATCAACGGCAGCGCGAGATGCCAGAAATAGTCGATGATCTTCCAGTACCAGGGAAACTGCGCCCAGCCCTCCGAGGTCAGCCCGCGCAACGGAAACCAGTTGAAGAACGATCCGCCGGCAAACAGGATGATCAGCAGGATCGCGAACAGGAAGCCGGGAATCGCAAAGCCGACAATGATGACGGCCGACGTCCAGGTATCGAACGGCGTCCCGTCCTTGACCGCCTTGCGGATGCCGAGCGGGATCGAGATCAGATAGCTCAACAGCGTCATCCAGATGCCGAGCGACATCGAGACCGGCAACTTCTCCTTGATCAGCTCGAGCACGCTGATGTCGCGGAAATAGCTCTTGCCGAAGTCGAAGCGGGTGTAATTCCACACCATCAGCGCAAATCGTTCCGGCGCCGGTTTGTCGAAACCGAACTGCTTCTCCAGGCTCTTGATGAATTCGGGGTCCAGCCCCTGCGCGCCCCGGTATTTCGAACTGACGGCATCGGCCGCCGCGGCATTGACGTTGGCGCGGGCACCGAAATCGCCGCCGCCGCCGGAAACGCGCGACAGGCCGCCGGTGTCCGCGCCCGAGAGTTGCGCGATGACACGGTCGACCGGACCGCCCGGCGCGAACTGCACGACCACGAACGAAACGAAGAGTATGCCGAGCAACGTCGGCAGCATCAGCAGGATACGGCGTGCGATATAGGCGCTCATGAGATCATTTTGCCTGATCGAGCCTGGCGGCCTTGGCGGCGTCGAACCACCAGTTTTCCGGCGCGCCGACACCTTGCGCATATTTCGGCGGCTTCGCCGGGTGACTGAACTGATCCCAATAGGCGATCGGATGCGTGCTGCGATACCACTGCGGCACCCAGTAGCGGCCGGCGCGGAACACCCGATCGAGCGCCCGGCACGCGATGGTCAAATCCTTGCGCGTATCGGCGCCGATCGCCTTTTCAATCAGCGCATCGATAGCCGGGCTCGCTGCGCCCGACAGATTATAGGAGCCCTTGGTCGCAGCGGCCTGCGACGAGAAATACGGACGCAGGCTGTCGCCCGGCGTCGGCGAGAAATTCATGCGCTGGGTCGTCACGTCGAAATCAAACGACTCGACGCGCGCGCGATACTGCACGGCGTCGACGATGCGGATCTCCGCCTCGATCCCGACCAGAGCGAGGTTCTTGATGAAGGTCGCATGATGCGGCTTGAACGTCGGCTCGTCGATCAGGAATTCGATCTTGAGGACCTGACCATTGGGCAACAGCCGCTTGCCGTCCTTGATCGGCAGTCCAGCATCCTGCAGCAATTGCTGCGCCTTGCGCAGCAGCGCGCGATCCTGTCCCGACCCGTCGGAGACCGGCGGCACATACGGCTTGTCGAACACCTCGTCAGGGATCTGGCCGCGGAATGGCTCGAGCAGCTTCAGTTCTTCCGGCGACGGCGCGCCCTCGGCGACCATGTCGGAGTTCTGGAACGGCGAGACCGTACGCCCGTATGCGCCGTACATGACGTTTTTGTTGGTCCATTCGAAATCGAAAGCATTGATCAATGCTTCGCGCACCCGCGGGTCCTTGAGCTGGTCGCGGCGGGTATTGATCATCCATCCCTGCCCGCCCGACGGCGTGTCGTCCGGCAGGGTCTCGAGCTTGACGCGCCCTTCCTTGATGGCGGGAAAATCGTAGCGCGTGGCCCAGATCCTCGCGGTGAACTCTTCGCGGAACAGATAGTTCTTCGCGGTAAAGCCTTCGAAAGCAACGTCGCGGTCCCGATAGAACTCGTAGCGCACCGTGTCGAAATTGTAGCTGCCGCGGTTGATCGGCAGATCGGCGGCCCACCAATCCTTGACCCGGTAATATTCGACGAAGCGGTTCACCTCGTAATTGCCAAGCTTGTACGGACCGGAGCCGAGCGGCGTTTCGAGCGAGGACTCGTCGAATGCACGCGTAGCATAGAAGGCTTTCGAGAAAATCGGCAGGCCGACCACGTAGAGCGGCACATCGCGCGCGCGTTTCGGCGCAAAGGTGACGATGACCGTCGCATCGTCGGGCGCCTCCGCCTTCACCATGTCGCGAAGCTGGACCACGATCAGCGGGTGCCCTTTTTCCTTCAGCGTATTAATGGAGAAAGCGGCATCCTGCGCCGTCAGTTTCGAGCCGTCGTGAAACCGCGCCTCGGGATGCATGGTGAAGCGGTAAACCAACTTGTCCGGCGAAATCTGCACCGACTTCGCTGCATAGCCATACACCGCGTCCGGTTCATCGTTCGCGCGCGCCATCAGCGTCGCGAAGGTCATGTCCATGCCCTGCGCCGCTTCGCCCTTGAGGATATAGGCGTTGAACGAATTGAACGTATAGAAGGACTGATTATAGGAGCGGACCGACGGAATCAGGGAAAATAGTCCGCCTTTCGGCGCGTCGAGGTTGACGTAATCGAAGTGGTGGAAGTCGGCCGGATATTTGAGATCGCCGAACACCGACAGCCCGTGCATCTCGGCGGCGTCCTCAGCGGTCGCCGACGCGACCCGAAGACCTGCAGCACCCAACGCGCCTATGCCAAGGCCGACTGCCTGCCGACGGGTGAATAGCGCCATGCGCGAATCCTCTTAAGAGCGCTCGAGCTTGGCGGCTTTTGCGGCGTCGTACCACCAGAGACTCGGGAAGCCGGTCGTGCCGTATTTCGGCAAAGGGTCGGGGCGGCTGTAGCGGTCCCAGCGCGCGGCGCGCTCGAATCCCGCAGCAAACTGCGGGACGACGTAGGAGCTCCAGAGCAAGACACGGTCCAGTGCCTTGCAGGTGGCGACCAGATCGGCGCGATCCCTAGCAAAGATGATGCGGTTGATCAGCGCGTCGACCGCCGGATTCTTGATGCCGGGATAGTTGCGCGAACCCGGCCGGTCGGCGGAATCCGATCCAAAAAAGTCGCGCTGCTCATTGCCCGGCGACAATGACTGCCCCCATGCGACCGTCGTGATGTCGAAGTCGAAGCTGCGCAGGCGATTCTGGTACTGCACGCTGTCGACGGTGCGGACAGCGACCGTCATGCCGAGCCGCTCGAGGTAGGGCTTGTAGAACAGCACGCCGCGCTCGTCGCCCTGATCCATGCAGAGGAACTCGACGCTAACCGGCTTGCCGGCCGGATCGACCAGCTTGCGCTCGCGATTTTCAAACCCTGCTTCCTTAAGGAGGCGCGCGGCTTCACGCAGATTGTTGCGGGCGGCCTCATCATCGCCGCCGACCGGATTCTTGTACGCTGTCGTGAACAGCTCGGCAGGCAGCTTGTCGCGCAGCGGTTCGAGAATTTCCAGTTCCGCTCCCTCGGGCAGGCCGGTGGCCATGAACTCGGGGATGCCATCGAAGTAGCTGCCGTCGCGATGGTACTCGCCGTTCGAGAGCAGCCGGTCCGACGTCTCCCAATCATATGCATAGTTGAAGGCCCGGCGGACCCTGACGTCGGAGAACAGCGGCCGGCGCAGATTGAGCGCGTAGCCCTGCATCCGCCCCGAGCTCGCATCCGCGAACTTCTCCTTGATGACGCGTTTATCGGTCACAGCAGGAAAATCGTAGGCCGTCGACCATTGCTTGCCGCTGCGCTCGGTAAACCAGTCGAGCTGGTTCGCCTTGAAGGCCTCGCGCCCCACCGTGTCGTCGCGGAAGTATTCAAAGCGAAGCTGATCGAAATTGTTCTGCCCGACATTGACCGGAATATCCTTGCCCCAATAGTCGGCGACGCGCTCCAGCACCACCGAACGCCCGGCGATGAATTCCTTGATACGGTAGGGTGCCGACCCCAGCGGGACTTCCAGCGTGGTCGCGGTCACGTCGCGCTTGCGCCCTTGTGCATCGGTCCCCTCCCACCAATGCTTGGGCAGCACCGGGACCTCGCCTGCAATGCTCGGCAGCTCGCGATTTCCGGGAGCATCGAACACGAACTTGACCTCGCGATCGCCGGTCTTCTCGCACTTGACGATATGCCGGTAGTACGCGTTGTACATCGGGCTATTGGCTTTGAACGCGTCGAACGAGAAGATCACGTCCTCGGGCGTGACCGGCTTGCCGTCGTGCCAGCGCGCCGCTGCATGCAAGCGATAGATGACGTAGGAAAAATCATCCGGATATGCGGCCGCGTCCGCGAGCAACCCATAGGCCGTCACAGGCTCATCCAGCGACCGCGTGGTCAGCGTTTCGTTGACCTGCAAGGCCGCGCTGGCGAGAGAACCCTTCACGCCCTGAACGACGGGATTGAAGTTGTCGAATGTGCCGAACGCAAACAATCGGACAACACCGCCTTTTGGCGCATTGGGATTGACGTAGTCGTAGCGTTTGAAGTCGGCGGGATATTTGACGTCACCGAAGGTCGAGAGGGCATGCCGCCATTTCAGCCCACCGGGAGCGTCCTCGGCATGAACCAGCGTGATGATTGAGGTGCCGGGAGGAAGGCCGAGAGCGGGAGCCATCGCGGCGATGGCGCTACCTTGGAGGAGCTGTCGTCGGGTAATTGCCAAATCAGAAATCCTCTTAGCGATTGCCCCTCACTCAGGAGGCAATATAAGGCATGGTTTCGGCCGTTGACGTTGCATTTTCCTCATGTTTCGCGGCTTTCGTGCGACCAAACGTCCCGATAACAGGCCCGCAAGACATTGGTTCAAATCAAAAAACGGCCAGGCAAGCCTGGCCGTTTCAGACGAAAGTTCACAAGATGCGGAGGACCGTCACAAGGTGGTCTTCACTTCGATGCGGTCGGCAGCGGAACGGGGTTGTCCGAAAGCGTCCGCAGGTAGGCGATCACGTCGGCCCGCTCGCTGTCCTTCTGGATGCCGGCAAAGCCCATGGCGGTGCCGGGAACGAAACCCTTCGGGTTGGTGATGAACGCGTTGAGGTCGTCATAGGTCCAGGTGCCGCCCTTGGCCTTCATGGCAGCTGAGAAATTAAAGCCGCGGCCCTCGCCCTTGTGGTCGCCGACGACGCCGTAGAGATTCGGGCCGACACCGTTCTTGTCGCCCTTTGCGAAGGTATGACAGGCTTGGCACTTCTTCGCGGCCGCCTGGCCCTTCTCGACGGAGGCGGTCTGCAGCAGCTTCTCGATCGGCTCGGAGGGAGCGGCGGCTGCCGCGGCTTCCTTGCCATGGCCTTCCTCCTTGGCGGCAATGGCAAAGCCCGGCTTTTCCGGAAGCCTGGGGGCGAACATCGCGCTGGCGGTAAAGTTCATCACCAGGAGGACGATGCAGGTCGCCAGCACGGCACCGAGGATTTTATTGATTTCGAAGGAGTCCATTTTGGATCAGGCTCCAGGCCGGAAAGGGTGTCGGAGGACGCGGCCTTGCCGGCCGCCGGAACAGCCCGGGAATCGTACTTTCGCAGCGCACCCCAAGCAGGGAGGAGATATCGGTTTGCCCCGGCTCTGGCAACCCGTATAAACGCGCCGGCTTTCGGCCAATCCCCATGATTTCCGGCCTGTTACCGAGCAACCGCTGACCGCATTCCCGATGACCCCCAATCGCATTCTGGTGCTGATTCCGGCACGCATGGCCTCGACGCGGCTGCCGAACAAGCCGCTGCTCGATATCGCAGGCCTGCCCATGATCGTGCATGTACTGCGCCGGGCGGAGGAAGCGGCCATCGGCCGGGTTGCGGTCGCCACCGACTCGCCCGAGATCGCCGGGGTGGTGAAGACCCATGGTGGCGAAGCCGTCATGACCCGCCCTGATCATCCGTCCGGATCCGACCGGATCTTCGAGGCCGCCGAAGCGCTCGATCCACGGCGCGAGACGGAAATCGTGGTCAATCTGCAGGGCGATTTCCCGACCATTTCGCCGGAGAATATCCGTGACGTGCTGCCGCCTCTTGCCGATCCCGCGGTCGACATCGCGACGCTGGCGGCTGAAATCCACACCGAGGAAGAGAGCCTAAACCCCAATGTGGTGAAGGCGGTGGGTTCTTCGCTCGGCGGGCGGCGGATGCGCGCCTTGTATTTCACCCGCGCCACCGCCCCGCATGGCGACGGGCCGCGCTACCACCATATCGGCCTCTACGCCTACCGCCGCGCGGCGCTGGAACGCTACGTGAAGCTACCCCCCTCGCCGCTGGAACGGCAGGAGCGGCTCGAGCAACTCCGTGCGCTGGAAGCCGGCATGCGGATCGACATCACCGTGGTCGATACCGTCCCGCGCGGGGTCGATACCCCGACCGACCTCGAAACCACCCGCCGGCTACTGGCGAAAACCTAGGCGGCTGCTACAAGGCGGCCGAGAAACACGAAGCCCAAGACCATGAGCCAGAAGCTGAAAATCGCGTTCCAGGGCGAACCGGGGGCCAATTCCCACATCGCCATCGTCGAGGCTTATCCCGACGCCGAGCCATTGCCCTGCCCGACCTTCGAGGACGCGCTGGCCGCGATCTCCTCAGGCGAGGCCGATCTCGGCATGATCCCGATCGAGAACTCGGTTGCCGGCCGGGTCGCCGACATCCATCACCTCCTGCCTGCCTCCGGGCTCTACATCGTCGGCGAATGGTTCCTGCCGGTCCATCACCAGTTGATGGCGCCGAAGGGCACGAAACTCGCCGACATCAAGACGGTCGAGAGCCATGTCCACGCGCTCGGCCAGTGCCGCAACATCATCCGCAAGCTCGGCATCAAGCCGATCGTCGCGGGCGACACCGCGGGCGCCGCACGGCTGATCGCCGAGCGCGGCAACAAGGCCAATGCCGCCATCGCCTCCAAGCTCGCCGCCGAAATCTACGGCCTCGACATCCTGGCCGAGGACGTCGAGGACGAGGACCACAACACCACGCGCTTCGTGGTGCTGGCGCGGGAGGAAAAATGGGCCCGACAGGGCTCGGGGCCGCTGGTCACGACGTTTGTCTTCCGCGTGCGCAACCTGCCCGCCGCGCTCTACAAGGCGATGGGCGGCTTTGCCACCAACGGCGTCAACATGACCAAGCTCGAAAGCTACATGGTCGACGGCAATTTCTTCGCCACGCAGTTCTATGCCGATGTCGATGGCCATCCCGACGACAAGGGGCTCGCTTTCGCGCTGGAGGAGCTGAAATTCTTCTCGCGCGAATTCCGCATCGTCGGCGTCTATCCCGGCCATCCCTTCCGCGCGACCTTCAGCGAGAAGCTGGAGTGATGCAGTCGTCCTGGCGAAAGCCAGGACCCACACCGCGTGATCTATCTATTTGGCACAGGTGGGAGAGACCTCCCGCAATGATTAGCTCTTGGGGTAATGGGTCCTGGCTTTCGCCAGGACGACAGCGGAGATTTAGGCCGCCTCCCTCTTCGCCAATCCAAATGCCTCCGCAAGCAGCGAATACGACTTCTTCCGCGCCTCGTGGTCGTAGACGGCCGTGATCACCATCAGCTCGTCCGGCTTGCTGGCATCGATCATCGGCTGCAGCTTCGCCATCAGCGTCTGGGGGCCGCCGACGAACAGCCGCGAGCGGTTGCGCGCGATCGAGGCGCGGTCCGCATCGGTGTAGGGATAGGCCAGCGCCTCTTCCGGGCTCGGCAGCGGCAGAAACTGGCCGCGGTCGCGGCGCAGGCGATTGAGATCCATCGAGGATGCCAGCCGTTCCGCTTCCGCATCGGTCTCCGCCGTGACGACGGCGACCGCGAGGATGGCATGCGGTGTCGCACGCCAGCCCGACGGCTTGAAGCGGTTGCGATAATTGATCATCGCATCGACGGCGTCGTGCATGGCGAAGTGATGGGCGAAGGCAAAGCCCATCCCGACTTGCGCCGCGAGCTCCGAACTGTAGTCGCTCGAACCGAGCAGCCAGATCGGCGGCAGCGGCGAGTCGTCGGGCATCGCCACCACGTTGTTGTAGGGATGGCCGGGTGGAAAATCGCGTGTCTCCCACAAGGTCAGCTCATGCAGCCGCTCGAGGAAATCGTCGCCCTCGCGGCGGTCGAGCCGGCTGCGCAGTGCATAAGCCGTGGCGCCGTCGGTGCCCGGCGCACGGCCGAGCCCGAGATCGATGCGGCCGGGAAACAGCGCTTCCAGCATCTTGAAACGCTCGGCGACCACCAGCGGCGCATGGTTGGGCAGCATCACGCCACCGGAGCCGACGCGGAGGTTTTTGGTGACCGCCGCGATCTGCCCGATCATCACGTCGGGCGCGGGGCTCGCCACGGAAGCGAGGTTGTGATGCTCGGCGAGCCAGTAGCGGACATAGCCGAGCCGATCGACATAGCGTGCCAGATCGATGCTGTTGCGCAGCGCGGCCGCAGGCCTGGTTTCGGTGGTAACGACGGAGAGGTCGAGGACGGAAAGCGGGATCATGGCCGTAAGCTAATCGCGGTAGGCGGGCGGGCAATGGGGATTATCGTGCAGAGCCGATGCTCGCCGAGATGGGCTCTGGAACTAGACTGTTGGGACATATGATACATTTTTGACAGTTATTCTCATTTGGCCCACATACCATATTCATATAACATATTGAAATTATTTATAATATTATATAGACTGCGCTGCCCAACTACGGATTTTCGACCATTTCGTAGATTATCTCTGGTAGTATTGGGCAATTTCCCATCCACAATGGGCTGTTTGGGCCTTCCCGTTTGGCCTATTTTAGAGCCTTCACGATATGCCCGATCCTTTCGAGCGCCGAGATCGCGGAGTTGCTATGACCGAGGTACCGCCGACCCGTTCCGACGGACCCGCTGCGCCGCGACGGCCAAAAATCTCCTTTGAATTCTTTCCGCCCAAGACCGAGGACATGGAACGGAATCTCTGGGAGACGATCAACCGCCTGGCGACGCTTTCGCCGAACTTCGTCTCCGTCACCTACGGCGCCGGCGGGTCGACCCGCGAGCGCACCCATTCCACCATCGCCCGCATCCTCCGCGAGACCGCGCTGTTGCCGGCGGCGCATCTGACCTGCGTCGGCGCCTCGCGCGGCGAGATCGACGAGATCGTCGACCGCTATCATGACGTCGGCGTCCGCCATATCGTCGCACTGCGCGGCGATCCCGCGACCGGCATCGGCACCGCCTATGTCGCCAATCCCGACGGCTACAGGACCTCGCCCGAGCTCGTCGCCGGCATCAAGAACCGCCATCCCGACATCGAGATCTCCGTGTCCGCCTATCCGGAGAAGCATCCGGAAGCCCGCGACTTCGATGCCGACATCGACACGCTGCAGGCCAAGGTCGACGCCGGTGCCACGCGCGCGATCACGCAAGTGTTTTTCGATAACGACCTCTACTTCCGCTATCTCGACCGCGTCCGCGCCCGCGGCATCACCATTCCGGTCGTGCCCGGGATCATGCCGATGCATAATTTCAAGCAGGCGCGCAACTTCGTCACCCGCGCCGGCACCAGCGTGCCGGGCTGGCTTGCGGAAAAATTCGAAGGGCTCGACGACGATATCGAGACCCGGAAGCTGGTCGCGGCCACCGTTGCGGCCGGCCAGGTGCAAAAGCTCGCCAAGCATGGCGTCGACACCTTCCATTTCTACACCATGAACCGTGCCGATCTCGTGTTCGCGATCAGCCATCTGCTCGGCATCCGTCCGAACGGCGCCAAGCAAGCCGCTTAAGAAAGCCGCCTGATGTCCGCTTCCGTCTCGTCCAAACGAACCGCGTTGCTCGAAGCCGCGACCAAACGCATCCTCGTGCTCGACGGCGCCATGGGCACCATGATCCAGGCCCTGCAATATGACGAGGTGGCCTTCCGCGGCGAGCGCTTTGCGGATTTCAACCGCGACGTCAGGGGCAACAACGATCTCCTGATCCTCACCCAGCCCAAGGCGATCGAGGACATCCACGCCGAATATCTGCGCGCCGGCGCCGACATCGTCGCGACCAACACGTTTTCCTCCACCTCCATCGCGCAGGCCGACTACGACATGTCGGATCTCGCCTATGAGCTGAACCTCGAGGGCGCGAAACTCGCACGCGCTGCGGCCGGTCGCGTTGCACGCGAGGACGGCAAGCCGCGCTTTGTCGCCGGCGCGCTCGGTCCGACCAACCGCACCGCCTCGATCTCGCCCGATGTCGCCAACCCCGGCTACCGCGCCGTCACCTTCGACGACCTGCGTCTGGCCTATGGCGATCAGGCGCGCGGCTTGATCGACGGCGGGGTCGACCTGCTTCTGGTCGAGACCATCTTCGACACGCTGAACGCCAAGGCGGCGCTGTATGCGATCAGCGAGCTGCTCGAAGAGCGCGGCATCGACATCCCGGTGATGGTGTCCGGCACCATCACCGACAAATCCGGGCGCCTGCTGTCCGGCCAGATGCCGGAGGCGTTCTGGAATTCGGTGCGGCATTCCAGGCCCATCACCATCGGCTTCAACTGCGCGCTCGGCGCCGAGGACCTGCGCGCCCATATCGCCGATATCGGCCGCGTCGCCGACACACTGGTTTGCGCCTATCCCAATGCCGGCCTGCCCAATGAATTCGGGCAGTATGACGAGAGCCCGGAATACATGGCCCGCCTGATCGGCGAGTTCGCGGCAGCCGGCCTCGTCAACATCGTCGGCGGCTGCTGCGGCACCACGCCCGACCATATCGCCGCGATTGCGGCTGCCGTCGCCCCGCACCAGCCGCGCATCGTGCCTTCGATCGAGCGGCAACTGCGACTCTCCGGCCTCGAGCCCTTTGCGCTGACGCCCGCCATCCCCTTCGTCAATGTCGGCGAGCGCACCAATGTCACCGGCTCGGCCAAATTCCGCAAGCTGATCACCGCGGGCGACTACACCGCGGCGCTGCAGGTCGCGCGCGACCAGGTCGAGAACGGTGCGCAGATCATCGACGTCAACATGGACGAGGGGCTTCTTGATTCCGAAGCTGCCATGAGGACTTTCCTCAACCTCGTCGCCGCCGAACCCGACATCGCCCGTGTTCCCGTGATGGTCGATTCCTCGAAATTCTCGGTGATCGAGGCCGGCCTGAAATGCGTGCAGGGCAAGCCGGTGGTGAACTCGATCTCGATGAAGGAGGGCGAGGAGAAATTCATCCATGAGGCGAAGATCGCGCGGCGCCATGGCGCGGCGGTCGTGGTGATGGCTTTCGACGAGAGGGGCCAGGCCGACACCTTTGCGCGCAAGACCGAGATCTGCAAGCGCGCTTACGACATCCTGGTCCAGCAACTCGGCTTTCCGCCGGAAGACATCATCTTCGATCCCAATATCTTCGCGATCGCGACCGGCCTCGAGGAGCACAACAATTACGGCGTCGATTTCATCGAGGCCACGCGCTGGATCCGCCAAAACCTGCCCGGCGCGCACGTCTCGGGCGGTGTCTCCAACCTCTCCTTCTCGTTCCGCGGCAACGAGCCGGTGCGCGAAGCCATGCATTCGGTGTTCCTGTATCACGCCATCAAGGCCGGCATGGATATGGGCATCGTCAATGCCGGCCAGATGATCGTCTATGACGACATCGATCCCGAGCTGCGCCAGACCTGCGAGGACGTCGTCCTCAACCGCGACGCGGGCGCTTCGGAGCGGCTGCTGGCGCTGGCCGAGAAATTCCGCGGCAAGGAGAAACAGACCAAGGAAGCCGATCTCGCCTGGCGCGAATCGCCGGTCGAAAAGCGCCTCAGCCACGCGCTGGTACACGGCATCACCGAATTCATCGAAACGGACACCGAAGCCGCCCGGGAAAACTCGTCGCGACCACTCGACGTGATCGAAGGCCCGCTGATGGCCGGCATGAATATCGTCGGCGACCTTTTCGGCGACGGCAAGATGTTCCTGCCGCAGGTGGTGAAGTCGGCGCGGGTGATGAAGCAGGCGGTCGCCTACCTCATGCCGTTCATGGAGGAGGAGAAGGCCCGCAATCTCGCCAACGGCATCGCCGGCGACGGCCGCAGCTCCGCCGGCAAGATCGTGCTCGCGACCGTGAAGGGCGACGTCCACGACATCGGCAAGAACATCGTCGGCATCGTGCTCCAGTGCAACAATTTCGAGGTGATCGACCTCGGCGTGATGGTGCCGGCCGCCAAGATCGTCGAGACCGTGAAGGCGGAGAAGGCCGACATCGTCGGCCTGTCCGGGCTGATCACTCCCTCGCTCGACGAGATGGCGTTCTTTGCGTCCGAGCTGGAGCGTGAAGGCTTGAAGGTGCCGCTCCTGATCGGAGGCGCCACCACGAGCCGTGTGCATACCGCCGTGAAGATCGACCCGAATTATCGCGCGGGCCCGGTGGTGCATGTCAATGACGCGAGCCGCGCGGTGGGCGTCGCCTCCGCGCTGATGTCGCCCGAGAAGCGCGAAGTCTATGCAAGCGAGGTGCGGGCCGAATACGCGAAAATCTCCGCGGCGCATTTCCGCTCGCAGGCGGACAAGAAGCGGCTGAAGCTCGCCGCTGCCCGCGCCAACGCCGTGAAGATCGATTTTGCCGCGAAGCCGCCGAAGAAGCCCGCGTTCCTCGGCGTGAAGAGCTTTGACGATTACGATCTCGCCAAACTCGTTGACGCCATCGACTGGACGCCGTTCTTCCAGACCTGGGAGCTGGCCGGGCGCTTCCCCGCTATTCTCGACGACGCCAAGGTCGGCGAGGCGGCGCGCTCGCTCTACGACGATGCGCGCCAGATGCTGGAACGCATCGTCAAGGAGAAATGGTTCACCGCGCGCGCCGTGATCGGCTTCTGGCCCGCGGGCGCCGAGGGCGACGACATCATGCTCTACGCGGATGATACGCGGAAGAACAGGATCGCGACGCTGCACACGCTGCGCCAGCAGCTCGAGAAGCGCAAGGGCCGCTTCAACGCGGCGCTGTCCGATTTCATCGCGCCGGTTGCTTCCGGTGTGCCAGACTATGTCGGCGGCTTTGCCGTCACCGCGGGAATCGGCGAGGACGTGATCGCCGACCGCTTCAAGCACGCCAATGACGACTACTCCTCGATCCTGTGCAAGGCGCTGGCCGATCGCCTGGCCGAAGCCTTCGCCGAGCACATGCATATGCGCGTGCGCCGCGAGTTCTGGGGCTATGCGCCGGACGAGGCGCTCTCGAACGATGAGATGATCCTGGAGAAATACGCTGGCATCCGCCCCGCGCCCGGCTATCCCGCGCAGCCCGACCACACCGAGAAGGCGACACTGTTCAAGCTGCTCGATGCCGAAAGGAACGCCGGCGTGAAACTGACCGAGAGCTTTGCGATGTGGCCGGGCTCGTCGGTGTCGGGGCTCTATTTCAGCCATGCGGAAAGTTTCTATTTCGGCGTCGGCAAGATCGAGCGCGACCAGGTCGAGGATTATGCCGCACGCAAGAGCATGAGCATCGCCGAGGTCGAGCGCTGGCTCGCGCCGATCCTCAATTACATCCCCTCGCAGGACCAGTCCGCGCAGGAGCGCGCGGTGAAAGAGGCGATGCCAAAGGCCGCGCCGACGGCGACACCCGCGAACGATATTGCGGCGAAGGACTTGGCCTCCCATCCGCAGGGCTGCACCTGCGCCGTGCATCTCGCCTGGCGGAAGAAAGCCGTGGGCGCGGGGTAGGATACCTTTGCAGTCCCAATTGTCGTCATGGCCGGGCTTGTCCCGGCCATCCACGTCTTGCAGTATCTCGGCATGGCAGGCGGCTACGTTTACTTCACGACCAATCGACCGAACGGCATCCTCTATGTCTGCGTGACGAATGATCTTGTCCGCCGGGTCTTCGAGCACCGCTCCGGGTTCATCAAAGGCTTTACGAAAAAGTATGGATTTAAGACCCTCGTCTACTTCGAGCAATTCGAGACGATCCAGGATGCTATCCAGCGCGAGCACAATATCAAACACTGGCCGCGTGCCTGGAAGGCTCGGTTGATTGTCGCGGCCAATCCTGAATGGAAGGATCTCTTCGAGACCATCACGAAGTAAAGACGTGGATGGCCGGGACGAGCCCGGCCATGACGAGCTGTTAGTCCTCGGATTCAACTGTCAAACAGCTAAGCGCATACGCCCGCATTCTCGCGACGGGATTTGTCCGAGGCTTGCCAGGCATCGCCCTCAGGAAATCAGAGGGCGCAGGGAAAGCCGGATGCACGTCGCACCCGCAGCCTCGTGTGCAAGGTAGAAAGCGTAGAAAGCACACGAGCGAATACAGGTACGCCGAAACAGTCCGGCCTTCCCTGCGCAATGGTTTACGGCTTATGGCGCGCTCTCCCCGGTGTCCGGGCTTGATAGCCACCGTCCCCCCGGACTCTTGAGCCCTAAGGGTTGATCCCAGCGTCGGGAGATCGGGACCACACGCTTTTGCCGTCCGCCGGCCGCATCCCTCGTCAGATGATGCAAGCCCGCGTCCATCGCACCCCGCCCGACGTCCGTGACGACGCGTACGCCCTCCGATCGGGGCGGGATAAAGCGGACGAAACCACATATTTCTGAAAAACGGAAGCAGAAATTTCCAGGATCGCGACTGATGGTCGTGATCGGCTTGAACCGTCTCACGAAATCAGTTTTCAGGCGCAGGCGATTTCCTGGCATTCAGCCGCACGGTCGGCAGCAAAACCGGGTTGACGCTGCCCGGCAGGCGAATCAGCAAGCCGTCGTTTCTCAATGCTGCGCGTCGTGTGTGGGGTCAGGAGGTTCGCGGGGGCGCGCTCGCGGCGCCCTTGTAGGCTTCGGCCGCGCGTGCGGTTTCGTGGGCGACGCGCATATCCTTCGCCGACTTCAAGGCGCGGCGGATGTAAGAATCTTCCGACTCGCGACTGAGCGTGACGAGCTTGTTGCAGTGCATGCAGTTGAGCTGCAGCCCCTCGCGCACCCTGTTCATCCGCTCCCGGAACATCTGCTTGCAGCCAGGGCACCTGATCTTGACCTTGTCGTCCATGCGAAAGCCTCCCCAGGAAAGGAGGACATTGTTGCCGCGGGCTGTTAGGGAAGCTGCAAGCTGATGTGTAAATTCGGGCCGATATTGGCTGCAGATCATTAAGCATTGTAGCCAGGCACGCTTTCCTTCTCCCCTTGCGGGAGAGGCTGCGAGAATGCGACGCGTTCCAGCTAATCCCCGCTCGGCGGCGCGAGCGGCTGCACGATTTCCTGGAACGACGGCAGTGCCTCGCAGCGCGCAGCATGCGCCGCCAGCGCGCCATAGCGCGAAGCGTCGAACAATTGCGGGTGCGCCTCCGACGTAAAGCGCAGCACGCAGGCCACCGCGATGTCGGAATGGCCGATGCGCTCGCCATAGAGATACGGCGTCCTCACCGCCGCGTGCTCTTTCTCCAGCACCGCGAGCACGCCGCCGATCTGCGCCTCGCAGCGCTCGATCCACAGCTTCGACTGCTCCTTGCGCAGCGCGCGCTCGTAGACGAGGCTGACCGCCTTGTCGCCGAGGCCGGTCGCGAGCGCGCAGAGCCGCAGATGCCGGCGGCGCTCGGCCCCGCGCGATGGAAGCATCGCCTCGCCGGCGAGCTTGTCCTGTTCGCGGGTAAGCTCATCGAGATGATCAATGATCGCCGTGCTCTCGATCAGCGCCTCGCCATCATCGAGCACCAGCGTCGGCACCCGCCGCAGCGGATTATAGGGCGCGATCTTCTCGGCATCGCCGAAGGTGGACCACGGCTTGTGCTCGAAAGCGATGCCATAGAGCCGCATCACGATCGCTACGCGGCGGACGAAGGGAGAGTCGTACTGGCCGATCAGGAACATTTTTTCACTCGTCGTTGCCGGGTTTGGCCCCCGCAGTCCATCACTCTGCAAAATGCATCTTGAATTTGATGGAGACCCGGATCAAGTCCGGGCATCACTAATTTTGCTCTACACCTTCTCCTCGATGGCGCGTTTCACTGCCGCAATCGCCACCTCGTTGCGGCGGTACATCGTCCACTGCTTGATGCGTTTGGCACGCACGAGCTTCGCCGCCGTCAGCACCCGCATGTGCTCGCTCACGGTCGGCTGGCTGACGCCGAGCTTTTCCGCGATCAGGAGGCCGCAGACGCCGTCCTCGACCAGGTCGCCGTCGACCTGCTCGCGGAAATGCTTTCGCGGCTCACGCAGCCATTCCAGGATCTGCAGGCGGCGCTCGTTGGCCAGCGCGCGCAGCGCCATCGCGATTTTCATTTAGTTATTTTGCTAATTATCTAATTGATGTCAACCGCCGGACGCGCTATCTGGAAGCCATGGCAGCGATCACGGACATCACGCGCGAGCGCATTGCGGCGACCGAGGTTGTGATCCGCCCCCATATCCGCCGCACGCCGCTGGTTCACGCCGACCTGGCCGATTTCGGCTTGAAGGCGGCGCCCGTGACTTTCAAGCTCGAGATGCTGCAGCATTCGGGATCGTTCAAGGCGCGCGGCGCGTTCGCGAACCTGTTGTTGCGGAAGACGCCCGCGGCCGGCGTGGTCGCGGCCTCCGGCGGCAACCATGGCGCGGCCGTCGCCTATGCCGCACAGCGGCTTGGCATCCCCGCGACCATTTTTGTGCCCGACATCGTTTCGCCGGCGAAGGCCGAGCGCATCCGCCGTTACGGCGCAAAGCTCGTGATCACGGGCAACAGGATCGCAGATGCCTTCGTGGCGAGCGAGGCGCATGTCGAAAGCAGCGGCGCGCTGCCGGTGCCTCCGTTTGACCAGGTGGAGACGCTGCTTGGACAGGGATCGGTCGGCATGGAGTTGGAGCGAGACTTGCCCGGCATTGACACGTTGCTGGTTTCGGTCGGCGGCGGCGGACTGATCGGCGGCATCGCCGCCTGGTTTTCGGGACGCGTTCGCATCATCGCCGTGGAGCCGGAGCAGGCGCCGACCTTGCATGCGGCGCTCGCCGCGGGAATGCCGGTCGATGCACCGGCGGGCGGTATCGCCGCCGACAGCCTGGCGCCGCCCAGGGTCGGCCGGCTGACGCTTCCGATCGCGCAGGCGCACGTCGCGCAGGCTTTGCTGGTGAGCGAGGATGCGATCCGCCAGGCGCAGGCCGCGTTGTGGAGCGTGCTCCGCGTGGTGACTGAACCCGGCGCCGCCACGGCGTTCGCGCCGCTGCTGTCAGGGCAATATCGCCCGGAGCCGGGCGAGCGCGTCGCCGTGGTGCTCACCGGCGCCAACACGACCGCGGTGAATTTCGACGGGTAGGCCACATTACCGATTTGTCAGTGGTGCGCGCGCACGAATCAGCCGTGAATGGCAGGGAGGCCCGTGGAGCCAGCCGTGTCGCGCCATCACATCCTGCCGCCGGTGATCTATTCACCGCCAGCGCCGAAGCCGAAAGAAACCCGTCGCAAACGCGGCGTCGGCCATGCGGCGGTCGCGCGCCCCACCGATGAAGCCGAAGAGACGCGCGACGCCTCGGACACCACGCCGGCCCGCAACACGCCTCCGCTGCCGCAACATCAACGCCCCGTCGAAGCGGCGAAGCGGCGCATTCCCAACGGCAAGCTCTCGGACGGCACGCTGAAGGCGATGCTGGAAGTGCAGGAGCAGCAGGGGCAATCGACGCCGGAGAAGTAATCTCCTTTCGTCATGGCCGGGCTTGGCCCGGCCATCCACGTCTTGATGCCGCAAGGAAGTCGTGGATGCCCGGATCAAGTCCGGGCATGACGACTGAATTTGTTGCGACCACCCGGCCGCTACACCGCCCCCTCGTCGCTCGCGAGCACGCCCTTCACCGCCCTCGCCCAGCCTTTCAGTTTCCGCTCACGCGTGGTGGCGCTCATGTTCGGCTTGAAGCGGTGCTCGAGGCGCCAGTTGTCGGCGAATTTTGACGGCTCCGGATAGACGCCCGCCTGCAGGCCCGCGAGGTACGCGGCCCCGAGCGCGGTGGTTTCCTGGATCATCGGGCGGTCGACCGGCGCGTCGAGCAAGTCTGAGAGGCGCTGCATGGTCCAGTCCGACGCCGTCATGCCGCCGTCGACGCGGAGCACGTTGGCGGCCTTCTCGCCCGGCCAGTCGGCGCGCATCGCTTCGCGGAGGTCGTAGGTCTGGTAGCAGACGCTTTCCAGCGCGGCATGCGCCAGTTCCGCGGGGCCGGTGTTGCGGGTCAGGCCGAACAGCGCGCCGCGCACGTTCGGATTCCAGTAGGGCGCTCCCATGCCGACAAAGGCGGGCACCAGATAAACCGATTGCGTCGAGTCGGACTTGTCGGCGAGCGGGCCGGTTTCCGCCGCCTGCTTGATGATGCCGAGCCCATCGCGCAGCCATTGCACCGCGCTGCCCGCGACAAAGATCGAGCCTTCGAGCGCGTAGGTGCGCTTGCCATTGAGCTGGTAGGCGATGGTGGTGAGCAGCTTGTTCTTTGACGCAACCGGCGTCGCGCCGGTGTTGAGCAGCGCGAAGCAGCCGGTGCCATAGGTCGACTTGATCATGCCCGGCGCAAAACAGGCCTGACCGATGGTCGCGGCCTGCTGGTCGCCGGCGATGCCGGAGATCGAGATTGCGCCGCCGAGGAGATCGGGTTCGCACTCGCCGAATTTCGCGGAGGAGTCCTTCACCTCCGGGAGCATCGAGCGGGGCACGCGCAGCAGCTTCAGCAGCTCGTCGTCCCATTCGCCGCTGTGGATGTTGAACAGCAGCGTACGCGAGGCGTTGGTGGCGTCCGTCGCATGCACCTTGCCGCCGGTGAGCCGCCACAGCAGATAGCAATCGACCGTGCCGAACATAAGCTCGCCAGCTTCCGCGCGCTTTCGCGCGCCGGGGACGTGGTCGAGAATCCAGGCGACTTTCGTTCCGGAGAAATAAGGATCGATGATCAGCCCGGTCTTGTTCGAGACGATCGGCTCGCAGCCTTCAGCCTTCAGCCGCGCGCAGACGTCGGCGGTGCGGCGGTCCTGCCAGACGATGGCGCGGTGCACGGCCTGCCCGGTGGCGCGGTCCCAGACCACGGTGGTCTCGCGCTGGTTGGTGATACCGATCGCGGCGATGTCTTTCGCTGAAAGCCCCGCCTTCTTCAGCGCCTCGCGGCAGACCGCGATGGTCGAGGTCCAGATGTCCTCCGGCTCGTGCTCGACCCAGCCGGAGGCCGGGAAATGCTGCGGGAATTCCTGCTGCGCCACGGCCGCGATCGAGATGTCGCCGCGAAACACGATGGCGCGCGAGGAGGTGGTGCCCTGATCGATGGCGAGGACGAAGGACATGGGTGTTTCTTCCGGGGAGCGTTCTTTCGACGTGTCAAAGACAGCGGATTGGCGGCGGGAGGTCAAGCTGCTCCGTCGCCGACCCAGCCCTCCGATGTCGTCCCCGCGAAAGCGGGGACCCATTATCACAGAACGCATTTGTTGGGCCGAGCTGTGGCTCCAGCTCACTCCATATCGGACGTCGGCGGCTATGGGTCCCGGGTCGCGCTTCGCTTGCCCGGGACGACGGGAGGCTACGCCGCCGCGGTCGTCACACCGCCGTCGACCACGATGGTCTGGCCGGTCATGAAGGTGGAGGCATCGGAGGCGAGATAGGCCACGGCGCCCGCGATCTCGTCGGGCTCGCCGATCCTGCGAAGCGGCGTGGTGGCACAGCGGCGCTTCAAGCGCTCCTCGTCCTCCCACAGTGCGCGCGCGAAATCGGTCTTCACCAGGCCCGGCGCCACGCAATTGACGCGCACGCCCTTCGGGCCCCATTCGCCGGCAAGGCTGCGGGCGAGCGCAAAGTCGGCGGCCTTGGAGATGCCGTAGGCGCCGATCACGGTCGAGCCACGCATGCCGCCGATCGAGGAGATAATGACGACCGAGCCCTTGCCGCGCTCGGCCATCTGCGGAATCGCGAGCGCGCAGAGCCAGATGTTGCTCTTGACGTTCGAGCCCATGATCTTGTCGAAGGCCTCGTCCTTGATGTCGAGCAGCGGGCCGTAATAGGGATTCACCGCGGCGTTGCAGACCAGGATGTCGATCTTGCCGTAATGCTTCGTCGTGCCCTCGATCAGCGCCTTCACTTCGTCATGGCGCGAGATGTTGCAGGGGATGACATGGGCATCGCCGCCTGATTTCCGGATGCCCTCGGCAACCTCCTGGCAGGCGTCCGCCTTGCGCGAGGAGATCACGACCCTGGCGCCGAGCTTTGCCAGCAATTCCGCCGAGGAGCGGCCGATGCCGCGGCTCGAGCCGGTGACGACGGCGACGGTGCCGGTGAGATCGAACGGGGTGTTTTTCATTTTTGTTGCCTCCGCTTGTCCTTCTGTCATCGCCCGGCTTGACCGGGCGATCCAGTACGCCGCGGCAGTCGAGATGATGTCGGGTTCTCTGGGATACTGGATGCCCTGCCTTCGCGGGGCATGACAGCTGTGGTTGGAATGACGGGATGGATCACACCAGCCCGCCGCCCTCGCTGACGCGGCGGGTCTGGTATTCGGTGTCGCCAAAGGTGTTTTCGATCATGGTCAGCCGCTTGAAATAGTGGCCGATCTTCGCCTCCTGGGTCATGCCGATGCCGCCGTGAAGCTGGATCGACTGCTGGCCGACGAATTTCCCGGACTTGCCGATCTGGACCTTTGCCGCGGCAATCGCCTTGGCGCGCTCCTTCGGATCCTCGAAGTCCGCCGCCATGGTCGCAAACATCGACATCGAGCGCGCCTGCTCAACCGCCACGAACATGTCGGAGGCGCGGTGCTGCAGCGACTGAAAGGTGCCGATCGCCACCCCGAACTGCTTGCGGGTCTTGATGTACTCGACCGTGGTCTTGAGCGACTCGTCCATCAGCCCGACCGCTTCGGCGCAGAGCGCGATGCGGGCATCGTCGACCACGCGCTCGATCAGCGGCAAGGCGTTCTCGGGATCGCCGATGGCGGCATCCGCACCTACTTCCACGCCGGTGAACGTGATGTCGGCCGCGTGCAGGCCGTCCTGGGTCGGATAGGATTTTTTCGTCACGCCCCTGGCGTTGGCCGGAACGAGAAACACGCCGATGCCCGACTTGTCGCGGCGCTCGCCCCTGGTGCGCGCGGTCACGATCAAGGTGTCGGCGTTCTCGCCGTTGAGCACGACGAACTTCTCGCCGTCGATCACCCAGCCAGAACCCTTCTTCTTGGCGGTGGTGGCGACGTCATGCAGGTCGTAGCGCGAGTTCTTCTCGAGCTGCGCAAAAGCAAAGGTCTTGCTGCCGTCGACGATGCCGGGCACATGCGCGGCCTTCTGCGCGTCCGACCCGCCATGGCGCAGGAAGCCGCCGCCGATCACGACGGTCGCGAGATAGGGCTCGAGCACCAGCGCCTTGCCGAGCGCTTCCATCACGATGGTGGTCTCGCCGCCGCCGCCGCCGAAGCCGCCGTCTTCCTCGGCAAAGGGAAGACCGAGCAGGCCCTGCTCGGCGAGCTTGCCCCAGACGGCTTTGCTCCAGCCGCCCTTCTCCTTCATGTATTTCTTGCGCTGCTCGAAATCATACGAGTCGGTCAAGAGGCCGTCGATGCTCTCCTTGAGAAGGCGCTGCTCCTCGGACAAATCGAAATCCATTTTTCTCTACTCTCCCGGTATTCGCTAATTCGTCATGGCCGGGCTTGTCCCGGCCATCCACGTCTTTGCATCAGCGAAGGAAGACGTGGATGCCCGGCACAAGGCCGGGCATGACGACCTTGTGTGTGGCGCTTGCACGGCCCTAAAGCCCCAGCACCGCCTTGGCGATGATGTTGCGCTGGATCTCGTTGGAGCCGCCGTAGATCGAGACCTTGCGGTTGTTGAAATAGCTCGGCGCGATCTGCGCGGTCCACTCCATCGCCTCGTTGGAGCCGTCGTCGCCATGCACATCATAGGGCGCGGCGAACGGGCCGATCACTTCCATCAGGAGCTCGGTGGTGGTCTGCTGGATCTCCGAGCCCTTGATCTTCAGCACCGAGGACGCCGGGTTGGGCTTGCCCTTGCCGTGCTTGCCCTCGTCCGCGACGACGCGGAGCTGCGTCAGCTCCAGCGCCTTCAGCTCGATCTCGCAGGCCGTGAGTTTTTCACGGAAGGCGGGATCCTGCATCACCGGCCGGCCGCCGGACTCGATCTTCGAGGCGAGATCCTTGATGCGGCGGATGCGCTCCTTGGAGACGCCGACGCGCGCAATGCCGGTGCGCTCGTTGCCGAGCAGGAATTTGGCGTAGTCCCAGCCCTTGTTCTCCTCGCCGATGAGGTTCTCGTAGGGAACCTCGACGTCGTCGAAGAAGACCTCGTTGACCTCATGGCCGCCGTCGATGGTCTCGATCGGTCGCACCGTGACGCCCTTCGATTTCATGTCGAACACGATGAAGGAGATGCCGGTCTGCTTCTTCGCGGCCGGATCGGTGCGGCAGAGGCAGAAGATCATGTCGGCGTGCTGCGCCAGCGTGGTCCAGGTCTTCTGGCCGTTGATGATCCACTTGTCGCCCTTGCGCTCCGCCTTGGTCTTGAGCGAGGCGAGGTCGGAGCCCGAGCCAGGCTCCGAAAAGCCCTGGCACCACCAGTCGTCGACATTCGCAATGCGCGGCAGATACTGCTTCTTCTGCGCCTCATTGCCGAAGGTGTAGATCACCGGCCCGACCATGCTGACGCCGAAGGCGAGCGGCGCGGGCGCCGGATGCATCTGCAGCTCTTCGTTGAAGATGTAGTGCTGCACCGAGGTCCAGCCGGTGCCGCCATATTCCTTCGGCCAGTGCGAGACGCCCCAGCCCTTCTTGTTCAGGATACGCCACCAGGTCACCATCTCGTCCTTGGAGAGGTGACGTCCCTCCTGCAGCTTGCGCCGCGTGTCCGGCGGCACATGATCGCGGAAAAACGCGCGCACTTCCTCGCGGAACGCCATTTCTTCCCTGGTGAAAGCGAGATCCATCGGATCCTCCTGTGTGAATTCCCAATCTCTCATCGTCGTCCCGGCGAAAGCCGGGACCCATAACCACCGACCTCAGTTATTGCGAAAGCCGTCTCCCCGCGCGCCCCAAGCAACGCCGCGGCGTATGGGTCCCGGCTTTCGCCGGGACGACGGCGGTGGTCATGATCGGCCTCCGGATGCGCGTTGTTGTTGGGGTGTTGCGGCCGGCTGCTGCTTGCGCAATTCGTGGCGCGAGAGTTTTCCGACCGGCGTGCGTGGCAACGCGTCGACGAACTCGACCGCGGCGGGCAATTCGTGCTTGCCGAGCTTGCCGGTGAGGAACGCGCGCAGCTCATCGAGGCTGAACGGCGTAGCACCTTCGCGCAGCGTGATGAAGGCTTTCGACGCCTCGCCGCGGTAATCGTCGGGAATGCCGATCACGATCACCTCGAGCACGGATGGGTGCGTGTAGATCGCCTGCTCGATCATCTGCGGATAGACGTTGAAGCCGCCGGAGATGATCATGTCCTTCTTGCGGTCGACCAGGAAGAAATAGCCGTCCTCGTCGACATAGCCGATGTCGCCGGTCAGGAAGTGGTCGCCGACGAACGAGTCGGCCGTTTCCTTCGGCTTGTTCCAGTAGCCTTT
>Ga0207707_10000514_pt1 | contig 39723 bp, 32 predicted proteins | sample KBSC83BmetaG_FD_184336 | JGI IMG/M metagenome (GOLD analysis project Ga0207707, IMG submission 184336) | Corn rhizosphere microbial communities from Kellogg Biological Station, Michigan, USA - KBS C8-3B metaG (SPAdes) (version 2) | ecosystem: Host-associated > Plants > Roots > Rhizosphere ... | reverse complement strand
CCATTGGCCCTTCGGGCGGCCCGGCAGATACGGCGCGTCGCGGCGCTTCAGCATCACGCCTTCGACCGCCTCGGCGTCTTCGCCGGCGCCGGCGCTGGCGGGATTTTTTCGTGCCGCTGTCAGCGCATCCCAGCTGTCGAAGGCAATCGTCGGCGACAGGTCGATCCTGGGATCGTCGAGTTCTGTGACGAAGGCCTCGAGCAGCTTCCGGCGCTCGGTAAACGGCAGCCCGCGCAGATCATCGTTGCCCTCGCCGAGCAGATCGTAGGCGCGCAGATGGATCGGATAGTCCTTGATCAGTTTCGGCGAGACAACCTTGCGGTTGAGCCGTTGCTGCAGGACATTAAAACTTTGTACCCGGCCGTCGCGAACCACGAGCAATTCGCCGTCGATGGCGCCGGGTAGATGCAGCGCGGGTAACAGGTCGGGAAAGCTTTTGGTGATGTCCTCGCCGCTGCGCGAGTAAAGCCGCGCCACGCGGTCGCCGCGCTCGTCACGGCCGCTGACCGCCTGCACGCGAATGCCGTCCCATTTCCATTCGGCGATAAAATCGCCGGCATCGAGACCCGCAAAATCGGTATTCTCGATCGCATGCGCCAGCATCACCGGGCGGAACGGCGCCGGATCGAGATTGACAGGTTTTTCCGCGCGTCCCTCCAGCCACGCGAACAGGTCGAGATAGGGTGGCGCAAGCCCCGGCCACATCAGTTCGATCTCGTGCGGGTCCTTGTCGCCAAGCTCCGCCGCCGCAGTCTTGGCCAGCCGCGCCGAAATACCAATCCGCATCGCGCCGGTGACCAGTTTCAACAGCGCCCAGCGGCCAGTCTCGTCCAGTTCGTCGAGCCAGCGCGTGAGCTGTTTCGGGAGTTCGGTTTTGCCGAGGGTGCGAAGCGTGGTGACAACGTCGGTGAGGGTGGGAGGAGGGGGGTTGTTGTGGCGGCGTTGATGATCATGACCGCTGTGCTCGCGATACCCCTCTCCCCAGCCCTCCCCCACAAGGGGGGAGGGAATAGAGAGAAGCGTTGCCGCGCTCTCCTGAGAAAGCGTTGCCATGACTGCTTTCGATTTTTTGCGCGGTGGTCGCGCAGAACTCAGCGCGGCTCCCTCCCCCCTTGTGGGGGAGGGCCGGGGAGAGGGGTGGCCCAGCAACGAGACTTCGCGATCGATCGCCGTCTTCGGCCACATCAGCGCCACCGTCTCCGACAGGTCGCCGACGTAATCGTACGACAACGCGAACAGCACCGGATCGGTGCGATCGGTGATCAGGTCGCGGATCAGCCCGGGTTTTGCGTGCTTGAACGACAATGCGCCGGTTAGCGCCGCCAGCGCGTAGCCGCGATCGGGGTCTTCGACCTCGCGAAAATAGCTGGTGATCAGCCGCAGCTTGTTGTTGCGGCCCGGTTCATAAGCGAGGCGATCGAGCAGTTCGGCGAAGCGGTTCATGCCTCGGCATCCTCATTTGCCGGCACCGCATCGGCTTCATCTTCATCGCCGTAGCCGACCAGATCGAGCGGACGCGCGGTCAGGCCCTTGGCCGTGCACCAATGCACCAGCGCGTCTTCCTGGCCATGGGTGACCCAGACTTCACCCGCGCCGGTCGCATCGATGGTCGCGGTCAGTCCGTCCCAGTCGGCGTGGTCCGATATCACCAAGGGCAGTTCGACACCGCGCTGCCGGGCGCGGGCGCGCACCCGCATCCAGCCCGATGCGAACGCGGTGACCGGATCGGGAAACCGCCGCGTCCAGATATCCGAGGTGGCCGACGGCGGCGCCAGCGTGATGGTGCCGGCGAGATCGGCCTTCTTCATGCCCTTGACCCGGCGCAGATCGCCGAGCGCCACGCCGCGGCTCTCATAGTAGCGCGTGATCTTTTCCATCGCGCCATGCAGATAGATCGGCGCGTCGTAACCGGCCTTGCGAATCAGCGCGATCACGCGCTGCGCCTTGCCGAGCGAATAGGCGCCGACCAGATGTGCCCGCTCCGGGAACAGCGCGACTGAAGCGAGCAGTTTCCTGATTTCGTCCGACGCATCGCCGTGACGGAACACCGGCAGCCCGAAGGTGGCCTCGGTGATGAACACATCGCACGGAACCAGTTCGAACGGCGCGCAGGTGGGGTCGGGCGCGTCCTTGTAGTCGCCGGAGGCGACGATGCAGGTGTCCTTGCAGGAGACCGCGATCTGCGCTGAGCCCAGCACATGGCCTGCGGGGTGAAATTTGATGGTGACGTCGCCGAGTTTTATCGGTTCGCCGTAGCGAATCGCCTGCGTGCGGCCGGCGAAATGATCGCCGTAGCGCAGCCGCATCATGTCGAGGGTTTCCTGCGTGGCCAGTACCGCGCCATGGCCTGGCCGGGCATGGTCGGAATGGCCGTGGGTGATCACGGCGCGCTCGACCGGCCGTACCGGATCGATGTGGAAGCCCCCCGGTTTGCAGCACAGTCCGGCGGCAACGGGCATCAGGATGTCTTGCGGACGCATCTCGGTTATATAATCCGATATGAGATTCATTCGAGTCTTGCCGCCAGTCCACCTTTGAGTCCTGGAATCGGTTCCGACGTGCCCGCGCGATTGTTCCTATCATCAGGCGATCTGGTTGCCGACCGGCGGTTCGATTTTGCGCGCGATCTGCAGTTGAAAGGCGATCTGGTCGCCGCTGCCGATCTGCTTTCGCAGGCCACCGAGCTTGCGCCCGGCTTTGCCTCCGCCTGGTTTACGTTAGGCGAAATTCGCGAACAGCTGGGCGAGCGCGATGCGGCGATCGCGGCGTTTCGAAAAGCCCGGGACGCCGATCCCGATGACCGGCACGGCGCCAGCCTGCGGCTGATGCTGCTGGGCGCCGACAAACTGTCTGACATGCCACCGGCCTATGTGCGGGCCTTGTTCGATCAATACGCGCCAAAATTCGAGACGGCGCTGGTCGACGATCTCGGCTATCGCGGTCCCGCGCTTTTATTCAAGGCGGTGCTGTCCGCTCGCCTCGCGGTCCGCAAGCCCGCCTTCTTCAAGCGCGCCATCGATCTCGGCTGCGGCACGGGGTTGGCTGCCGCCGCCTTTGCCAAGGAAGTCGATCATTTCATCGGCATCGACCTGTCGCCGCGCATGATCGAGCGGGCGCGCTTAACCGGGCTCTATGCGCAGCTTGAGGTAACCGAGATGGTGGAAGGCTTGCGCGGCAGACCTGACAGCAGCGCCGAGCTCGTTCTCGCCGCCGACGCGATGGTCTATCTGTCCGATCTCGCAGCCGTCCTGCGTGAAGTGAAGCGCGTGCTGGTGACCGGCGGCGTGCTGGCGTTCACCGTGGAAACGCATAAAGGGGAAGGCATCATTCTCGGCGAGGGCCTGCGCTACGCGCATGGCGCCGGTTATGTGCGGGCATCGATCAGCGATGCCGGGCTTGCGCTGTCGCGGTGTGAGGATTTGTCGGCCCGCAACGAGGACAACGTGCCGGTCCCCGGCCTCGTCGTAGTCGCGACCAAGACCTGAATACCGTTTCAACAAATTGAAAGCATGCCTCAAGAGCGGAGTAGCATTGCGTCGCGAAGCCGCGAGTTCGCTATTGCCGGGCGCGCGGGAATGTAGATCAATACCCGCTCCCAGGGAGAAACAAAAACAATGAACAACAATCAGTCGAGGCGCGACTTCTGCGCCACCGCCATCGCCACGATCCTGGCGTCCGCCACTTCCGTCAAGGCGGCCGAGAAGAAATACGATCCGGGTGCGAGCGATACCGAAATCAAGATAGGGCAGACCGTGCCGCATAGTGGCCCGGGCTCGCTCTACGGCGTGCTCGGCCGGGTCGGCGAGGCCTATTTCCAGATGCTGAACGAAAAGGGCGGCATCAACGGGCGCAAGGTCAAGTTTTTCACCATGGACGACGCCTATAGCGCACCGAAGTGCGTTGAAGCGACGCGGCGGCTGGTGGAGCAGGAGGAGGTGCTGGCGCTGTTCGGCTCGCTCGGCACCGCGCCGCAGACCGCCGTGCATAAGTATCTCAACTCAAAGGGCGTGCCGCAGCTTCTGCTCAACACCGGCGCATCGAAATGGAACGATCCGAAGAACAACAAATGGACCATGGCGGGATTGCCGCTTTATCCGACCGAAGCACGAATCCTCGCCAAGCATACCGTGAGCGTGAAGCCGAATGCGAAGGTCGGGATCCTCTACCAGAACGACGACTTCGGCCGCGATTTCCTGGGCCCCTTCAAGCAGGTGCTGGCGGATGCCGGCGGCACCGCCAAGGTGATCATGGAGCAAACCTACGATCTCACCGATCCGACCATCGATTCCCAGCTCATCAATCTCTCGAAGTCGGGCGCGGACGTTTTCTATAACATCAGCACGGGCAAGGCGACCTCGCAGTCGATCCGTAAAGTGGCCGAACTCGGCTGGAAGCCCCTGCAGTTGCTTTCGGCGGGGTCCACCGGCCGCTCGATCCTCAGCGCCGCGGGTTTTGAGAATGCGGCCGGCATCGTTGCCATCCGCTACGCCAAGGAAGTCGGGGTGCCGCGCTGGGAAACGGATCCCGACGTCATGGCCTTCGAGGAGTTGCGCAAGAAATATCTGCCCACCGTCGATCCGGACAATACCATCGCGTTCGCCGGCTATGGCCAGGTGGCGACCATGGCTGAAATCCTCCGCCGCTGCGGTGACGATCTCACCCGCGCCAACGTCTTGAAGCAGACAACGAACCTCAACGGTTTCCACTCGCCGTATTTTCTCGACGGCATCACCTACAGCTATACCCCCGACGACTACACGCCGATGAAGACGCTCTATATCTCGATCTTCAACGGCAAGGACTGGGATATTTCCGACCGGCCGGTTACGGAATAAGCGGTCGCCAGGCGGCGGCCGCGAATCGAATTTGGTCCGCTGCCGCCCTCGACGGAACCGCCGTAACGGCTTAGGTCTTGGGCCGTGCCGCCCGACATCCTGCTCGCGTCTCCTGACGAAACAGCCGATCTGCTGCCGGACCGCTTCATGAAATGGTTCGCGGGCCGCGGATGGTCGCCGCGCGAACATCAGCTGGCACTGCTCGCAAAGGCCCGCGACGATCGCTCTGTGCTGCTGATCGCCCCCACCGGCGCCGGCAAGACGCTGGCCGGATTCCTGCCGACGCTGGTGGAGCTGAGCGCAGCTCCGCGCACTTCTCGGTCACCTCCCCCCTTGTGGGGGAGGTCGACGCCCGAAGGGCGGCGGGAGGGGGGTGAGCCGCAAGCACCGAGCGCTGCGGCTTATCCCTCTCCCCAACCCTCCCCCACAAGGGGGGAGGGAGCGCAACCGCGCGGCCTACAGCGCAGCCGCGGCCTCCACACCCTCTACATCTCGCCGCTGAAGGCGCTTGCGGTCGATATCGCGCGCAATCTGGAAACGCCTGTTGGCGAGATGGGTCTGCCGATCAAGGTCGAGACCCGCACCGGCGACACGCCGGTGTCGCGGCGGCAGCGGCAGCGCCGCTACCCGCCGGACATTCTGCTGACCACGCCCGAGCAACTGGCGCTGCTGTTGTCGTCCGACGACGCGCCGTATCTCTTCTCTTCGCTGAAGCGCATTGTGCTCGACGAGCTGCATGCGCTGGTCACTTCGAAGCGCGGCGATCTGCTGTCGCTCGGGCTGGCGCGGCTGTGGCGGCTGGCGCCCGAGATGCGCTCGATCGGGCTGTCGGCCACCGTCGCCGAGCCGGAATCGCTGGCGCGGTTCCTGGTGCCGCAACGCGGCGGTGCCAGCGAAGCCGCCGATGTTGTCGTTGCCGGCGGCGCGGCGGCGCCGATCGTTGAAATGCTCGACACCAAAGAGCGGCTGCCCTGGGCCGGCCACACCGCGCGCCACGCGCTCGGCGAAATCTACGAACTGATCAAACGCAACAAGACCACGCTGGTATTCGTCAACACCCGCAGCCAGGCCGAGATGCTGTTCCAGGATCTGTGGCGCATGAACGACGATGGTCTTGCGATCGCGCTGCATCACGGCTCGCTCGATGTCGCGCAGCGCCGCAAGGTCGAAGATGCGATGGCGGCTGGAAAACTGCGCGGCGTGGTCTGCACCTCCTCGCTCGATCTCGGCGTCGACTGGGGTGATGTCGATCTCGTCATCAATATCGGCGCCCCCAAGGGGGCGTCGCGGCTGATGCAAAGAATCGGCCGCGCCAATCACCGCATCGATGAAGCCTCGCGCGCGGTGCTGGTGCCGGCCAATCGCTTCGAGGTGCTGGAATGCGCGGTTGCGATCGACGCGGTGGCGGAGAATGCGCAGGACACCCCGCCATTGCGTACCGGCGCGCTGGACGTGCTGGCCCAGCACGTGCTCGGCTGCGCCTGCGGCGCACCGTTTCTCTCCGATCAGCTCTATGGCGAAGTGCTGACGGCCGCTCCCTATTCCAGTCTTGGGCGGACCGATTTCGATGACGTGGTCGATTTCGTCGCCACCGGCGGCTACGCGCTGAAAACCTACGAACGTTTCGCGCGCATCAAGCAGGACAAGAACGGCCGCTGGCGGGTCGCCAATCCGCGGGTGCGGCAAAGCTATCGTCTCAACGTCGGCACCATCGTCGAAGAGACCATGTTGAAAGTACGCCTGGTGCGTTCGCGCGGCAGCGGTTCGGGATCGACCGGGGCGTTGGGCCGCGGCGGCCGGATGCTCGGCGAGATCGAGGAAGCGTTCATCGAGGGTCTCGTGATCGGCGACACGTTTGTCTTTGGCGGGGAGGTCGTGCGCTATGAGGCGTTGGCAGAAGACCAAGTGTACGTCTCCCGCGCCAACGACAAAGACGCAAAAGTGCCGTCCTACATGGGCGGCAAGTTCCCGCTCTCGACCTATCTCGCCGAGCGTGTCCGCAAATTACTTGCCGACAGGCGCGCCTGGAATGGCCTGCCGGACCAGGTGCGCGACTGGCTGTCGCTGCAACGGGATATTTCGCGCGTCCCCGGCGTGCGTGAGCTGCTGGTGGAGACCTTTCCGCGCGCCAACAAGCATTACCTCGTCTGCTATCCGTTCGAGGGCCGGCTGGCGCACCAGACGCTGGGCATGCTGCTGACGCGGCGGATGGAGCGCGCGCGGGTGCGCCCGCTCGGCTTTGTCGCCAATGAATATGCGCTGGCGGTGTGGGGGTTGGGGGACATGTCGTTCATGATCCGGCACGGCCGGCTCGATCTCGACGCGCTGTTCGATCCGGACATGCTGGGCGACGATCTCGAGGCGTGGCTTGCGGAATCGGCGCTGATGAAGCGCACCTTCCGCACCTGCGCGATCATCTCCGGATTGATCGCGCGCCGTTTCACCGGCGAGGAAAAAACCCGGCGTCAGGTGCTGTTCTCGACCGACCTGATCTACGACGTGCTGCGCAAGCACCAGCCGGATCACGTGCTGCTGCGCGCCGCGCGCGCCGACGCCGCCTCCGGGCTGCTCGATCTTCGCCGGCTCGGTGATATGCTGGCGCGAATCAAGGGGCGAATCATCCACAAGGAACTCGACCGGGTTTCGCCGCTGGCGGTACCGGTGATGCTGGAAATCGGCCGCGAACAGGTTTATGGCGAGGCATCCGACGAGCTATTGGCGGAAGCCGCCGACGAACTGGTCAAAGAGGCGACTGGATAGACTGTGACGGCACGCGCGCAACCCCTGGAAGACGAACCGCCCGCCGCGCGCGTCGCCACTGTCGATGTCGCGGGCGTGACCCTGCTCGCCGATCTCTCCGGCGCGTTGTTCTGGGAAGAAGAGAGCCTGCTCGTCGTCTCCGATCTGCATCTGGAAAAGGGCTCCAGCTTTGCAACGCGCGGCGTGTTGCTGCCGCCCTACGATACGGTGGCGACGCTCGGTCGCCTCGGCGCCGTGATCGCGCGGCACGACCCGCGCACCGTGATTGCGCTCGGCGACAGTTTTCATGACCGCGACGCCCACGAGCGGCTGTCCGCGCCGGACCGCGACGCGATCGCTGCGCTGCAGGCGCGGCGCGACTGGATCTGGATCTCGGGCAATCACGATCCCGTTCTGCCATCCGATCTCGGCGGCGTGGTCGCTCAGGAAGTTGCGGTTGGCCCGATCGCGTTTCGTCACGAGCCGACCGGTGCGGCCGGTGAAATCGCCGGTCATCTGCATCCGAAAGCGCGCGTGAGCACCCGCGGACGTTCGATGGAGCGGCGGTGCTTTGCCTGCGACGGCGAGCGCGCGGTGATGCCGGCGTTCGGCGCCTACACCGGGGGCTTAAGCATTCGCGACGCGGTGTTTGCGAAAATATTCCAAACCTTGGATTTCATGGCGCATGTGCTCGGCGATGTCAGGCTGCACAGCATCGCCGCGTCGCGCTGCTACTGAGCTCTGCCGAACTGCTCGATGGAGCTCGCTTGCATTCTTCGTTACGTCCGAAGCTTTGCCTCAACAGACGCGTTTACGACTATTTCTCGTCGTTGGGTGTAGCATTTATGAAATCTTCGTATAGCCAATAGGCACCAAGGGTTCCTGAAAATCCGGATCCCGCAACCATCCCCCAGCTCCAAGCGGGCGCGAGGAGCAAGAGGTAAGCAAGGAAGCCGAATCCGGCGATCATCAATGCCAGCGCGAGCACCAAGCTCAATATTCTACGGACTGCACCCATACCCGCTCCCTGAAGTTCCCATGGTAGACTAAGCCGCGCGTATGAGGGTCTAATCCTTGCGGAACACGATCGACGCCATCCAGCCGGTCATCAGCGCCATGAATGCTGTCACCAGCCCATAGACAAAACCATTCTGGCGCGCGGTGGTGGCGACGAACTGCTCGAATCCGACCTTGACGATTTCGAACGCGGTTTCGGTCCGCGTCACCAGCGCGCCATTGGAAAACAGCTTGATCTCGACGTCATAGGTCCCGATCGGCACCTCGGCCGGAAGCGGAATGCCGGTGCGAAACAACGTCGGCGTCAGGAACGTCACCGCGGAAGTTTCCTCGCGATAGAGGCCATGTTCGGAGCGCAGCCGCACGAAGGCGCTGCGGAACGCATCGTTCGGCACCACGTCGGCGTAGTCGGGCCCGACGCGCTGGGTGAGCAGCACATTGTTGAGACCAAGCTGCTGCCGCCGCTGTACCTCGGGCGACGCGATGGCGTCGAACGGCCGGTTGGCAAACAGCGCCAGATAAGTCGGCACCTTCAAGAACTGCCGGTAGTCGGTGTTGACCCAGATGCCGAATTTGCGTTCCTTGCGCCGCGTCACCATGTCGGCCCGCGGGCCAGCAACGGTGACGACGAGATCGTAACCGGTGCGGGTCGCCGGCGTGTTCGCATCCTTTTCCACCGAGCCGAACAGCACGAGTTCTTCGCCGGAATAGTTCGGTGTCACGGTGACCCGGTGGTTCGAGACCGACACGATCAGCCGCTCCGCGCGCGCGGGCAGGACAGCGAAGGTCATGCTCAGCAACATAACGCCCACGGCTGCGTTGGAGGTGCGCGCGGTCATCCGGCGCCTCCGGTTTCCCGGATGGTGAAGAGATCGTCGGGACGAAGCCCCAGTTCGATCGCGAAGCGGATTCCGACCGCAAGAATCAGGAGCCCGAGCAGCAGCCGCAGATGTTCGCCGCGAATCTTCTGGCCGGCGCGGGCGCCGAACTGGGCGCCGGTCACGCCGCCGACCATCAGGATCAGCGCCAGCACGGCATCGACGAGATGGTTGGTGATCGCATGCAGCATGGTGGCGAACACCATGGTGACCAGCGTCAACACCATCGAGGTGCCGATCACGGTGGAGGTCGGCACCCGCAACAGGTAGATCATGATCGGGATCAGGATGAAGCCGCCGCCGATACCCATCACCGCGCCGATGAAGCCGATGATCACACCGACGATCACGATTGGAATCACCGACAAATAGATCTTGGAGCGCTTGAAGCGCATCTTTAGCGGCAGGCCGTGGATCCAGCCGTGGCTGCCCGAGCGGCGCATCGGAATGACTACCCCGCGCCGTACCCGCAAAATCGAGCGCAGCCCTTCCCAGAACATCAGTGCGCCGACGGCAGACAGCAGCACGACATAGGACAGCGCAATCATCAGGTCGAGCTGGCCGAGCTCGCGCAGCATCGTGAAGGTCCAGACGCCGAGCGCGGTGCCGACGGTGCCACCGCTCAATAGCACCAGCGCCAAAGCCGGATCGATGGCGCGGCGGCGCCAGTAGGATATGGCGCCGGAAAACGACGAGGCCGCGATGTGGCTGGCGACGGAAGCGACCGCGACCGCGGGCGCGATGCCGACGAAGATCAAGAGCGGCGTCATCAGAAATCCGCCGCCGATGCCGAACATGCCGGACACGAAACCCACGGCCGCGCCCATCGCGAGGATGAGGAAAACATTGACCGGAATATCGGCGATCGGAAGGTAAAGCTGCACGCGCGTTACTTCGGAGTTTAGCCCTGAGGCTGGCCGAAACCGCTCAGGGCATGGTTTCTTGATCGAGTGCGGAATACGCGCGAACGCGGATCGATTGCCGCGTCCCTGCATAACCGAAATCGACCATGGGAGGGACTAAAGAATCCACCACAGCCGGCTTTTTTGCCGCTGCCCGCGGCTGACCTTCGAGCTTGGTGAATAATTCAGATTAACGGGCGGCGCGCTTGGCCCAAACCCAGCTCAAGGCCTCGGAACAGGATCGGTGATGAGACTCATCGCGGCGGCTTCGCTTGCGCCGAGCCAACGGACATTGCCGGTCGCAGACATCGCTTCGACGACAGCGGAGGAGACGCCCATCCTCGTCATGTAGCTTAAGACCATGCCCGCGGTCCGCTGGGTTTCAGCGACGGGGTCACGCCCGGGCGTGAGGGTCTCAAACCGATGCACGCCCAACATCGAGCCTTCGACGCCGACGCGGCGCTTGCCACCGGCATAGACGAGAACACAGGCGCTGGCGCAATAAGCGGGCCGGATACGGCCCGAACGATCGACGCCGCCCACAGCTGTCACCAAACCACGCGATCGAATGATTTCGCCCATGATGATGGCCTGATTCAGGTCTCCGCCCGGGGAGGACATCAATACAGTGTCGCCGGCTGCGAGGTGGGCTTCGTCGAGCCTGTCCCTGAACCAGCTCGCAGTGGCCGCGCCTATCGTGCCGCTGATCGCCAATGCGGATCGGCGACGGCCCGAGCCATCGGGGTCGGCATTGGTCATCAGCGACGAAGTCATGCTTGACGAAAAATACAAGTCTTTCCAGTAGGCCCAGGCCTCCGGTCGCGAGAGGTCCTTGTAGGCGCCGGCGCCCACGACGGAGACCATCAGGACAAAGAAGGCGATCGAATAAAAACGCGTCCACCTGCTGCCGGCGGCATGACCGGCCCGCTGCGGCGGTTGGTCAGGTGGCTCGGGCTCAGGCGCTCCCCAAGGTCCAGCCGGCGGCCGTTGTAAACCAGCCCGCCGGGCATGACTATCTTCGAGGGACAATCGGATCTCCTCGCGGCTGCAGCCCCGCCGCCCCAAAGCATTGAACCTTTGGGGCGGTATCTGCCACGCCATGTCGTGGCGCGCTTATTTATACAACTTTATCGAGGAGGTACATGCCGGGAACGCGGACGGGCCAATCTCATCCGCGCGCGGCGGCGCGCTTGATGGAGATCGGCTTCGCCGCGGGCTTTGCCGTACTCGCCTGCGCCGGCGCTGAGTCCCATCCGCCGGCCGGGCTCGCCACGTTGATGGCGTCGTCGGGCTGTGGCTCCGGCGTGAAGGTCTGGATCGCAAGCCTTGCCGCCGCCAGCGATTGGGGGTCGAGCCGCTTGGCGATATCGTCGCGTTTGCGCCCCGAGTCCGCATCACCCTGTGCCGCCGCCAGGCTGAACCATTTGAAGGATTCGGCGAGGTTCTGCTCGACGCCCATACCGCGGGCATAGAGAACGGCGAGGTTGAACTGGCTATCCGCCACGCCGCGCTCAGCCGCCTTGCGGAACCATTGCGACGCGCTCTTGTAGTTGGCGCCCTTGCCGCCGCCGTCGGCGTCGAGCACGGCCAGGTTATGCATCGCCTTGGCGTTTCCGCGCTCGGCCGCCTGCAAGTAATAGCGCCGCGCGATCTCGACGTCCTTGGTCACGCTGAGACCCTTTTCGTAGAAGGTCCCCAACCTGAAGATCGCCGGCACCAGGCCGGCCTGGGCGGCGCGGTCATACCATTTCGCGGCCTCGTCGAAATTCGTAGCCACGCCTTTGCCTTCGGCGAAACGCACGCCGATCTCATAGGCAGCGGTTGGATCGCCCCACAGCGCGGCCGCACGCAATGCCGGTCCGCCGATCGCATCCGGCAGTCTTTCGGTCGGCGGGATCTGCACGATCGTGGGTTTGCGACTGGCCGGCGCTGGCTGCGCAGGCGAAACCGTTCCGGTGATATCGCCGGCGGATACCGGCGCGGCGGAGGGCAAATCGACGGTCTGCGGGATTGGCACCGACGCCGTGTCATCGGAAGCGTTCGGGGTGGCGCTATTGAGCGATTGCCGGCCGGTCGGTTCCGGCGAGGTCATCGAAGGCGGTGCCGGATCCGGAGTGGCCGGCTTGGCGCCGACATCCGCGGGCGATTGAGCCGAAGGCTGTGGCTCGCTCGAATTCAGCATGAAAGGCAGCGATAGCACGTTGCCGCCCTCGAGCAGCGTCATCGTCATCTTGAAAGTGCTGAGCACGATGACGACCACGCTGGCGCCCACCAGCAGCGAGCGAATCTTGGAGGTGATCGTCGAGGGTTCCTTGGCCTTGTTGCCGGCAGAGCCCTTGAGCGGGTTGCGGCCGGCCTTGTCACCAGGCGGCGCGGCAGCGGCGGCCTGGGCGGCACGGCGCGCGGCGGCAATGAAGCTCGAAGCGCTGGGGGGCTCGCGCATGCCGGCTGGAATTTCGCTGATCGCGCTCTCGGAAGCCGCGATGCGCTCCGCTGGCGAAGCCGCCCGCCCGGCCGGCCGTGTCCCCGGTTCGAGCGGGTGATCGGGCGGCAGTTCCGGCGCGATCGCGGTGCGAGGCGGCGCGGTATGGGGCTCCAGAATTTCACTGATGGCCCGCGGCGCCACCGCGGCGTCAGCCGGCATCGGTGGCTGCGCGGCATGGAATTCCCGCGGCGCTGTGGCGAACTGGGCCTGCGCCGCAGCCGGATTCGGCAATTCGGGTTTTGGTGGCGGCGCCATGTCGAGGCGCGGCGCCGCGGCTTGCGGCGGGGCGGCCTGCTCGGCTTGTGGTGGGGCGGGCTGAGGTGCCGGCGGCGGCGCAACCGGCTGGCTGCGAACCGCGCGCAGGTCGCCTTCGATCATCGCCAGCCGGTCGACCACATGGCCGAGCGTGTTGTGAACGGCTTCAAGGGAATCCTGGGTGCGGCGGTCGGCTTCCGACTGGTTGAAATGGATGTCGGACAATTCGCGCTTGACGAGGTCGATCAGGCCCTTGTCCGGCTCGGCCGCGCTGCGGCCGGTCTCGGCCAGGGCGGCAAAGCTCGCATGCTGGGTTTCGAGATGGCGCAGAATGTCCTGCAGCCCGTCCTCAACCCGTCCGAAATCGCCGGGGCGGTTATCGGCGGACGCCTCCAAGCGTTCGAGCAGATAGGATACGCGCTGTTCGAGGTGGGCGAATGCGGATGCGCTGTCGTTGCCGACCGGCATCCGGTCGAGGCGGTCGGACAGCGCCCGCACCGCGCTTTCGAGTTGCTCGGAGCTTTCGCCGGCCGCCTGCCGCTCGCGGCCCTCCAGCGTCGAGGTCAGCGCGGCGATGCGCTGTTCGAGGACCGCGAACGAATCGCTGTTGTCTCCCGAACGGGTGAGTTGATCGACCTTGGACGACAGCGTGTGGACGTCGTCGCTGAGCCGCGCAAGCGCGTCGTTGGAGGCGACATTGGAGACGATGGTGCGAAGTGCCGCGATGGCGCCTTCGAGTTGCTGGACCGTCGAGGGGTCGTCATTGCTGCGCAAGATCAGATCGAGCTTGGCACCGAGATTGCGGATCGCCTCGTCGTAGCCGGCCAGTTGCTCCGCCGGTGTCAGCGAGCGCAACACTTCGCGAATTTCGCCGAGCGCGCGTTCGATGCCGGCCAGTGCCTGGCCGTCGATGCCGCTCTGTCTGTTATCGTCGATGCGGCGCGACAGCGAGCGGATTTCGTTCTCGATCGATTCGATCGCCCGGCGCGGCATCGCCTCGGTAATGGCGTGACGAATCTCTGCCAGTTCGCTGCGAAACGCGGCGATCGATTGCTCGATGCCGTCGGGACGCTGCAACGCCTCGATCTGGCTGGTGATCTTGAAGAGATGACGCTCCAGGGTGGAAAAATCCGGGCCGGCCGGCATGGCGGGCGCGGTCGGCGGCGCGTTAGGCGGCGGCATCGGCCGTGGCGCCGCGTTTTCGAGTTCGCTCTGGCGCGCAGCGATTTCCGCCACCGCCGGGCTGAGCGGCGGCGAGGGACGATAGACCTGGGCGGACGCGCGCTCGACCATATCGGCCTGGCGCTGCTTGTCCTGAAGCTGGGCTTGTTTCGCAGGCGCCGGGTTTGTGATCTGCGACAACCGTGCGTCGAGCCGCGAGATGGCATCGTTCAATTGCCGGGCGACCCCCGGCTCGCTGCGAATAGCGTCATTGCGCGGCGTTGGGCGCGAAATCTGTTCGATCTGACGGGTAATCGCATCCAGCCGCTGGTGAATATCCGCGACCTCCCGTGTTTCCTGGCTCGGCATGTCAAGCCGTTGCTCCGGGCCCGCATGAAAGTTCGGGGGAACGGAATCGTCGATGGTGGAATTGAGCCAGTCGTTCAACGACATGCCGGCGCGGCGCGCGGCGGCTTCGGCCCTCTCGCGCACGGATGGATCGATGCCGTCTACACTCCACGATACGCGCGAATTCATGCTTTCGTCCGGTTTCGACTCCGGCGCCCCACCTGCGCCTTCAGCCTCCCCGCGCGTCCCAGAGAAGAGACAATCGAATTGCGCGCAGGTCGTCTGCCTCTGGCATCGACTTTTTCGTGTTACGGTAAACAACGGGTTAAGGAATCGGGTGGCCGAGTCCGAAAGTTGCGGTCGGAACGAAATTGACCGGTCTGGTCGGGGTGACGCCATCCGCCCTTGGTCAAGATGTCGCAATGGCTGCCTTGAGAGCTGCCTCGGGCTTTCGGAACCGTCTAAGGTCGATTCGGGAACTGAGCGATTGCTGCGCTGCAAAATCTCCCCTAAACGATGTCCGCCCAGCCAGCCGAGAGGAAACCATGCCGATCTACAAAGCCCCCCTGGAAGACGTCAGCTTCCTGCTCAACGACGTGTTTCAGATCGACCGCTACGACAATCTTCCCGGCTTCAGCGACGCCTCCGCCGATGTGCGGGAGGCCGTCCTGGGCGAAGCTGCCAAGCTCAGCGAGGAAGTGCTGCAGCCGCTTAACCGCGTCGGCGATCTCGAGGGGTGCACCCGCCATGACGACGGCAGCGTGACGACCCCGAAAGGCTTCAAGGAAGCGTTCAAGCAGGTGGCCGAGGGCGGCTGGCTCGGGCTCTCGGCGCCGACGGAATATGGCGGTCAGGGACTGCCGGTCACGCTGAGCCAGGCCGTCAGCGAATTCCAGTGCTCGGCGAATATGGCGTTTTCGATGTATGGCGGCCTGACCATGGGGGCGACCGCGGCGCTGATCGTGCACGGCAAGCCCGAACAGAAGTCGATGTTCGTGCCGAAGATGGTGGCGGGACAATGGACCGGCACCATGAATCTCACCGAGCCGCAATGCGGCACCGATCTCGGCTTGCTGCGCACCAAGGCCGTCAAGCAGGCCGACGGCAGCTACAGGATATCAGGTACCAAGATTTTCATCTCCGCCGGCGAGCACGATCTCGCCGACAATATCATTCATCTGGTGCTGGCCAGGATCGAGGGCGCGCCGGCCGGCATCAAGGGCGTTTCGCTATTCGTGGTGCCAAAGATCCTGGTCAATGCCGATGGATCGCTGGGTGCGCGCAACGGGGTGTCCTGCGGTTCGATCGAACACAAGATGGGCATCCATGGCAATTCCACCTGCGTGATGAATTACGACGGCGCCACCGGCTGGCTGATCGGCGAGGAAAACAAGGGCATGCAGGGCATGTTCGTGATGATGAACGAGGCGCGGCTTGGCGTCGCGGTGCAGGGGCTGGCGCAATCGGAGGTCGCCTATCAGAACGCCGCCGCCTATGCGCGGGACCGTCTGCAGGGCCGCTCGCTGTCGGGGCCGAAGGCGCCGGACAAGCCGGCCGATCCGATCATCGTGCATCCCGATGTGCGCCGCACGCTGCTCACCATTCGCGCCTTCAACGAGGCGGCGCGCGCGATGGTGGTGTGGACCGCGCTGAAGAGCGACGTTGCCCATCGCTCCAGCGATCCCAAGGACCGCCAGGAGGCGGACGATCACATGGGTCTGATGACGCCGGTCATGAAAGGCGTGTTGACCGACGTTGGATTTTCCAACGCGGTGCTGGCGCAGCAGATGTTCGGCGGCCACGGCTATATCGCCGAACACGGCATGGAGCAGTTCGTGCGCGATGCGCGCATCGCCATGATCTATGAGGGCGCCAACGGCATTCAGGCGCTCGACCTCGTCGGGCGCAAATTGCCGCGCGACGGCGGCCGCGCCGTGATGTCCTTCTTCAACGAGGTTGCCAGCTTCGCCAAGGAGCACGGCGCCGACGAGGCCATGAAGCCCTACGTCGCTCCCTTAAGCACGGCGCTCGGGCATCTGCAGCAGGCCACCACCTGGCTGATGCAGAATGCGATGGCAAAACCCGACAATGCCGGCGCCGCCGCCACCGATTACATGCAATTGTTCGGCCTCGTCACCTTCGCCTATATGTGGGCGAAGATGGCGAAAGTCGCGTTGGACAAGATTGCGGGCGGCAGCGCGACGCCTTATCTGACAACCAAGCTGGTGACCGGCCGCTTCTTTATGGAGAGGATGCTGCCGGAAACATCGGTGCATCTTGCGCGCATCCAGAGCGGAAGCGCGACCACCATGGAATTGGCGGCGGAAGCGTTCTGATCGGAGAAATTCTTCCCAAAGCCCGCGAAACGATCCGCGACATCTTCCAATTCGCCTATATATTATGATCCTCATACCAGGAGGGCGTCATGCCTGAGGCATATATCTACGATCACGTTCGCACGCCGCGCGGCCGCGGCAAGCCCGATGGCGCGCTGCACGAGGTGACCGCGCTGGCGCTGGCCACCGCGCCCTTGAAAGCGCTGAAAGAGCGCAACAATCTCAGGGAAGACGTCGTCGATGACGTCATCCTCGGCGTGGTCGATCCCGTGGGCGAGGCGGGCTCCGACATCGCGCGCTTCGCGGCGCTGAAGGCGGGGCTCGGTGAGTCCGTCCCCGGCGTCCAGATCAGCCGCTTCTGCGCGTCGGGCCTCGATGCCGTGAATTTCGCCGCAGCCCAGATCATGAGCGGTCAGCACGAACTGACCATCGGTGGGGGCGCCGAATCCATGAGCCGGGTCGGCATCGGCGCTTCCGGCGGTGCCTGGCCGATGGACCCCTCGATCGCGGTGCCGGCCTATTTCATGCCGCAGGGCGTCTCGGCGGATTTGATCGCGACCAAATACGGCTTTTCGCGCGATGACGTCGACGCCTATGCGGTGCAAAGCCAGCAGCGCGCCGCGAAGGCGTGGGACGAGGGCCGTTTCAAGAATTCGGTGATCCCGGTGAAAGACGTCAATGGCCTCACCATTCTCGCCAGGGACGAGCACATGCGGCCGACCACGACGATGCAGTCGCTCGGCCAGCTGCAGCCGTCATTCGTGACCGTGGGACAGATGGGCGGCTTCGACGCGGTCGCGATCCAGTCGCACCCCGAGATCGAACGCATCAACTATGTGCATCACGCCGGCAATTCGTCCGGCATCGTCGACGGTGCCGGCGCGGTTCTGCTCGGCAGCAAAGAGGCAGGCAGCAAGCACGGCTTGAAGCCGCGTGCAAAAATCCGCGCCTTCACCAATATCGGCTCGGAGCCGGCGATGATGCTGACCGGCCCGATCGACGTCACCGAGAAACTGTTCGAACGCTCGGGCATGAAGAAATCGGACATCGATTTGTTCGAATTGAACGAAGCGTTCGCTTCGGTGGTGCTGCGGTATATGCAGGCTTTCGATATCGACAACGCCAAGATCAACGTCAACGGTGGGGCAATCGCGCTCGGCCACCCGCTCGGCGCCACCGGCGCGATGATTCTGGGCACCGTGCTCGACGAACTCGAGCGCACCAACAAATCGACCGCGTTGATCACGCTGTGCATCGGCGGCGGCATGGGCACCGCGACCATTATCGAGCGGGTGTGAGGTCTGCTCCCTCCCCTTGCGGGGAGGGGAGACGTCATCCTGAGATGCGAGGGCCAAGCCCAAGCCTCGAAGGATGGATAATTTCATCGGGTCATCCTTCGAGGGCCTCGCAAGCGGCGAGGCCACCTTAGGATGACGGAAACGAATTGGGAGCGACAACATGGCCTTCAAGAATTTCAAGGTTGAGACCGACGCCGACGGCATTGCGCTCGTGACATGGGATATTCCGGGCCGTTCGATGAACGTGCTCGATGAAACCACGATTACCGAACTCGAAGAGATCGTGAAGCAGACCTCCGCTGATGCTGCGGTCAAGGGCGTCGTCGTCACCTCGGGCAAGGAGGCGTTCTCCGGCGGCGCCGATTTGTCGATGCTGGAAGGCATGAACCGCAGATACAGCGACCTGCTCAAGGCCAAGGGCGAGGTCGCGGCCAACCAGATGCTGTTTGACGAGAGCCGCAAGTCCTCGCTGGTGTTTCGTGCGATCGAAACTTGCGGCAAGCCGTGGGCTGCCGCGATCAACGGGCTCGCGCTCGGCGGCGCTTTCGAACTGACGCTGTCGTGCCACTACCGCGTTGCCTCAGAAAATCCGAAGACCCGTCTCGGGCTCCCCGAGGTCAAGGTCGGGCTTTTTCCCGGTGCGGGCGGGACCCAGCGCGTGCCGCGTATCGTGCCGCCGCAGGATGCGATGCAATTGCTGCTGAAGGGCGAGGCGATCAATCTGGACAAGGCCAAGGCCCTGAAACTGATCGACGCGGTCGTCCCCGCCGGCGATCTCATCAAATCAGCCAAGGACTGGATCAAGGGCGGCGGCAAGGCGGTCGCGCCCTGGGATGAAAAGGGTTTCAAGTTGCCCGGCGGCCCGGTCTATTCCAAGGCCGGCATGATGATGTTCCCGGCCGGCAATGCGATCTTCCGCCGCGAGACCTACGACAACTATCCGGCGGCGCGCGCCATCATGAGTTGCGTCTACGAAGGCCTGCAGTTGCCGATCGACGCCGCCTTGCGGATCGAATCGCGCTACTTCACGCAGATCCTGCGCAGCAAGGAAGCCGCGGCCATGATCCGCAGCCTGTTCCTGTCGACGCAGGAGTTGAACAAGGGCGCGCGGCGCCCGCCAAATGTGCCGCCGACCAAGGTCAAGAAGCTGGCCATCATCGGCGCAGGCTTCATGGGCGCCAGCGTCGGCTACGTTTCGGCGCGCGCCGGCATCGATGTGGTGCTGATCGACCGCGATCAGGAGAGCGCCGACAAGGGCAAGGGCCACGCCAAAGCCGTGATTGACGACCTGATCGCCAAGGGCCGCGCCAAGGAAAGCGATCGCGACGCCATCCTGTCGCGCATCAGCGCGACTGCCGACTACAATGTGCTGAAGGATTGCGATCTGATCATCGAAGCGGTGTTCGAGGACCGCAAGGTGAAGGCGGAAACCTACGCCAAGGCGCAGCCGCTTCTGAAATCCGATGCGATCTTTGCCTCCAACACCTCGACATTGCCGATCAATTCGCTGGCGGAAGAGTTCAAGGACCAGAGCAAGTTCATCGGCATTCATTTCTTCTCGCCGGTCGAGAAGATGATGCTGGTGGAGATCATCGTCGGCAAGAACACCGGCGACGTCGCGCTCGCCACCGCGCTGGATTACGTCCGCGTGATCGGCAAGACGCCGATCGTGGTCAATGACAGCAGGGGCTTCTTCGCCAATCGCTGCGTGCTGCGCTTCACCGCCGAAGGCCTGGAGATGCTGATGGAAGGCGTGCCGCCGGCGATGATCGAGAACACCGCCAAGATGGCGGGCATGCCGGTGGGGCCGCTGTCGCTGTCCGACGAGGTTGCGCTCGATCTGGTGCTCAAGATCATGAAGGCGACCGAAGCCGATCTCGGCGCCAATGCCATCGACCAGACCCAGAAGAAGCTTTTGGTCGAGATGGTCGAAAAACAGGGCCGCTTCGGCCGCAAGAACGGCAAGGGCTTTTACGATTATCCCGAGAAGGGCAAGGGCCAGAAGAGCCTGTGGCCGGAGTTGAGCGGCTTGCAGCCGAAGCATCTCGACCCCGACACGCTCGACGTCGAGGAGTTGAAGCAGCGTTTTCTGGTGGTGCAGGCGGTGGAAGCCGCGCGCACCGTGGAGGATCACGTCATTACCGATCCCCGCGAAGCCGACGTCGGCTCGATCCTGGGCTTCGGCTTTGCGCCGTTCACCGGCGGCACGCTGTCCTATATCGACTTCATGGGCACCAAAAAATTCGTTGAGCTGTGCCAAAGACTGGAGGCCAAATACGGCTCGCGCTTCACGCCGCCGAAACTCTTGATCGACATGGCGGCCAAGGGCGAGACGTTCTACGGCCGCTTCCCGCCGAAGAAGGCCTCCGCCGCGGCGTAAGAATTGTCGTCCCGGCGAATGCCGGGACCCATACGCCGTGTCCCAGGAAAAGGGCACTGTGGTAGAGGCCTTCTTCCACCACGAACGCCGGTGATTATGGGTCCCTGCTTTCGCAGGGACGACGCTGTAGGGGCGCTTCGCTCACACAAAAAAGCCGGATCATCGATCCGGCCTTTGCTTCATCGCCATCCGCAGCAAACTCACGCCGCCTTCTGCTGGCTTTCCATCTTCAGCGCAGCCTGCACGTTGGGCCGCGCCGCAACGCGGTCCTTGAAGGCCGTCAGATTCTTGAACGCGGACAGATCCATGCCCGTGCGCTCCGCCCATTTCAGCATCACGAACAGATAGCCGTCGGCAACCGTGAACTGCTTGCCCATCAGATAGTCCTGGCCAGCGAGCTTGCTGTCGGCATATTTGAACTTGCCCATGATGCGGTCCTTGAAGAACGTCTTCACGTCATCCGGAATCACCGGCTGGAACAGCGGGCTGAAATTCTTGTGCAGCTCGGTGGTAATGAAATTCAGCCATTCCTGCAGGCGGTAGCGTTCAGGGCTGCCCGCGGCGGGTGCGAGGTTCTTGCCGGCGGCCTTGTCGGCGATCGCCTGGACGATCACCGGGCCCTCGGTCAGCAATTCGCCATTGTCCAGCATCAGCGCCGGTACCTGGCCCTTCGGATTGATGCGGGTGAAGTCATCGCCGTTTTCGGTCTTTTTCGCCTTGAGGTCGACCTTGACCAGTTCGTGGGCGAGACCGGCTTCATGCAGCGCGATGTGGGGCGACAGCGAGCAGGCGCCGGGCGAATAATACAGTTTCATCGGAATTTCCCTTCCCTTGAATTATTGGTTATGTCGGGCCCGAGTCTGGCCGCTTCTGATCGGATCAGAACCGACTAGCTCTAAATCTCTATTTTGACGCGTTTTCTTCACGCGAACCGGTAGCCACTTCGCTTGAAAACGCTATCAGACAACTAAATGCATCTGCATGAAATAGTCAAGATTGATGCAGCTGCATTTAGTGCGGTACACTGATCCGCCACATCCGTCACATCTATGGGCCGGGCCATGAAACGCAAACCATCGACCGAGGCGACCGCCGCCTGGATTCGCCTGATGCGGGTCCAGAGCCGGGTGCTCGATGCCGTCGAGCAGGATCTGAAGAAGGCCGGTTTCCCGCCGCTGGCCTGGTATGACGCGCTGCTCGAACTGTCGCGCGCGCCGTCGGGCGAAATGCGCCCGGTGGAACTCGAAAAACAGATGCTGATCCCGCAATATTCGACCTCACGGCTGATCGACCGGCTGGTGGACGAGGGGCTGGCGGCGCGCCGCGAGTGCAAGATCGACAAGCGCGGCCAGTTCGTCGAGATTACCGAGGCCGGGCGCGAGCTGCAGAAGAAAATGTGGAGCGCCTATTCCGCCGCGATCGAAAAGCATGTGGGCTCGAAACTGTCGGATGCGGACGCGTTGAGGCTCTGCGGTCTGCTCGACCGGTTGGGCTGCTCCTGCGATGAGCCGCAGGCGCCCGCCGCAAGAGACGCCGCGCCGGCACGATGATATTGTTTTCACTTACAGCATCCCCGCACCGGTGGGTTCGTGGATGCCCCCGACACCGCGCGCGTTCGGTCGAAGCGCCCTTTATTCGGAATTTCTATGGCGCGTGACCAGATCGATATGACGCCGCTGCAATCGCGCGACGAGTTGGTCGCGTGGCTGGAAGCGGGCGCAAAGCCAGCTTCCGAATTCCGGATCGGCACCGAACACGAAAAAACGCCGTTCACGATCGAGGGCCATCGTCCCGTCGCTTACGAAGGCGCACGCGGCATCGGCGCGCTGCTGGAAGGCATGAAGCTCTTGCTCGGCTGGGAGCCGATCGTGGAGCGCGGCAACATCATCGGACTGTATGACGTCACCGGCGGCGGCGCGATTTCGCTGGAGCCCGGCGGACAATTCGAACTGTCGGGCGCGCCGGTCGAAACCGTGCATCAAACCCAGTCCGAACTGATGGCGCACCTGGCGCAGGTGCGCGAGATCGCAAGCCCCCTCGACATCGGCTTTCTCGGGCTCGGCATGACGCCGTCATGGTCGCGGGCGCAGATTCCGGTCATGCCCAAGGGCCGCTACAAGATCATGACCGACTACATGCCGAAAGTCGGCAAATACGGCCTCGACATGATGTACCGGACCTGCACGGTGCAGACCAATCTCGATTTTTCGTCGGAAGCCGACATGGTCAAGAAATTGCGGGTATCGGTTGCGCTGCAGCCGGTGGCCACCGCGCTGTTTGCCAATTCGCCGTTCACCGAGGGCAAGCCCAACGGCTTCCTGTCGTTCCGCTCCGAAATCTGGCGCGATACCGACAATGCACGCGCCGGCATGATTCCGTGGGCATTTGAGGACGGCATGGGGTTTGAGCGTTGGGTCGATTATGCACTCGACGTGCCGATGTATTTCGTCAAGCGCGGCGACCAATATATCGATGTCGCCGGTTCGTCGTTTCGAGCCTTCTTCGAGGGCAGGAACAATTCCCTTCCCGGCGAGCGTCCGACGCTGTCGGACTGGGCCAATCACCTTTCGACGATTTTCCCGGAGGTGCGGTTGAAGCGCTATCTGGAAATGCGCGGCGCCGACGGCGTGCCGTGGGGACGGCTGCCGGCGCTGCCGGCGTTTTGGGTCGGATTGCTCTACGACGACACCAGCCTGAACGCGGCATGGGACCTCGTCAGACACTGGAATGCCCACGAGCGTCAGGCGTTGCGCGACGACGTGCCGCGCCTCGGCTTCAAGGCCAGGATCAGGGACCGCTATCTGTTCGAAATCGCCAGGGAATGCGTGATGCTGTCGCATTCGGGACTGCGGCGGCGCGGCCGCGTCGATCACCTTGGCCGTGACGAGAGCCGTCATCTCGAGCCGCTGGAGCGGATCATCGATTCCGGACGCACGCCGGCCGAGGAGATGCTGGAGAAATTCCATGGCCCGTGGCGCGGTTCGGTGGAACCGGCCTATGAGGAATACGCGTTCTAGATCAGACCGTTGATCGGCTTTAGCGGAGGGCCATTTGTGCCGTTCATCCACCGTACAGGTTGATGGCGATCAAATGGCTTGTCGCGCATCGATGCGGTCCAACCAGTTGAAAGCACTCGCGTATGTGGAAAGGCCGCCTGCTCAGGGCGTGTTTGGTGGCGCTCGCTGTTTCAGCGGCCGCCACGGCTACGCGACCGGCCCAAGCCCAGGCCAATTTCGATCGTCCCGGGGGCGATTATTCGAGTTCGCTGGTCGCCTCCCGCGATCCGGCGGATTGTGCGTTGGTGTGCGAGCGCGACCGGCGCTGCCGGGCATGGAGCTTCAACTACCCCACCGACGTTGCCGGCGGCGCGGTGTGCTGGTTGAAGAGCAACGTGCCTGCGCGCACCCAGGACAATTGCTGCGTCTCGGGCGTGCGCGGCGCCGGCGTGGTGGAGCCGCGCAACAGCGCTGAGGAAATTTCGATCGACCGCGTGGGCGGCGACTACCGCAATTTCGATCTGAAGAGCAGCGACGGCGACGAGGCCTGCAAGGCGGCCTGTGTGGGCGACAACAAATGCCGGGCCTGGACCTATGCGCGGCCGGGATATGTCGGAAAGGACGCGCGCTGTTTTCTGAAAAAAGACATCAAGCCGCCGCGGCGCAAGGCCGGATATATTTCGGGCGTGGTGCGGTAAGGGTTATTCGCAGCCGCAGTTTCGTCGGGTGGCCTCATGGTTCGAGACGGCGCTCACGCGCCTGCTCACCATAAGGGCCGGCCCTCAATGCACCGCGGTGAAAAACCGCGCGACGCGGAAACCGGACAGCCAGGTCCATACCGGCTGGCTGCGGATGCCGAGGTCCCATGATCCGACCACGGCGTCGGCGCGGCCGACCAGATTATCGATCGGCAACAGCCCGACGCCGCCGTCGCGCACTGTCACGCGGCTGTCGGCGGAGTTGTCACGGTTGTCGCCCATCACGAACAAATGGTCCGGCGGCACCGTCACCTCAGGCGTGTTGTCGAGCCGGCCATTGTCGCGAACCTTGAAAATCGCATGCGCTACCCCGTTGGGCAAAGTCTCGATGTAGCGATAGGCCGGCTCGACTGCGCCGTTGCCGTCTTCGGCTTCGCCTCTGCCATCGGGCTTCAGCGACGCCGCATGGTCGTTGATGAAGAGCTGGCCCTGCCGCATCTGGATGCGATCGCCGGGCAGCCCGACGACGCGCTTGACCCAGGCCTGCGAGCGGTCGCCCGGCCAGCGGAAAACCACGACATCGCCAAGCTTCGGCGTTTCGCCGAACACGCGTCCGCTCTCGGGCAAGTTGAGCTGGATAGGCAGCGAGGCGGTGCCGTAGCCGTAAGGGTATTTCGACGCCAGTAGCGCGTCCCCGATCAGCAGCGTCGGCTCCATCGAGCCCGACGGCACGTAGAACGGCTCGGCGAGCGCGCCCTTGGCGACGAAAACCGCGAGCACGATCGCTGCCAGCTGGACGAATTGGCCGCGCCAGCCCTGCTTCTTCGCGGCGACAGTTTGATTGTTGGCGCTCATCAGCCGGTTCCTCCGACGGTAATCCGCTCCATCCGCAGCGTGGGCTGGCCGACGCCAACCGGCACGCCCTGGCCGTTCTTGCCGCAGGTGCCGATGCCGGTATCCAGCGCCAGATCGTTGCCGATCATGGTGATGCGGTGCAGGTCGGTCGGCCCGTTGCCGATCAGCATCGCGCCCTTCAGCGGCGCACCGAGCTTGCCGTTCTCGATCTTGTAGGCCTCGGTGCACTGGAACACGTATTTGCCCGAGGTGATGTCGACCTGGCCGCCGCCGAAATTGGCGGCATAGATGCCGTTTTTGACGGAAGCGAGAATTTCGGCCGGATCGCGCCGGCCTGCCAGCATATAGGTGTTGGTCATGCGCGGCATCGGCACATGCGCATAGCCCTGCCTGCGCCCGTTGCCGGTCGGCTTCATGTTCATCAGCCGGGCATTCTGGCGGTCCTGCATGTAGCCGACCAGGATGCCGTCCTCGATCAGCACGGTGCGGTTGGTCGGCGTACCTTCGTCGTCGATCGACAGCGAGCCGCGCCGCGACGCCATGGTGCCGTCATCGACCACGGTGACGCCCTTGGCCGCGACCTGTCGGCCCATCAGGCCGGCGAAGGCGGAAGTTTGTTTGCGGTTGAAATCGCCCTCTAACCCATGGCCGACGGCCTCGTGCAGCATCACGCCGGGCCAACCGGCCCCCAGCACCACATCCATTTCGCCGGCGGGCGCCGGCACCGATTCAAGGTTGACCAGCGCCTCGCGGATCGCGCCGTCGGCGGCCTCGCGCCAAGCCTTGGTGTCGATGAAGCGCGCATAGCCTTCGCGGCCGCCATAGCCCTTGCTGCCGCTTTCCTGGCGATCGCCTTGTCCTGCGACCACCGAAATATTGACGCGTACCAGCGGGCGGATGTCGCGATAGGTCTCGCCGTCGGGGCGGAGGATTTCCACCACCTGCCAGGTTGCGCCGAGGCTGACCGTGACCTGCCGCACCCGCGGATCCTTGTCGCGCACGTAAGCGTCGATTTCGGCGAGCAGTTTTACTTTTGACTCGAAGCCCGGCGCGTCCAGCGGATTGTCGTCGCCATAAAGACGCACATTGGTATGCGCGGGCGCCGCGGCAAAATTCCCGCTGTAGCCGCCGCGCACTGCTGCGACAGCATCCGCGGCGCGGATCAGCGCCGGCAGCGAGACGTCGGAGGAATGCGCATAGCCGACCGCGTCGTCCTTGACCGCGCGAAGTCCAAAACCCTGCGAGGTGTCGTAGGTCGCCTGTTTCAGCCGGCCGTTATCGAACATCAGCGCTTCGGTCTGGGCGTATTCGAGGAACAACTCGCCGTCGTCGGCGCCCTGTAAGCCCCGCGCGACCTGATGGCGCACGGAATCGCGGTCGAGATTGGCGCGGTCGAGCAGGGAAGTTGTGGGGGTCATGAGGGCTCCAAATTTTTCTAGTCTTTCCTGCGAACGCAGGGACCCATAACCACAGGCTTTAGTGTGTTAGGCGAGAACCTGCGGAACGGTCGCCTTACAACTTGGTAACCTCGGGTTGTGGGTCCCTGCGTTCGCGGGAACGACGAGAACAAGATAGGCATGATCGGGAGAAAAAGGGAGGGCCTGCCCAAGGTTCGCGCAGCGAGGCCCATTGCCTCACGGCAACTTGTCATACCCCTCGCCAAGCCCGTTCAAACTCAACGGGAAGCCGATGCCCTCTTCCGGGGTCTCGAAGATGATAAAAGTCGCGGTCTTGGCGGTACGGAGCTGACCGAGAAGCTTGTCGTCCATCACCACTTCGGCCACGCAGCCATTGGGCAGGCATCTGACAAAACCGGCGCGGCCGACGTCGACATTGTCGAGTTTCAAACCAAGCCCCGACGGCAGAAGCACGCCGAGCGGCGCCACCACCCGCATCAGCTTGCTCTTCTGATCGGCGGTCTTCAGTACGATCACGGTGAGGCCGGCATTGGAGCGGTCTTCCGCTACCACGCTCTGGATCAGGGCGCACTGCTCGCCTTGCGCGCCCGGCGGGGTGTCGCAGCGGATCTGCCAGTCGCCATGCACCGACCGCACCGCGCCTTGGGCGCTGGCAGCCGCGGTCAGGCCGAGAAAGAACGCGAGGATGAGACCTGCAGCGGTCAAACTTGCGCCCAGCCGGCGGCCGAAACCGGCCGCAAACGGATTGCCGCGGCTGGCAGTGCTTCTCACCCTGTGTTTCGAAGGCCCCATCGGGGTCGATCCCTTGATATTCCTTTGGCAGTCGGTCCGGCACTCGACTGATATGGCAATGACGGCGCCTTGAAGGCGGCCTTCGGGCCAGCCTTGCGCCGGGATGGGCCGCTCCAGAGGTCGCGAATCAGGTTCCTGTGGAACAGCCCGTCCGTGCCTACATCGGGCAATCCCCCTGTCAAGCGGCGGCAAGGTGCAAAAGTTGCGCTTTTGCCTGATTTCACGGGAAAATGTGATGGCGGCAGATTAGCCAGTGACGCCTCGCTCCGCGTCGTACTACTGCATTGCGAGAGGCTAAGAATTATGGTTTGAGAGGCTGGATTTCGGCGTCTAGCGATCTGGCCAAGGTACTCCTACAAGTACATCCCAAGGCCGTTTGTCAGGGGGGCGGATCGTGCAGCATTTCCCGCCGTCCGGCGGAGTGCTTTGAGGTTCTATCAAGGGAGCGCGAGCGGCATGAAGATGTCGAAGGGCCAAATGGGCCGGCGGTTGCTGGGGTTGGCGGTGGCCGGCGTTGCGCTGGCCGCCTCCGGGACGGCATTCGCCGAATTGGGGCAGCCCGCGCCGTGGGAATACAAGCTGCAGGAATCGGCCACGCAGGTGATGGACGACATCACCTGGTTTCATAACTGGCTACTCGTCACGATCACGATCATCACGCTGTTCGTCCTGGGGCTGCTGGTGATCGTGGTGGTGAAGTTCAACGCCAAGGCCAATCCGGTCCCGTCCAGGACCACGCACAACACCCTGATCGAGGTCGCCTGGACCCTGATCCCGGTGCTGATCCTTGTGGCCATCGCGATACCATCGTTCAAACTGCTGTTTCTGCAGCTCGATATTCCGAAAGCCGACCTGACGATCAAGGCGACCGGCAAGCAGTGGTACTGGAGCTACGCCTATCCCGACAACGGCAAGTTCGAATTCGATTCGCTGCTGGCCCAGGACAAGAAGCCGCGGCTGCTCGGCGTCGATAACGAGATGGTGGTGCCGGTCAACAAGGTGGTCCGGATTCAGACCACCGGCGCCGATGTCATCCATTCCTTCGCGGTGCCGGCGTTCGGCATCAAGATCGACGCGATCCCCGGCCGCCTCAACGAAACCTGGTTCAAGGCCACCAAGCTCGGCATGTTCTATGGCCAGTGCTCGGAGCTGTGCGGCAAGGATCACGCCTTCATGCCGATCGCCGTGCGGGTGGTCAACGATCAGGAATTCGCGGCCTGGGTTGAGACCGCGAAGAAGAAATTTGCGGCCGCGGCGGCGAACTCGTTCGCTTCAGTGGGCGCGGCGGCGCAGTAAGCCATACGCTTCACGCGCAGCGACGAGACAAGGGCGACGGGACCGCAGGGTCCGAAGGACTGCAAGGCAGGATTTGAAAATGGCAACAGCGACACCGGCTCATAGCGATCACGCCCACGCGCATGACGATCACGCGCACGACCACCCGACCGGCTGGCGGCGTTACGTCTATTCGACCAACCACAAGGACATCGGCACGATGTACCTGGTGTTCGCCATCATCGCCGGCATCATCGGCGCGGCGATGTCGATCATGATCCGCATCGAGCTGATGTATCCCGGCATACAGATTTTCCACGAAACCCACACCTATGACGTGTTCGTGACCTCGCACGGCCTGATCATGATCTTCTTCATGGTGATGCCGGCGATGATCGGCGGCTTCGGCAACTGGTTTGTGCCGCTGATGATCGGCGCGCCCGATATGGCGTTCCCGCGCATGAACAACATCTCGTTCTGGCTGCTGCCGGCTTCGTTCGCGCTGCTTTTGATCTCGACCTTCGTCGAGGGTGAACCTGGCGCCAACGGCGTTGGCACCGGCTGGACGATGTACGCGCCGCTATCGACCTCGGGCCATCCGGGACCGGCGGTCGATTTCGCCATTTTGTCGATCCATCTGGCCGGCGCCTCCTCGATCCTCGGCGCCATCAACTTCATCACCACGATCTTCAACATGCGCGCCCCCGGCATGACACTGCACAAGATGCCGCTGTTCGTGTGGTCGATCCTGGTGACGGTGTTTCTGCTGTTGCTGGCGCTGCCGGTGCTGGCCGGCGCCATCACCATGCTTTTGACCGACCGCAATTTCGGCACCACGTTCTTCTCTGCCGAGGGCGGCGGCGACCCCGTGCTGTTCCAGCATCTGTTCTGGTTCTTCGGCCATCCCGAAGTCTACATCCTGATCATTCCCGGCTTCGGCATGATCAGCCAGATCGTCTCGACCTTTTCGAAGAAGCCGGTGTTCGGCTATCTCGGCATGGCCTATGCGATGGTCGCGATCGGCGGCATCGGCTTTGTGGTGTGGGCCCACCACATGTACACGGTCGGCATGTCCAGTGCGACGCAGGCCTATTTCGTCGCCGCGACCATGGTGATCGCGGTGCCGACCGGCGTGAAGATCTTCTCCTGGATCGCCACCATGTGGGGAGGCTCGATCGAGTTCAAGACGCCGATGCTGTGGGCGATTGGCTTCATCTTCCTGTTTACCCTTGGCGGCGTCACCGGCGTCGTGCTGGCGAACGCCGGCGTCGACCGCGTGTTGCAGGATACCTATTACGTGGTTGCGCATTTCCACTATGTGCTGTCGCTCGGCGCGGTGTTCGCGATCTTTGCCGGCTGGTACTACTGGTTCCCGAAAATGTCCGGCTACATGTATTCGGAGACCATCGGCAAGCTGCACTTCTGGTTCACTTTCGTCGGCGTCAATCTGGTGTTCTTCCCGCAGCACTTTCTCGGCCTCTCCGGCATGCCGCGCCGCTATGTCGATTATCCTGACGCGTTCGCCGGCTGGAATCTGGTGTCCTCGCTCGGCTCCTACATCTCAGGGTTCGGCGTGCTGATCTTCATCTGGGGTCTGGTCGATGCCTTCGTGCGAAAGGAACAGGCCGCCGACAATCCGTGGGGAGCGGGCGCCACCACGCTGGAATGGACGCTGCCGTCGCCGCCGCCGTTCCATCAGTTCGAGGTGCTGCCGCGCGTGCAGTAGGAGCATGATCCGGAAAAGTGGGAACCGGTTTTCCGAAGAGATCATGCTCAAACAAAGAACCTGGATCGTAATCCGATCAATCTGATCGGATCACGATCTTAGGAAGCGAGACCAACTTGTCGGTTGTCGATCACAACGCCATCGAGCTGTCGCCCCGGATTTCCGAGGCCGATGTTGCCGACTACATCGCGCTGTTGAAGCCGCGGGTAATGTCGCTGGTGATTTTTACCGCGCTGGTCGGCCTCGTGCTAGCGCCGGGCCACTTCCATCCGGTGCTGGCATTCACCTCGATCCTTTGCATTGCGGTCGGCGCCGGTGCCTCGGGCGCGCTAAACATGTGGTACGAGAGCGATATCGACGCCAAGATGACGCGCACCGCCAACCGGCCGATCCCGCGAGGGCGCGTCACCCGGCCGGAAGCGCTGACGTTCGGCATGACGCTGGCGTTCTTTTCAGTGATGACGCTCGGAATCCTCGTCAACTGGTTCGCCGGCGGGCTGCTGGCGTTCACGATCTTCTTCTATGTCGTGATCTACACCATGGCGCTGAAGCGCTGGACCGCGCAGAACATCGTGATCGGCGGCGCCGCCGGCGCGCTGCCGCCGGTGGTGGCGTGGGCGGCGGCGACCGGCTCGCTGTCGATCGAGCCGCTGCTGCTGTTTCTGATCATCTTCTTCTGGACCCCGCCGCATTTCTGGGCGCTGGCGCTGTTTCGCAGCGATGACTACGCGCGCGCAGGCGTCCCGATGCTGCCGGTCGTCGCCGGTCCCGACGCGACGCGGCTGCAGATCCTGCTTTATACATTGGTGCTGGTCGCGGTCGCCTTCGCGCCGTGGCCGCTTGGCTATTTCGACGCCGTCTATGGCGTGACTTCGCTGGTTCTCGGCGGCGTCATGCTGGCGCTCGCGATCAACGTCTACCGCCGTCGTGAAGGGAGCGAAGCGCTGCGCGCAACGCGAAAACTGTTCGCGTTCTCCATCCTTTATCTGTTTGGGCTGTTCGCGACGTTGCTGCTCGAGGTTGTCGCCCATGCCGTCGCACCATCGATCTGGTAGGGAGCGCATGGCAAGGCAATGGCAGACAAGCAGGAGCCAAATGGAATCGTCCTCACCGAGGCGCAGAAGAAGAGCCGCCGCCAGCGTTCGATCGCCATCGCGCTGGCGCTCGGCGTCCTGGTCGTGCTGTTTTTCGCGGTCACCATCGTCAAGGGGCCGGCTGTCCTAGTGCGGCCGATGTGAGAGATATGGAGAACGAGCCGAGGATGCCGCAAGTGCCGACCACAAGCCAGAAAGCGGCCGCGCGCCGCGAGCCAGTTACGCGTCGCGGCCTGGGTCGCGACGCGGCGGTGGCTGCGATCTGCGGATTTGTGGTGGTGCTGATGGTCGGCGCGTCCTACGCGGCGGTGCCGTTCTACAACTGGTTCTGCCGCGCCACCGGCTTCAACGGCACCACCCAGGTCGCGACCTCCGCGCCATCATCGGCCCCGCTGGCGCGAAAGATCGCGGTGCGCTTCGATGCCAATGTCGCGCCCGGGCTGCCGTGGAAATTCGAGCCCGAGCAGACCGAAGTCAATGTCAGGATCGGCGAAGTCGTCACCATATTCTACACCGTGACCAACCAGTCGGCGCGGACGACGACCGGGCAGGCGGCCTACAATGTGGCGCCGCTGACGGTCGGTGCGTATTTCCAGAAGATCAACTGCTTCTGTTTCACCGAACAGACCATGGCGGCGGGCGAAAAGCGCGAGATGCCGGTGGTGTTTTACGTCGATCCCAAGCTTGCCGCGGACAGCGAAAATGACGGGCTGAACACCATCACGCTGTCCTATACGTTCTACCCCGTGCGCGAGCAGGCAGCGAAGCCGCTGGCGGCGAGCGAACCGGATAAGCCGAAGGGAAACCTTTGAAATCGGGAATCCCGGATATCCCGGGATTTGATTTTTGAGACGAATACGTGCCTGTTACGTCAGGCGCCGCTAACGGAGAGACCGCAATGGCTACGGCCCAAGTCAAGCATCACGACTACCACCTCGTCGATCCGAGCCCGTGGCCGATTGTCGGCGCCGTCTCGGCCTTCATCATGGCGGTCGGCGCGATCACCTGGATGCATCATCTGTTCGTGGCGGCGCCGATCATTTTCGGCATCGGCACCATCGGCGTGCTCTACACCATGGCGAGCTGGTGGACGGATGTGATCCGCGAGGCGCAGTTCAAGGGCGATCACACCCGTGTGGTGCAGATCAGCCATCGCTACGGCATGATCCTATTCATCGCCTCCGAGGTGATGTTCTTCGTCGCCTGGTTCTGGGCCTTCTTTAACTCGGCGCTGTTTCCGGCCGATCCGGTTCACGCCACCCGCGAGGCGCTGTTCGGCGGCGTGTGGCCGCCCAAGGGCATCGAGACCTTCGACCCCTGGCATCTGCCGCTGTTGAATACGCTGTTGCTGCTGACATCGGGCACCACGGTGACCTGGGCGCATCACGCGCTGCTGGAGAACGATCGTCAGGGCCTGAAACACGGCTTGATCCTGACGATCCTGCTCGGCGCCGCCTTCACCTGCGTGCAGGCCTACGAATACAGCCACGCCGCGTTCTCTTTCGCCGGCAATATCTACGGCGCGACCTTCTTCATGGCGACCGGCTTCCACGGTTTCCATGTGCTGATCGGCACCATCTTCCTGACCGTGTGCCTGTTGCGCGCCTATGCCGGGCATTTCAGCCCGACCCAGCATCTCGGCTTCGAGTTCGCCGCCTGGTACTGGCACTTCGTCGACGTGGTGTGGTTATTCCTGTTCATCTGCATCTATGTCTGGGGCCACGGCGCCGAAACCATGGCCCACGGCGCGCATTGATCCGAAACTACTGTGCTACAAGGGGGGCGGCCGCAGGGCCGCCCCTTTTTTATTTCACGAAACGCGGAAGACCGACGCATGCAGGATGAGACGTTGCCCACGGTGACCGAGAGCGCGATGCGCGGCCTTGCCTGCAAATGCCCACGCTGCGGCAGGGGCAAATTGTATGGCGGGTTCCTCAACCTGCGGCCGAACTGTGAAGCCTGCGGACTCGACTATGCCTTCATCGACTCCGGCGACGGACCAGCCGTGTTCATCATCATGATTGCCGGCGCCATCGTCGTCGGCTGCGCGCTGATCGTCGAGGTAAAATATCAACCGCCGTACTGGCTCCACGCCGCACTTTGGCTGCCGCTGGTCCTCGCGACCACGCTGTTGCCGCTGCGCGCGATGAAGTCGCTTCTGATCGCGCTGCAGTTCCATCACAAGGCCGCGGAAGGCCGGCCGATCGATCGCGAGTCTAAATGATCGGGATGACGGCACGGCGACGCGGCGCCGCTGGCTTTGGCATTTTCACGCTGGTGATGGTGGCGCTATTTGTTGGCCTCGGCGTGTGGCAGTTGCAGCGCCGGGTCGAGAAGCACGCTTTGATCGCGCACCTGACCGAGCGGCTCGCCGCGGCGCCGGGATCGCTGCCCTCGCCCTCGCAGTGGAGTGCGCTGACGCCGGCTAAGGACGAATTCCGCCGCGTCAGTTTTGCAGCAACTTATGAATCCCGTCCGGATGCGATGGTCTACAGTTCCGGCTCCGCCGTGCGCGACGACATTTCCGGTCCCGGCACCTGGGCCTTCATGCCCGCACGCCTGCCGAGCGGAGAGACCGTCGTGGTCAATGCCGGCTTCGTGCAGAACACGATGCAGGATCGCGCCCAACAGGACCGTGCGGTGACCCCGCTCGTCAGCAACGAGCCCGTCACGCTGACCGGCTATATCCGTTTTCCTGAAGCGGCGGGTGCGCTGACGCCTTCGGAAAATCCTGCAAAACGGCTGTGGTTCACGCGGGATCATCTGGCGATGGCGCGCGCGCTCGGCTGGGGCGAGGGCGGCCGGCCCGTCGCGCCGTTCTATATCGATCTGGACCAGCCGGTGCCTGTGAGCGGAATCCCAAAGCCCGGGCCGCTCGAGGTCCATCTCAAGGACGATCACCTGCAATACGCCATTACCTGGTTCGCCCTCGCGGGCGCGGTGGTGATCGCGTTCGGGGTGTGGCTGCGGGCGCAGCGGCGAGGCTGATTCTACGTTCTTGCGATGCATGCTTTCTTGTGTTGAGCGCCTCCCGCGTGAAAAACTGTCACCAGAGATTGGATGACGATGAGTGAGACGTTAAGAGCTTCGCTTGCGCGCCTGCCGGTCACCCTCCGCGACATCGAGGCGGCGGCGGGTGTGCTTGCCGGCTTTGTGAAGGACACGAGCTTCGATCTCAGCCGGACGCTCTCCGACATCACCGGCGCAAGCATATGGCTCAAGTTCGAAAACCTGCAGTTCACGGCGACTTTCAAGGAGCGCGGGGCGCTCAACCGGCTGGCATCCCTGTCCGCCGATGAACGGCGGCGAGGTGTGATCGCCGCCTCGGCAGGCAACCACGCGCAAGGTGTGGCCTATCACGCGGCCTGCCTCTCAATACCTGCAACCATTGTTGTACCCTTGGGAACTCCGACCGTGAAGATCGAGAACACGCGCCGGCATGGCGCGAAGGTGATCGAAGGTGGAGCAACGCTTGAGGAAGCCACTACCCTGGCCACGGACCATGGCCGCAAAGAGCGCTTGACATTCATCCATCCCTACGATGATCCCATGATCATCGCCGGTCAGGGCACCATCGCGCTCGAGATGCTCGCTTCGGTGCCTGACCTTGACGTCCTGATTGTGCCAATCGGGGGAGGCGGCCTGATATCCGGCATGGCTGTCGCCGCCAAGACGCTCAAGCCCGGTATTGAAATCATCGGCGTGCAGGCCGCCCTCTATCCTTCAATGTACAACCTTACCAAGGGACAACAGCTTCCGATGCGCGGCGACACTCTCGCGGAGGGTATCGCGGTCAAGGCACCCGGCCGTATCACATCCGAAATTGTGCGCGCGCTTGTTGACGACATTGTACTCGTGACCGAACAGCAGATCGAGCGAGCGCTGAGCCTTCTCATCACAATCGAGAAGACCGTGACCGAAGGCGCCGGTGCAGCCGGTCTGGCGGCGGTCCTCGCCAATGAGGAGCGCTTCAAGGGCCGCGCGCTCGGCCTCGTGCTGAGCGGTGGCAATATCGACACGCGGCTTCTGTCCAGCGTGCTTACCCGGCAACTCGCGCGGGAGGGCCGCCTGTCGCAACTAAGGTTCGACATCGGGGATCGGCCCGGTCAGCTTGCCACGGTGGTCGCTGTTCTCAGCAAGTCAGCCGCCAACATCGTCGAGGTATCCCACCAGCGCATCTTCACCGATCTGCCAGCCAAGGCGGTACTCCTCGAGGTCGTTATCGAGACCAGAGACCGATCCCATCTTGCTTCAACCATTGCCGCGCTGAGGGCGGCCGGCCTCGATGTAGATGTTGGTGGCAATTAGTCACCCCGGGAGTAAGACGTCTGACGCATGGCCACTGTGCTGCGACCGGTTGCTGCCCTAACGCGCCGCGGCCGCGCCAGCACCGGCAGGCGACTCGACGACGAGCCTCATTCTGGCCGCTTACCGGCTATCCAGGTCGTAACGACATCAAGGTTTGTTGTTAATGCGACGATGTCCGCTCGAGCCCCGGCACTTAGTGTGCCGCGATGGTGCTCGATTCCCAAAAACCGTGCCGGAACCAGCGATGCGGCGCGAAGCGCATCATCGAGGGAAATCCCCGCGAGCGTTACTGCATTTTTGACGGCCGATGCCAGCTCGAGATGAGCGCCGGCGAGCGTTCCGTCTTCAGAGACTAGCCGCCCGTGCCGCAGCCGGATCCGCTTCCCCATCAGTTCGAAATGGTCCAGCTCAGTGCCAACAGTGGGCATCGCATCGCTGACGAGGGCAATATTGCCAGCGTCTTTTGCCGAAAAGGCGGCGCGTACGACGAGCGGATCGACATGGATACCGTCGAGAATGATGCCCGCTGTGAGACGTTCGTCGGTGAGGGCGACGCCGACAATACCAGGCTCCCGGGCGCTCATGGCGGGCATCGCATTGAAGAGGTGTGTAACGCCACTCAACCCCTCGTCGATGGCCTCTATCAAAGTGTCGGCAGTCGCCTCGCTGTGACCAACCGACACCCGAATTCCGCAGGTTGCGAGGGTCTTCACAAACCCCTCGGGTACGCATTCCGGCGCCAATGTCACCATCGACGATCCGAGCGCGGATAGCTCCCCGAGCCAATCCAGATCGTCCTGTGTCGCGGACACAATGTAGTCGGTCCGATGAATCCCCGGGCGCGAGCGACTGATAAACGGACCTTCGAGATGAAGACCGAGAATTCCGTCGATGCCGTCCAGCGATTTTGCCGCGGCAATTGCGGCCGCGGCCTTGGCGCGGGTATCGCTTATCAAGGTAGGTAAACAGCTTGTGGTGCCGAACCGGCGATGTGCTCGCGCAATGGCGCGCATCGCGTCCGGCGTTGGCCCATCGTTGAGAAGAATGCCGCCGCCACCGTTGACTTGCAGGTCGATGAAGCCGGGCGCAAGCACCGTCCCGGGCGGCATGACTTCGGTTGGCCAGTCGGCCACACCCTGATCGCGCGGCGCGATGCCCTGAACCACCCCGCGATCGATCAAGACGACCGCGTCATGGTGCCATCGATATCCATCGAAAATACGGTCAGCCGAAATTGCCAACCGGGGTGCTCGGGCGTGTTCGGCTGGTTCCAGACCCATCGCCTCACTTCCTCACTGGCCGGTTGGATAGGCCGGATCGATCCGTTGGCCGAACGGCTGGATGGACCGGCTCGGCGCCCCGGACACCATCGCGAGAGTGGAACTCAGGGAGCCAACAAGCGTTCCGGAAGGTGTAGCCACCACGTTGGGCACTGGGCATCGCCATTTTTTGCGAGAACGTGAACGAACAAATACCATTCTTCGGATCACGCTCAGTTATATATTGGTGTCGATGGCGGTGGGACTGGTTGCCGAGTCCTTTTCCGCCTGGAGGTGATGCGGTAGCCGGGACTCCTGGCTTTTGGCCCGTCGCGAAGGACCCGCACCAGCAGAGCCGAGGCAGCAGAGGAAGCTGCGCAGATATGCTTACTGAGCACATAAACCCGCGGTTCGTCGACCTCGATTCATGGTCCACCAGCGACATGATCGAAGCCATGTATGACGGACAGCTGGCCGCTTGCGCAGCCGTAAGACCCGCCCTGCCTGCTTTAAATGCCGCGGTAGATGACGCGGTGTCGGCCCTCAAGCGCGGCGGTCGCCTGGTTTACGTAGGTGCCGGCACCTCCGGTCGCATCGCCATTCAGGACGGCGCAGAGCTTCGTCCGACATACGATTGGCCAAGCGATCGTATCGTTTTCGTGATGGCTGGAGGAATGCAAGCGGTGCTGGAGAGCGTCGAGGGTGCCGAAGACAACGAAGCCAAAGGGGCAGAAGCTATCGCCGACGTTGAAGTTCATCAACACGACGTTGTCATAGCTGTCGCAGCGAGCGGTACGACGCCGTTCACTGTCGGAGCCCTGCGTGCCGCAGGAGCGAGGGGCGCCCTCTGCATTGCCGTCGCGAACAACCGAGGCGCGCCGCTTTTTGAACTGGCGCGCCATCGCATTTTGATTGAGACCGGCACCGAGGTGCTGGCCGGCTCGACGCGCATGCAAGCGGGAACGGCACAAAAGATTGTGCTCAATCTCTTTTCCACAGCCGTCATGGTCAAGCTGGGCCGCGTCTATCGGGGGCTGATGATAAGCATGCGCGCAAGCAACGCGAAGCTGCTTCGCCGAGCAGAAATCATCGTTAGCCAGATCGTGGGATGCGACGAGAATGATGCTGCCAAATTCGTTCAACGCGCGGAGGGCGACGTCAAGCTTGCCGTGCTGCTTGGCCTGGGATGGGAGCAAAGCGAAGCCGTTGAGGCATTGCTCAAACACGAGGGCAATCTGAGATCGGTGATCGACGAGTTGGCTCATGATCCAACATGAGCGAGTCCAGTCGGCGATGGCGCGAGAAATCCGGGAGATCCCGCTTACGACCGAGCGCCTACTGGCGGAACATGATCTGGTCGCAACGGTCGCAGACCGCATCCGCCATGCCAACCCACGCGTGGTTGTGATTTCAGGCCGTGGCAGTTCGGCAAATGCAGGAACCTTTCTTCGTTATTTGTTTGAAACCCGGGCGGGCTTGCTGGTTTCGACGTCCGCTCCCTCGGTCGTGACGACCTACCGGCGATCGATCGATATGCGGGACGCCGTGTTCATCGTCATATCGCAATCCGGTCGCAGCCCCGATCTTGTGACAGGCGCGCGATCGGCCAGGAAAAGTGGCGCCCTGACGATTGCAATCGTAAACGATGTGACGTCGCCGGTTGCCCTGGCCTGCGAATTGACGCTGCCGGTCGGTGCCGGCCCGGAGTGCGCAGTCGCGGCTACAAAATCTGTCGTGCTTTCGATGGTCATAAGCGGGCAGCTTGTTGCATCGCTGACCTCCGATGATGCTTTGAGCGAAAAGATCAAGCAGCTCCCGCAAAGGTTCGCTCACGCGCTGACCTGCGATTGGTCGGCCTGGAGCGGCAGCTTCGCAGCGGCACGCGCTGCGTTCGTCATCGGGCGGGGATTTGGATTGGGACCGGCGCGCGAGATCGCGCTCAAGATCGCGGAGACGATGCGGCTACCGGCATTAAGCTATAGCGCCGCAGAGGTAAGGCACGGTCCGCTTGCTGCCGCCAGCGCGGAAACTCCGCTTCTGGTGTTGCGGCAGAACGACGGATCGTCCGCGATGGTCGATGCCTTGATCGCCGATCTGCGTGTCGGCAAGCTGAATGTGTTTTCCGTGGGCGATCCAGCCGGAACACTTCCGTGGATCGAAAATGATGATCCGATTTGCGATGCGATTACGATGTTGTTGCCAGCCTATGCTGCCATCGAGCAGGCCGCGCGGGATTGCGGTTTTGATCCGGACAATCCGCCAAATCTCACCAAGATAACGGAAACGCTGTGATCGCCGATGTCTCAAACGGGGTCATTCGCGGCCCTCTTGACACCCGGCAAAAGACCTTCCAGCTGCAAGCCTTCGATGCTGGCGGCCTGCTTCATGACGTTCGCTCGGGTAGGACGAAGGTCGAATGAACTTGCGGCTTTTCCGTTAGCGCAAGGACTCTAAAATGATTATATTGTTGGCCGGTAAGTAGGTCGCGGAGAAGATTGCTGAAACCGCGCCTCCCTGATTTTGTTCATGGCGAAGAATGCATGCGTACGTAGTCGAACTTTGAGGTTGACTCCCGGCTCGCGGGAAAAGATGCGCCCGCCGTTCAGTGGAATTTACGCATGAACGAGAGCATCTCAGCACCTTTTATTCGATACCCGATCGCAACGTC
>Ga0207707_10000510_pt1 | contig 39956 bp, 36 predicted proteins | sample KBSC83BmetaG_FD_184336 | JGI IMG/M metagenome (GOLD analysis project Ga0207707, IMG submission 184336) | Corn rhizosphere microbial communities from Kellogg Biological Station, Michigan, USA - KBS C8-3B metaG (SPAdes) (version 2) | ecosystem: Host-associated > Plants > Roots > Rhizosphere ... | reverse complement strand
TAATCGATGCTGGATAGCCAAGGTTCGTAATTGTCTACGCCCGAACCCGTTTCGGAGTGGTAGTACAAAGCGAACGTCAGACCCATCTCGCCCGGAAGAGCAAATAGCGGAATGCTCAGAAGTTTCGCGCCATCATCGACCTCGACGGGGTCACCTACGTGGCCTTGGCACCCGGCTTTATCCTTTTTTTTATCAGTCGTCGCGGTGTGATTGTTGGGACTATTGCGATCAACGCCGTTGAAACCGCTCATCGTTTGGTATTGAGGAGCATCCCAACTACGGAGATCATTGAAAAGGGTCCAGTCTATGGGCGCATATCTGGTTGCAGTGACCGGTATCACTGGCAGCGTTACTGGTCCATTGGTAAATTTGATCGTCTGCGTATCGGCAGCAGCAGCAATTCTCGGCAGCACAGCCGTCAGGAGCAGAACGAAAATCGTGGCGACAAATCGGTCGCCGAAAACCCGGGCCATCGTCGACATGCGAATCCCCGGCGAACGCGGCGTGCCATGCAGCCCACGCGGCAAGCATCCCCTTGACTCGTCCATGCCCTGCCCCCTCGCGTTCGTCCGCCCCAAAACCCAGACGTCCAACACAGCGGCCGACACTCTGCGCCTAGAACCTTTCTTCAACCTTTCGCTTGGCTAAACTTTTCGAATGAGCGCCAAAGATCGATTTGTTACTTTGAATCTCGCCGTGCTGACGGTCTCGGACTCACGCACGCTGGAGACCGACACGTCAGGACAATGGCTTGTCGATGCGTTGACCGAAGCCGGACACCACTTGAGCGAACGCAAACTGCTGCGCGACGACCGTTATGCGATCCGCGCGCAGGTGGCGGCCTGGATAGCGGATGCGAACGTGCACGGAATCCTGATCACCGGCGGCACCGGCTTCACCGGTCGCGATTCCACGCCCGAAGCCGTGCTGCCGCTTTTGGACAAGGAAATGCCGGGTTTCGGCGAATTGTTCCGCGCGATCAGCTTCGAGGAAATCGGCACGTCGTCGTTGCAGTCGCGCGCCTTCGCGGGATTGTCCAACCAGACTTTCGTGTTTGCGCTGCCCGGCTCGACATCGGCGTGTCGAACCGCGTGGGAAAAAATCCTGCGTACGCAGCTCGATGCGCGCACGCGGCCGTGCAACCTGGTCGGCTTGCTGCCGCGCCTGGGCGAACGCTGACGCTCAAGCCATCTCGAATCCGCGCCAGGTTTGTTCCGGCAGCGCCTCGCGCCGCACGCGTTCGACCTCGGCGGCGGGCGGACCGTGGTGCAGCCACGCATCCAGTTCGTCCACCGCTTCGCGACCGCCGGATGCGACGATTTCCACGCTGCCGTCGGCAAGATTTTTCGCATGGCCAGTGATGCCCAGGCGCAGTGCACGTTCACGCGTGGACGCCCGAAAGAACACGCCCTGCACCTTGCCGGTCACGATGAAGCGCGCGCAAGTCATGTTCCGCTTCCCGCGCTTCCGGGTGATGGCGAATGCGGCGCGGCGATCGCCGCATCCAGCAACTTCGCGTCGATCGGCCCGGTGAACCGCTTCGCCACGTGCCCATTCGGCGCGATCAGCCAGGTGGTCGGCAAGGCTGCCGGCATTTCGATACCACGCGGCAGGTTATCCATGTCGAGTTGCGCCAGCGGATAGGCGACCGGATGTTGCTCGGCGAATTTCATGACATCGGCGCGCGAAGAACGATCGTAGGCAAGACCGATCGCTGCAACGTTCGCGTGTACGGCGACGTAATTCGAAATGGCCGGCATTTCGGCGATGCACGGCGAACACCACGTCGCCCAGAAATTCACGACCACCCACTTGCCACGTTCCGCCGCAAGATCAAAGGTTTTGCCATCGAGTGTCTTGATCGTGAGGGCGGGATGCACGGTCGCGAGAGGCGCGGTTGCGGGTTGCGCGGCAATGATTGCCGGCGCGCAGGCGAAAGCCAGCAGCAACCACCACGCGCCCCAGCGAAACAAGCTTGCCATCATCACGGTTTCTCCTCGGATTTCGCGGACGGCTCACGCAACGCCGAGGAGAACACGCTCCGCAACGGCACCGCGAGGTTACCGCGCAGCGCCGTTTCCGCACGCTGCAACGCCACCCGCACCTCGGGCAGCAGACCGGCGCTGGCGCGCTGCAATGACAACGCGTCATCCGGCAACCGGTAATCACCCGCCCGGAACACGTCGTCCAACGAAGCGGTGTCCAGGTCGCGCGCCAACACCCACTCGCCCGGATCGCTACACCGGATCATGCGTGCGCGTTGCAGGTCACGCAGATAGCGCTGCAGCAAGTCGGCGGTAAGGAATTGTTCGCGCTGCGACAGATCCGATTCGCGCAATCCTTCGCCTGTGCGCTGCGCGATCGCGAAATGCTGCAGCACCCGCATCAGCCCCACGAACTCGCAGCCCGGCGGCAGCATTTCGCGCGGATCGTGGTATTCGAACGCATCCAGTGCCGCGGTCAGCGTGGCGCCCAGCAGCACGATCACCCATGAAAGATAGATCCAGATCAGCAGGATCGGAATTGCCGCCAGCGCACCGTACACCGCCTGGTAATTCGCGAGATCCTGCACGTACCATGCGAAACCGTTGCGCGCCGCCTCGAACAGCAACGCGCCGGCCAGCGCGCCCGCGATCGCGTCGCGCCAGCGCACGCGGCAGTTGGGCACCAGTTGATACAGCACGCTCAAGCCCGCCCACGTGACGGCGAACGGCAGCGCGGCGACAAGACGCAAACCGAGCACGCCGGCACTGCCCGCGCCGCGCAGCACGGGCTGCGCGAACACCCAGGAACTTGCGGCCACTGCCCCCACCAGCGCCAAGGGTCCGAACGTGAGCGCCGCCCAGTACAGCAGGAAACGTGCGCTGCCCTTGCGCGGCGAAGGCACGCGCCAGATCCGGTTGAAGCGGTCCTCGATGCTGGCCAGCATCATCAGCGCGCTTGCCAGCAGGAACAGGATGCCGGCGATCGTCAGTTTGCTGGCGTTGTCGGCGAATTGGAGCAGGTATCCTTGCACCGTTTCCCCGGATGCCGGCACGAAGTTGCGGAAGATGAAATCGGACACATGTTCGCGCAGCCCCGCAAAAACCGGGAACACAGCAAGGATCGCGACCACCGCGGTCAGCAGCGGCACCACCGCGAACAACGTGGTATACGAAAGCGCGCCCGCGGTTTCGAAGCACTTGTCGTCGCGGAATCGGTACCACAGGAACTTCGCGAACGCCTTAAGCCGGTCGCGGCGCAGTACCTGGCGGAAGCCCGAAAGCCGTCTCATGCGAAAAGGCTAGTGCAATCGCGAGGCAAAGGAAACGCCACGCGCCAGCGCGTTGGCATCCATACAAGGCCGGATTCACATTCACGGTCGCCCCTGACGCGGCCATCACGCAGCGAACACAACGACCGCCCCGATGGAAATACTGATTCTCTACTACAGCCGCAACGGCAGCGTCGCGCAGTTGGCCCGCGCGATCGCACGCGGGGTCGAGGAAGTCGAAGGCGTGGGTGCGCGGCTGCGCCAGGTGCCGTCGGTCGCTCCCGTCACGCAAACCGCGCAGCCGGCCGTGCCCGACGAGGGCGCGCCATACGCTGAATTGAGGGACCTTCACGATTGCGCGGGGCTGATCATCGGCAGCCCCACGCGTTTCGGCAACATGGCCGCGCCGATGAAGCATTTCCTGGATTCCACGTCCGCCGAATGGGTCTCGGGCGCGCTGGTCGGCAAACCCTGTGCGGTATTCACCTCGACTTCGAGCATGCACGGCGGGCAGGAATCGACACTGCTGTCGATGATGCTGCCGCTGCTGCATCACGGCATGCTGGTGGTCGGCATTCCTTTCACCGAACCCGCCATCAACACGACGACGACTGGCGGCACGCCCTACGGCGCCAGCCATGTGGCCGGTGTCAATCGTGACCGACCGATCAGCGACGACGAACGTACGCTCGCGCGGGCGCTCGGGCGGCGAGTCGCGGATGTCGCGAGGCGCCTGGCGGTGAAACCGTGAACATCAAACTGCAACAGCGGATCGGATTCGCCGCGTGGGCCGCGCTGGCACTGCTGCAGGTTATCTGGCACGCGTGGCTGTTGCCGCCTGCACGCATGCCCGTCGCGGTGGCGCTGCTGATCGCATTGCTGCCGCTGGCCATTCCGCTGCTGTATTGGCGCACGCCCTCGCGCGCGTTGCTGCTGGCCGGAATGATCTGCCTGTTCTATTTCTCCCATGGCGTGGCCGAAGCCTGGTCCGCGCCTGGCGAGCGCGTGTTCGCATGGGTCGAACTCATCCTGGCGGTGTTGGTGATCCTTGCTTGCGCGCGCAAACCGAAGCGACGCGGCGCTCCGGGGAGTAAGCTGCCCCAACCATGATTTTCGTCCAGCCCGCACCGCAACTTGCCGACCCATATCGCGATGACCGCGTGCTGCAGTCATGGCTGGCGCGGGTATTGCCGGACGCGCGACGGCGCGCCGCGGAGCCGGATTTCATCGCGCTGGCGGAATACGCGCAACACGCGTACGCGCGACAGATCGCGACAACGCCCGGCGAACCCGTGCTCACCAACTTCGACGTCTGGGGCAACCGCGTCGATCGTATCGAGCTGACGAAAACCTGGCGCGAGGGCCCGGCAATGGCCGCGCGACATGGCCTGGTCGCGGACGGCCACGATCGAGCGCTGGGCGAATTCGCGCGGGTGCAGCAGTTCGCCAAGGTGTACCTCTACCACGCCGCGAGCGCGTTCTATTCGTGTCCGCTGGCGATGACCGACGGCGTCGCGACCGCGCTGCGTGATGCACCGAATGCGGCCTTGCGCGAGCGCGTGCTCCCGCACCTGCTCAGCCGCGTTCCGGCGACGTTCTGGATCAGCGGCCAATGGATGACCGAAACCGCGGGTGGCTCCGACGTGGGGATGAGCGAAACCACCGGGCGCCGCGATGCCGACGGAACCTGGCGATTGAACGGACGCAAATGGTTCACCTCGGCCATCAACGCGGAAGTTGCGCTGGCACTCGCGCGTCCCGATGGCAATCCCGGCGGCGCCGACGGCCTCGCGCTGTTCTGCGTCGAGGCGCACAACGCGGACGGTACCTGGAACGGCATCACCGTCGACCGTTTGAAGGACAAGCTCGGCACGCGCGAACTGCCCACAGCGGAAATCCATCTGCGCGACACCCGCGCAGAACTGGTTGGCGAGGCTGCACGCGGCGTGCGCGCTATCACGCCGGTGCTGCAGGTGACGCGCTTGTGGAACGCGTTCGGCTCGCTCTCGACCATGGCGCGTTGCCTCGCGTTGACGCGCGACTTTGCGAGGCGTCGCCACACATTCGGCAAACCGCTGATCGACCAACCACTGTTCGCCGACGCACTGGCCGGTTGGGAAGCCGAGTTCGAAGCCGCCTTCCATCTGGCCATGCAAGTCGCCCTGCTGCTGGGCCGTGTCGAATCGGGCGTGGGCAACGATCGCGACGCTGCGCTGCAGCGCCTGCTGACCCCGCTGGCGAAACTGTGGATCTGCAAGCTGGGTGTCCGCATCGCCTCGGCAACGGTCGAGGCGTTCGGCGGCATCGGTTATCTGGAAGACAGCGGCATCCCGCTGCTGCTGCGCGACGCGCAGGTGTTCCCGATCTGGGAAGGCGCGAGCAACGTGCAGGCGCTGGATTTCCTGCGCGCGCTGGACAAACTTGGCATCGATGCGCTCGTGGACGCAGCCGACGCATGGACGGAAACCGCCGACGGCGTGGTATCCGATCGCGACGCCGAGGCCATCCACGCGGCGATCCGGCATGCCGATACCTGGCTGCGCGACCACGCCCGCGACGCCAACGCCTTGCAAGCCGGCGCGTTGCGACTGGGCAACGCCTGCGCGCGCGCCACCGCCGCCGCGCTGCTGGCGCGGCATGCCGCATGGGCGCAGCGCCATCAAAAAGATTCAGCGCCTGCGGTTTCCCTGCGGCGGTTTTGCGCATACGGGCTCGATCGCATCATTGAAGACTGACCGCAGCCAGTGCCCCCACGCAGCGCATGCTTCTCGTCGTCATTCCGGGGCCTCGCCGGCATCATCGGCGATGGAACCCGGGATCCATTTTCAGTGCAGACAGCACAAGACCCGAGATGGATAAGCTCGGGCCATCCTTGGCGCTCGCCCTCCGGACCGGGTTCGCCGTTCACGTTTGCAGTCCTGCAAACGCAGTCGGATCACGGCTTCGCCGTGTCCGGAATGACGAGATGGGGAGAACCTCCTGCGCGACGCGTGTAAAACTCCGCCACGTAGCGATCGAGTGATCGTGCCTCGATTGCTTCGCGCAGTTCGCGCATCAGCGCAAGGTAATGGTGCAGGTTGTGGATGGTCGCGAGCCGCGAACCCAGCATCTCGCCGCATCGATCGAGATGACGCAGATACGCGCGGGAGAATCCGTTCGCACAGGTGTAGCAAGTGCAGCCTTCCTCGATCGGCCGTGTGTCGTTCGCGTACTTCGCATTGCGGATGCGCAGCGTGCCCGCGCGGGTGAACAGGAAGCCGTTGCGCGCGTGCCGGGTCGGCATCACGCAATCGAACATGTCGATGCCACGACGTACCGCTTCCACGATGTCTTCGGGCCGCCCGACGCCCATCAGGTAGCGCGGCTTGTCGGCCGGCAGGCCCGGCACCGCGGATTCCAACGTCGCGTTGCGTTCGGCCTCCGGCTCGCCCACCGCCAGCCCGCCCAACGCGTAGCCGTCGAAACCGATCTCCAGCAATCCGTCCGCCGAGTGCGTGCGCAGTTCGCCGTGCACGCCACCCTGGACGATTCCGAACAGCGCATTGCGATTGCCGAGATCATCGAACGCCCGCCGCGAACGCGCGGCCCAGCGCAACGACAATTCCATCGATTCGCGCACCAGTCGCACGTCCACCGGCTTGCCATCGACCGTGTACGGCGTGCATTCGTCGAACGCCATCACGATGTCGGAATCCAGCACCGTCTGGATGCGCATGGATTCCTCGGGCGACAGGAACACGCGCGAACCCTCGACCGGGGATGCGAACGTCACGCCTTCCTCGGTGAGCTTGCGCCGCTCGGCCAGCGAGAACACCTGGAAGCCGCCTGAGTCGGTGAGGATCGGACCGTTCCAGCCCATGAAGCGATGCAGGCCGCCGAATTCGCCGATCACATCGAGCCCCGGCCGCAACCACAGATGGAACGTGTTGCCGAGGATGATCTCGGCACCGACCTCGCGAAGATCGCGCGGCGACATGGCTTTCACTGAACCATACGTGCCAACCGGCATGAACGCGGGCGTTTCGACCAGGCCGCGCGGCAGCGTGATGCGGCCACGGCGTGCGGCACCGTCGCTGGCGAGCACGTCGAATTGCAACGCACTCATTCGCCGTGTTCCATCGGGAACACCAGCATGGCATCGCCGTATGAATAGAAGCGGTAGCGCCGCTCGACGGCGTGGCGGTACGCCGACAGCACAAACTCGCGACCGGCGAACGCGGATACCAGCATCAGCAACGTCGATTCCGGCAAGTGGAAATTGGTGATCAGGCCGTCCACCGACGCGATCCTGTAGCCCGGAAAAATGAAGATGCGGGTTTCGCCCGCGAACGGTTCCACCTCACCGCTTTCGCCGCGTGCGGCTTCCAGCGCGCGCACCACCGTCGTGCCGACCGCGACCACGCGTCCGCCACGCGCCCGTGCGCGGTGGATCTTTTCAACCAGCTCCGCACCCACGTTCAACCATTCGCGATGCATCTCGTGGTCTTCGATCTTTTCCGCGCGCACCGGCTGGAAGGTGCCGGCGCCCACGTGCAACGTGATGTATCCGAAGTCGATGCCGTGCGCCCGCAGCTCGTCCAGCAGTGCCGCATCGAAATGCAATCCGGCAGTCGGCGCCGCCACCGCTCCCGGCTGGCGCGCATAGACGGTCTGGTAACGTTCGCTGTCGCGCGCGTTGTCGGGCCGTGTGATGTACGGCGGCAACGGCATGTGGCCGATGCGCAGCAGCAGCTTTTCCAGCGGCTCGGTACATTCGAATTTCAATTCAAAGAATGCGCCTTCGCGGCCCAGCACCCGCACCGGCGTGCCGTCGTCCAGTTCGATCAGGCTGCCCTCGCGCGGTTTCTTGCTGACGCCCAGCATCGCGACGGCGGTGTGCGTCCCGGTGATGCGTTCCAGCATGACCTCGACGACACCGCCACTGGGCTTGCGACCGAATAGCCGCGCCGGCAGCACGCGGGTGTCGTTGAACACCAGCAGGTCACCCTTTCGCAGCAGCGCCGGAAGGTCGTGGAAGGCCCGGTCTGCCAGGCTTCGGTGCGGCGCATCGACCACCAGCAGCCGACTGGCGCTGCGTTCCGGCAGCGGCTGCTGCGCGATCAGTTCGATCGGCAGGTCGTAATGAAAATCGGATTTCTTCAAAGGCGCGGCAATCGGCAAAGACAGCGGCACATTGTAAGCGCCGCGCATTGTCCACATCGACGCGCTTCGATCACCCGCATCCAGCCGGCGGCCTCTCCGTTCCGCGTCCTGCCCCACGTGGCGCCGCGGGCGTCCGTGCCACGCAAACTCGCCGGATTACAACCAGCCTTTCTGCCGAGCCAGCCTGTACGCCTCGATCCGGTTGGCGACGCCCAGCTTGCCGATCGCCTCGGACAAGTAATTGCGCACGGTGCCGTGGGAGAGGTTGAGCTTGTGCGCGATCTCGCCGGCGCTCTGCCCCTCGCCCGCAAGGCGCAGCACCTGGCGTTCGCGATCGTTGAGCGGGTCGGCTTCGGTCCACGCCTCCAGCGCCAGTTCCGGATCGATCGCGCGGCCGCCGCGATGCACCATCCGCAAACTGTCGGCCAGTTTCTCCGCCGGAGCATCCTTCAGCAGGTAACCCGATACGCCTGCATCCAGCGCGCGGCGCAGGTAACCGGAACGCGCGAACGTGGTCACGATCACCACTTTCACGGGCAGCTCGCGGCGCTGGATGCGCTGCGCGAGTTCCAATCCGGTGAGGCCGGGCATTTCGATATCCGAGATCAGGATGTCGGGTTCCAGCCGCTCGACTTCGCGCCACGCGGCTTCGCCATCCGCAGCCGATCCCAGCACTTCGATGTCGGGCTCCAGCGCCAGCAGCGCGGTCAAGGCACCGCGCACCATCGCCTGATCCTCGGCCAGCAGCACGCGCATCATGCCTGTCCGCCCGCGCGTTGCACCAGCGGCATGATGGAAACCGAGATGGTTTTTTGGGCCGGAGCCTCACCCTGGGCCTTCGTGGCCGGCACCGGCAACGAGACTTCGATGCTGGTGCCGCGTCCGCGCGGCGATTCGATGGCGAGCGTGCCGCCGCGCGCCTCGATGCGCTCGCGCATGCCGGTCAGGCCGTTGCCGCGTTCCTTGACGCCGCCACGGCCGTCGTCGCGGACACGCATCACCACGCGCTCGGCTCCGGCGATCACCGTCACCTCGACGCGATTGGCGCGTGCATGGCGCTGGATGTTGGTGACCGCTTCCCGCAAGACCAGCGCGAGACAGGTTTCGACCTCGCCGGGCAGTTCCTGCGGATCGTGCCAGTACTCCATTTGCACGCCCGCGGCCTCCATCAGCAGCCGCGCGGAGGCCAACTCAGCCGCCATCGCCGCGGCGCGGATGCCACTGACCGCGCTGCGCACCTGCGAGAGCGCCTCGCGGGCCACGCGGGCGACATCAGCCATTTCGCGGTGGGCGGCGCACGGATCGCGATCGATCAGGCGCCCGGCCAGTTCCGATTTCAGCGCCACCATCGACAACGTATGCCCTAGCAAGTCATGCAAGTCACGGCCGATGCGTTCGCGCTCGGCGCTGGCGGCGAGGCGGCGGACTTCGTCCATCGACAGGCGCAGGTCGGCACGATGCCGTCGCTGGATGCGATCGGTAATGATCAGGCCGGCGATGATCGGGCACAGAATCCATGCATTGACCAGCGATTCCCACGGGAACCGCAGATAAAAGCACTCGGCGCTGTAAGCCACCACCAAGGACAGTACCAGCGCGCCGGATCGGCGTGGGCTGCTCCAGGCCGCGGCGACCGCACAGGCGTAGATCAGATAGGTCTGGGCAAAAGGATTCAGCGGTGTCAGGGCGATGCCGATGGCGAGAATCGCAAGTGCGTAAGCCGCAACATGGCTCCGGGGGCAAAGATGCGCCGCCACGTATACGGCCAGGAACAGCGGCAGGCTCAGCAGCGTGGGCCACAGCCAATTCGCGAACCGGGCAGCTTCGCTCCCCGCGAAAAAGAACATCGGACCAAACAACCACACCAGCCACACAAGCCAGACCCACGGCGCAATGCGGCCGAAAGGCCCGCGTGTGTCCTGCAGGGCCATGCACAGGATGGAATCGGGAGCCGACTTGAATTTCAATTGCCACCTCACGGGTTCATGGTACGCGCTCAATGTGGCGCCGGCTGCCAATGTCGTGCCGGCTTTACCACACGTGAGGAATGAACCGCTTGGTGCGAAGCATGTAGTCCCGATAGGGCTGGCCGAGATCGCTGCACAGCGCCTGCTCCTCGATGTGCACGCGGTACGCGTACCCGACACCCGCACCGGCCATGATTGCCAGCAACGCCGCCCAGTTCGTCATCGCCAGTCCCATGCCGAGGAACATCAGCAATGCACCTGAATAGGACGGATGACGGATGAGGCGGTAGGGTCCGCTTTCCACCACGTACTGTCCGGCGCGCGTCGCCACGGTGCGGGTGAAAAACCTGCCGAGCACCCGGATCGCGTACCAGCGGAACGCAAGCCCGGCCAGCATCGTAGTAATGCCGACCCAGAACACCGCACGCTGATGCCACGTGATCGCCGTGGCCGGCGCACCGAACACGAACCCGAACGCGATGAAAACGCCGACAAACATCGCAACGAACAACCATACATGCGAACCGCGATCGCGAATGGTCGCGCCCTTTTCGACCCGATGGAACAGGCTGCCGTACCACTCGGGCGCGAAGCACACGAACATCGCGACGTCGAAAACCACCAGGTGAACGGTCGAATGCGCGATCAATGGCTGCACGGCAGTCTCCTAGGAGGTTCCCATCCCGGCGTCCAGCATGCCGGAAGGGCGGCGTGCCGCCAAGACGCGCACGTCAAACCTCGCGGCTGACAACCGTCATGCGATCCGCGACGGGGTTACGCCGCGCCGGGGCGCCTGCTAGAATCCCGAGAGGTTTTCTTTTTTGTGTTAATCACTTACAGGTGGGCGCCTGCCGGCGCCGACGCGCTGGAGGCTTCCATGAAATCGATTGACGTGCTGCGCGAATTGCGCAACCAGGGCGGCAAGATCCGCACCCACGGGCTGGACGATGCCGCCATCGAGCGCTTCGTGGAACAAGACGCCGATCTCGCGAGCGCGATCGGCGACGCCCACGCCGCGTTCGCGCAATTGAAGTCGCAAAGCCCCGAGGCGCTTGGGCTGGACGAGGATGCGCAACTGCACGCGCTGCAGTCCGGCTTCGTCAATTTCTATCCCGACGACGCCGTGTGCCCGTTCGTGCCGCTGGCGGCGCGCGGCGCGTGGGTCGTCACCCTGAAGGGCTCGGTGCTGTACGACTGCGGCGGTTACGGGATGCTGGGTTTCGGCCACAACCCGCCGGCCGTGTTGAAGGCGCTCGCCAAACCGCAGGTGATGGCCAACGTGATGACGCCTTCGCTGGCGCAACACGCGTTCACCGAGGCGTTGAGGAAAGAAATCGGCCATCGCGCCGGCAAACACCCGTTCGCGAAATTCATGTGCCTCAACTCGGGCTCCGAATCGGTGACGCTGGCCGCGCGCATCGCCGACGTCAATGCCAAGCTGATGACTGATCCGGGCGCGAAGTACGCCGGCCACGCGATCAAGCGCCTGGTAGTGAAGGGCGCGTTCCATGGCCGCACCGAGCGCCCTGCCCTGTATTCGGATTCCTCGCGCAAGGCATACCTGTCGAACCTGGCGAGTTTCCGCGACGAGCATTCGGTGATCGTGATCCCGCCGTACGACGTGGCCGCGCTGCAGCGCGCGTTCGAAGAGGCCGAAAAGAACGGCTGGTTCTTCGAAGCGATGTTCCTCGAGCCCGTGATGGGCGAAGGCGATCCCGGTCGCGCAGTGACCCGTGAGTTCTACGCCGCCGCGCGCGAGCTCACCCAGGCGCACGGTTCCCTGCTGCTGGTCGATTCGATCCAGGCCGGCCTGCGCGCGCACGGCGTATTGTCGATCGTGGATTACCCGGGCTTCGAGAACCTGCCGGCGCCGGACATGGAAACCTATTCCAAGGCGCTCAATGGCGGCCAGTTCCCGCTGTCGGTGCTGGCCGTGAACGAACGCGCCGCCGGTCTGTACAAGAAAGGCATCTACGGCAACACCATGACCGGCAACCCGCGCGCGCTGGACATCGCCTGCACGGTGCTGGCCGAGATCACGCCGGAGTTGCGCGCCAATATCCGCGAGCGCGGCATGCAGGCGGTGCAGAAATTGAATGCCCTCAAGGATGAACTGGGCGGACTGATTACCAAGGTGCAAGGCACCGGCCTGCTGTTCTCGTGCGAGCTGGCGCCGCAGTTCAAGTGCTTCGGCGCAGATTCCATCGAGGAATACATGCGCGAACACGGCATCAACGTGATCCATGGCGGCGCCAATTCACTGCGCTTCACCCCGCACTTCGCGATGAGCGAAGCCGAGGTGGACCTGCTGGTGTCGCACGTGCGCGAAGCCCTGAAGAAGGGCCCGCGCCAACAAGTGGAAGCCAAGCGCGCGGCTGCGTAGGGGATTCAGCTTCCGGTGGCGCGACGGGTTTATGCTCCGCCGCGCCGGCAATGCGCCGGTACACCAGGAGACAGATCATGCGGATCCGCACTTCGATGTGGGTGTTCGGGCTGACCCTCGGCGCGCTCGCCGCCTCCCCGGCTTTCGCTGCCGGCGCCCAAGCCGCCACCGCGCACAAGACCATGACCCCGCAGCAGCAGAAGATGGCCGACTGCAGCCGTCAATCCAAGGGCACGAAGGGTGATGCGCACAAGAAGTTCATGAGCGATTGCCTGCACGGCAAAACCATGGCCACAGCACCGGCCAGGACCACGCAGCAGGAAAAGATGAAGACCTGCAATGCCGACGCCAAAACCAAGGGCCTGAAGGGCACGGAGCGCAAGACCTTCATGAGTACCTGTCTGAAAGGCGGTTGAGTTTTATCCGTTACGGATTTCCTGACGCCCGGCGCAACGCCGGGCGTTTTTGCAGGTTGGCCCACGCGGACACAGATCGTAGGTGGGCTGACGCCGGCTTTATCGGCGGAAGCCCAACCTCGCTTGTCACGCAGAAACGTTGGGCTTCGCCGGATGAAGCCCGGCTCAGCACCGACCTAGATCAGGCCGCTTCGGCCTGATGTTCTTCCAGCGCCCGGATCAACGTGTTGGTGAACGCCGGAATGTCGTCGGGTTTTCGGCTGGTGATCAGGTTGCCGCTTTCGACCACTTCGCTGTCTTCCCAACGCGCGCCCGCGTTTTCAAGATCGACGCGCAGCGAAGGCCATGACGTCAAGTGCTTGTCGCGCACGAGGTTGGCGTTGATGAGCGTCCACGGTCCGTGGCAGATTGCGGCCACCGGGCGTCCGGTGCGCCCAAACTCGTGAATGAAGTCGATGGCTTTCTCATGCAGGCGCAGCTTGTCGGGATTGATCACGCCGCCGGGCAGCACCAGCGCGTCGTAATCGGCGGCGCGCGCCTTGTTCAGCGGCACATCCACCGCTATCTGCTCACCCCACTCGCCATGGTTCCAGCCCTTGATTTTCGGTTCGTCGCCGGGCGAGATCACGGCGGTGGTGGCGCCAGCTTCTTCCAGCAATTGCTTGGGTTTCATCAATTCGGATTGCTCGAATCCGTCGGTCGCCAGGATCGCGACCTTGCAGCCTTTCAGTCTGTCCTTGTTCATGGTGTTGCTCCTGAACCCGTTGCCATCATGGGAGTCCGCAGCATAAGCAGCACGCCGTTAATCCCGTGTGTGGGCAACGGAAGTCTCCCGCAAATCCGGTGCGCCGGTTCAGTCGATCGACAGCAATCATCGCGGACGACGCCGGCAAGGCGCGGCAGCATACCCGGCTACCGAGCAATGCTCCTGGGCTGCAGGATCGTACCCGTGCATTTCTTCGCACCGCAGCGGCACGCCCACAGTTTTTTCATCTTCGGCGTGTGCGGCACATCCAGCACGATCCCGTAGTTGTAGGTGAGTTCCTCGCCCGCCCTGATCGCGCGCTTGCTCTCGATGATCACCTTGTCCTTGCGCGCGCCATCGACTTCCTCGATGTAGGCGCGGCAGTTTGGCGCGCAGGAATGATTGATCCAGCGCGCGCTGTTGCCGCCGACGTTGGCATCCACGATGTACTTGTCGTTCAACGTGAACAGGAAGGTATGGCCGGTGTCGGCGCCGTCGTCGTACAGGCGATCGGCCTGCGCGTGGGTGATCAGGCGGCCCCTGTACTGGATCAGTACGGTGCGTGCGGGAATATCGGTAGCGGCGTAAACACCGTTGCCGTGGATGGGCGAGCGGCGCACGATCAAGCGACGTGTCATTGTGAACTCTTCAGGGCAAACGCGTATGATGCCCTGATGTGCAGCCATCACACAACGGAGGTTGCCATATGGCATTCAAGATCAAGCGTGCAACGGAACCTCTCACCAAGGCCGACGGCGCACGCATCCTTATCGATCGCTTGTGGCCGCGCGGCCAATCCAAGGACAAGCTGCAGCTCACCGCGTGGGTGAAGGACATCGCACCCAGCACCGAGCTGCGCCAGTGGTTCGGGCACGATCCCGACAAATGGCAAGAATTCCGGAAGCGTTATCGCGCGGAACTGGACGCGAACCCCGATGCGGTGGCGGAGTTGCAGGAGTTGTTGAGGGAACACCCGAACGCGACCTTGCTGTTCATGGCGCACGACGCCGAGCACTGCAACGCGACCGTGCTGGCCGAATATTTGCGCGAGCACCATCCGCTTGCGCGCAAACGCTCCACCGCGTGACGTCGCCATGCGGCGCACATTGTTCTGGTTATGCCTGTCCCTGGCGCCCGCGGCGGCGATCGCGGCGCAAGGTTTCACGCTCGAAAGCCCGACGCTGAGCGCCGGCGCCAGCATGCCGCTCGCGAACGTGTACTCGCAATGCGGCGGCGGCAACGTCTCGCCGAGTCTGCAGTGGCACGATCCACCGGCGGGCACGCAAAGTTTCGCCGTCACGATGTTCGACCCCGATGCGGCGGGCGGCTTCTGGCACTGGATCATCTTCGAGATTCCGGTCGGCGCCCATGGCCTCAATGCGGATGCCGGCGCGCCGCGCAGCGGCAATGCGCCCGGCGATGCCGCGCAGTTGCCCAACGACTTCGGCAACCACGGCTATTCCGGCCCCTGCCCGCCGGCCGGTAAACCGCACCACTACGTCATCACCGTGTACGCGCTCGATGTGCCCGAACTGGGGCTGGCCGCGCACGTCAGTCGCAAGGATGCGCTGGCGGGCATCGAGAAGCACGCGCTCGCGAAGGCGACGTTGACCGTCGTATGGGGGCATTGATTCGACGAGCCACGCAGCCGCAACTGCACCCGCGGGCTAGAATCACGCGTTCACCCCTGCGGATGCGGCGAGGATGCGACGAATCCAGCGACTGGTCGCGTGCGTGATGGTTGTCGCCACAGGTGCACTGGCCGCCGCGATGGCAGCCGCTGCACCGCCCACAATCTTCGCCGCCGCAAGTCTCGAACCCGCACTCGACCAGTTGGCGCACGACGGTGCACTCGGTTCGCCGGCGCCGCGCCTGGTGTTCGCCGCGTCGTCCGCGCTGGCACGACAAATCGAGAATGGCGCGCCCGCGGACGTTTTCATTTCCGCCGACGAGCGCTGGATGGATGACGTCGCCCGGCACGGCGCGATCGTGTCGTCGACGCGCACCGATCTGCTGGGCAACGTACTGGTGCTGATCGCGTCCGCCGATGCCCACGCGACCGTGGGTCTGGCGCACGGCCCCGCGCCGCTGCTGGCGGCCTTGGGGAAGGACGGTCGCCTTGCGATCGCCCTGCCGGACTCGGTACCTGCCGGTATCTATGCGAAACAAGCCTTGACGGAACTTGGCATGTGGCAGCGGCTCGAGCCGCGCATGGCGATGACGCGCGACGTGCGCGCGGCACTGAATCTGGTGGTGCTGGGGCAATGTCCGCTCGGCATCGTGTACCGTTCCGATGCCCTGTCCGAACCGCGCGTGAAAGTGCTGGCCACGTTGCCCCCCGCAAGCCACAAGCCCATCGCGTACCCGGTCGCCATCGTGACAGGACACGATGACGCCGCGATGCGGACGTTGCTCGCGGCGCTGGAATCCCGGCAAGCACACGAGGTGTTCCGACGTTGGGGCTTCGATGCGCCGCCACGCAGGCAACATTGACAGTTCTTCCCGGGACTGCCCGCGCTCTTTGAGGACAAAATCCGGAATGGCGAAACGCAAATCGGATACCCGTGCATGAATACGAGAGCTAACCCCTAGATGCACCTCTTGACCCCCGCCGAAACCGTCGCGCTGGCCTTGAGCTTCAAGGTGTCGCTGGTCGGCGTCGCGTGTTCGTTGCCGGTGGCGGTCGGCTGCGCATGGCTGCTGGCGCGAACGCGTTTTTTCGGCAAACCCGTTTTCGAAGGTCTGTTGTTGCTGCCCTTGATCCTCCCGCCGGTGGTGACGGGTTACGTCCTGCTGATCGTATTTGGCCACCACGGCGCGATCGGACGATTGCTCGACGAGGCCGGCTTGAGCATCGCGTTTCGCTGGACCGGCGCGGCGTTGGCCGCCGCGGTGATGGCGTTTCCCTTGCTGGTGGTGGCGCTTCGCAACGCGTTCGAATCGGTGGACCGCAAACTCGAAAACGCGGCGGCGACGCTGGGTGCCGGGGCGTGGCGGGTCTTCTTCGGCATCACCCTGCCGCTGTCGGCGCGCGGGCTGGTCGCCGGCCTTGCGCTGGCGTTCGCGCGCGCATTCGGCGAGTTCGGCGCCACCATCACCTTCGTGTCGTCGATCCCGGGGCAGACACGCACGCTGCCTATCGCGTTGTACGAACTGATCTCGACGCCGGGCGGGGAAAGCGGCGCGCTGCGGCTTACGCTGGTTGCAGTGGTGATCGCCGTGATCGCATCGCTGATCGCGGCCCTGATGCTGCTGCGGGGTGGCACGCGCGAGGCCGAAGCGTGATCGAACTCGATCTCGCGCTGCAACGCGGCGAATTTTCGCTGGAGCTTGCGTTGCAATCGCCCGCTCGCGCGCTGGCGCTGTTCGGTCCTTCCGGCTGCGGCAAGACCTCCACGCTGCTCGCGATCGCGGGACTGCTGTGCCCACGCCGCGGACGCATCGCAATCGATGGTCATGCATTGTTCGATGCCGACGGGAACGTCGACTTGCCGCCCGCGCGTCGCAACCTTGGCGTGGTTTTCCAGGACGCGCGGTTGTTTCCGCACTTGAGCGTTCGCGACAACCTGCGTTACGGCATGCCGCATGCAGTCGTGAAGGATGCGTTTGACGATGTGGTGCAACTGCTGGAATTGTCCGCATTCCTGAAACGCAAACCCGGGCAGCTTTCCGGCGGGCAGATCCGCCGCGTCGCAATCGGCCGTGCCCTGCTGCGCCAGCCGCAGGCCTTGTTGCTGGACGAGCCATTGGCCAATCTGCATCGCGAGGCGCGCGCTGAAGTACTGGAACATCTGCGCGGCCTCAAACGCGGGTTCGCGCTCAGCACGATCCTGGTCAGCCACCAGGCCGACGAGGTGATCGCGCTGGCCGACAGCGTGGCGTTGATCGAAGACGGGCGGCTGGCTGCGCTCGAGAGCACCGAGGCATTCAAGTCATCCTCTGCCGGGGCGGGCGTTCTGGTTGCGGCCAACGCCTGCGCAACGGGTTAAAGTAGCAACGAAGTGATTGGCCGAAGAGGAACCGGACAATGACCTGCCGTTCGTCCCGATCCGCGCCGCGCGCACGGTTTTCCGCCCTGGCATGCGCTGCCCTGCTGCTCGCCGGCTGCACGGGCATGGGCACCAAGCTGCAACCGCCGACCGCCAGCATCCAGCAGGTGACAGTCAACTCGGACGGTGCCTGGGTGGTGGTGGTGCGGTTCCAGAATTACAGCTACGACACCGGCATGCACGTCTACTCGATCGATGCCGACCTCACCCTCGACGACAAGCCTGCCGGTCACATCGCGATTTCGCCGGCGCTGGACATTCCCGCGATGGACGCCGACATCGCCACCGCGATTTTCAAGCCCGCTGTGGCAGGCTCTGCCGCGCTGGCGGCCACCCAACGCAATGCCGTGCAATACGAGTTGAAGGGCACGCTGTCGGTCGGCAAGGGCACGACGGGCGACGCGCAATCGTTCAAGCTGGACGGAAAGGGCTACATTTCACCGGTGCCGGGCGTGTCCAACATCTGGCGATGAGGTTCTCCCCTCCCTCCGGGAGAGGCGGCGGCAGGCCGGACGCTTAGCGCTGGGGTGGGGTACGGCGGTGCACAACATGACAATGCACGAACCGAACCCTTACCCGCCCCTTCGGGGCGCCCTCTCTCGGAGGGGAAGAGCCCATCCAGCGCTTCATGCTACCCGTCTCGAGGGGGAGAGGATTTCACTACAACAAGGATTCAGATGACCACCCACTACACCGCCCCGCTCGCCGACATTCGCTTCGACTTGTACGACTTGCTGGAAGTCGAAAAGCTGTTCGCCAAGCTCCCCGGTTGTGAATCGCTCAATCGCGAACTGATCGATGCGGTGCTGGACGAGGCTGCGAAGTTCTCGCAATCCGTGCTGGCGCCGCTCAACGAAATCGGCGACCAGCAAGGTTGTACCTTCGACAAGACCAGCGGCGACGTGAGGGCACCGGAGGGTTTCAAGCACGCTTACCAGCAGTACGTCGAAGGTGGCTGGGCCGGCCTGACCGCGCCTGAAGCCCATGGCGGCCAAGGCCTGCCGGAGACGGTCGGCGCACCGGTCAAGGAAATGATCGATTCCGCAAACCTCGCATGGGGCACCTATCCCCTGCTCTCGCACGGCGCCACCGAAGCGCTGCGCATGCATGGCGAAGGCTGGCAGAAGGACGCGTTCCTGAAGCGCATCGTTTCCGGCGAATGGACCGGCACGATGTGCCTCACCGAGCCGCACTGTGGTTCCGACCTCGGCCTTTTGAAAACGCGCGCCGAACCGAGCGACAACGGCAGCTACGCGATCAGCGGCACCAAGATTTTCATCACCGCCGGCGAGCACGACTTCACCGACAACATCGTGCACCTGGTGCTGGCGCGGTTGCCAGACGCGCCGAAAGGCGTGAAAGGCATTTCGCTTTTCATCGTGCCGAAGTTCAAGGTGGGCCGCGACGGCACGAAAGGCGCGCGCAATGGGGTGCGCTGCGGTTCCATCGAACACAAGATGGGTTTGAAGGGCTCCGCGACCTGCGTGCTGAATTTCGACGGCGCGCAGGGCTGGCTGATCGGCGAACCCAACAAGGGTTTGAACGCGATGTTCACCATGATGAATACCGCGCGTCTCGCTGTCGGCTTGCAAGGGTTGGCATTATCCGAACGCGCGTACCAGAACGCGCTTTCCTATGCGCGCGAACGCCTGCAGATGCGCTCGCTCTCGGGTCCAAAATTTCCCGACAAGCCCGCCGATCCGTTGATCGTGCACGGCGACATTCGCCGGATGCTGCTGACGCAGAAAGCGCTGATCGAAGGCGGCCGCGCGCTGGGGCTGTACGCTGCAACGCTGGTGGACATCCAACATCGTTCGACCGACGAAAATGAAGTGAAGCGCGCGGAAGTGCTGGTGTCGTTCCTGACACCGATCGTAAAGGCGCTGCTCACCGAAAACGCCAACGAATGCACCAGCCTCGCGCTGCAGATCTACGGCGGCCACGGCTACATCGCCGAACATGGCATGGAGCAGTACGCACGCGACGCGCGCATCACCACGATTTACGAAGGCACCACCCAAATCCAGGCGCTGGACCTGCTGGGCCGCAAGATCATGCAGCAACGCGGCGAGGGGCTGCAGTTGTTCCTGGAACAACTCGGCGCCTTCTGCACACAGCATGCGAACGACGAAGCACTGAAGGATTTCATTCCGAAGTTGTCCACGCTGGCGAAGGAGTGGACCGAGTTGACGCAGACGCTCGGCAAGCGCGCATTGGCGAACGCAGACGAGATAGGCGCGGCGGCAGTCGATTACTTGTTCTTTTCCGGCTACATCGCGCTGGCCTACACTTGGGCGCGCAGCGTGGCCGCGGCGATTGCGTCTTCGCAGTCCGAGGATTTCAAGCAGGCCAAGCGGCTGACCGCGCGCTTCTACTTCGATCGCGTGCTGCCGCGCACGCGCACCCATCTGGCCGCTATGCAAGCTGGCGCGGAGAGCGTGTTCGCGATTCCGGATGCGTTGTTCGGGTAGATCGCCCATGCGACACATTGCTCCCCTCTCCCTACGGGACAGGGTGGCGCGCAGCGCCGAGTGAGGGTGGGTGCGCGCGGTATTCGGCACTAAGCAGGACTCGGCCCCCCACCTATCCCTCTGCCGCGGGGAGATGGGTTCTGCTTTGCAGCTCCAGCTTTCGCGTTCATGCACATCCACCCCGAGTGTCGAGAAGGCGCGCAGTGACACGCAGACCATCGATCACCATCCGCCCCGCCACCGCCGATGACACGGGTTTCATCCTTTCGCTGGCGCCGCGCTTCGTGGGATTCGCGCTGCCGAAGGGTCGACGCAAGCGTGACACATTGGCCGGCATTCGCGCCGACATCGAACGCGCGCTGCGAGAAGCCTCGCCCAACGACTACTTCTTCGTGGCGGAAGAAGCCCGCACGGAACGCATCGGTTTCCTGCACCTGCAGGTGCAACGCGACTTCTTTACCGGCGCCCGGGCCTGCCACATCTCCGACCTCGCGGTCGCCAGCGGTCAGGATGGCCGCGGCATTGGCCGTACGCTGCTCGCGCGTGCCGAAACCTGGGCGCGTGAGCATCGTTGCAAAGGCCTGACGCTCAGCGTATTCCCTGCCAACACCCGCGCCCGTGACCTGTATCAGCGCGCCGGTTTTACAACCGACCTGATCAGGATGGCCAAGCCATTGAAAGATTAGTGCAATCTTTCAGAAAACAGGACGCAGTTCACGTTTTGTGCTAGCTTCCGCGCCACGCATTCGGCGCTGCCGGATCGCGGCGACCCGCCAGCGCCTCGCGCTTGACGATCGCGTCCCGCCAGGGATGGTTCGACGTACTGACGTGGGGGTCGTCATGTCCGATCCGTCGGTTGCGCGCTTCACTTATCGCGCCTTCATCAGCTACAGCCACCGCGACAAGGCGTGGGCGGACTGGCTGCACAAGGCGCTGGAAACCTATCGGGTGCCGTCGCGGCTGGTCGGCACCGAAACCGCGCACGGAAAAATTCCGCGCCGGCTGAACCCGGTCTTCCGCGACCGCGACGAACTCGCCACCGCCGACAGCCTGGCCAGCAAGGTCAATGCAGCGCTCGCGCAATCGGAAAACCTTATCGTGATGTGCTCGCCCGCGTCGGCCGCTTCGCGCTGGGTCAACGAGGAGGTGCTCGTCTGGAAACGGATGGGCCGCGGCGATCGGATCTTCTGCCTGATCATCGCCGGCGAACCCAACGGCAGCGACCTGCCCGGCCGCGAAGCAGAAGAGTGTTTCTGCCCTGCGTTGCGATTCAAGCTCGATGCGAATGGACAACCGACGTCCGAACGAACGGAACCGATCGCCGCCGATGCGCGACCCGGCAGGGACGGCAAGGCCACCGCCAAGTTGCGATTGATTGCGGGCATGCTGGATGTCGGCTTCGACGCGCTGAAGCAGCGCGAACAGCGCCGCCAGGTCCAGCGCATGACCGCGATCGCGGGCACCGCACTGGTGGTGATGGCGGTGACCATCGTGCTGGCGATCGCCGCGCTGGTTTCGCGTCATCGCGCGATCGTCGCGCGACGCGAGGCCGTGGTCGCAAAGCAGGCCGCCGTGCGTCGGCAGAAGCAGGCCGAGGGTTTGGTCAACTTCATGCTGGGCGACCTCAACGACAAGCTGGCGCAGGTAAACCGCCTCGACATCATGCAGGCCGTTGATGACAAGGCAATGGTCTACTTCCAGTCGTTGCCGACCACCGATGTCAACGACACGGCATTGGCGCAACGCGCCAAGGCGTTGGAAAAGATCGGAAGCATACGCTCCGATCTTGGGAATCTCTCCGGCGCATTGGAGGCATTCCATGCTTCCGCCGCCATCTCATCCAAATTGGTAGCCGCAGCGCCCGCGGACACCAAGCGCCAACTTGCTTGCTCGCAAACATTGGCTTTCATCGGAATGACTCATTGGCAGCAGGGTGCGCTGCAGGCTGCGCAGCACGACTTCGAAGCCGGTCGCCAGGTGCTGCAATCATCCCTGACGCGTGACGCCGCGGATCCCGCCTTGCAGGTGCAACTGGCCTTCCTCGACGACGACATCGGCCATGTACTGGAAGCGCGCGGGCAAGTTTCGGTCGCGGCGAGTGCGTATCAACGCATGCTGGGCGAAGCACAAACGGCCGCAGCAGGAAAACCAGGGGACATCTTCGACCAGCAATCCGTGGGCACGGCACACAACAACCTCGGCAAACTCGCGCTTCAGCGTGGCGACCTGGCAACGGCCATCGCCGAGTACCGCGCCGATGATGCGATCGAGACACGACTTTCGGAGCGCAATCCGCGGGACAACAGCCAGCGTGAAGACACTCTTCGCGTCCGGGCAATCCTTGGCCGTACCTTGGGGCTCGCCGGTGATTTCACGAACGCCATTCGCGACTTGCGACAGTCGCTCGACATGGCTACCCAATTAAGCAGCTTTGAGCCGCGAGATCGTGGAATCCAGCGTTTCCTCGCTTTGTATTCATCGCAATTGGCAAGGCTGCAGCGCCTGAGTGGCGACACCTCGGCGGCAATGTCTTCGAACGCAAAGGCAATCGCAATTCTTGCTGCATTAACCAAGCAAGACCCCGGCAACCGAGGCTGGGAAATCGACTACGCCGAAGCGTTAACCGAGCAGGCCGCGGAGCTACGTGCCAGCGGGCACAGCGACACGGCACGCGCATCAGCGCAAATGGCGCTCGACATGTTGGCACGGTTGCTGGTCAAGCACCCAGACGAACACGACACCTTGCTTGCCACCATGACCGCAAAGCTTGTACTTGCCTCGGTAGTCGTCGACCCCACCGACGCGCGGGATCTGCGCAAGCAGGCTTTGCAGACCATGCAGGCCGTGAAGACGGATCGGGGCGACCCTCGTCTGTTGGCGTTGCAAGTCGAGGCCTTGCTGATGCTGGGCAGGAAAGAAGACGCGCAATCGCTGCTTCAGGAGTTGTGGAACGACGGCTATCGCGACCCGGCCCTCGTCTCGGTACTCGAACGCGCACATATCGACTATCTGGTCAACAAGGCTTTCGCGCTACGGGTTGCCACGATCCTTCGCACGAATCCAGGAAACGGGCTTCGGCCATCCAACCACACCACAGCGTCCTCCCACATCGACTGCCGAGAGCACTGCACCAAGGGCAAATGAGTTGAGAACGCGGCAACAGGCGAAGCGGCCCGCCACAGCGCCGCGTTGACGAAGAGGAGTACATCGATGAGTGAAATCACTGTCAAATTGAACATCGATCCTGGGCAGGGCAAAGCAGCCGTCACCTGCGAGCCGTCTGACTTTTCCGCCAACCGCGGCAATCAGCAAATCGTATGGAGACCGGGTGGCAATCAAGGTTTCAGTTTCTACTCGCTGACCGGACTAACTGAAGAAGACCCACCTTTCTCGAACCAGACTGTCGGCGAGGACGAAATCACCATTGATGACGACGATACGCGAGCCGGAGATTATCCATACACCATCACGGTGACGGCTGACGTAGATGGGAAGCACTACAACACCCAGTCGTCAGGACCAGTAGCTGATCAAACCGTTCCGTGCATCAAAAACACGTAATTGCAGCCTGCGCAGTGGGCGATGATTGGAACGAAGTGGTTTCACACTGTTGTACCGCGGCAATCCCGCCGCAAACACAGAAGGAGAGCATCATGAAACGGAAACTACCCCACGACTCTGCGCATAGGGCTTGTGCTCGCATGTAGTGCGGCGCGGCAAGCGCCGCAACTCCCACCTCGGGTTCATGGTTCATCGAAGCGGAGCAGTTGATCATGGCCTGCTCGAGGGCGATCCGATAGCCTGCATGGCAGCCACAGGCGGGGCGGGCACCGGCAACCCTGACACGACCACCAATCCCGTGATCATAAACAAGTAGGTAGTCGCCATTCCGGGTTCCGTCCGCGGAGCCCGGAGTCCAGCTTTACCGCCCATCGAAGCACAACCTGGATTCCGGATCGCGCCCGCTCCGCAGGTTTACCGGAATGACGACGTGGGAGGGGTACGCTTTCGACCTGGCCAGCGACGCAACAAAGTGACGCACTTCACATTTCTTCGGGACTCTGGCACAGTCGGCCTACCGGACGAAAGCGATTCCCGAGCGCTTCGCGAGGGTCGCATCCGTCAAGGATGACCCGAACCTGCGAGGGGCGGAGGCGGCCATGTCCGCGTCGTCGGTTTCGCGTTTCACTTATCGCGCCTTCATCAGCTACAGCCACCACGACAAGGCGTGGGCGGACTGGCTGCACAAGGAACTGGAGGCATGGCGCGTCCCGTCGCGCCTGATCGGCACGCAAGCCGCGCACGGGGTGATACCGCGCAGCCTCCAGCCGATCTTCCGTGATCGCGAGGAACTGGCCAGCGCCACCGACCTGGGGCAGGAAATCACCGACGCGCTCGACCGGTCCGAATGCCTGATCGTGATCTGCTCGCCGGCAGCGGCGGCATCGCGCTGGGTCAACGAAGAAGTGCTGGTGTTCAAGCGCATGGGCCGCGGCGGGCGCATCCTGTGCCTGATCGTGGATGGGGAACCCAACGCGACAGATATCCCGGGCCGTGAAGCGGAAGAATGTTTCTGTCCGGCATTGCGTTTCGCACTGGATGCGCCAGGGGGACTTTCTAGCAAGCGAACGGAACCCATCGCGGCGGACGTCCGTCCCGGCCACGACAACACGCCCACCGCGAAGTTGCGCTTGATCGCCGGCATGCTCGGCGTGGGCTTCGACGCGCTCATCCAGCGCGAAGCGCACCGCCGCCGCCGACGCGCGCTGGGCATCGCCGCAGCGGCACTGCTGGGCATGGCGATTGCCAGCGTGCTGGCCATCAATGCGGTCATCGCCCGCAACGAGGCCAGGCAGCGCCAAGCGCAAACCGAGGAAGCGCTGAACTACATGCTCGGCGACCTGCACGACAAGTTGAAGGGCGTGGGCCGGCTCGATCTGATGGCGTCGGTCACCGACAAGGCGTTGGCGCTGTTCAAAGCCAGCAAGCCCGGTTCCCTGACCGACGATGAACTCACCCAGCAGTCGCGCGCGCTGGTGCAGATCGGCCAGATCCGGCTGGACGAGGGCCAGTACGAACCCGCGATGGATGCCTTCCGGCGCGCCTATCAACGCAGCGTCGAACTGACCACGCGGTATCCGGAGAACGGCCGGTTCCTGTTCGATCGCGCGCAGGCGGAATACTGGATCGGCTATGTTTATTGGCAACAACGCGACTTGGATCAAGCCAACGAATGGCTGATCCGCTATCGCGATTCCACGCTGGCGCTGGTGAAGATCGACCAGCACAACCAAGACTGGCAACTCGAGTCCACGTGGGGCGAACACAACGTGGCCGTGCTGGCGCTGGATCGCGGCAACTTGGATACCGCGCAGAGCGGTTTCGAGGCCGAGCTGAAGGTCAAGGAAGAGATTGCCCACGCACGTCCCCACGACGCCGATTTGGCCTCCCAAGTTGCCGATACCGTCTCATGGCTCGGCAATGTGGCGGAGCAGCGCGGCGATCTCGCCAACGCCCAGCGATTGTTCGGCGAACAAGTCCGCCGTTTGGCTGAGCTGCGCAGCCGGCACCCCGAGGACTTTCGCTGGTTGGCCAAATGGGCCAACGCGCAGGAAGTGCTGGCCGCGTCATTGGACACGACAGGCAGGTACGACGAGAGTCTGCGCGCGCTGGCCGCTGCCGATGACGGGTTGAAGACCTTGACGAAACACGACCCGGACAACGTTCCGTGGCGAGTCACCATGGCCAGCGTACAGATTCGTCGCGCGTCGCACGCATTCGCTGCGGGTCAGCTTGCGGCAGCCGAACAATTGTTGTCCATCGCGATGGACAATCTGCACAATCTCGAGCCATTCACGGGGATCAAGGGCAATCGAGAAATCGATCGGGCACTCAGCCGCGGATGGCTGCTGCGCGCGCGCTTGGCATGGCGCCGCGATAGTTTGCGTGCCGCGACAGCCGCTGCCAACGAGTCCTTCGCCGAAGCTCGCAAGGGTATCGCGGGGAACACTATCGACGACGGCAACCTGGCGGACCAGGCCGATGCACTGTTGGTGTTGGGGAGCCTGCAACAAGCTCAATTACCCGGTACACCACCGCCCGCGTGGGCTGAAGCCCACGCGCTGCTCGCGGGACGGGCCCGCGCCTCATATTACTGGCGCGTGCTTGACCCTTGGGTCCGGCTGTGCCGCCTGACCGGCGACGCCGTACGCGCGCAGGTTGCGTTCGATCGCCTGAACGCGAGCGGTTACGTCCCGCTGCAACCTTGGCCGGCTACCAGTCAGCCATCCCCAGTCACCGAAGGAGACCAACATGTCCATTGACCACACAGCGTGCACCACGGCAAGGATTTCCATCACCATGACGGATTTCCACGAGGTAGGCCGCGGCTCCAGCCGCGCAGACATGGAATTGATCGATACCGGCCACGGCACGGTCAGCCAAGGCAGGATCAACGATCCGATCGTCGTCATGGCCGAGGCGCATCTCGAGTTTTCCGTATCCGCGCGCGAAGGTGACCGATACACCTACAGCCCGGTCGGAATCAGCTTCAAGGAGACATCAGGTACCCCCTCCGACGCGGCATCTGATCAGCGCTGCGGCGGTCGCGACCCACTGGGACACGCGGCATTTCCGACGCGCAGGTTCGTTTCCCGCGGCAGCACCCTGCAATTGTCGCTGTTCGATGCCAACCCCGAGCCGGGCGAATTCAAATTCGACCTGGTGATCCAGCGATCCGACGGATCGCTCGGCGTCATCGACCCGGGAATAGAGAACAGGGGAGTCATGAAATAGCACGGCTGCCACAACAGGTTTATCTGTGTACGGTTCCTGCCGGCCATATGGAAATGGCGAGGCAGGAATCGCCAGGATGTCGGAAACGGAGAGCGGTTTCTGCCGCTGCGAAACCGGATGGAATATGGCGTAGTGGTGCACAAGCGCGGACGAGGCGTCGCAATGGACATGGTTGATTCAGAGCAAGCAAACGCTGCGGCGCGGGACGTGGCGCTCGCGTCGCTGGTGATCGGCGTCACCAGCCACCGCAATATCGTCGCGGGAGAGATCGAAGCGATACGGGAGCGCGTCCGGCAACTTTTCGATCAATTGCAGCACGAATTTCCGCACGCGCCGCTGACGATCCTGTCGCCGCTGGCCGAAGGCGGCGATCAATTGGTGGCCGAGGAAGGCCTGAAACTTGGTGCGCAACTCATCGCGCCCCTGCCATTCGCGCGCGAGTTGTACGCCCAGGATTTCACCGACGCCGCGGCACGCGCGCAATTCGAATCCCTGTGCCTGCAGGCGCGCGTGATCGAATTGCCGCTGCTGACCGGCCATACACACGCCGCGGTTTCCGTGCCGGGCGACGCGCGCAACCGCCAGTACGCGCACGCCGGGATGTTCGTGGCGCGACATTGTCATTTGTTGCTGGGGATCTGGGACGGCAAACCGTCGCACCGCTTGGGCGGCACCGCGCAAATCGTGGAATATTTCCTGACGGGCACGCCGCCGGGCGACTTCGAGCGCAGGCGCGACCGGCGACCGCGCCTGTACGGCGGCGGCGACGAGCGGTTGTTGTGCCACGTGGTGTGTTCGCGCGACGTGCCGGACGGCGCGCCCAGCGCACCGCTGCTGCCGGGCCAGGTTATCTGGCGCAGCCTCGACGACGCTTCGGAACCCGATGCACCAATGCCTCAGGCGTTCCGCACGGTATTCGCGCATACCGATGCGTTCAATGTCGATGCCGCGAAGTATCGCGAGGAAATCGAGGCGAGCGGCGCCGGCATCGAGGACGCGCCTTCCGCCGCGCGCGAAAGCACGCCGACACAGTCGTCGCCCGCCGTGCTGTTCCGCACGGCCGATTGGCTGGCGATCCATTTCCAGAAACGCGTACTGCTGGCGATGCGGGTGATCTACCTGGTCGCGTTCGTGATGGGCGTAGCCTTCACGATGTACGACAACCTTCCCGAGCAGGACAGGATGCTGTTCGTATTCCTGTTCCTGTTCGCGACCGGCGTGGTGGTGAGCGCCGTCGCGAGACGCCGCGGCTGGCACCGCAAGTACCTGGATTACCGGGCTCTTGCCGAAGGGCTGCGCGTGCAGTGCTATTGGCGGCGCGCCGGCATTTCGCTGACCGGTGACCCCGAATTCGCCCGCGACAGCCTGATGCAGAAGCAGGACATCGAGTTGGGCTGGGTGCGCAACGTGATGCGCAGCGCCGGACTTTTCGGCGATGCGTGGCCGGCACGGCAAGACGAGGCGGCACTGCGAGGTGTGATCGACGAGTGGGTCGGCGATGCCACCCACGGCGAACTCGGTTATTACCGGGTCCGCACCGAACAGCGCGAACGCAGCCATCGGGTCAACGAGGCGATCGGCGCGATGTGCCTGCTGGCGGGCATTTTCATCAGCGTGGTGCTGGCAGTCCTCGTGCACCGGCTGTCGGTTGACACCAAGAACAACCTGATCGTGGTGATGGCGTTTTTCTCGATCTTCGCGGCTGTGCGCGAGGCGTATTCGTTCCGCAAGGCCGATCGCGAACTGATCCGCCAGTACCGCTTCATGGAACGCGTGTTCGGCAACGCGCGCACAGCGCTGGACAAGGCCGAGGACGCCGACGAGCAGCGCGAGATCCTGCGCGCGCTGGGCGAGGCGTCACTGGCCGAGCACGTCGAGTGGGCGGTGATGCACCGCCAGCGACCGTTGGAAGCGGGAAAGATGTGACGCGCAAGCGCGATCCGATTCTTCCCTCGTCCCGTTCTTTCTTGCCGTCATTCCTGAGCTGTCCGCGAATTCACCGCGGATGGCCCTGAATGAAGAAAATCAAACGACAGGAGACGGAACCGAGCAATCGTCCCTACGCGGGCTGTTTGCTTCCCGGTGCCGCGGACGGCTGTGTCGCCGCGAGGCGCGCTTCGGCGCCGGCAACCATTGTCTGGTAACGCGGGTCGCCGTGCAGCGATTCAAGGTCCGGATCGGCTTTCAGGTAACGCAAGAGCGGCTCCGTGATCGTGGCGAAAAGCGGCCCGAGCATGTCCACGGCGGCTGGCCCATCCCGCAGATGACCGTTCAAGGCGCACGCGAAGTTGTATCGCATGTCCCAGTTCTCGGGATCGACGACCAGGGCGCGATTCATGCGGGTCTTGGCGCGCTCGCCCTCACCCAGCGCGGCCAGCGCGTAGGCGCTGTAGACCACGGCACTGGAGTTGTTCTGGTCGCGCGCCAGGATCGATTCGGCGCGCTTGAGCGCGAACTCGGCGGCCCTGCGTGCCCCGGCCGTGTTGCCCAGCACGGTATAGCAGCTGATCAACATTCCGGCCGAATTGAGATCCCCTTCCATCAGTCCGACCGCCTTCTCGTACAGGCGGATGGCATCCTCGTAGCGATGCAACTGGTAATTCAAACGCCCGGCGGCGCGGATGGCTTCGTAGGAATCGGGATCCAGCTTCAGCGCCATGGCCACCTCGGAAGCCGCGGCATCCGTGTCGCTTCTCATCAGCAGGATGTAAGCCTTGACGGCGTGCGCCTCGGCCATGCCGGCGTCCAGCGCAAGCGCCCGTTCTGCGGCCTCCATGCCGTCGCTCGACTGCGCACCCAGCTCGCGCAGGCTGCGGTAACCCATCGCCATCAGCGCCCAGGCCTGGGCATAGTCCGGATCGATCTCGGTGGCGCGCGTGCACAGGCGAACGATCGCCTGTGCGGAACGCATGTCCTCCTGGCTGGTCACGTAAATCTGCCGCGCCATCAAATACAGGTCGTGTGCCTCGACGCTGTCGGTACCGCGCCGCTCGATGGCCTTCTTCTCCTCGGGCAACAGGCGCAGCTTCAGTGCCTTGACGATCGCGTGCGAAATCTCGTCCTGCAGCGCAAAGATGTCGCTGGCGTCGCGGTCGTAACGCTCGGCCCATACGTGCCGGTTGCTGGCGCCGTCGATCAACTGCGCACTGATCCGCACCCGCCCGCCGGCCCTGCGCACGCTGCCTTCCAGCACGTGCGTGACCTTCAGGGCGCGCGCGACCTTCGGCACGTCGACCTGCTTGCCCTTGTAAAGGAACGAGCCGTTGCGCGAAACGACTTCCAGTGCCGACACCTTGCTCAAGTCGGTGATGATGTCCTCGCTGATGCCATCGCTGAAATATTCCTGCTCGGGATCGCCGCTCATGTTGACGAAGGGCAGCACGCAGATCGAGAAATGTACGGATTCCTTTGCCGTAGCTTGTGCAGCCGACGCACCACCCGTGTGCGCCACTTGCGCAGCCGTGGTCCGCGCGATCATCGCCGCCAACGCGTTGAGGCACTCCTGCAGGACGGGATTGGAAGCCTCTTCGCCCCAGTCATCGAGGTCGGTGGTGTGGATCGCGCGCACGTCGATCGGCAACCGCGCCTGGTCGAAACGCACCGGCACCAGGATGCCGCGCTCGGCAGCGTCGCGCGCCTCCCCGCGCACCCAGCGCGACACGACGGAAACAGGCGTCCACACCACCAGCACCGCCTTGGCCGCCACGAGTTCCGTATCGATCTGGTCATCGAATTCCTGGCCGGGACTGATTTCCGGATCCCACCATACGGACCAGCCCCTGGCCTCGATCGCGGCCACCAGCGGCGCGACGCGCGACTTGTCCGCGCGGGCGTAGGAAACGAAAACGTCAGCCATGCGTCTCAGCCCCGGCTAATGGGTCAGCATGCCACACTGCTCAAGCTCCCAAGCATAGCGCGATGGCCACTCGAATTTCGTCCCGGCGTAGCTGGATCTCATTCGTACATCATGCGTGCGCGCTGCCGTCATTCGCGACGTCGGGCAGCCGCCGCACCAGGATCAATGTGACATCATCCGCTGCAGCGATCCCGCCGGCGAAAGTGTCGGCCGCAACCAGCAGGCGTTGGCACAATTCCGCCATCGCCAGATGCTGCCCGCGGCGGATTACCTCGGCGATGCGTTCGGGCCCGAACTCGGCGTTGCCCGCATCGACACGTTCGTACAGACCATCGGAAATCAAGGCCAGGATGTCGCCCTCGCCCATCTCGAGCGTCGCCGCCTGGGGTACCTCGGCCAGGTCCATCACCCCTACCGGGAACGTCGTCGGTTCTATCCACTCGCAGCGGTCATCGCCCGCGCGGTAGAGCAGCAGCGGTCCCTGTCCCGCGCAGTGGTAACGCACGCTGTGTGTCTCGGCGTCGAGATACGCCATGAACGCAGTGATGAAACGATCTCCGGGAAGATCCTCCGCCAACTGGTTGTTGACGTGCCGGTAGGCATCGTCGAGACTGGCCCCGAGCCGGAACGCGACGCGCAGCATGCCCTGCATTTCCATCGCAGACAGCGCGGGGCCGAAACCGTGCCCTGTGGCGTCGCCCAGCAACAGGAACACGCCCATCGGAAGTTTCACCGCGTCGAACATGTCGCCGCCGGCGTAGGTCGCGGGCTGGAAGTGGCCGTACAGGTCGTAGCCCGATACTGCGGGCATTTGCGTGGGCAGGGTGCTGCGCTGGATCGCGCGCGCGACTTCCACTTCGCTGTGCAACGTGTTGGCCACGCCGGGTCCGGCGTGGCGCAACGCCAGTGCGCCTTCAGCGGCGAGCACCTGCGCGAGCAGCACCGTGTTCGGGTCGAAGCCGCGGCCCGATTCGTACAGGAGCTGCAGGACTCCGAGCACGGCGTCTCCGGCCATCAGCGGCAGGCTCAGGACTGCGCCCGTGTATCCGGCGCGATCGCGGTCGGCCATGGCTACGGCGATGATGTCCACGGCCGTTCCTGCATCGACTTCCAGCAGCATGCGGCCGCCCTCCGCGCAGCGTCCGGCAAGCCCCGCCCCGGCTGCGAGCCGCGGTGGCGGATCGCGAACCGGCACCAGCAGGGTCAGTTCGCCGTTCTGCGTGTCGCGATGCCACACCGCCGCGGCGCGGGCGCCGGTGTGCAAACGCGCGGCCTCGGCCAGCTCTGCTGCCGCCGATCCGGTTTCCGGGCCGCCCAGTGCACGGGTGGTGGCCAGCAAGGCCTCCAGCAAATCCTTGCGGGTGACATCCTCGCCTGCTTGCCCGGAACTGTCCACGCTCACCCCTCATCGATGGGAGCGGTGGGCGTCGGCCGGCCCGGCGGACGCATCCACTTGGCCTCCATACTCCCACCGCAGACAGCCCGGTCCCCAGGTACCCGGCAAGTCTCGTACCGCGAATGCCGCGATGCAAGCAGCATGGCCGATACGGGGAATGCGCTTGACCGAGCCCCGTGCGGCAATCGCGAATCGCCATGGACTGCATTGCGATCGAGCTGAAGAATTGGCGCTATAGTTGCCGGGTGCTCCCGCGGCGGTGCGCGTCGCCAATGGTTGCGACGCCCGCCGGGGCGTACTTGGGGAGGATGGGGAACCGGTGGAAATGACGTTCAAGCGTTCCATCCACGAACTGCAGGCCATCGTCGCCGCAACCGATCTTTTTTTTTCCGAACGGCGCATCGACCCCGCGTTGCGCCTGCCGGTAGACCTGTCGATCGAGGAGTTGTTCGTGAACCTGGTCAAGTACAACCGAGGCACGAACCGTGACATCACATTGCGCCTGGACTGGATCGGCGACGCGGTCGAGGTCAGCCTCACGGACTACGACGTGGAGCCCTACGACCCGACCTGCGCCCCCGAACTGGACGTCGAGGCGCCCCTTGCGGCGCGGCGGCCCGGTGGCTTGGGCCTTTACCTGGTTTCGAAAATGGTGGATGCGATCCGTTACGAATACCGCAATCGCGAGAGCAAGGTCACCTTCACCAAGAGGATGGTGCAGGGCCATGCTTGATATCCGTTACGGAGAGGACCGCCACGTGCTGCTGGTCGGGCGGCTGGATGCGGCCCAGGCGGCCATGGCGCAAGCGTTTCTGGACGAAGTCGTACCTCCTTGCGTGATCGACGCGGGCGGACTGGAATACATTTCCAGCGCCGGCCTCGGCGTGCTTTTGAAGACCCACAAGCGGCTCGTTGCGGCGGGTTCGGGGATCCGCCTGATCAACGTCAATCCGCACGTCCACGATGTTTTTCGCTACTCCGGAATGGACAAGCTGTTCCCGGTGACCTGCGGTCCGTGACGCACGACTGAACCAAGTCACGTGGCCCGGCCGGACTTGGCAACCCCGCCAACTTTTCGGGGCCTGAGGCGTATATGGGGCAGATGGGGCGAATGAGCGACGAACCCGACGCGGCCTGGCTGGCGCGCCTTCGGGTGCATGACGCCGGTGCATTCACCCAGCTGATCGAGTGCTACGAGCGTCCGATGTTCAATGTGGCCTTCCGGATGCTCGGCAACATCGCTGAGGCGGCGGATGCCACCCAGGACGTGTTTCTGAAAGTGTTCGAGAACATAGCCGGATACGACCCGAAATACCGCTTGTTCAGTTGGATCTACCGGATCGCGGTGAACGAATCCATCGACCGGCTGAAGCACCGGCGCCACGCGGAGGTAGTCGCGAGCGACGTGGAGGATTTCCCGCTGGCAAGTGCCGAGCGCGGACCTGAGCAAATGGCCGGAGATGCACAGATGCACGACTTGATCCAGACGGCATTGATGGAATTGCAGTACGACCATCGGGCTGTCATCGTCCTGAGGCACTTTGCCGAATGCAGTTACGCACAGATGGCCGAGATCCTGCACGTCCCTGAAAAGACCGTGAAATCGCGGTTGTACAGCGCCCGTCAGGAACTGCACGGGAAGCTCTTCGCACACGGGGTGGCGACGTCATGATCGGCCCTCTCGAAATGGCTTGGCTGCATGCAGAACTGGACCACGACCTGGATTCCACCGGGCGCGCCCGCCTGCAGGCCGCGCTGGGCCATTCGCCGGAATTGCGCGCCGCCCGCGCGGAACTGCTCGAACTCGACGCGGCCCTGCGGGAGGGGTCGCCCGTTCCGGAGCCTCCCCCTTCGCTGCATGCGCGCCTGACGGAGATGGCCGCGGCGGCGAGCCGGCCCGGGCTATCGAAGCCCGATCCAACGCAACCACCAACTTTCGGCGGCGCCCGCCGTATTGGATGGCGTGCGGCGCGCATCGGATGGCGCATGCCACGAACCCACCACAGACACGAACCAAGGGGCAGCACAATGGCAAGCATGACGACGAAGAAGAAGGCATTGGTCACCGCAGTGGCGGTCGCGATCGTCGCGGTGGCGGTGGGTGTCGCTTACATGGGCGACATGTTCCCGCACGGCGCCAACGAAATGGCCGCAGCGACGATTGCCCCCGCGCATCGCTACGAAGCGAGCCAGGTGAGCAGTGGCGATCTCCAGCTCGGCAACCAGGACGCGGCGAAATTCGTCCAGACCGATGTCTATCAGAAGATCATCAACGATCCGGCCATGCTGACGCTGCTGCGCAGCGACGCGTTCCGCAACGCGCTGGCGAACAGCGAAATGCGCAGTGCGCTGTCCAACAGCGACGCCTTGCGCTCGGCGCTGCAAAGCAGCGACGCGTTCCGCGCCTCGTTGCAGAACAGCGACGCGTTCCGCTCGGCACTGGAACACAACGCCGCCTTCCGCAACGCGCTCGCCAACAACGATGCGCTCCGCGCCTCGCTGCAGCACAATGCTGCCTTCCTCAGCGCGATGCAGCGCAACGCCGCGTTCCGCAACGCGTTGCAAAGCAGCGATGCGTTCCGCTCGGCGCTGGAGCACAACGACGCATTCCTGCAGGCGCTTGCCCGCAACGATGCGTTCCGCGCCTCGTTGCAGAACAGCGATGCATTCCGTGCTTCGTTGCAAAAAAGCGACGCGTTTCGCGCCTCGTTGCAGAACAGTGATGCGTTCCGATCGGCGCTGGAGCACAACGACGCATTCCGCAACGCGCTCGCCAGCAACGATGCGCTGCGTGCCTCGCTGCAGCACAACGCCGCCTTCCTTACAGCGATGCAGCACAATGCGGCGTTCCGCAACGCGTTGCAAAGCAGTGACGCGTTCCGCTCGGCGCTGGAGCACAACGATGCCTTCAGGCAGGCGCTTGCCAATAGCGATGCGTTCCGCTCGGCGCTGCTGAACAGTGCTGCGCTTCGGGCCGCATTGCTTAACAACGATGCGTTCCGTGCCTCGCTGCAGAACAGTGACGCATTCCGCTCGGCGCTGGAACACAACGATGCATTCCGCAATGCACTTGCCAACAACGATGCGTTCCGTGCCTCACTGCAACACAACGCCGCCTTCCTTACAGCGATGCAGCACAATGCGGCGTTCCGCAACGCATTGCAAAGCAGTGACGCGTTCCGCTCGGCGCTGGAGCACAACGATGCGTTCCTGCAAGCGCTTGCCCGCAATGACGCATTCCGCACGGCATTGCAGCACAACGACGCCTTCCGCACCGCGCTGCTCGACAACGATGCGTTCCGCACTCAACTGGCCAATGTCGCGATGTTGCGCAGCGCGCTGCTCAGCAACGATGCATTCCGGTCCGCGCTGTTGAACAACGACGCGTTCCGCAGCGCGTTGCAGAGCCAGGCGTTCCGGCAGGCCATGCAGAACCAGGCCTTCCGTACGGCCCTGAACAACGCCGCGTTCCGCCAGATGCTGAACAACGACGCCGCCCGCAGCGCCTTGCAGCGCGGCGCGGCCGAGTAAGCAGTGATGGGCCCTGCCACCGCGATGAAGGCCCAGCGAAAACCCTGATGGGCCACAACCCTGCCCGCGTTGCGGGCAGGGTTGTGGCATGCTTTCACACACGCGGTGCGCCAGCGGGATGCAAGCCCAAGGGTGGGCGGCAGGCGCTTGGGGAAGGGGCAATCCATGGGGCGATGGGTGCGGGGACATCTGCTGGCCGTAGCCGTGCTGGTCGCGGCGATCGCTCTTCCGGATTACACGTCCGCCCAATCGTTCCAACTGCAGAGCCTCGAGACGAAGGACCTGCGGGTGTTGTACACGCCGGACAATGCGTACCTGGTCCCGCACGTCACGCGCAGTTTCGAGAATTCGCTGCAATTCCAGGAAAGGATTTTCCACTGGAAGCCGTGGGACCGCACCACGGTGGTGCTCACCGACTTCAGCGACTACGGCAACGGCGGCACCTCGGTGGCGCCGTTCAACGAGGTGACGCTGTACATCGCGCCGGACCTCAAGGCCATGGGTACCTCGCCCAGCAGCGAGCGCCTGTTCTCGACCGCCAACCACGAGCTAGTACACGCAGCCACCATGGATGGGTGGAATGCGCGTGACGCGCGCTGGCGCAGGTTCCTGGGCGGCAAGGTACGCCCGATCGACGCGCACCCGGAGACCATCCTCTACGACTACCTGACCACCCCGCGCATGAGCGTGCCACGCTGGTTCCAGGAAGGCATCGCGGTCTACATGGAAACCTGGATGGGCGGCGGCATCGGGCGCGCCCAAGGGCCCTATGACGAAATGGTGTTCCGCGCGATGGTGCGTGACCACGCGCATTTCTACCGTCCGCTGGGGCTGGTCTCGGTGGGCACGTCGGTCAGCTTCGAAACCATGACCAACGCGTACCTGTACGGCACGCGCTTCATGACGTACCTGTCGCTGCGCTACTCGCCGCAGCAACTGCTTGACTGGTTCATCCGCAGCCAGGACAGCAAGGCCTATTACGCCGACCAGTTCCAGCAGGTGTTCCACATCCCGCTGGACCAGGCGTGGAACGACTGGATCGCCTGGGAACACACTTTCCAGGAAGCCAACCTGAAAAAAGTGCATCAGTACCCGATCACCAAGGTGGCGCCGCTCGCGCCACACGCACTGGGATCGGTCTCGCGCTCGTTCATCGATCACAGCGACCTGATCGGAGCCTTCCGCTACCCCGGCAGGCTCGCGTACGTCGGCGTGCTGTCGCTGAAAGACGGAACCCTCCGCCACGTGGTCGACATCAAGGGTTCGATGAAATACACCGTCACGTCCTCGGCGTACGACCCGGCGACCCGGACGTTCTTCTACACGCAGAACAACCTGGACTACCGTGACCTGATGGCGGTTGACATCCGTACCGGCAAGACCCGGCGGTTGCTGCGGAAGGCCCGCGTCGGCGATCTTGCGTTCGATCCGGCCGACCGTGCGCTGTGGGGGCTGCGCACCGCTAACGGCTACGTCACCTTGGTGCGCATTCCGTACCCGTACAACGAATGGCACCAGGTACACACCTTTCCCTACGGCGAGGTGCCGTTCGATCTCGACGTCTCGCACGACGGCAGCATGCTGTCTTTGTCGGTGGCTAAGGTCGACGGCGCCAACCTTCTGCACCTCTACAAAACAGCGGGGCTGCTGGCCGGCGGCACCATGCCGTTCGCGACGTATGACTTCGGCCAGGCAGCACCGGAAGGTTTCATCTTCGGCAAGGATGACCGCCAGTTGTATGGCAGTTCGTACTACACCGGCATCTCCAACATTTTTCGCTACGACATCGCCAGCGGCAAGATGGATGCCTTGAGCAACATCGACACCGGCCTGTTCCGCCCGATCCAGTTGCAGGACGGCAAGCTCGCGGCGCTGGAGTACACCGGACAGGGATTCCTGCCGGTCGAATTCAATCCGGTGCCGCTCGAAGACTTGAGCTCCATCGATTTCCTCGGCACACGGGTGGCTGAGCGCCACTCGATCGTGAAGACCTGGGGCGTCGGCTCGCCTTCCCGAATCAAGCTCGACTCGCTTATCACGCACAAGGGCGTGTACAAGCCCGGCCATGAGATGCGCCTGCAATCGCATTACCCGGTGGTCGAAGGCTACCGCGGCGGCGGGGCGCTGGGCTGGCACACCGAACTCGGCGACACCCTGAGCCTCTACACGTTGGGGATCGACGCCGCGGTGTCCGTGGGCGGCCCAACCGACCGCGGCCAACGCCTGCACCTCGACATCGACTACAAGGCGATGAACTGGGAAGTGCGCTATTGGCACAACCACGCCGATTTCTATGACCTGTTCGGCCCGGTCCGAACCAGCCTGAAGGGCGACTCGCTGCTGGTCGGCTACAAGCGCACGCTGATCCTGGATACCCCGCGCAAGCTCGATTTCAGTGCCAGCGGCGCGTACTACACCGGGCTCAGCACCCTGCCAGGTTTCCAGAACGTCAACGCCCAAGTCAACAACATTTTCGTCGCGCGCGCCGGATTGAAGTATGCCGACCTCAAGCAATCGGGAGGCGCCGTGGACCGCGAGCAGGGCATCGGCTGGAACGTGGACACCACGACCTACGTCGCCAACGGCCGGACCATCCCCCAACTGCACGCCGGGTTCGACTTCGGCTTCATGCTGCCGGTGCCGCACATGTCGCTGTGGCTGTACAACAGCGCGGGTGTATCCGGCGGATCGCGCGACAACAACCTCGCCAACTTCTACTTCGGCGGCTTCCAGAACAACTACGTCGACAACCAGGACCCCAAGCACTATCGGGAATTCGACAGTTTTCCGGGTTTCGAGATCGACCAGCTCGCGGGCCATACCTTCGCCAAGTCCACGCTGGAACTCAACCTGCCGCCGTGGCGCTTCGAGAACGTGGGCAACCCCGGGTTCTTCCTGAAGTGGATTCGCCCGGCGCTGTTCACGGGCATGCTGGTAACCGATCCCAACCGTGGCGCGCTGCGCAGCACCGCGCGTGACGCCGGCCTGCAGCTCGATCTCGACTTTTCCGTGCTGAATCACTTGCCGATGACGCTGTCGGCGGGCTACGCACGGGGATTCGGGGGCGCAGGCGGCGGCCGGGACGAATGGATGCTCTCGCTGAAGATCCTGTGATGATGGAAAGTCTCCACCACGCGCTGGCCATGCTCACCGTTGTTCCGGTGGGCCTGCTGCCCGTCATCATTTTTTTGCTGCTGCTGATTTACCTCGACACCTACCGGATGGTGCGGATGCGCCTGGTCCTCGCGATGCTGGCCGCCGGCGGCGTGGTGGCGGTGGCGTGCTACATCCTCAACGGCGAATTGATGGACCTGCTCGGCATGAACCTCACCCACTACTCGCGCTGGGTGGCGCCGATCGTGGAGGAGACACTGAAAGCGTGCGTGGTACTGTGGCTGTTCGGCACCCACCGCGTCGGTTTCCTGGTCGATTCCGTGATCCTGGGCTTTGCGGTGGGCGCGGGCTTTGCGGTGGTCGAGAACTTCTACTACCTGTACCTCGACCACAACACCACGCTGACGCTCTGGATTGTGCGCGGCTTCGGCACCGCGGTGATGCACGGCGGCGTGGTGGCGGTCTTCGCGGTGATCACGCAGACGCTGGCCGAGCGCAGCGTGGACGTGCGCCCCATCCATTGCGCTCCCGGCCTTCTCGCGGCCATCGCCGTGCATTCCATCTTCAACCACTTCTATGTTTCGCCCGTGCTGTCCACCGTGGGCGTCTTGCTGATCCTGCCGCCGCTCTTGTATCTGTTGCTCCACATCAGCGAACACCGCACCCACAACTGGCTGGAAGTGGACTTCGACGAGGACGCCGAGCTGATGCGGATGATCGATTCGGGCAAATTCGATCGCACGCCCGCGGGCATCTTCCTGAGCGGCCTGCGCGACAAACTGGATGGCACGCTGGTGGCGGACATGCTCTGCTACCTGCGCGTGTACACCGAGCTGGC